>WNGO01002108.1_pt1 | contig 12786 bp, 9 predicted proteins | sample 5400511 | NCBI WGS metagenome assembly WNGO01 (sample SAMN13153380, study PRJNA577476) | soil metagenome | isolation source: 20 cm soil or saprolite under Garry oak tree replicate 2 | place: USA:California | collected 2016-06-15
CATGGCGATGTTGCGCACGCCCGGCAGCGGATGAATGAGGCGAAGGAGGAGGAGTGAATTTTCCTGATGTCGTCCCCGCTTTCGCAACGCTTTCGCAGGGACGACTGGCAGTTGTTCACACCCCGTGCGGCACCGCGTCGAAACGATTGACCACGATGTCGCGTTTGGTCTCGTCGACCCGCACGGTCATGGCATAGCGGCCGTCGTGAAATTCCTTGTTGAGGATTTCCGAGTTGCGATGCAGCCAGCTGATGCCGGCGCCGTCGGATGCGTCGATTGTGAGGTCAAGCGTCATGCGCGATGCGGCCAGCCGCTGTTCGATGGCGGCGAGCAGCGCGTCGATCCCCTCCCCGGTTTCGGCGGAAACCAGGAAACAGGGGCGCTCCGCTGGCCGGCGGGCGGCGATGTTTCGCAGGTTTTCGCGCTCCTCGGAATCGAATCGGTCGATCTTGTTCCAGACTTCGAGAATACGCTGCCCGGCGTCCGGATCGATGCCAAGTTGACGCAGCACGGTATCGACGTCGCGCTGCTGAGCATCGGCGTCCTCATGCCAGATGTCGCGGACGTGGAGGATCAGATCGGCTTGCAGCACCTCCTCCAGCGTCGCACGAAATGCCGCAACCAGTTGGGTCGGCAGGTTGGAGATGAATCCGACGGTATCCGACAGCATCGCCTTGCCGCCATGCGGCAGATTGAGCGCGCGCAAGGTCGGGTCGAGCGTTGCAAACAGCATGTCGGCGGCCTGGACGTCCGCGCGGGTCAGGCGATTGAACAGCGTCGACTTTCCGGCATTGGTGTAGCCGACCAGCGCCACCACGCGATACGGCACCCGCTGGCGTCCTGCGCGATGCAGCCGCCGCGTCGCCTGCACTTTGCTGATTTCGCTCTCCAGCCGCGTGATGCGCTCCCCGATCAGGCGGCGATCGGCCTCGATCTGGGTTTCGCCGGGACCGCCCATGAATCCGAAGCCGCCGCGTTGGCGCTCGAGATGGGTCCATGACCGCACCAGCCGGCTGCGCTGATAATTGAGGTGGGCGAGTTCGACCTGCAGCGCGCCTTCCCTGGTCTTGGCGCGGCGCCCGAAAATTTCGAGAATCAGTCCGGTGCGGTCCAGAACCTTGGTGTTCCAGGCTTTCTCAAGGTTGCGCTGCTGGATCGGCGACAGCGCGCAATCCATCACCACCAGCTCGATCTCGTGCCCGGTGATGAGGCCGACGATCTCCTCGACCTTGCCCTTGCCGAGATAGGTTGCAGGTCGGATCTGGCTGATCGGAGCGATCAGCGCGTCCGCGACCGTCAGATCGATGGCACGCGCCAGACCCACGGCTTCGTCAAGCCGCGCCTCGGACCCACGCATGGCACGAGGCTCCGCTTGCGCCTCGGGGTCGCCGCGGCGCATTCGCAAATAAGGGCCGATGACGATCACCCGCCCGGTGTCTCTGCCTCCTGTCGACCGCGGACGGTCGGCACCCCCTTCGAGATTTCGGGGTTCCAATCAGGTCACTCTCAAGCCGGAGCATCCTCGCCGCCTTCGAACAACTGGATCGGAGCGCCCGGCATGATGGTCGAGATCGCGTGCTTGTAGACAAGCTGCGAATGACCGTCGCGCCGGAGCAGCAGGCAGAAATTGTCGAACCAAGTGACAATCCCCTGCAGCTTCACTCCATTGACCAGAAAGATCGTCAGTGGCGTTTTGGTTTTGCGAACGTGATTTAGGAAGGTGTCCTGTAGATTTTGTGCGCGGTCTGCCGCCATTGTTGTTATCCCGCAGTCTTGTTTGCTTCTTTTTATTGAACCGAGGTTGCTCTCTTTCGGAGCGTCCCCGGTTGCCGGCGTCCCCTGAGATCCCCCTCCGGGCAAGCGACAGCACGATTAGAAGGCAGGTGCGGTTTTTAGGCAAGCCAGTTCCCGCGCCAGTCTGGCCGAACACGGGCGCATTCTCCAGAACGGGTCGGAAAGAGGCAAATTTTCTCTCGCAAATGCATGGATAGCACTCAGCCCACCCCGAGCGCCTTGAGCTTGCGATGCAGCGCCGAGCGCTCCATGCCGACAAATTCCGCCGTCCGAGAGATATTGCCCGAGAAGCGGCTGATCTGGGCGATCAGGTAATCGCGCTCGAATACCTCGCGCGCCTCCCGGAGCGGCAGACCCATGATGTGCTCGCCGTTGCTGCTGGTCGGCATCGCCGGCACCATCGAGCCCACGTCCTGCGGCAGCATATCGGCGGTTATGATGACTTCCGGACCGCCGCCCGCCAGAATCATCACGCGTTCGACATTGTTGCGAAGCTGCCGGACGTTTCCAGGCCAGACGTGCGACTGCAGGACCGCCATCGCATCCTGGCCGATCTGCCGCTTCGGCAGTCCGGTCGCGACCGAGATCTGGTCCATGAAATAGTCGATCAGCTCGGGAATGTCCTCGCGGCGCTCCGACAGCGGCGGCACGCGAATCGGCACTACCGACAGCCGATGGTAGAGATCCTCGCGGAATCGTCCTTCCGCGATTTCTTCTTCCAGGTTGCGCGCGGTCGAAGAAATGATGCGAACGTCGACGTTGACCTTGATGGTGCCGCCTTGCCGCTGGAACGTCTGATCGACCAGTACACGGAGGATCTTGTTCTGGGTTTCGCGCGGCATGTCGCCGACTTCATCGATGAACAGGGTGCCGCCATGGGCTTCCTCCAGCGCGCCGGCCTTGCGTTGGTGTTCGCCGTTGGATTGCTCGATACCGAACAGCTCGACTTCCATGCGCTCCGGCGTAATCGCCGCGGCGTTGATGACGACGAACGGTCCTTCGGCGCGACCTGACGCGTTATGCAGTGTACGTGCCGCCAGTTCCTTGCCAGAGCCCGAGGGACCGACGATCAGGATGCGGCTATTGGCCTTGGCGGCCCGCTCGATGGTCTGGCGCAGTTGATTCATGCAGGCCGAGCGTCCGGTCAGGACACTTGCCGCAGGTGCGAGTTGCTTGAGTTCCTTGACCTCGCGTTTCAGGCGCGAGGTTTCCAGTGCCCGCGTCGCCACCAGAATCAGGCGGTCGGACTTGAACGGCTTTTCGATAAAGTCGTACGCGCCGCGCTTGATGGCAGCGACCGCGGTTTCGATATTGCCGTGCCCGGAGATCATCACGATCGGCAGATCGGCGTGGTCCTTCTTTATTTGCTCCAGCAATTGCAGCCCATCGAGCTTGCTGCCCTGCAGCCAGATGTCGAGAAACACCAGATGCGGGCGGCGATGGGCTATTTCCGCCAGCGCCGAATCGCTGTCGCGCGCGGTCCGGGTGGTAAAACCCTCGTCGTCGAGGATGCCCGCGACCAGATCACGAATATCGGCTTCGTCATCGACAATCAGAATGTCATTTGCCATGGGTCAGCCCTGTCTTGTCAGTTGCCTGTTGCGGCTTCGATTTTTGCTTCATTACTAGTCGCGTCTGCCGGTCCGTTGGTTTCGGATGCCGGTTGTTTTGTTTCGGGACCAGGTTCTTTCTCTTCGGCTTTGGGGGCATGGCCCGATATCGCAAAGCGCAACCGCATCCAGGCGCCTCGCGCGCCGGGCCGGATGTCCGCCGCATCGTTGAGCTCGATCCGGCCGCCATGATCTTCCAGGACGCGGCCGACGATCGCCAGCCCCAGGCCGGTGCCTTTTTCGCGCGTCGTGACATAGGGTTCGAGCAGACGCGCGCGGCTGACCTTCGGCAGGCCGACGCCGTTATCGATGACATCGATCACGATGTCATCGCCCTCGCGCGCGGCGATGACGTCGATACGCCCCTTTCCCAGCTGTTCCTGCGGGACCGCCTCAATGGCTTCCGACGCATTCTTGATGATGTTGGTCAGCGCCTGCGAAATCAGCCGCCGGTCGAACTGAGCCCGCATCGGCTCTTGCTTGATCTCGGCCTGGATGTCGATCTCGGGATGTCCGACCCGCATCAGGAACACGACCTGCCGCACGGTGTCGGCGACATCCTCGCCTTCGATCACCGGCTTCGGCATCCGCGCAAAGCGCGAGAATTCGTCAACCATCCGCCTGATGTCGTCGACCTGCCGCACAATGGTCTCCGTGCATTGCTCGAAGACGGCCTTGTCTTCGGTGATGACCCTGCCGAACTTGCGGCGGATGCGCTCGGCCGAAAGCTGGATCGGCGTCAGCGGATTTTTGATTTCATGCGCGATGCGGCGCGCGACGTCGGCCCATGCCGAAGTCCGCTGTGCGGAAACCAGTTCGGTAATGTCGTCAAGCGTGATGATGTAGCTGTCGCGCGAATGGCTGGTCTGTTCGGCGCTGACGCGCACCGAAAGGTTGCGCTCATGACCGTCGCGGTTGATGGTGATCTGGCCCTGTACCAGCCGCTGCGTGCCCTCGCGCGCGATTTTCATCATGTCATCGAGTTCGGGCAGCACCTCCGACAGCGGATGACCGAGTGTCTCCGATTCGGCGTGACTGATGAGCTTTTCGGCGGAGCGATTGAGGATGCCGATGCTGCCGGAGGCATCGACGCCGATGATGCCGGCGCTTGCCGAAGACAACACCGCCTCGATGAACCGGCGGCGGCTGTCGATAAGGTCGCTGGCGCTGACCAGCTCGTCGCGCTGGGTGCGCAGCTCCTGTGTCATCTTGTTGAAGGTCTCGCCGAGTTGCGCGAGATCGCCCTCCGACCGGTGGACCGGTACCTGGACATGCAGATCGCCGGTCGAGACGATATTGGCGGCGTTCATCAGCCGCCGTATCGGAGCGACCAGCCAGTTGGCGAAGTTCAGCCCGATCAGAACCGAGGCCATCAGGATGGTCAGTGCGATCACTGCAAACATCAGCGCGAACGCCACCTGGATCCCGAGCCGGCGCGCTTCCAGTTGCGCATACTCGGCGACGCTGGCCTGGGTCTGTCTGAGTTGTGCGACCACGCGCGGATCGAGCAGACGGGCCACATACAAGAACGTATCGTTGAAGGCACGCAGCCGGATCACGGCCGCGACATAGTTGGCTTCGATGAACACCGCGATCTGCGGTTCGTTTTCGTCGACATTGCTCAGGAATTCCGGCGCCGGCGTCGTGAAGCTCTGCTGAATGCCGGTTTGCGCCGTCTCCAGGACATTGCGATCCTTGTCGATCAGCATGGCGCCCGGCAGATTGCGCGAGGCGGCACTTGCCGTCAGCAGTTCGCGGAACGTCGCGCGGTCCTGGTCGAATAATGGCCGGGCGTGGGCGATATCGTTGGCCATTCCCAGAATGTCGCCGCGAATGAGCTGCGCGTGCTCGTGCAGATAGGCATTGGCGACAATCAGCGAGTTCTGAATCACCTCGCGCGTCGGACCTGAAAACAGCCGATCCAGGCCGCGATCGATGGTCACGTTGGCCACGATCGCCACCAGCACAGCCGGCAATACGGCAATGACGGAAAACAGACTGACGATCTGAACGTGCAGCCTCGCCGCCGCCCGGCCGCGGCGGCGCGCCTGAATCATCTGCCAGACTTCGCGGACGATGATGCCGACCAGCACCAGGATGGTCGCGCCATTGATGAGCAGGAAGGAAACGACGACTTCGCGGGTCGGCTCGATCGGGGTCAGGCCGGTCAGCACCACGAAGGTGAGGAAGGCCGACAGCAGTGCCAGACCCACCGCAAACGGGGCCAGCAGCCGCCGCAGGGACCACCCCTTGGGTTCGACGAACGACGGATCGAATGAGGCGGCCGAGGTGTCTGCGCTGGTCATACGGTTAATGATGAGATGAAGGCCCCTTACCGCTCACCGAGGTCAAAACGCCCGGTAACGGGTGATGCATTCATATCACAATGTTGCCAAATTACGACAATTCCGCGGCGTGTGCTGCCGTCAAAATGCGCAATCCCCAGCGGCGCGTGGCCACAGGGCGATCAGGGCATTGTGCGTCGAGGGTCGTTAATTGCCGCTGCGATACACTTGAATGTCCAGGTCGCGTATCTTCTTGCGCAGCGTGTTGCGATTGAGCCCGAGCAGGTCGGCGGCGCGGATCTGATTGCCCCGGGTTGCCGCCAGCGCCGCCGTCAGCAGCGGCACTTCGATTTCCTTGAGGATGCGGTGATAGAGGCCGGGCGGCGGCACGCCGTTGGGGAACCCGGAAAAATGCGAAGACAGATAGGCTTCGACGGCGCCGCCGAGATTGTCGACGCCGTGTTGAACGCTATTGCCCGACGTCACGGCCGGAGGCGCCAGTTCGCCGTCGATGACGGAGCCGGTGATCACGTCCTGCGGATACAATGCCGCGAGCCGGCGCGCGAGGTTTTCAAGTTCGCGGACGTTGCCGGGCCAGCGGTGCTGCTTCAGGCGCTCCAGCGCCAGCGTATCGAGCTTCTTTGGCGGCAATCCGTCTTTTTCGGCCAGCGCGAAAAAATGCCGGATCAAATCGGGCAGATCCTCGATCCGCTCGCGCAGCGGCGGCAGACGCAGCGGCACAACGTTCAAGCGGAAGAACAGATCCTCGCGGAACAGGCCTTGTTGAATCAGGATACGTAGATCCTTGTTGCTCGCCGCGACGATGCGCACGTCGGTCTTGATCGGCGTACGACCGCCGACGGTTGTGTATTCGCCCTGCTGAAGCACCCGTAACAGACGCGTCTGCGCCTCCATCGGCATGTCGCCGATTTCGTCGAGAAACAGCGTGCCTCCCTCGGCCTGCTCGAACCGGCCAGAGGCGCGGGTATTGGCGCCGGTGAACGCGCCGCGTTCATGGCCGAACAGTTCGGATTCAATGAGATCGCGCGGGATTGCCGCCATGTTGACGGCGACGAAGGGGCCGTTGCGCCGCTTGCCATAATCGTGCAAGGCGCGCGCGACCAGCTCCTTGCCCGTGCCTGACTCGCCGGAGATCATCACCGTGAGGTCGGTCTGCATCAGGCGCGCCAGGACGCGATAGATTTCCTGCATCGCCGGCGACCGGCCGACCAGCGGTATCGAGTCGAATTCGGAATCGTCGGTGTGGTTGGCGACCCGCTCCTTTGGCTCCGCCAGCGCGCGGCCGACAATGGCGATCAGTTCCTTCAGGTCAAACGGCTTTGGCAGATACTCGTAGGCGCCACGCTCGGAGGCGCGGATCGCCGTCATGAAGGTGTTTTGCGCGCTCATCACGATAACCGGGAGATTCGGCCGCATCTTCTTGATCCGCGGCAACAGATCGAACGCGTTCTCGTCGGGCATCACCACATCGGTGATGACCAGGTCGCCCTCGCCCTGGCTGACCCAGCGCCACAGCGTCGCCGCGTTTCCCGTCAGCCGCACCTCATACCCGGCGCGCGACAGAGCCTGGTTCAGAACCGTACGGATTGCCGTGTCATCATCGGCGACAAGGATACTACCTGCGGGCATCGTTATTCCTCATCTTGTGTCTTGTGAGGCATGCAACGGCGTCCCGGCAACGTCATCGCGATGGCTTTGATCGAAGTGCTTTGCGGTATTGAACATCGGCAGCAACACGCGGAAGATGGTTTTTCGTGGCTGGGATTCGCATTCGATGATGCCACCGTGATCGCCGACGATCTTGGCCACCAGGGCCAGACCCAACCCGCTGCCGGTCTGCTTCGTCGTGACAAAGGGATCGAACAGGTTCGGAAGCAGATCCGCGGGCACGCCGGGGCCGTTGTCCTTGACGCAGAACTCCAGCGGCAATGATACCCGCGATTTCTTCCCCGGCACCGACAAACGAACGCCCGGCCGGAATGCGGTGGTGAGTTGAATTTCGGCGTCGCTGCCGAGATCGACCACGGCCTCGGCGGCGTTCTTCACCAGATTGAGAAACACCTGAATCAATTGGTCCTGATTGGCCAGCACCGGCGGCAGCGAAGGATCGTAGTCTTCGACGAACCTGATGTTGCGCGCAAAGCCCGATTGCGCGAGCCGCTTGACGTGGTCGAGCACCGAATGAATGTTGACCGGCCCGCGCGCCACCGGCCGGTCGTCGCCGAACACTTCCATGCGATCGACCAGCGTGACGATGCGGTCCGCCTCATCGCAGATCAGCCGCGTCAGCATCCGGTCTTCCGACGACGCTGCCTGTTCGAGCAGCTGCGCCGCACCGCGGATGCCGGACAGCGGATTCTTGATTTCATGCGCCAGCATCGCGGCCAGCGCGATTACCGAACGCGCAGCGCTTCGATGCGTGAGTTGCCGGTCCATTTTGTCGGCGATGGTCCGCTCCTGCAGCATCACGACGATATGGCCTGGCCGCTCGGTGAGTGGGGCGACGTGAAGATCCACCTGGCGATCGCCACCGATCCGCGGCGTACCCAGATCGACCTTGTACTCGTTGACCGGCGAGCCGCTACTGCGCACCTGATCGATCAGCGCCAGCAAAGGACTACCGAACGGCACAAGCTCCTTCAGCGACTGGCGTTGCAGAAATTGCGTGGAAATCTCGAAAAACGATTCCGCGGCCATGTTAGCGTCGACAATCCTGCCGTCGGGTGCAACCAGCAGCACCGGATTGGGCAACGCATTGAGGATGGCCTCGCCGTCGGACGGCACCGGTCGGCGATGTTCTGCGGCCGAAGTCATGCAGCAGCACTCCATGCAAAGTCGTCGAATGCATCTTCAAGCGATCGATGCACGCGGTGCGGATCGTCGGACGTCAAAATCCTTTCGCGCCAGGTCTTGAGTCTCACGGCCGGCGCGCGGCTGCATCGGGCGGCGATTTCAAGGGCCCAGCCGAGATGCTTGCGCGCATGGCGAAGGCCGATACGCAGCCCGTAGTGGCTGCAAACCTCGTCATAGAGCGTACGGACATAGTTGAGTTGCTCTGCGAGCGACGGCGCGGACTCGACGATGCCGGATTCGAGGCGGCGCCCGATCTGGCCGGGCAGCCACGGCTGGCCCTGTGCGCCGCGGCCGACCATGACCGCATCGGCGCCCGACATTTCAAGCGCGGATACCGCCTTCTCGAACGAGGTTATGTCGCCGTTGACGACGAGCGGAATGCCGATCGCGTTCTTGACGGCGCGCACCGCGGCCCAATCGGCATCTCCCTTGTAGAACTGGCAGCGCGTGCGGCCGTGCACCGTAATCAACCGCACGCCCGCGGCCTCGGCGCGGCGCGCCAACTCCGGCGCGTTGATCGAGCGATCGTCCCAACCGAGCCGCATCTTCAATGTCACCGGCACTTTCACAGCCGATATCGTCGCCTCGATCAGTTTTAGCGCGTGGTCAAGATCGCGCATCAACGCCGAGCCGGACTGGCCGCCGGTCACATGGCGTGCAGGGCAGCCCATGTTGATATCGATGATTTCAGCGCCTGCGGCCTCGGCGATCCGCGCCCCCTCCGCCAGCCACTTGGTCTCACAGCCCGCGAGTTGAACCACATGCGGACCTATTCCGGTCGCCTCGCATCGCAGCCGCGACATCGCGCGCCCATTGACCAGGTCATCGCTGGCGGTCATCTCGGAAACAGCCAGTCCGGCGCCAAGTGTCGCGGCCAGGCGTCGAAAGGGCGCATCGGTGATGCCGGACATCGGCGCGAGCAAGACCCGGTGGGCGACCTTAATCTCGCCTATTTTCAACGGCTTAGCGCCAAAACTTTCCGGGCCGGTCACGGACTTCTCGTTTTTCTGACAGTCGCCTCATCACGGCTGCCGACACCCATTTTGAGCACAAATCTTGTGCAGTCAAGCTTCATGCCTACACTTTAGACAGTTCTGTCAATCTTGCAAGTGCACTGCAGCAAAATATGCTTTTCGCGCGGCGATCGGGATTCATTCTGTCTTCGCGGCGCCGGCATGATAAGGGCTGTGCGCCAGCGAACCAGCGCTCCCTCGTCAACTCCGATTCGCCCGCAATTGAGACCGATGCCGATACCAAAACGGACTGCAGCCATCCTTGTCGCAGCCGGACGCGGGCTTCGTGCCGGTTCGGGGGGACCGAAGCAGTATCGTTCGATTGGCGGCCAGACCGTGATTTTCCGCGCGATGGAGCCCTTTTGCCGCCATCCGCAGATCTTCGCCGTGCAGCCGGTTGTAAATCCAGACGACACGGCCCTGTTCAACGACGCCGTCACTGCGCTGCGCCACCAGCCGCCGGCAACTGGCGGCGCAACGCGCCAGGCTTCCGTACACGCTGGACTTGAAGCGCTCGCGAGCCAAAAGCCCGATGTCGTTCTCATCCACGACGCCGCGCGGCCATTCGTCTCGGCGGCGCTGATTTCGCGCGCCATCGAAGCCGCAAGCCGTACCGGCGCGGCGATCCCCGCGATATCGGTCACCGATACCATCAAGCTGATTGACAGCAGCGGAAACGTCGAAGCGACGCCGGAACGTGCGCGGTTGCGGGTCGCCCAAACACCGCAGGCGTTCCGGTTCGACGTGATTCTCGACGCCCATCGCCGCGCGGCGCGCGACGGGCGCAGCGATTTCACCGACGACGCGGCGCTTGCGGAATGGGCGGGATTGACGGTGGCGACATTTGAAGGCGATCCTGCCAACATGAAACTGACGACACCGGAAGACTTTGTCCGCGAGGAAGCTCGCCTCGGTGCCATGCTCGGCGATGTCAGAACCGGAAACGGCTACGACGTTCACGCCTTTGGCGAAGGCGATCATTTGATGATCTGCGGCGTCCGCGTGCCGCACAGCAAGGGCTTTCTCGCCCATTCCGATGGCGACGTCGGCCTCCACGCGCTGGTCGACGCCATCCTCGGCGCACTGGCCGACGGCGATATCGGTTCGCATTTTCCGCCGAGCGACCCCAAGTGGAAGGGGGCGGCGTCGGACCAATTCCTGAAATACGCGGTCGACCGCGTCACCGCGCGCGGCGGGCGCATCGCCCATCTCGATGTCACGCTGATCTGCGAGCGCCCGAAAATCGGCCCCTGCCGCGATGCCATGCGCGCGCGTATCGCCGAGATCGCGGGACTGGCGTTGTCGCGGGTGGCGGTGAAGGCAACCACCAGCGAGCGGCTTGGTTTCACCGGCCGCGAGGAAGGCATCGCCGCTGTCGCCAGCGCCACCATCCGCCTGCCTTGGGACGATAAAGGCTGGGGCGATAAGGGTTGGAGCGACTGAAATGAGCGGCAGCGACGCCCGCGCCCTCTCCCGCTCGCTGCTCGACCTTTGCCGGATGCGCAAGCTGACCGTTGCGACGGCGGAATCCTGCACCGGCGGCCTGGTTGCGGGCGCGCTCACCGATATTCCCGGCTCCTCCGACGTGATCGACCGCGGTTTTGTCACCTATTCCAACGAGGCCAAGCGCGCGATGCTCGGCGTCAAGGCAACGACGCTTGCGACATTCGGCGCGGTCAGCAAGGAGACCGCGACCGCGATGGCGATCGGCGCCTTGGAGAAAGCCGGCGTCGATCTCGCCGTCGCCACAACCGGCATAGCGGGTCCGGGCGGCGCGACGCCGGGCAAGCCGGTTGGCCTGGTGCATTTCGCGGTCGCCGCCCGCGACGGCAGAATTCTGCATCGTGAATGCCGCTTCGGCGCGGTCGGTCGCAGCGTGGTGCGCCAGCGCTCGGTCGTCGAGGCGCTCAAAATGCTGATGGAGCTGGCGCGCGGACCGCAGGCGCTGGCAAAACCGCGCCGTGAAGCCGCCAGCCGCCTATATCCACGCGTGGCCCGCTCGCCGCGGCGCAGCGCCCTCAAGCGCCGGCGACCGCCGCGGGCGTAGTCCGGGTAATTCTCAAGATGATGCGCGGGTAGCAACACCAGGCCTCCCATAAATCACATCGGCGCGCTTTTCGAATGCCGCCGCAAACCGCTGGAATGCCGTGTCGAACATCGTTCCCATCAGCATCGCCAGCATCCGGCTCTTGAATTCGTATGAAAGGAAAAACCCGACATCGCAGGCGACGTCCGACTTCGGGTCGAAGGTCCAACGGTTTTCGAGGTTGCTGAACGGCCCCTGCAGGTATTCCACAAAAATTTTCAGATTGGGACGGTCCAGCGTCACCCGGCTGGTGAAGCCTTCGCGCACCAGCTTGAACGACACCGTCATGTCGGCGATCACGATCTCGGTGCCGTCAGGCTTTGGGATGCGCTGGCGGATTTTCAGCGAGCGGCACAGCGGGACGAATTCAGGATAGCGCTCGACATCGGCGACAAGGTCGAACATCTTCGGCGCGCTGTGGTGAACCCGGCGCTTGCTGGAGAATTGCGGCATGGCCTTGACACTTAGCCGGATATTGCAGCGCGCGCCGCCCTGAGCCGGGCGAAATCATCGCCGGCGTGATACGACGAGCGGGTCAGCGGACTCGCCGACACCATCAGGAAACCCTTGGTATAGGCTACCTTCTCGTAGCCCGAAAATTCATCGGGTGGCACGTAACGCATCACGGCGTGGTGTTTGCGGGTCGGCTGCAGATACTGCCCGATGGTCAGGAAATCCACATCCGCCGAGCGCAAATCGTCCATCACCTGCAACACCTCGTGGCGCTCCTCGCCGAGGCCGACCATGATGCCGGACTTGGTGAAGATGGCGGGATCGATTTCCTTGACCCGCTGCAACAGCCGCACCGAATGGAAATAACGCGCTCCCGGGCGTACGCCAAGATAGCGCGCCGGCACCGTTTCCAGATTGTGGTTGAACACGTCGGGCTTTGCCGCCACCACGACTTCAAGCGCGCCGTCCTTGCGCAGAAAATCCGGCGTCAGGATCTCGATGGTCGTGGCAGGGCAGCGCGCGCGGATGGCGCGAATGGTTTGCGCAAAATGCTCGGCGCCGCCATCGGCGAGATCGTCGCGATCCACCGACGTTATGACGATATGAGCGAGCCCGAGCTTGAAGGTGGCTTTCGCGACATGTTCCGGTTCCAGCGCATCGAGCGCACCGGG
>WNGO01002109.1_pt1 | contig 12786 bp, 16 predicted proteins | sample 5400511 | NCBI WGS metagenome assembly WNGO01 (sample SAMN13153380, study PRJNA577476) | soil metagenome | isolation source: 20 cm soil or saprolite under Garry oak tree replicate 2 | place: USA:California | collected 2016-06-15
ACGGCGAGCCGGAGGGCTCGAAGGTGCCGCCGGAATGGCATGCCTGGCTGCATCACATGGTCAACGAGGTGCCGCAGCCGCGCCAGCGTTACCCTTGGGAGAAGCCGCATCAGCCGAACCTGACCGGGACGCCGCAGGCCTACCACCCGCCGGGCTCGGTGTTGCGCGGCGGGCATCGCCCACGCGCCACCGGCGATTACGAGCCCTGGACCCCGGGATAACCCGCATCTTGAACCACGATCTCCGGGGAAGCGCGCCATGAGGGGGAATCTGATCGAGAGCGTCATGGGCGCGGTCGTGCTGGTCGTGGCCGCGCTGTTTCTGTTCTTCGCCTTCAATACGAGCCAATTGCGGGCGGTGCCGGGCTACGAATTGGTCGCCGATTTCGAGCGCGTCGACGGGGTTCGCGAGGGTGGCGATGTGCGGATCAGCGGCATCAAGATCGGCTCGATTGTCGGCGAGACGCTCGATTCGAAGACGTTTCTGGCCCGCCTTCGGCTGAGCATCGACCCGTCGGTCAAATTGCCCGACGACACGGTGGCCGAGATCGTCTCGGCGGGGCTGTTGGGCGACAAGTATCTGTCGCTGGTGCCGGGCGGCTCGGAGACGCTGATCCCGGCGGGCGGCCAGATCAAATACACGCAATCCTCGGTGACGCTGGAGAATCTGATCGGCCAGATGATCTTTTCCAGCAGCGGCTCGAAGAAGCCGGCCGAAGGCGAAGCGCCTTCCGAGCAGCAGGGCCAGCCGCAAGCCGCTCCAGGGGGCGCCGCGCCTAAGCGATAGCAGCGATAAGCCACGGGTCAGGGTGGTAAATAGGCGCCGCCGCGCGACATAAGGCGAGAGTGCAGCGCGGTGCGACGACTGCGCCGTTGAGTAGGAAAGATCATGGCCGAGAACGCGCTAGGAGCAGCGGGCGAATTTCCGGTCTGGCGGACGCCGGAGGGCGAGCCGGTTTCCTGCATCGAGAAGATCAAGGTGCTCAACGAGAACCTCGCTGAATTGCGCGGTCTGGCGCAGGACGCGCTCGAAGACGCGGTGTTGATGGGCTGCGACGAGCGCCAGGTGCGCGAGGTCTTGGCCGGGATCGTCGCCGGCCTCGTCAATCCCTACCGCTCGTGAAGCTTCGCGGCGCGCTGGCCGGAATCGCGCTGGCGGCCGGCGCGGTGGCGAGCGCCGGCGCGGCGGACATGATCCCCGAGCCGACGGCGCAATTGCAGGGGCTCGACAAGACGACAGCGCGGGTGTCGCAATTCGATGCGGCGGTCGGCGCGACGGTGCGATTCGGCAACCTGTCGGTTGTCGTGCGCGATTGCCGGCGCAGCCCGCCCGAGGAGCGGCCGGAGAACGCCGCCTTTGTCGAGATCTACGAGACGCGGCCGGGCGAAGCAAAGGAGCGCCTCTTCAGCGGCTGGATGTTCTCGTCGAGCCCGGCTCTGTCGGCGCTCGAGCACGCGGTCTACGACGTCAACCTCCTCGCCTGCAAAGGGCCGGGCGGCGCGCCCTCGACCCCGGCCGCCGCGCCCAGCACGCCGGCGCCGGCCGGCAAATCGCGCGGGAAGACGCCGCGGTAGCGCAGCGCCTCCCCCAAGAGGCGGTGATATCGGGCACGCGAGATCTCGATTGCGCCGAATTGCGCGAGATGCGGCGTCAGGAACTGGGTATCGAGCACACGGTAGCCGCCGTGCCGCAGCCGCGCGACCAGATGCACGAGGGCGACCTTGCTCGCATCGGTGACGCGGCTGAACATGCTCTCGCCGAAAAAGGCGCCGCCGAGCGAGACACCGTAGAGCCCGCCGACCAATTCGCCCTCGTGCCAGCACTCAACGCTGTGCGCCGCGCCGCGCTCGAAGAGGCCGGTGTAGAGCTCCAGGATCTCGTCATTGATCCAGGTATTGGGCCGCTTGTCGCTCGATTCGGCGCAGCCGCGCATCACAGCTTCAAATGCGGTGTCGCAGCGGATCGCGAACAGGTTTTGCCGAACGATTCGGCGCAGCCGGCGCGGCACGTGAAACCCGTCGAGCGGGATGATGCCGCGCCGCTTCGGATCGACCCAGAACAGCTCGGGGTCATCGGCCGATTCGGCCATCGGGAAGATGCCGGCGGCATAGGCCCGCAGCAGGATCTCGGGGCTTAGCGGGATCAACACGGTTAAGGGCCCAACAGGGGTGAGACGGAGCGCTGGAAGGGCCACAAGCATCCTTCGACAGGCTCAGGATGAGGAAGGATGAGTGATGGCATCAAACAAAGTTCCTCATCCTGAGCGCGACCCCGGACTTGCTCCGGGGGAGCAGTCGAAGAACGCATGATGGCGATCCAGCCCGTCGCATGGATTCAACTCGGCGCGCTCAGGAAGCGCTCGAGCCAGTGGATGTCGTAGTCGCCGCGGCGGAAATCGGCGTTCTCGACTAGGCGCTGGTGCAAGGGGATCGTCGTCTCGATGCCGCCGACGACATATTCCTCGAGCGCGCGCCGCAGCCGCATCAGGCATTCTTCGCGGCTCGCCCCATGCACGATCAGCTTCGCGACGAGGCTGTCGTAGTAGGGCGGCACCTCGTAGCCCTGATAAAGCGCGCTGTCGATGCGTACGCCGAGCCCGCCCGGCGCATGGTATTCGCTGATGCGGCCGGGGGACGGGCGGAAATCCGTCGAGCTCTCGGCGTTGATGCGGCATTCGATGGCGTGGCCGCAGAAGCGCACATCGCTCTGGCGGATCGCGAGCGGCATGCCCGCGGCGATGCGCAGTTGCTCGCCGACCATATCGATGCCGCTGACCATCTCGCTGACCGGATGCTCGACCTGCAGCCGCGTGTTCATCTCAATGAAATAGAACGTCCCGTCCTGGTACAGAAACTCCATTGTTCCCGCGCTGCGGTAGCCGAGCTCCTGCAAGGCGGCGCAGGCGATACCGGTCAGCCGCTCGCGCGCCGTGCGGTCGAGCGCCGGCGAAGGGCTTTCTTCGAGGATTTTCTGATGTGAGCGCTGCAACGAGCAGTCGCGCTCGCCGAGATGGATGACATTGCCCTTCCCGTCGCCGAGCAATTGCACCTCGATATGGCGCGGCCGGTCGAGATAGCGTTCGAGATAGACGGAATCGTCGCCGAACGCGGCCTTCGCCTCGGCTTGCGCCAGCGGCAGCATGTGGCGCAATTCGTCCGGGTCGCGCGCCAGCTTCATGCCGCGCCCGCCGCCCCCCGCGGCGGCCTTCAGCAGCACGGGATAGCCGATCGCGCGGGCGGCATTCTCGGCAGCGGCGAAGTCGCGCACCGCCTCTTGTGATCCCGGCACGGTCGGGATGCCGAGGCGTTCTGCTGCCGCCTTGGCGCGCACCTTGTCGCCCATCAGCCGGATATGGTCGGGCGAGGGGCCGATAAAGGTAAAGCCGTGCTCCTCGACCGCGGCGGCAAAATCGGCGTTCTCGGCGAGAAAGCCGACGCCGGGATGGATCGCGTCGGCGCCGGTGATCGTCGCCGCCGACAGGATCGCCTGGACATTGAGATAGCTGGCGCGCGCCGGCGGCGGGCCGATGCAGACCGTCTCGTCGGCGAGCCGCACATTCATTGCCCGCGCATCGGCGGTCGAATGCACCGCGACGGTCTTGATCCCCAGCTCGTGGCAGGCGCGATGAATGCGCAGCGCGATCTCGCCGCGATTGGCGATCAGCACCTTCTCGAACATGCGCAATATCTAATGGCGAGCAGTGTCAGCCCCCACCCGTCTTCGGCTGCGCCTCAGACTCCCTCCCCCGCTTGCGGGGGAGGGTTGGGGTGGGGGCATGGCGCGCATCCGCCGATCACTCGATCAGCATCAGCGGCGCGCCGTATTCGACGGGCGCCGCGTCTTCGATAAAAATGCGCGTGAGGCGGCCCGCGCGCGGCGCGCGGATCTGGTTCATGACCTTCATCGCCTCGATGATCAGCAGCGTCTGACCCTCGCTGATTGTATCGCCGACACGCGCGAAAGGCGGCGCGCCGGGCTCGGCCGCGAGATAGGCGATGCCGACGATCGGCGAGGTCAGCGTACCGGGGTGATGAGCGCCGTTGGTTGCGGTTTTCTCGGCATGCTCATGTGGCGGCTCTGCGTGCGGTGCCGCGCCGTTGGTCGCGGGGAGCGCGGCGCCGTTTGTCGCGACGGGTGAGGACACAGCAACACCGCTCGGGCCGCGCGCGAGACGGATCCGCGTGTCGCCGACCGCGTATTCGATTTCGGTGAGGCCGGTCTCTGTGAGAAGCCCGGCCAAGGTGCGGATTACCGCGGCATCGGGGGCGGGCGGCGCGCGGCGGCCCCCTATCCTTACCGCAGGGATTTTCACCGCGCGGCCTCGCGCGGCTCCGCCTCGATGACGCTGGCGAGCGCTTCCAAGGCCAGCTCATAACCCTGTGGCCCAAGACCGCAGATCACGCCGCGCGCGGCGAGGCTGACATAGGAGATGTGGCGGAACGGCTCGCGCCGGAAAATATTCGACAAATGCACCTCGATGACCGGGAGATCGGCCGCGTTCAGCGCGTCGAGAATCGCGACCGAGGTATGTGTCAGCGCGCCGGCGTTGATGATGATGCCCTCAGCTGCCTCACGCGCCTCATGAATCCAATCGACAAGCTGGCCTTCGTGGTTGGTCTGACGGAAATCGATCGTCAGATCGAGCGCCGCAGCGCGCGCGAGACAACGCTGCTCGACATCGGCCAATGTATCATAGCCATAAGTTGCCGGCTCGCGGACTCCGAGCAGGTTCAAATTCGGCCCATTTAAGATAAAGACGATTGGCAAGTCCGGGCTCCGCGGCGGCCGGGCGCCTTATAGCATGCGGGGGGCGCGGGGCAAGCCGGGCGGGCATCGGCCGCCTTACGGTGCGCCGACGCCCTTTCCGCACCCGCTACCGCAGAAACGTTAGTACGTGCTGGTTCGCGACGTTCCACGAATCGCGTGCAGGATGACGAGCAGCACGATCGCCCCGCCGATCGCGACAAGGATGCTGTAGAGATTGAAGCCGCTGACGCCCTCGCCGCCGACGGCGGACATGATGAAGCCGCCGATCACCGCGCCGATGATGCCGATGACAATGTCGAGCAGGAACCCTTCACCGTGCCGGTTGACGATCAGACTGGAAATGAAACCGGCGATCAGCCCGAGCACGATCCACGCCAAAATCGACATGAGGTTTTCCTCCAAACCCGTTAGCTTGACCAACGCGCATTTTGGGGGAAAGCCGAACGGTGCCTCACATCACGGAACTGTGCCTGTTCGCCGCTGCGTTCGTCATGGCCTTCGCCTATGGGCCGAGCCTCGCCGGGCTGGTCCGCAAGGCGTTGCGCAACACGAAGCGGCGCTGACCGAGGCATCCCGCCGCACTCCGCCACTGCAACCGCGAACACATCACAGGCGCGTGAGGATGCGTGCCGCGCCTCAGGGTTGATCCGCGGGTGATCGCCCTCGCCTAAACGGGCGGGGCGGAGGGGTGTGGCTGCGTCCCCAATCGAGCAGCGCCTTCAGCACCGGGCCGAGCGCGCGACCTTTCGCGGTCAGCAGATATTCGGCGCGCGGCGGGTGCTGCTCGTAGAAGCGCCGCTCGACGACGCCGGATTCTTCGAGGCGCTTCAGCCGGGCGGACAGCGTATTCGGGCTGATGCCGGCGAGCGATTGCTGGAAATCCTGGAACTTGCGCGGCCCTTCGATCAGCAGGTCACGCAGGATCAGGATCGTCCAGCGCTCGCCGATGATGTCGAGTGTGCGGGCAATCGGGCACCGCATGTCATAGGGCGCGGATATCTCGGGTCGGGCGGCCATCCCGCGACGGTAACCGGGTTGTGATCAATTTCATAGTGACTTCTATAAATATAGTCTCTATGAATAAAGGATCACCTCGGGAGGGATGAACATGACCGCTGCCACCCTTCATGCCGAGATCGGCTCCGCCCGCCAGAAATGGCCGGCGCTGCTGTGGATTGCGCTTCTGACGGCGCTATGGATCGCACTCACCTATTCCTTCCCGGTCATAACGGCGAGCGGCGCCCCGAGCGCGGCCAGCCGCTTGTTTATTCACATCCTGATCGCGCTTGGTTTGTGGCTGGGGCTGGAGCGCACCGGGCTGGCACCGGCGCAGCGGCGCAATGTGTGGCTGGCCGTGATGATACCGTTCACGTTGTGGCTGGCGGTTATCTGGGCGGCGGCGATCAACGGCGTGTTCCGCGCCGGGATCAGCCCGATCCCAATACCGCTGACACCGTTGGCGATCTTTCTTCCGGTCATCATCGGCGCGCCGATCTTGCTGCGGTCGCGGCGGCTCGGGGAGGTGCTCGACGCGATGCCGGCGACATGGCTGATCGCGCTGCAGGTCTATCGCGTTCTCGGCAGCGTGTTCCTGATCGGCTGGGCGGGCGGCACTGTGCCGGGGATCTTCGGACTTCCCGCCGGCATAGGCGACGTCATCACCGGGCTGCTTGCGCTGCCGGTGGCGATCTCCGTCGCTGCGGGCACGATCGAAGGCCGCAGAGCCGCGATCGCCTGGAATACCTTCGGCCTGCTCGACTTTACCGTAGCCGTCAGCATCGGTCTGGTTACCTCACCGGGGCCGCTGCAATTGATTGTGCCGAGCATCTCCAACGCGCAGCTCGGCACTTATCCGTCCGTCCTGGTCCCGGCCTTTGCGGTACCGAGCTCGATCCTGCTGCATGTACTGTCGCTGCGGCAACTTTATCGCCGCAGCCGGCCTGCAGAAACGAGGGCGGCGGCCGGAGCGCCGGCACTCGCCTGATGCGTTAAATCGATCGGCGGCGGTTGTCGTCCTCGGGAGAGACGCGCCATAGTGGCGGCGCGTCTGTCCCTTCGAGGAGCCGCCATGCCGATCACGATGTACGATCTCGCCGGTATCGAGGCGGAGCGCCGCTTCAGCCCATTCTGTTGGCGCGCCAAGATGGCGCTGGCCCATAAGGGGCTCGCGGTCGAGACCGTGCCGTGGCGCTTCACCGAAAAGGACAAATTGCCGAAGCCCAATGACGGGCGCGTGCCGGTCATCATCGATGACGGCCGGGTCGTGCATGATTCGACGGCGATCGCCGATTACCTGGAGGATCGCTATGCCGACCGGCCGTCCTTGTTCGGCGGCGAGACCGGCCGCGGGCTGGCGCGATTTGTCCAGAACTGGACCGAGACGGTGTTGCAGGTCGGGCTGATCCAGCTCGTCCTGATGGACATCTACAAGCATATCGGGCCGGAGGATCAGGCGTATTTCCGCAAATCGCGCGAGGAGCGGTTTCGCACGACGCTCGAGGACGTCGTCAAGAACCGCGAGGCGCGCCTGCCGGCGTTCCGCGCCAGCCTCGACCCGCTGCGCCGCACCGTCGAGCGGCAGAACTTCGTGTCCGGCAAGGAGCCCGCCTACGCCGACTACATCGTGTTCGGCGCCTTCCAATGGGCCCGCGCGGTCAGCGATTTCGAGGTCTTGGCGGCGGACGATCCCGTGCGCGCCTGGCGCGGCCGCATGCTCGATCTTTATGACGGGCTCGCGCGCCGCGCGCCCGCCTATGGCGGGTGAGTGGTGGCGAATACGGTCGCGATTGCGACGATCGCACTGATCCTGCACATCTTCAGCGCCGTCGTCTGGGTCGGCGGCATGTTCTTCGCGCTGTTTGTGCTGCGGCCGGCGACAGCGGCCTTGGAGCCCGGGACGCGGCTCGATCTATGGCTGCGCGTCTTCGAGCGCTTCTTCGTCTGGGTATTCGCCGCGATCGTGCTGCTCTTGGCGAGCGGCTACGCGATGATTTTCGGCGTCTATGCCGGGTTCAGCGGCATCGGCCTGCATGTCCACATCATGCAGGGAATCGGCATCATCATGATGCTGTTGTTTTTCCACCTGTATTTCGCGCCGTGGCGGCGCTTTCGCGCGGCGGTGGCGCGCCGGGATCAGGCCGCCGCCGCGGCGCAGCTTGGCCAGATCCGGACGATCGTGATGGTGAACCTACTCCTCGGTCTCCTGACCGTCGCCGTGGGCAGCAGCGGTCGCTACTGGGGCTGAGGCCTTGACCTGACTGCGACGTGCAAGGCTTTGCGGGTCGATCGGCTTTAGATGCGCCGTCATCGAGGTCTTGCCGTCAGCCGAGATCCAAGTCGCGGAGAGTCCGCCATCCTGGCGCGGATGCAGCCGCAGCGTGCTCTTGCTCTTTTCCTCGAAGACAAAGCTGTCCTCGATGACCCGGCCCTTGCGTCGGGTCCAGGCAGCGGGGTGCTTGTTATCGACACTCGGGCCGATCGCATAGACCGCGCTCAGATCGTCGCCATGCGCGGTCTCGACCCCGAACAGGACCTCGCGGCCGTTCGGATAAAAGCCGTACCAGACATCGCGGAAGCCGCCGGTCGCCTTGCCGTCGGCGGTGGCCGGGCTGGCTGAGCCGGTCGGAGCCGCGGCGGCCGCGGTATTGCGCGCCAGCTTTGGATCGGCGAGTTCGGGCGGCAATTTCAGCTCGGCGCTCGGGGTCGAGCCCCAAACCGGTTCGCAGGCCAGTTCGCTCTTCAGTTTTTCATTATTCGCGAAGTCGCGGATGCAGCCGCCGTAGCGCCGCAGGAACAGCCCGGTCGAGGAAGCCCAGTGGCCCGACAAATAGGCGGGCTGGTCGACGACGGCGTAGCCGACACCGCGCTGCGACAGGATCGCGCGCGAGCGCTCGCCGCGTCCGCCGGGATCGAAATCGTCGCCGTGGAAATAGAACACCATGACGCGCGCACGCTTGACCCGCTCCAGCAGTGGATAGAGCCGCGTCGCGTTGAGCCGCCAGCTATCATAGAAATCGTCGAAGCTGCCATAGGCGGCCGGCGCGGTCGCGATGACCGCATCGACATCGCTCGAGCTGTCCGCCGCCATCAGCGCCAGGAACGCGCCGAAGGATTGCCCGGAGAGGATCACCTGCTTGTAGCCATCGCGCTTCAGCTGGGCGGTGTACTCGACGAGGCGCTTTGTGCTGTCGCTCAGCGTATCGCCCTGGCTGAGGCGATCGAATCGCATGGCATCCCAGCCATCGTCGCGCAACGCGGTCAGATAGGCCGGGGAGGGGGATTCCGAATCTTCGGTGTTAATCGAGCGCCCATGGCTCCAGACGATAACTCCCTTGGCCTTGGCCGGCCCGATCGCCGGCCCTTCAAAGGCCGGATCGAGACCCATCGCAAAGACCGGAGCAGAGGCCCCCACCCCCACCGCCACAACAGCGGCCCCGAGCATCCTCGACACAAGCTGCCACATCCGCGCGTAACCCCCTTGCTCGTCGCATTGGGTAGCGCGTTAAGCTTAACAAAAAGTATCGGATTGTGTCACTTCGTAAACGACGCGCAGAGTTGCGTGTCGTGCGCGGCAAAATGGCGGAAACGCTCGCGTTTGCGAAGTCTTTGCGTCTGCGGCTATCTGGCGCAGACCGATTACGCGATGAGCGCGAAAACTATTCGCGTTGAAGGCTCATCAAGACGAGCGAGGCGAGCATGACGCCCATTGCTTCCATCCCGACGGCGATCTGTCCGAGCGCCATCGAGAGCAGCGTGCAGGCGAAGGTGGTGGATCCGATCAATAGCGGCATGGGGCGGCCCTGAAAATTGACCGAGGGGAAATTGACCTCAGGTGACAGCGGCGGGTGACAAGCGGCGTTGTAACGAGCAAGGCCCGCGGGCTATTCCTCGCCGCAGCACAAATCGTGAGGCAAAAATCGATGCCGGTACTTTTTGTCGCACGCAGCGTCAAACTCGGCCGCTGGGGATCGGATGTCGGGCAAGGCAAGCACGTCTATAAGGTCGGGGTCGCGGATGGCGATCCGAAAGCGCTCGCCGCGGCGGGGTGGGCCGGCGAGGGCGACTGGAAGATCGTCAAGAGCCGCGAGGTCGAGGGGCTCACCGAAGAGGAGGCGCTGGCGCGGCTGGCGCGCAAGGAGCGGATGCTCGATCCGAACCTCTATCCGAAACTCAAGGGGACGCCTGGCGTGTTTCGGCTGCGCGCCGAGCAGGTCGAGAACCATATCCTCGTCACGCGCGCCTTGGCCGGCGACAGCGACCGGCTCGACCTCAAGCTGAAGCCGGCCGATTTCGCCGACTATCTCATTCACAACGCGCTGCGCTAACCGGCGATGGATGAGCGCCGCGAGCTTTTAGCCCCTCTCCCGTACCACGGGAGAGGGAGGGGCCCACGCCAAAGGCGTGGGAGGGTGAGGGTCGGATTCTCCTCTGAGCTCCCGTAGGATCTTTTCAACAACGCCGTTCGTGTTCGACAGAATGTCGTTGTTCCAAAACCGCAGTACGCGCCAGCCTTCCTGTTCGAGGTTGGCAGTACGCCGGCGGTCGGGCTCGCTATCCGCATGCTGGCCGCCATCAGCCTCGACGATCAGACGATGCTGGGTGCAAGCGAAATCGACGATGAATCGGCCGATCGGATATTGCCGGCGGAACCGATACCCCTCCAAACGGCGGTCGCGCAGCGCCGACCAGAGCCTCCGCTCGGCGTCTGTGGCGGCTCGCCGCAAGTGACGTGCATTCTCGTTCGGCATCGATATGGTTCTAAAACCCTCACCCGGCTTCGGGCTGCGCCCTCAGCCACCCTCTCCCGCGGTGCGGGAGAGGGGCTTCAACGTGGACGGTTCGGCTCGCCTCGCGGATCTCCACCTCGTAATTGTTCGAGATATGACGGCTACGCGGCGGTGGGTTTGACCTTGTCGCGCAGGCGGGCGAGGGCGTCAGGCGTGTCGATATCGACGAGGACGCCGTCGCTATCCATCTCGACCTCGCAGACGAGCTCGGCATGCTCGCCGATCAGGTGCTTGGCGCCGACATCGCCCGCCAGCTCGGCCATCTCGGGGATGAAGCGCTTCGCCCATAACACCGGGTTGCCGCGCTTGCCGCGGCGGACCGGCACGACAATCGCGCGGCCTTCGAGCGGGTTGAAGGCGGCGATCAGCCGGTCGAGATCGCGGCCCGCGACCAAGGGCATGTCGCCGAGGCAGACGATGACGCCGTCGATGTCCTCGGGCAACGCCGCGAGCCCGGCTTTCAGCGATGACGACAAGCCTTCCGCGAAAGCGGGGTTGCGCACGCGGTCGACCGGGAGTTTGCCGAGCGCGGCATCGACCTGGTCCGCCTGGTTGCCAAGGACGGCAACGATCGGCCTTGCATGCGACGACAAGAGCCGCTGCGCCACCCGCGCGACCATCGGGCGGCCGTCGATCTCGGCCAATAATTTGTTTGAGCCCATGCGGCTCGACTGACCGGCGGCGAGCAAAAGCGCGGCGATACGCGGGCCGGGCGGAACCTTCTTTTCCTGCTTGGCGGGGGCGGGGCTGGCCTCGGCGCGCGGCAAGGGCCGCGACGGGATCTCGGCGAGGAGGCCGCCCGCGCCCATCTTCATGATGTCCTCGCGCCCGACCGGCAGGCCGGCGACAAACCGCTCCAACACCCAGTCGAAACCGTTGACCTTCGGCGAGCGGGCGCAGCCCGGCAGCCCGAGCACTGGCGTCTCGCCAATATGGCAGAGGAGCAGCATGTTGCCGGGGTCGACCGGCATACCAAAATGGTCGATATGCCCGCCGGCCGCGACGACCGCTTCCGGGATGACGTCGCGGCGGTCGACGATGACCGAGGCGCCGTGCACAAAGACCAGATCGGCCCCCGTTTTGGCCGCGGCGGCGATATGCGGCGCGAGATCGGTGACTGTGTGTTCGCAGCGCTCTTCGGAGGCGAGCCGGCAGCCGAGGGCCGAGAGGCGCTGTTCGGTGACGGCGCGGGTCTTGTCGAGGATGCTTTCCTTGAGCCCCGGGAGGCGCGTCTGGATCAGCGCGACCTCGCGCGGCACAAAGGCGGCGACGCGCAGCAAGGGTTCGCCTGCCGCAGCGAAATCGGCGGCTTTGGCGACTGCGGTTTCCGGCACGGCGAACGGGATGATCTTGACCGTCGCGACCATCTGGCGTGGTTCGACGACGGCAAAGGCGGGCAGGGTCCCGAGGGTCACCGCCTCATCCACCAGGTTAAGCCGGTCTAGCCGGTCGCGGTCGAACACCACAAGGCCGCGCGCCTCGGCAAACAGATTGGCGCGGCCGGTAAAGGCATTGGCGACGGTGATGTTGGGCCCCGCCGCGGCGGCGGCGATGCGGGCGGCGGCTTCGTCCTCCCGCAGATCGCCGGGTTCGAGCCGTGCCACGACGATATGCGCGAGGCCGGCCGCGGCGATCGCGTCGAGATCGGCGCGCGACAGCACGCGGCCTTTCTTCAGGGCGGTCGCGCCGAGCTTCAGGCTATGCGCGAGGATCGCCCCTTCCGCCTCGGCTACGGGTACCTCACCGAATTTCATCGAACCACCCTAAGGCGCTCCCCAACCCGGTGTCCCGGCGAAAGCCGGGACCCACTTATCGGAAGCACGAGCGGCGGAACGGTGGGTCCCGGCTTTCGCCGGGACTGCGGAGTTTAGGTTCACGCCGCCTCGGATTTTTCGCCGCGGCGCAGGATTTGCGTCATCTGGCCAAGGATCGAGACCGCGATCTCGGCCGGTGAGATGGCGCCGATCGAGAGGCCGATCGGGCCATGAATGCGCGCGAGATCGGTATCTGTGAACCCCATCTCCTTGAGGCGGCCGCAGCGCGCGGCGTGGGTACGCTTCGAGCCGAGCGCGCCGATGTAGAAACACTCCGAGTGCAACGCCACCGCGAGCGCCGGATCGTCGAGCTTCGGATCGTGCGTCAATGTTACGACCGCCGAGCGGTGGTCGGGCTTCAGCCGCTCCAAAGCCTCGTCGGGCCATTCGGTCGAGAGTTCGAGACCGGGAAAGCGCGC
>WNGO01003437.1_pt1 | contig 12774 bp, 14 predicted proteins | sample 5400511 | NCBI WGS metagenome assembly WNGO01 (sample SAMN13153380, study PRJNA577476) | soil metagenome | isolation source: 20 cm soil or saprolite under Garry oak tree replicate 2 | place: USA:California | collected 2016-06-15
AGCTTCTTCGCACCAGGTCATTGACCGGTCCATAGGCTTCGGCGAATAAATCGCGCAACTCGACTTCTGTTCCTTCCGCGACACGGGCGAGTCCATCGCGAACGCCTCGCGCGGCGCTATTGTGACCCTCTCCAAAACTCGCCGTAAGGATCAGGATTCTCTTTTTCACAATTTGTCGATCAGCGTACTGCAACGTGAAACTCGGCTGCGTCGGAAAAACGCCGAAGCTACCCTGGAAAGTATTCGGACTTTAATGGATATTTGCGGGGGGCAAAGTAAACTCTCGCCCACATGAAGTATCTCCGATTCGCCTGGCGCGTCTTGCGCAGGATGGTTTGGGAAACGGCGATGGATCAGACAACTGGTCTGGCTGCACAGATGGCGTATCTCCTTCTTTTCGCATTGGCGCCCGGCTCGCTGTTTCTCTGGCATCTGCTGGGTTTGTTCGGCACGGACCCGAGTAAGTTGCACCGGATGTTTCTTCTGCTGAAAAGCTTCATGCCGCCCGACGCCAAGGTGCAGGACATTTTGGATGCTGCCATGGCCAATGTGGTGGTGACGGGGTCGAGCGGTCTGCTGGCCAACACAGGGATCATTCTCGGAATTTATTGCGGGACAGTCTTCATCGCCACAATCTCGCGGGCACTGAGCCATACGTACGGCATGCGGGTACCTCAATGTGCCATTCACCGCGTTCGCGCTGATTGTTTTGGCGCTCGCGCTCTATGTGCTCACGCCCGAAAATTATTCGACCATTCGTCAGGCGTTGCCCGGCGCGATTTTCTTTTCGATCGGCTGGATTATCGCGACGAAACTTTTCCAGTTCTACGTGGCACGATACGATCGCTACAACCCAACATATCTGGCGCTGGCGTCCATCGTTGTGCTGCTCACCTGGATGTATCTGACTTGTCTGCTGTTGTTGCTGGGAGGCAAATTGAACGCCATCCTTCGGCGCGAACGCGAGCGAATGCGCAGGGCGGCGCCTGTTGCACTGGAGCCTGTGGCGGTCAGTTAAAGAGTTAAAAAGGTTACAAAGTTACAAGAGTTACAAAGGAGCAAAAGCGTTCGGGGTTGATCGCATCGCGCGCTCTGTTACGCTCCGTCGCAGTGGTGCGCTTTCGCATTTGGCTCGTAACTGCGCTCGCCCTCGGCGCAATCATTACAGGTCTCCTTCGCGCGCAGGTCAGTGAAGAACAACAAAGCCGGCGCAACGAAAGCGAGCGAAGCGAATCCCCGGCTGCGTCGTCCCCGAAACCAAGGAAATCTCCGAGCCCCGCGGCAAAACGAGCAAGCACCAAAGCACCAAAGAAAACGAAAAGATCCGCCCAGACAGAGGACACAACACCATCGCCTACCCCGCGCGAAACGCCAGAGCCCAGCGCTTCACCGAAATCAAAGCGGCGCCACACGCCCACACCCAAACCGAAGGCTGCGAAAAAGAAATCGGGCGGGAAGGAAACCGCGCGAAAATCCAAGAAAACTGCGAAAGCCAAAGTGGCGCGAGTAGCGGAGGAAACACCGAAGCCACCAAAAACGCCGGCACCTCACATGGAAGAGCGCAGCGCGGCAACAGAAACACCGTCACCGGCGCGGGCAATTGCCGTGGCCACGCCCGCGCCCACGCCGCAGCCAAAAGTTCCTCGTGCAGTTCCAGCGGGCGAGCGGGCCCAGGTTGTAATCGAGAAATCCGGTGTTGAAGAAGATCAAGGTTACGAGCCTCCGCCATCGCCGCCGCCGCGCAGGTCCGGCTTCTGGCCCTGGTCTCAGCGTTCGAGTAACTATCGTTATCTCACCGGATCAGTTATCGACGCCATCCGACGCGCGCCGGTGAAACGGCGTCGTTGGCAATTCATTGTTGTCCATAACAGCGGCACACGGCAGGGAAACGCGCGCGTCTTTGATTATTATCACCGACATGTTCGCCGAATGCAGAACGGGCTCGCATACCATTTCGTGATCGGCAACGGAACTTCCACGGGCAACGGTCAGATCGAAGTAGGCGATCGCTGGCGACGTCAGATCAACGGCGGCCACGTGCACAGCGATTATTTGAACAATATTTCGCTCGGCATTTGTTTGGTCGGCGATTTCAATCGCGACCAGCCAACGCGAGCGCAACTCGATGCGTGCGAAGAACTCATCCGCTACCTGCGAGAACGTTGCGGCAAGGTCGACAGGGGAGAGATCCCGGTGCGGCCGCATCGCGAAATGAATCCACCGCGTTGGGCGACGGATTGCCCGGGAGATGTGTTTCCGTATTCGTGGTTTCGCAGGTTTTAGCAGTGGCTGACGGCATCACTTGCGCTCTGCGACAATCAAATTCGCTTCCTTGTAGTTCCACTGGTAACCGAATCCGAACTCGAGCGGCGGCGGATTGCTCTGCGCGAACAATTCGCGCAGCCGCGGCTGGTAATGTTGTTTGAACAGTTCGATCGGGCCGAGGTAAACGCCGAACAGACGCACGTTCCATTTGCTTGGGTCGAGGTTAGCGATCGGAATTCCGGAATCGTCCTGCACGACCAACCTGCTGTGATCGAGAATGAAATTGCGGATCGTGCCGAAACCATTTTCAAACATCAGATAGGAACATGATTTGAGAAAGCTGGAGCCCACGCCCAACCGCTGGCAAAATTTCAGGAAACCCGGATTCGATTTGATTCCACCGTCGGAAATATCGGTGTTGAAATAGTACATCGTTTGCGAATTGCCCGATTGATTGTCCGTGTAATTGATCCGCACGCCGGGAGTACTCCCGCTTCCCGCTCCGAACCCCCCGCCGCTGCTGAGAGAGCCGAACGTCACGTTCGTGATCGATTTATCCGCGCGCGCGATGAAAGCGTACAGGATCGGCAATACGCCATTCAGGTTCTGCTCGTGCAGGTCGACTTTCATGTCTTTGGTGATGAAGTAGGTCGTGTTCAACGCGGACTTCATCGCGTTCTCCAAATTTCCCAGCGCGCCGGACAGGTTTGCGATTCGCAACGGGTCCGGGGGCGGACCCAAGGATTCCTTTCCGCAAAGCACGTACACCGCAGCTTTTGGGAAGAATTGATCGACGTACAGGAAATCCGGTCCGCTGAACATGTAAAACGCAACGGGGATTGGCTGCACCGATTCTGGGAGATACGTCTCTTGCCACGCGTGCAGTTTTTGCAGTTGTCGAACATTAAGCTTCGTGAATTGCTCTTCAAAAAACGCCGCGTGTCGCTGCCATGCGGGGTCGCGCGTGAGCGGCGCGAGCGGCGAGTTTTCCGGAACGGGCATTCCCGCAAGAAAACGCGCGACATCGTTAGGCCCGGCGCTTACCGCGACCGCGCGCGGCGCGACTGCGGGATTCTCTTGCGCAAAGGCACCGAAAGGAAGAGCGAGACTTATCACAAAAAATGTTGCCAAAGTCCTACGATCTTTAATGCGCACCCGTCTTGGAGTGCGCGGACATGTCCGCGGTTTGGAAAGCGGTCCCACAGTCGCGGGATCGCCGCACTCCAAAAAATACCTCTGTCGTTGAGTATCGATATCGACCAAAACTGTTTTCATGATGCACGAACGGGGCGTTTGCTTGCGCAAAAATAGAGGAGCAAACCCAAAAGCGCCGTGCCCAAACCGGCGAGTGACTCTGCGGTGTGCCAGCGCAGTAGATAAAACATCATCCAGATCGTGATGATTGAGAAAAGAACAGGCGGAATTGGATAAAGCCAAACTCGATATGGCCGCGCGATTTTCGGATCCGTGAAACGGAGCACGATTACGCCGAGCACAGCCAGCAATGAGCAAAGCAACAAACTAAACTGAGTATAACGAACCACGTCTTCAAAGCTGCGGGTGAGCAAGAGTAAGTTCACGATGACCAGTTGGAGGACAATCGCATTCGTCGGGATCCCGTGCCTGCTTTTGCGGCCAAGCAACCGCAGCAGCCAATGATCTTCACCCATCGACATGGTGACGCGCGGCCCGATCCACGTCATTGAACTGATTGCCGAAATCAGGCCGAGACAAATGACCGCGCCGGCAACGCGCCCGCCGTTTTCGCCGAAAATATGTTTTCCTGCGATTAACCCTACCTCGAGCTGACCTTTCAGTTCCTGCGCAGGCGTCGTGGCGAGGAAGATCGCATTAAGAAGGACGTAAACCACGATCACGAGGCTCGTCCCTGCAAGCAGCGAGCGCGGCACATTTTTTTCCGGCTGTTTAATCTCACCGGTGACGTAGACAGCTGCGTTCCAGCCAGAATAGGAATACATCACGTAAACAAGCGATACCGCGAACGCTCCGCTGAAGATCAATATTGTATCGCCGCGCGCGGGCAAAAAATCGATGGGCTGCTTGGGATGAATGAAAAATCCCGCGGCGATCAGTGTGCCGATCAGCAGCAATTTTACCCGTGTCGAAAAATTTTGGAACGCGCTGCCGACTTGCAAGTTCTTGAGATGAAATAGCGCCACCATCCAGACCACCACAAATGAGAGGAAAACCGGTGAACCAAAGCCGAGCACGCCCTGCAGGTATTTGCCAAAGGCCAGCGCGGCCAGCGCGGTCGGCGCCGCAAATCCGACGGTCGCGGAAACAAATCCCGCCATGAATCCGAGCGCTGGGTGATAGATCTGCGACAGAAAATGATACTCGCCTCCGGACCGCGGTAACGCGGCACTCAGTTCTCCATAACAAAGCGCGCCACAGACCGCGGCGATTCCGCCCACGACCCAGAGCATCAGCAAGGCGAACCCTGACTGAATGTCGTTCAATTGAAAACCAAGGCTCGTGAAGATGCCGGTGCCGATGACGTTGGCAATCACGATGGAACACGCCGTGACAAAGCCGACGCGGCGCGCGGGCGCTGCAGTTCTTTGCGAGATCGCTTCAGTTCCGGGGGCCACAGTTTGGATTGACGATGGCATCGCGCGAGTTCTTTGGCTAATCATAGACGCAGCCGATTCAACGATTTAACGCTTCAACGCTTTAACGATTTTCCGTTGTCAGAACTCATTCCCGGTTCACTTTGGAACTGGCATGAATGCATCTCCCAAGCTCTCCGTCGAAACGGCCACCCAACTCGCGGTCTTTCTTGCAAATCGTCCCGGCGCTCTCGCGCGCGTGTGTGAAGCGCTGGCCAAAGCCGAAATCAATATCTATGCGCTCGCGACATCTGACACAGTCGATCACACGGTTGTGCGCATGGTCGTGAGCGATCCCACCAAGGCACTTATGCTCCTTGGCGAAGCGGGCGTGCTGGCGCTTGAAACTGAAGTGCTCAGCATCGAGACGGCGAGCGAGCCTGGCGTGCTGGGCCAAATCGCCGAGCGCCTCGCAGAAGCCGACGTAAACATCGAGTATGCTTACCTGGCAGGCGGCCGGGAAGCCGAAAAGGGATTAATCATTCTGCGGCCATCCGATGTAGAAAAAGCGAGAAGCGTTTTGGAGGATTTGTAGCACCCGCTGTAGCCGGCATCGGTGATGCCGGCTCGCACTGTATCTGTTCATAAGGTGATTCCCCCGGGGCCACCGACCCCCGCTGCGGCCGCGCAGCGACGATTGGTCGGGTCGCCGCCGTTCGTGATTGCTAATGCGGAGTCGATGCGAGATAAATGCGCGGCGCGTTTATGACTCCAGTAAGGACGTTTCTCGGTCATCCGTATCCTCTTGGCGCCACATGGATGGGAAACGGCGTCAACTTTGCCCTGTTCTCAGAAACAGCCGCCTCGGTTGAGCTTTGTCTCTTCGAAAACATCGAGACGACGGACGAATACGTTCGCATTCCGATCCACGAATGCACTGATCAAGTCTGGCACGTGTTCTTACCCGATGCGCGGCCCGGGCAGTTGTACGGCTTCCGCGTTTCGGGGCCGTACGAGCCGGAGCGCGGTTTGCGCTTCAACAGTTCGAAACTCCTGCTCGATCCGTATGCAAAAGCAATTGCCGGAGAAGTGAGCTGGGCAGACGAAATGTTCGGTTACGTGATCGGCGACAAGAAAGAAGATCTTGCTCAAGATTTTCGTGATGATGCATGGGGCGTGCCGAAATCGGTAGTCATCGATACCGCATTTGATTGGCAGGGCGACCCGAGGCCCGGCATCCCGTTGCACAATTCCGTGATTTACGAAGTGCACGTGAAGGGGTTCAGCAAACTTTGGCAGGACATTCCGGAGCAGCTTCGGGGAACTTACGCGGCGCTTGGCACGCCCCGGGCCATTGATTATCTGAAAAAACTTGGTGTGACAGCGGTGGAACTGCTTCCAGTGCACGCGCACATCGATGACAAAGATTTAGTCGATCGCAGTCTCGAGAATTATTGGGGCTACAACACGATCGGATTTTTCGCGCCGCACGCGCAGTACTCCAGCAGTGGCCAAATGGGCGAACAGGTCGCGGAGTTCAAAACGATGGTGCGCAACCTTCACGCTGGCGGTATGGAAGTGATTCTCGACGTCGTTTACAATCATACCGCCGAAGGCAATCATCTCGGCCCGACGCTGTGCTTTCGCGGGATCGATAACCCCGGTTACTACCGGTTGCATCCGGAGAATCCGCGCTCGTATTTGGATTTCACCGGCACGGGTAACACATTCAATTTGCTCCGTCCGCGCACGCTGCAACTGGTGACTGACAGCCTGCGTTACTGGGTGCTGGACATGCACGTCGATGGATTCCGCTTCGATCTTGCACCCGCGCTGGCGCGCGATCATGAGGGATTCAACAAACTGCATTCTTTCTTTCAGGTCATCCAGCAGGACCCGATTCTTTCGCAGGTAAAATTAATCGCGGAGCCGTGGGACGTGGGACCGGGAGGCTATCAGGTTGGGAATTTCCCGGTGCCGTGGTCGGAATGGAACGGCAAATATCGCGACGCGATTCGGAGTTTTTGGAAAGGCGACGAGGGACGCATTGGGGAGATGGCGTACCGGCTCACAGGGAGTCCCGACTTATATGAACACGATGGGCGACGCCCGTACGCCAGCATAAATTTCGTGACCGCCCACGATGGTTTCACCCTGAACGACCTCGTCAGCTACAACGAGAAGCACAATGCGGCGAACGGCGACGGCAACAACGACGGCGACAATAATAATCTTTCCTGGAACTGCGGCGTCGAAGGGCCAACCGACGACCCACAGATCAACGCTCTGCGCGAACGGCAGCGTCGGAATTTCCTCGTAACACTTTTTCTTTCGCAAGGCGTGCCGATGCTTTTGGGTGGTGACGAGTGGGGCCGAACGCAAAAAGGCAACAATAACGCTTATTGTCAGGACAACGAGATCAGTTTGTTCGATTGGAACCGCGACGAAAAACAGAATCAGTTTTTAGAGTTCACGCGAAAGCTGATTTCGTTCCGCGAGGCGCATCCGGTATTTCGGCGCCCAAAATTCTTTCAGGGCCGCCGGATTCGCGCTTCGGAAACCCGCGATGTGATGTGGTTCAATCCCGGCGGCAATCAGATGAGCGAGGAAGAATGGGCGTCGCCATTTGTTCGATGCATTGGAATGTTGCTGAGTGGCGATGCGAGTGATGTCCTCAACTTTGAAGGTGAGCCTGTCCACGACGACACCTTTCTGCTGCTGATCAATGCTCATTACGAACCCATACCATTTGTGCTGCCCGGCCAGGAGAATCTCGAGTGGCAATCGATCCTCGACACAACAGACCCAAACGGATTTTTGGCCCAGCCAGGAAAATTCGCGTCCGGCGACGACGTAGAACTTTGCGGACGCACCTGCTGTTTGCTTCAACTGGTAAAAGGCGCGCAAGCTCAAGCGCGCGAGGAATCCTGGAAAAAGCGCCCCGTCGAATTCCCGCCGCTGAGCGCAGAGCAAGAACGTGCCGGTTTGTAGCCGGCATCGGTGATCCCGGTCGTGTCACCAGGAATAGAAATTCAATCAACGCAGTCTTGTTGCCGGACACGAATTAGTTTATAGAGATATAAAGCGCGCGTTATCATGCGCGGCCAGTTTTTGTTGGTCAGTGATTTGCCCATGACACCGATTTCTCTTGTGATCGTCACTGACCGAGGCAGTTTAAAAGCGTATCAGGTCACCGAGACCCCAACGCGGGGGCCGAGCCTTCAACTTGTGCAAGCATTCAACATCACCGACGCGCACGGAAGACTCGTCGATAAATTGAGCGATTTCGCCGGGCGCTTCCCAGTGACGGACGGCGCGGGGTCGCACCATGGGGCGGCGTCCATTGCGGAACGAACGCAGCTGGTGGCGGAAACCGATCGGCGCATTCAGAAAGAGCTGGCTGACCAAATCACAAAAATTGTTTCGAGAAACGGAAAGGAAGGCTGGTCGTTTGCGGCGCCGGCTGAAATTCACTCGGCAATTGTCGATCTTCTGCCGCTTGCAGTGCGCAACCGCATCGTCGAGCACGTCAAATCGGATTTGGTGAAAGTCGAACCGGCGAAGCTCATTTCGCGATTTCGCTCGTTGCAGCAAATTTAAGGGCGCGATGCTGGAATATTTTTATTCCCTCAACGTCAGCGAGCTCGTTAGTATCTAATTAATCATGGAACTGCCTGTTAAGATCTCGTACCGGGGTCTGGAAAAATCTGACCAGATCGACAACCTCGTTTTAGAATATGCAGCGCGACTCGACAAATTTTGCGATCACATCAACCGCTGCGACGTGGCCATCGAGCAGCGAAACCACGCGCACCAAAAGGGGAATCCGTATCACGTCCGCATCGATGTGACGGTGAGACCACGGCACGAACTGGTTGCCAGAGAAGAGCAGATGGATAACGGCTCGCATGCGCCGTTGGCCAAAGCCATTCACGATGCGTTCAAAACAATGGAGCGCGAGCTGCGCCGCGTCGTAGACAAGCAACGGCGCGACGTCAAAACACACGCCGACACCCGCTCGCCGAAGTAATTGTCGCTGTGGCGGCAGGTGTGTCGCTTGGGTCTGGTTGTCCGCTTGGCGTAATGATCTGCGCCAAGAAAGTGCAATGAAGCATATGGCTCATCGCCGATGACCCAACTGTCGTGCGGTACTGGCGGAACGTAAAACAGTTCTCCACCGCCCTTTAATTACGGTGTCTGCCCAATCCGAAATACGCCAGAACCGCTGTCAATACCAGCAGGGGGCCCACGACCAAAAAGAAGCCGTATGGGTGTTGGGCCAGAGGAATACCACCTACATTCATGCCGAACAACCCCGCCACCAGGTTGAGCGGCAAGGCCAGCACAGTTACTACCGTCAAGACAAACAGCGTGCGATTAGTCTGTTCATTGACAAGCGCGGCCAATTCTTCCTGAAGCTGTTTGACCCGCTCGACCAGGGCCGCTGTGTCGCTGATGGCGGAGGAGAATTTCTCCGCGGCTTGTTGCAGGTTCTGAAGCTCTTCTTCTCCAATCCAATCGGGAGGCCGGCTAAGAAGGCGAAAGAATGCAGCCGGTTCCGGGGCCAGAAGTCGTTGGAGTCGAACTAACATCCGCCGGAGAGAACCTAGTTCGCTCCGACTGACGGAAATGCGCTTGGCCAATAGTCGCTGTTCCATTGGATCCACCCGCTCGGTGGCCTTCCGTACAATACCCACCAGCACACCGGCCTGATCGCGGAACAATCGCGACAGGATTTCAATCGGTGAGCGAACGACCTGGCCCGCGTCCACCGCTGCCCGGAGCTGGTTAATCGATCGCCAAGGCCGGACGTGCGCGCTTACCACCACGCGCGGCCTTATGCAAAGACTGGTGGTCGCAACCGGGGCGTCAAATGTGAAATCAAAAAGCACATCATGGATACGCGCTAGCAGTGAGTCTCCGTCCTGCTCCAGATGAGTGGAGTCCACATCGCTGTGCAACGATTCGTAAAACGTATCGGGCAAAGTCAGATACCGTCGAAGCCAGGGCTCAGAAGCCGGATTGGAAAGGGAAAAATGCAACCAGACGAATTCGCCCGGCAAGCCGGGACTCGGCGCGCTCAAAAACTCAACCGCCTCCTCCGAAGTGATCGACCGTGCTGGTTGGTTAGGAACAAAATGGTAGCCCCAGATGGGCACATTCTGGTCGGAAGCGGCAGTCGGATGAATATCTTGCGTCATTGTTTGAGTAGCCGTCAGATTAGTGATCAGTTTGTTTCCCACCGATACGAGGCGCCCAATGAGAAGGAGCTGAAGCCACCCGGCAGTTTGAAGTCAATAGTGAGCATAAAATCGATGGGCAGCAACAAAGTGCTGTGTTGGCTGCGGGAGTTGGTCAGACCGTCTGCAGCCGCTTGCATATTATGTCGCCGGGCCGCTGGTGCCAAACGCATGGGTAAGGACTCTCCACTCCCCCCCGGCTCGAGTTGATCCCAATCGCACTTGGACCCTTCGGGCGCGAAAAACCTTGACTGTCCAGCCTGCGTAGACGTACTCCTACACCGCAGCATGGTCTGGAGGAAATTTGGTTTTAGTTCGGAACCCATAACTAATGCGTGCAAACCTTTCGTGCTATAATCGGCGTCTCAGACGTGCGTTGCCCATCATAGCCGGTGTCGCTGTTATCGCCTTCATAACCGTATTGTCGTCGGTGGCATTCGGCGCCAATCCAGCCGAGGAGATGACCAAAGCCGGCGCAACTGGTGGCGTAGATCCGAAAGGCAATTCATGGGAATCGATCCAGCGGAGTGTCCTGCAGTTCGGGCATCCGGATTTTATATTGCGCCTCCTTCTTAGTCTCGTCCTGGCGGTCGGCTGTGCGGTTGCGATCGAAACGCTGGCGTTTGTCATTTTCGGCATTGGTGCGCTACTGCGATTCCGGACGCTGCTGGACAATCCGAAACTCACCGGAAAAGCAATCATGGTCGTGGTGGTAGGATTGGCATGTGGCATGGGATCATGGGCAATGGCGGTGTTCGTAACCGCCTTTAGTTGGTTGCTCATGTTCTGGCTCGATTCGCATTCGAGCTGCGAGGTAAGAATCCGCCTCAACAACGGCGCGGATGCAAAACCGGTCTTCGACACAGTGCAATCTTTGCTTCTCTCCCACAAATGTCGGCTTCAAAGCTCCTCGCTGTACGAGGACAAGGGACGCATGGTGTTCCTGCTCTACATCCCTAATGGAGTGGATCCAGGGAAGCTGGAAGACGAGGTGCGAACCAGACTACGGAAGAACGACGTCTCGAAGATCGCTGTTGATGTGATATAAGCGCGTCTTGATCGGCCAACTCGCACTCGCCCGTCATGCTTTGATGCGCAAACGCCCCTTCATCGCGCTTCTTGTAGGGTTCACGCTCACGCTCACGGCGTGCGCGCAAGACGGACTGAAAAACGCTGTCGTCCTCATCATTCGTCATGCCGAAGATGCCGATACAGGCGACGGCCTTTCGCCCCTCGGCCAGCAACGGGCCGAGGCGTACAAAGATTACTTCGTAAATTTCACGGTCGATTCCAAGCGCCTGGAACCCGATCTCATTTTTGCTGCTAAAGATTCAAAGAAAAGCCGCCGGCCCAGTCTAACGGTCGAGCCGTTCGCGAAGGCAGCAAACTTGCCAATCGATATGCGCTTTGGCAACAATGACTCCACTGAGCTGGCAGCTGCGTTGCGCGCAACCGGGCAGGGAAAAGTGATTCTCATCTGCTGGCGTCATCCTTACGTCCCGGACCTCCTCCGCGCTCTTGGAGCAAATCCCGAAGACTTACTGCCGCGTGGCAAATGGCCCGGTGCCGTCTTCGATTGGGTCATCGTCCTTAGCTACGATCAGGATGGCCATCTAATTCCCGCGAGCAGCAGACGCATCAACGAACACCTGATGCCGGGTGACTCTCAGTAGGGAGGTGGAATTTCAAGCTAGTCAAACTCGACCGTAGCAATTCCAGAGATTATGAGTCCAACGTGTTCAACTGGGCAGCGTGTTACATGACAGTCGGGCCGGCGTGCTTATCTCTGGACCCCACTGGTGGGCACCCTGATCTCGACAACATCGCCGTCCTGCAAGCCGAACTGATCTCTCAGATTGAGGTCAGAGACGACCTCTACGACCCAGGGATCTCGTCGATCTCTTGCCGCAGTCGTCGGCGTCCATAAGAACGCCCTTCGATGGTCGAGACTCAACAGTTGGCAGGGAAGCAGCAGGATGTCGCGCTCGCCGCCATACTCTTCTCTGCCGAACCAAATTCTGTGCGCTTCGTAGCGCGCATCAAACCAATCAAACACGTGATCTAGTGCGATGTTCAGCGAGCCGGGGAACACAGAGATCCCTAGCTTCTCGCTGTAGGCGACATTGAAGAGATTCAACCAATGAGAAGCCTTGCCGAAGCCAACCTGAACCTTCCCCGTGAGAAGTTCACTCATGCCGCCCAACGAAATGGAGCTGAGCCATCCACTTTAACAATTTGGCACCGCATGAATCGAGAGCTTACAACAAGTGCTGGGTTGGCTGGAGCGATTAGTAAATCTTGTTGCCTTACAGCTTCTCGACTTTGAATTTTATTATCGATTTCAGAATCTTGGCTTTGTCGGATCGTCACAAGAATCGACAAGACCATCAAAGTTCTTTGTAAGTGCGCCATGCTGGCATGTAACGAGAAAGAGGTGCTCGCGCCCAGCTATTTTCGCAAAAGCAGCTGTGGTAAGCAACGGCAGAAGGCGGCCATGGCATATACACTGAACTTATTTCGAGGTGCGGCCAGCCTCCTCGCGAATCCTTTCGGAGTTGGTTTCATCGTCTGGTTAGTCGTCAGCGCTGCCATCGTTTGCTTGATGACAAGTAGGAGCACAGCAGGCAGACTGCGGCAGTGCTGATCACAATGGCGAGCGTAAGCAACATTACGGGGATGGCGCTGGGACGGGCAAAGTT
>WNGO01012625.1_pt1 | contig 12773 bp, 12 predicted proteins | sample 5400511 | NCBI WGS metagenome assembly WNGO01 (sample SAMN13153380, study PRJNA577476) | soil metagenome | isolation source: 20 cm soil or saprolite under Garry oak tree replicate 2 | place: USA:California | collected 2016-06-15
ACGTGCCGGCCTTGGCGTCGCCCACCTCGCGCAGCTCACGCGCGCGCGCGCGAATCACGTCTGGCGGCAACTGACCAGTCATCCGGGCGGCGGGGGCATCAGGGCGGACGCTGAAGGGGAAGACATGCAAGTAACTCAGGGGCAAAGCGTTTAAGAGCGTCCGAGTGGCATCATGGTCCTGCTGCGTTTCCCCGGGGAAACCGGCGATGATGTCAGCGCCCAACCCAAACACCGGCATGCGCTCGGCCAACCATTCGATGCGCGCGCGGTACGATGCCGCCGTGTACCAATGCCGCCCCATCCGCTTGAGCACGTGGTCCGATCCTGACTGCAGCGGCGCATGGAGATGCGCGGCCAGATGGCGTGGCGCTTCGACGAGGAGATGCGCGAGTGTGTCATCGACCTCAGTCGCCTCGACACTCGACAGGCGGAAGCGGACTTCGGGAACGGCGTTGATGAGAGACTCCAGCAGCCGGCCCAAAGTGTTCTGACCCCGGGCGCCAGCCCGGGGAAAACCAATATCGGGGGCCGGGTGGTCTTGGCTTGGGTAAACCCCGGGCTTCCGCCCGGGGTCGGGGAACCGGTCCTGTCCATACGTGCCGATATGCACGCCCGTCAGCACGATCTCCGCGTGATTCGCCGCGAGCACCCGTGCTTCTTCGACCAACTCCGCAACCGGCCGCGACCGGTTGTCGCCGCGAGCGATGGTGGTCGCGCAAAAGGTGCAATGCTCATCGCAGCCGTCCTGGATTTTCAGGAGCGCCCTGGACCTCACCCCCTGACCCCCTCTCCGCTTCGCGGACAGGGGGAACGACATACCGGCCGCAGTCAACACAGCCTCCGGATCCGCATTCGCGACCACCGCGCGCACCGACGGCAACGCCGCGATCGAGCCGTCGTCCAGCGCCGCGGCGCATCCCATCACGATCGTCTGGGCCGCGCCGCTCTTCGCCACATGGCGCACGAAGCGCCGCAGCTTGACTTCGCTTTCGTGAGTGACCGTGCAGGAGTTGATGACGGCGAGATCGGCGAGGGCGGGATCATCGACCACGACGGCGCCCTCGTCGCTGAACCTCTGGCGAACCACATCGGTGTCGTACTGATTCGCCCGGCAGCCAAACGTATGGAAGTAGACCCTCACGGCCGCACGGTGAGCCCCAGGAGGAACGTCAAGATGTGTTCGTTCAACCCCGTGCCCTTGCGGTCCAGATGCTCGACACCGAAATCGATCCGGCCACGGCCAACGGAGAACTGCTTTCCGAGGCCCGCCGAGAGACCGACTTCCGTTGGAGGCTGGGCGCCGGCGCCGAACGGCATCTGGCCGCCGCGCGCACCCAACCGCAACCCCGAGCCGAGCTGTCCGATCTCCGCCCCAAACGACCAGTTGAACGTGTTGTGCCCGTTGGCCGCGCTCGTGCTCCAGTCGCGCCAGGCGGCCGTGCCGGCCACGGTCAGCTGGCTGCCCAGACGCCATTGCGCGCCGGCGCCGTACGAATTCGGGAGATCGTTGCTCGCCACGGGCTTTCCGAGAATGTCGGCGTCGAGTTTGGAATCGGCGCGGAACCACCCCGAGAGGCGCAGCGCGGACGTGAGATCGATGAGCGCGCTGACCGAGGCAGCCTTTCCACCATATGCCACCTGGGCCCGGGCGGTCGTGTTGCGGAAAGCAGTATCCCCGAACGTGCGCGTCGCCACCACCCGGGTCGAGCCGGTCAGCACGTGGAACCCGCCGCCGAGCGTGATCCAGCGGTTCACGCGTCCCGCCATGGAGAGCCGCAGATCCGTGACGGCTCCATCGCTCGTGACTTGATCGGTGATCGGCACCGGTGTGCCGCGGATGTCGATCGTGTCCAGGAGGCTGATACCGAAGGTTCGGTCGAGATAGGTGGAGAACCCCGCTGCGACGACGATCCGTCGATTCAGGGGCCCGGCGACCACGAACACCGGGAAGCGGGTACCGCGCAGCGGACTCTCCGACCCGTTCGCCTGCACGGTCCGCCGCGACAGGGCGCCGGTGATCGAGCCGGTCAGCCGCCGCGCATCGATGAGCGAGGCGTCGGTCAACGACGAGAACGGATCGAACGGCGCGAAGGCGCCACCGGCCGAGCGGGCGCGCACGCTCTCCCACTTGCCCGGGGTGCCCAAGCCGCGGATGCCGAATTGGGAGTCCTGGGCGGCCAAACGGCCGAACGGCATGACGGCCAGTACCGCCACCAGGATCACGACAGCCACGGCCGTCCGGCCGTCCGACCGTCCGGTCGTCACGGTATCCCGAACGGGTATCGCTTCACGTACGTGATGTGCAGCGCGGGCCGGAACGCCGAAGACCGGGACGAATAGAAGCGGATCTCCGAGTACGACGCCGCTTCGGGCACCTGGCCCAGCATGACCGACCTCGACTGCGTGCTGTCGAGCGCCCAGTTGCGAACCAGATCGGTCAACTCCATCCGCACCGTGTCCGCGCTGTTCAGACGAATCGCCGTAGGATGCCCGTCAGTGGCGACTTTGCGCCGACATCGGTCAGGACCGGCAGTCCCCGCAGCTCGAACGAATCGGCGGGCGCACCCGCGACCGGCGCAACCGGCACGAGAATGAGGGTCGCGCGCACCACGTCGATGCTGTCGCGCATCCACGGCGGCAGATCGACGCGCAGCAGGCTGCGGGCCGAGGGCACCCCGCCCACGGTCAGATTCGAATCGAGCGGTTGAATCGTCCGATCGAACACGAAGCTGTCGAACATCGCCGCGCGCGGAGCCACTTCGCTGATCACGCTGTCGGGCGTGCTCGTCACCGTATCCGGTTTGGTAAAGTGGAAATACCACGACACCACCGCGTTCCCGGCGGATTCGAGTGTTCCGAGAGCAGCCGTCGCGAGTGAATCGGCCGCGACGCGGAGGCCAAAGCCGAGCTGTCCGGAGTCCGCTGGGACAAGGGGCGCCTGGAGGGAGTCAAGATGCCACAGGAGAGTGAGCGTGCGGCCACTGTCCGACGTCGTAATCACGTGCCCCGCCGAGTCCGTCCGGAAGACCGAGTCGCCAAAGAGACGTTGGCCCGCGGAATCATGGATCTCTGGTAGGGCGAGGATTGCGCTGATGTTGAAGCTGTCGACGACCGGACCGGCGAAGTAGGGCTGGAGCGAGCCGAACGTGGACGTGGAGTCCGAGGTCACCGGAATCGCATAGAGTTTGAGTCGCAGATTCGTAGCCAGAGTGTCGCGGTGCACCATGATCAAGCGTAAGCGGGCGGAGTCCACGAAATACGGAATCGGGGTGCTATCGCCCGCCAGCGTCGTGTCGGTAGTCATCTTGTTCGTGACGAAGAATGCGCGGCTATCGATGACACCGGGAATGTCCGCGGCGGTCATCGCCTCCGCCTGATATCCCTGGACGTAGCCGCGGTACGACGAATCCCGCACGATGATGTCGGTAAAGATCGAATCCTTACTCTCGATCGTTCCGCTGGGGCAAAACGTCGGGCAGTCGCCGGGCACGGAGGTGAGCTCCGTGCACGCGACCGGCCCGACGAGCAACAGCAATAAAGCGAAGTACCGCATCACCGCTCGAGTGTCTCCTTCGTAAAAGCGTCGGGCAGCAGAGCGGCCAGCTTCCAGCGCCGCTCCGTTGTGGGCCCGACGGCGACGACCTCCAGATCGAGGCCGAATTCCGCAAGCAGCTGGCGACATGCGCCGCAGGGCGCCGCCGGCGGATCGACTTCGGTTGTGACCACCACCCGCTTCAGCTTGCGCGCCCCACCTACCACGGCGGCCCCAAGCGCCATGCGCTCGGCGCAGATCGTGAGTCCGTACGACGCGCTTTCGACGTTGCAGCCCACGTAGACCGCCCCGTCGGCCGCCTCGATCGCGGCACCGACGTGGAAGTTACTGTAGGGCGCCCATGCATTGCGCATTGCGGCGCGCGCCCGCGCTACCAGATCGCTCACGCGAGCACGTCCCGCAGGAACGATGTCCCCGCCGCGAGCCGCGGCACGCCGAAGTACTCGGCGACCGTCTGCCCCAGATCGGCGAAGGTTTGGCGGATGCCCAGCCCCCGTGGTTTCACTTTGGGGCCCACCACCAGCACGGGCACGACTTCGCGCGAATGATCGGTCGACGGCGTCGTGGGATCGTTGCCGTGATCCGCCGTGAGCATCACCAGATCATCGGAACGCAGCCGGCTGAGCAGGCGCGGCAACCAGGCATCCAGTTCCTTGAGACCCTGATGAAACCCCGCCACGTCGTTGCGGTGCCCCCACGTCTGGTCGAATTCGATCACGTTCACGAATACGAATCCCGTCTCCAGTGTCTCGAGCGCCCGCTCGATGAGCCGATAGGCGTCACCATTCGTGGGCGTGTGCTCGCTGCTGATGTTTCGCGCCGCAAACAGATCGTCCACCTTGCCGATGCCGACACGGGCCACGCCTGCCTCCGCCAACCGGTCCAGCAGCGTCGTGCCGACCGGTGGAATCGAAAAATCCTTCCGATGCGATGTGCGACGGTAGTCCCCCGGCGTCCCCTCGAATGGGCGCGCAATTACGCGGCTGACCGCATGCTCTCCTATCAAGATTTCGCGCGCAACCATGCACGCGCGGTATAGCTCATCGAGTGGGACCGTTCTTTCGTGTGCCGCGACCTGAAAGACGGAGTCGGCGGACGTGTACACGATCCACTTCCCGCTGCGTTGATGCTCGGCGCCGAGCTCGTCGATAATCGCCGTTCCCGACGCCGTTTTGTTGCCGAGCCATCCACGACCGGTGCGACGCGCGAACTCATCGAGCAGCGGAACGGGAAAACCCTGCGGATACGTCCGAAAGGCTTTCTTCAGCAGGACACCGCAAATCTCCCAGTGGCCCGCCGTACTGTCCTTGCCGGCGGACGCGGGCTGTGCTATCCCGTACGCGGCAGTCGATCTGACCCCGGGCGCCAGCCCGGGGATAACGAATCCCTCCCTGCACTTCCCTAAACCCAGCTTCTCGAGGTTCGGCAGCTTTAGTCCGCCGACAGCGCGCGCGACATTGCCCAGCGTGTCCGACCCGGCGTCACCGTATTGCGCGGTGTCGGGTGCCGGGCCGATGCCGAGCCCATCGAGCACGATGATCGCCGCGCGTTTCGTCATGCATACAGCCGCGGTAGCCGGGTTCCCAGGCCGGTGAGCACCTCGTGCGGCAGCTCACCACTCCACGCCGCGAATTCGCCCAACGTGATCCGCTGCTTCGCCTCTTCGCCGACCAGCGTCGCGATATCGCCGACCTGAACCTCCACGGTTCCGCTTTCCACCAGCGCCATGTCCATCTGCACGACGCCGACAACGGGACAGGGCTTGCCGCGCAGCAGCACGTGCGCATTTCCCCGCAGTCCGAGATCGCGCCGCACGCCGTCGGCGTAGCCGATTCCGAGAGTCGCGACGACGGTGTCACGCGGCGCCACCCAGCTGGCGTTATAGCTCACGCTCTCGCCGGTGCGGAGCCGGCGCACGCTCAGGACGCGCGCCCGGATGCTGACGACCGGCCGAGGCTGTTCGACTCCTTCAGCGGCCGACCCGCCATACATGAAGATTCCGGGCCGCACCAGGTCGAATGCGAACTTCGGACCCCGCAATGCGCCCGCGCTGTTTGCAACGTGCAGGAACCGTGGCCGCCGCGGCAGCCGGCCGACTGCCCCCAGGAAGCGCTCCACCTGCCGCTCGGCCGATCCGTCGTTCCGCTCGGCGGAGTGAAAGTGCGTGTAGCACCCCTCGAACGACGGCGTGTCGATGGCCTCACCCAGCTCGTCCACTTCGTCCCAGCGGACACCGGCGCGGCCCATGCCGGTATCGATCTCGATCTGGAAGGGCCGATCGCCGCGCGTCGTCCATTCGAGGATGCTGCCGGCATCGCCCAGGGCCGGCGTGAGTTGATAGCGATCGTAGTCGTCGAACAGCTGCGCGCGTGCCGGCATGAATACCAGAACGGGGCGCGAGATCCCGGCGTCGCGTAACTCAGCACCTTCCTCGATCGTGGCGACGCCGTAGCCCCACGGGTCGAGCTGCTCGAGTGCCCTGGACACAGTGACGGCTCCGACCCCGTACGCGTTCGCCTTGACGACAGGGAGGAGCCGTGTGCCTGCTATCTTTGCTACCGTTCGGGCGTTGTCGACGAGGGCACCCACGTCCACTTCCACCCAGGCCCTGCGACTCGTTGACACGCTCACTGGCGCGGGTATGATACCCGGCCCGGAGGCTAAATGCAAGGCGATTCAGCGCTTGGACGTGCTCTCGGACTCGTGCGCGAACTGCGGCAGCGCTGTCCCTGGGACCGCGCCCAGAGTCCGCAAACGCTCCGGCCCTATCTGGTCGAGGAAGCCCTCGAGCTCGACCACGCCATCCAGACCGATGACCCCGAAGCGATGCGCGACGAGCTGGGCGATGTGCTCCTCCACCTCGCGTTTCAGATCGTCATCGCCGAAGAGCGGTCGCAGTTCAATGCCGAAGTGGTCACGCGCACCCTGGAAGAGAAGATGTGGCGACGGCACCCTCATCTGTTCGGCGAAGGTCGCGGGAGCACTGGCGATCACGCCGGATGGGAGCTCGCCAAACGGCGTGAACCGCGGGCCGGCGGCAAGCGCGGCACGCTCGCGGGTCTCCCGCCCACCCTTCCGCCGTTGTTGATGGCGTATCGACTGCAGGAGCGCGCCGCCGGGATCGGGTTCGACTGGCCCGATGCGAAGGGCCCGCTGGCAAAGGTCAAGGAAGAGATCGGAGAGGTCGAGCGCGAGTACGGGCACGGAGGAGCCAGAGAGCAGATCGAGGAAGAACTCGGTGACGTGTTGTTCGCGGCGGTGAATCTCGCGCGCAAACTCGGTGCGAAGTTCACGAAACGGTTCGAACAGGTAGAAAAGCTCGCAGAGGAGCGCGGCCTCGAAATGGGCCGCGCGAGCCTGGAAGAGCTCGACAGGTTGTGGGATGAGGTGAAGCGAGGCTAATCCTCACGCCACCTCGAACAACAGACTGCAGCACGTCACACCGCCCTCGGCTTTAGCGAGCTCCGAGCTCGGGACGGGCACGACACGCACTCCCGCGCGCTCCAATCGCTCGCGCGTTTCGGGATAGTGTGCCGGGTAAATGACAGCCGCGCCAATCCAGAGTGCGTTGCCGGCGTCAGGCTCCGCCGGCGCCACGGCAATCATCTGCGTGGGCGCGAAACACTCCGCACGCACAAAGCGGGGATTGATCAGGAGTATGTGCTCCGCGACTTGCGTGACGGCGCTTTTGAGGTGGAGACAACCGTTGACCTCGACGGGGATGACCTCGTAGCGCCACGTGTTAACGAGCGTCTCGAGTTGCGAAACGCCCTCGCGGTTGGTCCGCGAGGATAACCCCACGTAGAGCGTTCGTCCCACTCGCAGCACGTCGCCGCCATCGAGCGTACCAGGTGGCTGGATCCGTACCAGCCGTTTGTACGCACTCAGGACGGTGGCGATCGAGAGTGTTTCCTCATAGAACGCATGCTCCGCCATCGCGTCTGCGACGTTGATCGGGTCGCGCGGACGCAGTGTCAGCTCGCAGTCCGCTAGTGTGGGACTGACGGCACGGGTTACCGCGATGAGCATAGGAGGTGTCGGATCAGCGCACGCTCGAGTTGCTCACAAACGCCAGTCGCTTTCCGTTCATTCGTGTCCCCAAAGTCCACTCACCGGGCCTAGCGCTCGCCACTACCATCCGGTCATAACCGTGCCCCGAAGGTGTTTTCGACATCGACGGGGCCTCGGCCATTTTACCCAATTCTTCGCGAGGATCGTATGGCGCATTCTCCCAACGGCAACACCTGGAGCAAACCGGCCGCGATGGCCATTCCCAAAGAGGGATACCACAAGCTGGAGAACGGGCGGTACGGGCCCCTCTACCCCCGCACCCCGGCCAACCATGGATTCACCATCATCGCGAAGGTGCAGAAGGGCCGCGAGCAAGCCGTGCGTGAGTACGGCAAGACCATCGAGGGGGCGATCGCCGGCGCGCCCGACGCCCTGGCGGTCCTCAAGCTGCACTACCTCCGGTGGGTCCTCTTCGAGATCGAGGGCGCGACCTACTTCATGTACCAGGGCATCTTCGACACCGACTTCGACAAATACACCGAGGACGCCGTCGCCCTGTTCAACAGTCTCGGCGTGAACACGGTCTTCGAAAACCTCGAGGGATTCCCCAAGGACTGGAAGACGAACGCGCCCGCGTTCATCAAGTTCGTCCGGGATCATCAGCGCCCCAGCTTCCTGGAATATGGGGAGTATCCGTATGTGACCGCGGACGAGATCAAGAAGGCGCTGCGTCTCAAGGAGAAATTCTCGGAGATGCTGGACCAGATGCAGTAGGGCCGGACACGATGCTCGAGCTTGACGACATCCAGCACATCCTGCTGACGCGCGCGCCGGCCATGACGGGCCGCTACGAGTTCCTGTCGTTCAAGGACGCGGCAGCGGGGCGCGCCTGGCTCGAGGAAATCCGCGGCAAGGTGCACTCCGCCGCGTCGGCGCGCGCGAGCGTGGAAGCGGATCGGCGCTGGATCACGGTGGCCTTCACCTGGAACGGCCTCCGGGCCCTCGGCCTCGACGAAACCTCACTGGCAACCTTCCCCGAGGAGTTCCAGCAGGGCATGGTGACACGCTCCACCATGCTCGGGGACACGGGCGAGAGTCATCCGGACAAGTGGGTGGGTGGCCTCGCGAGCCCCGATTTACACGCCATCGTGATCCTCTTCGCGCGTGATGAGCCGGAACGGGCGCGTTGCCAAGCCGAGCACGAGCGCTTGCTGGCGCGCTGTGAAGGCGTGACCCTGCTCTCGACGCTCGATCTCCAGGCCACGCCTCCGTTCGACTACGCTCACGACCATTTCGGGTACCGCGACCGGATGTCGCAACCGGTCATCGAGGGGTCCGGTGAGGAATCCACGCCGGGAAGTGGGGCGCCGCTCAAGCCGGGCGAGTTCATCCTGGGTTACCCTGACGAGAATGGGCCGCCCTTCGGGCTGCCCCAGCCCGACGTGCTCGCGCGGAACGGCAGCTTCATGGCCTACCGGCGGCTCGAAGAGCACGTTGGAAAGTTCCGGGATTTCCTGAATCAGCACGGGAAGACGGCGGAAGAGCGCGAGCTCATCGCCGCCAAGTTGATGGGCCGGTGGCGGAGCGGCGCGCCGCTGGTGCTCGCCCCGGAGCGGGACGATCCTGCGCTGGCCGCCGATCCGAAGCGGAGTAACGACTTCAACTACCGGACGCAAGACCCGCACGGCTATGCGGTGCCGCTCGGCTCGCACATCCGACGGATGAACCCCCGGGACACCGGCGCGAATATGAACCGCCGCCGCATGATCCGGCGCGGCGCAACCTACGGCCCGCACCTGCCGGAGGACGCCCCCGACGACGGCGCGGAGCGCGGGATCGCTGCGTTCGTGATCTGCGCCAGCCTCATCCGTCAGTTCGAGTTCGCCCAGAACGTGTGGATCAACGACCGGAACTTTCACGAGCTGGGCAACGAGCGCGACCCGATCATCGGCACCCAGGACGGGACGCTCGAGTTCAAGATCCCCCGGCGCCCGATTCGCCGCACCATCACCGGCCTGCCCGCGTTCACGACCGTGCGGGGCGGCGCGTACTTCTTCCTCCCCGGACTCAAGGCGCTCGCCTGGCTGGCTGGGAACGGACGCGGAACGGAGTCCCGATGACGCAGACCAACGGCAGGGCCCGCACTTACAACCAGTCGCACGTGAAGCGGAACTACACCCGCGGCCGGCGGCGGTTCAGCATCTACTGGACCTGGAGCTATCCCTGGGAGTCCAACCGCGACGTCACGGAGCTCGACAACCGTTTCTCGACCATGACCGAGGTCCGGCGGGTCGGGTGGCCGGGGTTCGAGGCGACGGAGTGGGACAAGATGAACTTCCTCCAGGGTATCGCCGGAACTCTGGAGCTCTTCCATCGCAGTCTGCTCAGCTTCCAGGACACCGTGGAAGAGGCGACCGGACATCCGGTCGCGGTCTACCAGCGGATCGACCAGGCGGGATACCGCCTCCCGATCGACGAGCGGATCCTCGCGGACACCGACAGCCTGATGGTCTTCGGGCTCGACCACCTGGTCTCCGAGCAGGAGGCGGACCAGGGCGAAGTCGACGCGATCCGGGAATGGTTGGAGCGCGAGGACACCTGTCTCGTGCTCGCGCCGCATCACGACGTGGGGTTCACCGGCAAGCTGGAAGAGCGCCAGAAGGAGTACAAGCACCACGGCGACGAGCTGGTCCCCCGCCAGCAGCGGTTCGGCCAGTACACGCGGTCTCTAATGAAGGGGCTCGGGGTCCCGGTGCTCAACCAGTACGGGCTCCGCCCCGCGACGGTGCGGGGCCAGCCGGATCAGATCGCGCCGCTCACCGCCTTTCGCGACCTGGACACGCTGGGACTGCTGCGCGGCGTGACGACGTTCAACTATCACCTGCACCTGCCGCATTACGCGGTGACCTCGAAGGACACCAAAGTCATCCACGTGCTGTCGACGCAGGCGATCGACCTCTCGCGGCCCCATCCGTTCACCGAAGTCGGTAACAAGGAGTTCAACTCCTTCCTGTGGATGCCGCCCAGCGGAAAGCGCGGCGGGCACATCCTCCTCGTAGACTCCACTGTGTTCACCACGCTGTTCGGCGGGACCGACAGCCTGAAACAGTTCTGGCTCAACGTGGCGGGGATGTAAGTGGTCGGGTTCTTCCAGACGGTGGTGCCAGTGGCGATGCTGGGCTTCGTGATCTCCAGCATGCTCGGGATAGGCCTCGGCCTCTCGGTCGGAGAGATCCTTGCGCCCCTGCGCAACGCGCGCCTCGTGATCCTCGCGCTGGTGGCGAACTTCATCGTTCTGCCGGTTGGGGCGATCGGCCTGGGCCGGGTCGTCGGGCTCGACGAGCCCTTCGCGATCGGGCTCCTCCTGCTGGCCTCGGCGGCGGGGGCTCCATTCGTCCCGAAGCTGGCGCAGCTCGCCCGCGGCAACGTCGCCTTCGGCGTGGGGGTGATGGTCCTGCTGATGGTCGTCACGGTGGGCTACCTGCCGCTCGCGCTGCCAGTCCTGCTGCCGGGGGTGACCGTCGATCCGTGGAAGATCGGACGCTCGCTGTTCTTGCTCATGCTGTTGCCGCTCGCCGTCGGACTCGCCGGGCGGGCCGGCGTCCCCGCGCTCGCCGGCCGCGTCAAGCCGGTACTCGATCGCATCTCGAGCTTGAGCCTCACGGTGCTCATGGTCGCGATCACCGGGGCGAACCTGCGCAACGTCCTCAGCGTGTTCGGCACCGGCGGCATCCTTGCCGGTCTGCTGCTCATCGCGCTCGGCTTCGCGGCTGGCTGGCTTCTGGGCGGGCCAGGCCGCGATACCCGGAGCGTGCTCGCGCTGGGAACGGCGCAGCGCAACATCGCTGCCGCGCTCGTCGTGGGCAGCGGATTCGCCAACCCGAAAGTGGTGGTGATGGTGGTGGTGGTGGCGATCGTGGGGCTCTTCATCCTCATGCCCACCGCGCGATTGCTCTCCCGGAGCGCGAGCGCGGCGAGCCCGAGCCCCGCGGCCCCACGCTCAGAAGTTCACCGAACCTGACACCTGCAACGAGTATCCCTGGAAGGTGGACCGCGCGTCGAACTCTGGCAGGTACCTGATTCCCACCTGCACTCGGCGACTGGGCATAAGGAGGCTGGCGCTGAGGCCTAGCGCGTGGACCTGATACCGAGCTGATGCATCTACGCCGGGCCCTGTAGACCCGCTGGTTTGCCACTGACTATATCCCGCCAGCCCCGCCTGCAGCTGCAGATCTTTCGAGACCGGAGCCAAACCGGTGAGTGAATAGTCGATGCTCACAGTCTGCCCTGGGCGAACGCCTGTCCCTTCCTGGGTCCCGTGAAATTCATAGATCTCAAACGCGGAGAGCGCGAGGCGCCGCGAGGCTGTGAGCCACGCCGTCTGCCCGGAGGACACGACTTGGGTCCAGTAGCCTGAGCCCACGTTGTCCGTGCGCCCGGCGTCGAAGGCGCCCGTCGGCGCGAGGAATCCGTAGACCGCCTTGATATCGGCGCGGGACAGTTTCCAGCCGAGCATCAGCGGCTGGTAGTACGAATCGGCGAAACCGCCTCCACCGCTCTGCGGGCCGAGCACATCCGAGGTGAGGGAGTTGTTGGCGATCGGCAGGGTGGCGGCCAGTGCGATGCGTGCACCGAACAGGACCGGCTTCTGACTGGCCCAGGCGATCGTGTTGAGGTCCATGAGGACCGTCTGTTTGCCGGTCGCCACGAGCTCCCCTTTGGCGCCGCGGAGTTCGTCGCGCGCGTAAAAGAGGAACGCGTTCACATAGGAGACCCCGGGACCGAAGAGCGATCCCGCACTGACCGCGCTCATGCCGAGCGGATAGACGCCCCGGACCTGTCCGGCCACCGGCATCGCCGCGCACAGGAGCGCAGCCACCTGGAACGTGGCATGCCTCATCACAAGTCTAAGCAAGATATTAGCGCTAGTCCTTGTACGGATCGAACTCCTCCGCTCCCGCCATCACCACGATGAACGGCCGCAGCGTATGCAGTACCTCGACGGTCGCACCCTGAGCCTTCAGCACATCCGGCAACCGGCGATACACGTGTGGGCTTTCGTCGGTGCCGCCGCCGCGGAGCACCACACCCTTCCCCTTCACCCACTCATGCATCATCTCGCGCGAGACGGCGCCTTCCTTGATCACCTTGCCGCGGCGCCGCTTCCCCGCGGCCGCTGTGCGGCTCATGACGCGCCCCGCGCCGTGCA
>WNGO01002870.1_pt1 | contig 12764 bp, 12 predicted proteins | sample 5400511 | NCBI WGS metagenome assembly WNGO01 (sample SAMN13153380, study PRJNA577476) | soil metagenome | isolation source: 20 cm soil or saprolite under Garry oak tree replicate 2 | place: USA:California | collected 2016-06-15
GTTTCGGCGGCGATTCTGTTCATCTTCGGAACAGGACCGGTGAAAGGGTTTGCGACCACCCTCACGTTCGGTCTGCTGGCGAACCTGTTTACCGCCGTTTTCGTGTCGCGCGTGATTTTTGATTGGGTGCTGACCCGTAAGCAGCGCGGAGAAGCGCTCAGCATTTAGGAATTTGGTAATTGGGAAATTTGATAATTGAGTAATTTGAGGCAGGCAATGCCGGGGTTTGGAATTACAAAATTACCAAATTTTCCAATTACTCAATCGAGATAAGGGGCTAGAACCGGTGGAGTTCTTTCATGACGTCAACGTCGATTTTCTTGGGAAGAAGTGGTACTTCCTCGCCTTTTCGCTGGTCTTTAGCGTTGCGGGCTTGCTTTCCATACTTTTCTGGCACCACATCCCGTGGGGCGTGGATTTTCGTGGCGGAACCCTGGTGTATGTCAGGTTCTCCCATACTCCGGACCTGGGACAGATCCGCACTCTGCTGGATCGTGCCGGCCTGCACAATCCGAAGATTCAACCCTACGACCAGCCTTCCTTGAACGAGGTTCTCATTGATTTAGATATCCGCGAAACCAGCGAGAAGGATCTGAGTCAGGGCAGAACGAAGATCATCAACGCGCTGGAAATCAATGCTCCCGCGGGCAAAGACGACTTGAACAATGTCAGTTCTCTGAAGATCAAGAATCATCTGATGGATAAGGATCCGATGCATTTGGGCACGGACGCCCATGCAAAATACACGGCTCAAACCCAGGCGATCGTTGATTTTCGCGACAAGGTCCACGGGGGCGTGCTGAATTCCCTGGATCAGTTAAAGAGCGCTGCGGGGATCGATCCGGCGGTAGCAGCTTCGATTCCGGACGGTTTCTTCCTCTCGGATTTCGGCGTGCGAAACGTTGAGATCGTCGGACCCCAGGTCGGAGGCCAGTTGCGGACCCAGGCGGGACTGGCGACCTTGTACTCCCTGCTGGGCATGCTGGTGTACCTGGGCTTCCGCTTCGAGTGGATTTACGGCATCGCGGCGGTGGTCACAGTTTTCCACGATACCCTGATTACCGTAGGGGCATTTTCTCTCACAAATACGGACATTTCCCTGACCGTCATCGCAGCGATCTTGACGCTGATTGGTTACTCTAATAACGACACGATCGTGGTATTTGACCGCATACGGGAAAACATTAAACTGATGCGGCGCGAGAAGCTGTCGGATATCGTTAACCGGAGCATCAACCAGACCCTTAGCAGAACCATCTTGACAGCGGGCTTAACCTTTCTTACTGTACTTGCTCTCTTCTTATTCGGAGGCGAGGTGCTCCGTGGATTCAGCCTCGCCCTGGTCATTGGCATTTTAATCGGTACCTATTCGTCGATCGCGATTGCCGCACCCATCCTGGTGGCCTACCAGGACTGGCGGATTGAGAAGGGCAAGCGCCCCGTGGGCATGCCGGTTGCCAAGGCTAAGTAAGTTACCTGATGGCATCTTTGGAATCATTGGTTTAGGCCTTCTTAGGTAAGCGTTTGGAAGGTTTGCTCGGCGCGCCTTTTGGTCGAATCCAGGCCTCTTGGCCCGCGAATGTAGATTCTGGGAGCAAAGGAGAAACAACCGGTGTCTAAGTATTCGTAGGGGTCTGAGAAAGTTTGGGGAGAATTCCATGTTTGAAGACAGCCTTATCGAGTCGGGCGGCAAGCTGAAAACGGCGCGGGGATGGACGTCGGTCGTATCGTTCCTGATCCAGTTCATGATCATCGGCGTGATGGTACTGATCCCGCTGATTTTCACCGAAGCCTTGCCCAAGTCAATACAATTAGGATTCCTGGTGGCACCCCCGCCGCCTCCACCACCGCCACCGCCAGCTGCTGCACCGGTCAAAATTGTAAAGGTGATCCAGACCGACATCGTCAACGGCCAGCTGCGCACTCCGACCAAGATTCCGCAAAAAGTTCAGATGATTAAGGAAGAAGAGGCGCCGCCACCGGTCATGGCCGCGACGGGCGTCGTGGGCGGAGTTCCGGGTGGAGTACCGGGCGGGTCGATGGGCGGCGTGCTGGGCAGCATAGCCGGCGCGGGATCGAACGTTGCTATGCCGAAGGTCGCCACCCCGCAGCGCGTACGTGTGTCGTCGGGCGTTTCGCAAGGCCTGTTGGTCCGCCGGGTAAATCCGACGTACCCGCCGCTGGCGCGTCAGGCTCGTATTCAGGGAACGGTGATCCTGCAGGCGCAGATCAGCAAGACTGGCGACATCGAGAACCTGCAGTTGGTCAGCGGTCACCCGATGCTGGCTCCGGCCGCGATCGAGGCGGTGAAGCAGTGGAAGTACAAGCCTTACCTGCTGAACGGCGAACCGGTCGAAGTTGATACGCAGGTGCAGGTGAACTTCACGCTGGCCGGCAGCTAGAATCGCCGGCGCTGGTGCGTTTGGAGATTTGCTGGTAGATGTGTGTGTATTAGCCCTCCCCTTCCTGCCTGGAATATGGCGGCTGGGCAGGGGTCTTCCGAGAGCCTGGATTTCGCCCTGTTCGTCATTGCTGCGGCTTCGGAGCTTTGCGGGTTGAGCCATGCTGTCCTACCGGTCAGAATCCTAACCACCGGTTGGAACAGTAAAGCGCATCAAAGAGTCCAATAGAGTAGGAAGTTTCCGAGGAGGAAAAGCAACTCATGCTAGCAACTCACGTAGCAACCATGCTTCATCACGTTCCTGCCGCTGCCGCCTGGATTGTCCAGGAAGGTGGTGGCGCAATGGCGACCGATCCCCTTGGCCTGTGGCATGCAATGGGCTGGGTTGCTAAAACCGTTGTCATTATCCTGTTCATCATGTCCGGCTGGTCTATCGGCGTGATGATCGATCGCTGGATGGCCTATAGCGCCGCCCGTAAGCAGTCTCGTGCATTCGCCCCTGCCGTGGCAGGAGCCCTTCGCGATGGTCGCATCGACGAAGCCATCAAGGTTGCCGAGCGCAACAAGAAGAGCCATCTGGCCAAGGTTGTCACCGCTGGCCTGATGGAATTCAAGGCTCACCAGGACAGCCCGGGCGCAATCCCTGGCGAAACCATTGAAGCCTCGAAGCGCGCTTTGGAGCGCACCGAAGCCATCGTCCACGCCGAATTGAAGCGCGGATTGGGCGGGCTCGCCACCATCGGTTCGACTGCTCCCTTCGTGGGACTTTTCGGAACAGTGATGGGCATTCTGAACGCTTTCATCGGCATCAACAACTCAAAGGCTACCGGTCTGGCGGCAGTCGCCGGGGGTATCGCCGAGGCGCTGGTTACGACGGCCATCGGGCTGCTCGTCGCTATCCCGGCCGTCATGATGTTCAACTATCTGACCGGTCGCGTCGAGGCGTTTGACGTCGAGATGGATAACTCGTCGAGCGAACTGATCGACTACTTCCTGAAGAAGCGCGGCGACGTTCGCCGATAAAGTACTCGATCCGCTTTCCGCGTGAGTTGCTTGTCCGGCGCTGGAGCGATCCGGCGCCGGGCCTTTCCAACTTAGGTCCGGCTGGTTTAAGGTCCGCCGCGGAAGCACGGGAGATTTCAAATATGGCGTTAGCAAAGAGAGACGAAGGATCGAAGGTCAGTTCAGAGATCAACGTCACGCCCATGGTGGACGTGATGCTGGTTCTGCTGATCATCTTCATGGTGGTCACGCCGATGTTGCAGAAAGGCATCAGCGTGGACATGGCCAAGGTGAACAACCCGGCACCCATGCAGGACGCGGATAGGGAGGACGCATTACTGGTCTCCATCACGCGCGACGGCAATGTCTATTTCGGCAGCGAGAAGATTTCGGTGGATGGCCTGACGACCAAGGTCAAGGACCGCCTCGCCTCCAACTCCCAAAACAAGCAGGTCTACGTCAAGGCCGACATGCGGGCGCGGTTTGGTTCCGTCGTGCAGGTGGTTGACGCTGTCCGGGCCGCTGGTGTCGACGACCTCGGCTTGCTTACGGATCAGAGGAAGACAACCCCAAGCGCCCCGCCAGCTCCGGCTGCGCAAGGGCAATAGAGGAGAACGATCATGGGAATGAGTCTTGGTGCAAAAGGTGGACAGAGCGCGAACATCAACGTCACGCCTCTCATCGACGTGCTTCTGGTGTTGCTCATCATCTTCATGGTGATCTCGCCGGTGACGCCGAAAGGATTGGATGCGCTGGTTCCGCAGCCCCCGCCGCCGAATGCGCCGAAGAACAATACGCCTGATCGCACCATCGTTGTGCAGTTGATCGATCGCGGCGCCGGACAGGATCCCGGGGTCAAAATTAACAACGAAGAGGCGACATGGGACAACCTGCAGGGGCGTCTCACGGATATTTATAAGGCTCGTGCGGAAAAGGTCATGTTCGTGAAGGGAGACGATGCTATTCCCTTTGCCAACGTTGCCAATGTGATTGACATCGCTCATGCGTCCGGAGTGGACAAGGTTGGCCTGATTACCGCCAAGATTGAAGCAGGCGGCTAGACTAGCTGCTGGGTACGGCCTGGAGTTGTACGATTCTTACTCGGCCCGCGGCACGGCAGCTCTGCGCTTCCGTGCTGAGCAGGGGCCGCTTGTCAAACCGACGTCTCTGGGCCTAGGATGCTGTGGCGAGGGAGACTTATACCGCAATGAATAAATATCTCAAATGGCTGACGCTGGCGGCAGTGGCGCTGGCGCTTTTCTCTTCTGTGGGTTGCGACAAGCTGAAAGCTCGCGACCAACTCAACAAAGGCGTGAAGGCTTACAAAGACAATCACTACGAGCAAGCCATCACTCATTTCCAGAATGCCGTTAATTTGGATCCTGCTCTAATCAATGCGCGGATGTATCTGGCCACCGCGTATGTATCGCAGTTCATCCCGGGAATCGATTCACCGGAGAATTTGCGCACTGCACAGCAGGCAATCGACGAGTACCAGAAAGTGATCGACGCGAATCCTTCACGCGATCAGAAGGTAAATAGCGCGAAGGGTATCGCGTACTTGTACCTGAACGAGAAGAAGTGGGATGACGCCAAGAAGTATTACCGGATGGCTTCGGACCTCGACCCGAACGACGCTGAGCCTTATTACTCTGTGGGCGTGATTGATTGGTCGCAAAGCTACCAGCCTCGCATGGAAGAACGCGCCAAGCTGGGAATGAAGCCTGACGAGCATCTCAGCGCCAAGAACAAGGACCAGAAGAAGCTCTGCGAGGAACTCAAAACAAAGAACGGGCCCGCGATCCAGGAAGGCATCGACACCCTGGATAAGGCCATCAAGCTTCGCGACGACTACGACGACGCCATGGCGTACATGAACCTGATGTATCGCGAGCGCGCCGACGTGGAATGCGACGACGAGGCTGCCCGCGCGGCAGATCTGAAGACCGCAGACGGCTGGGTGGATAAAGCGATGCAGGCCAAGCAGGCCCGAGCCGCGAAGGCCGCCGCAGCCCAGGGTGGTCAGGTCACGATGGACCAGCCGAAATAACCTGGACCGACCGTAAGTTCAAGCCTTCCGCTTTCGAGCGGGAGGCTTTTCTGTTTCTGCGCCCTTCATCGCCTGCTGTAGAGGCGAATCTCGACCTTAGTAAATTGCCATCGCTCCACTCTCGGGAGGGATGCCGGAAGAACCTGCGTGAGCATGATCGTTGTCGGATCGGGCTTTTCTGCCGGGCCGTTGTTCATCAGCATGAGCCACACCCGGGGATGATCTTGCACTTCGGTGCGGACGAACTCTGGAGTGGGCTTGCCAGTGAAATCACGGTAGTCAAGCCCTGCCCCGTGGTGAGGAAACAGAATCTCGGGGCCGAGTGGGCCGGTGAACTCCGGGCTGGCGGTATTCGTCCCCGCTCGCAGAGAGCGAAAGAATTCATAGGGCACGCGGGTTTCGGCGATATGGAAGATGATGGCATCGCCGGGTTGGGTGTGATCCAGAACGAAGTTGGTCGCCGCTCCCGACGCGTCGCGCTCGTTGTCGAAATCGTGGCCATAGACGAAAGCGATCCCTTGCAAACCAAGCAGCAGGACTACCACGAGTGCTGGCGGGAGTAACCAGCGGTGGAGCCGCGCCAACCCTGCGGCTACAAGAATCAGCAAGGCGGGAAGGCAGAAGATCATGTAGCGCGCCAGAAATACGGGGCGCGCGAAAGACAAGAGAACCGTCAACACGACCGGAAATAGCAGCCACACGAGAAGGAACTGGCATCGCCATTCTTGCCAGGATGGGTCTCGCTTCCAGAGACGTTTTCCTGCGGGAATCAGTGCTGCCACCAGCGTCGCGGCGTAAATCAGTGCAAGCGGCCAATTACCGCCCGCCAGGTGCTCGAAAAATTCGAAGAGGTCTTGAACTCCGGGGCGTTGTATCCACCGGATGGGTCCGGCCCCTGTCTTGGCGACAAAGATCAACAACGGTAAAACCGCCAGCCCGATGATCTTCCATGCTCGCCTTATATCCGCCCGGCGCTCATGGTCCCCTTCAGGCCTAGGGATACGGGATACGACGATCCAATGACCGACAATGAGCAGAATCGCGTAAAGATGGGCGTAGACGGCCAGTACACTCGTTAGAATGTACCAACGCAATCGGGCCTCCGGCGACACCTCCCGAAGCCAGGCAACCAGAAATCCTGATGACAGCGTTGCCAACAGCATGAAAAGCGCATAGCTGCGGGCCTCCTGGGCGAAGCGAACGCTGTAAGCATTGACGGCCAACAGTGCCGTCGCGATGAGGGCGACGCGACGGTCAAAGAGCTGTTTGGCGACCCAGTAGATCGCTGGAAGCGTGGCCGCGGAAAGTACTGCCGAAAGACTGCGGACAAAAAATGGGCTCTGCCCGAAGTGCAGCCAGATTCTCAAAGAGAGGTAGTAAAGCGACATGTTGGCTTCGCGCCACCACAACAGGCGCAGGAAGTTGTGCCAGCCGATCCGGGCGACCTCCACGCTGAAGCACTCATCGAACCAGAAGGGTTTGCAAGTGACGCATCGGAGGCGCAGCAGGATGGCCGCCCCTAGCACGACTAACAGGGTCAACCAGTGCGGCCAGCCCGGCGTGCGGGAATGCGATGGGGAAGTGCCTGCGCTTTCGTTCACAGCAGTGGGCTGCATGCCGGCGGGTGTTCGCTGTCGATGATACTACGCGGAAAGAGTTTCTACCCTGCGGTAAAAATCCTTAAACACGAAGGACACGAAGTTACACGAAGGAGAGCGGGATTTCCTTTGCGCGCCTTCGTGTCCCTTGTGGTGAATGGCTTTCTGGTGGAGTCAGCGTGCTGCGTATGATCGTCCAGTACAATGTTCGGTTTGACTGTCCGGGTCCGGCTTTCGACCTGAAGGGTTTGGATGTTCAAGAAGATACTCATCGCCAATCGGGGGGAGATCGCGGTACGCGTCATTCGCGCCTGCCACGAGATGGGGATCGCCGCCGTCGCCGTTTACTCTGACGTCGACCGCGCCTCGCTCCATGTCCGAAAAGCCGATGAGGCTTACCCGATCGGTCCTGCCGCCGCCAGGGAATCGTACCTAAACATTCAGAAAATTCTCGACGTCGCCAAGCGCTCGGGCGCCGATGCCATCCATCCGGGCTACGGATTCCTCTCCGAGAATGCGAAGTTCGCGCGAGCTTGTGCGGACGCGGGAGTGAAGTTCATCGGTCCGACGGCGGCTGCAATGGAGGCGATGGGGTCGAAGACGCGCGCGCGGCAGGCGATGGAGCGTGCCGGAGTTCCCGTTGTACCTGGCACCTCGCGCGGACTGGAGTCTTGCGAACAGGCCGAAGAGGTGGCAGCACGGATCGGCTATCCGGTCATGCTGAAAGCCGCGGCTGGCGGGGGCGGCAAGGGCATTCGCCTGGTACAAGCGCCCGCGGAGCTCAGGTCTGCGTTGGAATCGGCGCGCAGCGAAGCGGAACGCTCCTTCGGTGACAGCGAAGTCTATATCGAGAAGGCGATCGTCAACCCTCGCCACATCGAAACGCAGATCCTGGCCGATGAGCATGGCAATACTGTGTACCTTGGCGAGCGGGAGTGCTCTCTGCAACGCCGCCATCAGAAGGTGGTGGAAGAAGCGCCGTCTCCGATTGTTGATCCCGACATGCGCCGCCGGATGGGCGAGGTCGCGGTGCGCGTGGCCCAGGCGGCCGGATACACCAATGCGGGAACGGTAGAGTTCCTGGTCGACCAGCAGAAGAACTTCTACTTCCTGGAGATGAATACTCGATTGCAGGTGGAACATCCGGTGACAGAGTTAATCACAGGGCTCGACCTGGTACATCTGCAGATTCGGATTGCGAGTGGTGAGCGGTTGCCCTTCTCGCAGGAAGACGTGAAACTTCGCGGCCATGCGATCGAGTGCCGCATTTACGCGGAGGATCCCGACAATCACTACTTCCCGAGTCCCGGCAAGATTACGCTCCTGTTGCTACCTTCCGGGCCGGGCATTCGCCGCGACAGTGGGATGTACGAAGGTTGGACCGTGCCGATGGATTACGACCCGCTGCTGGCCAAGCTGATCGGCTATGGTACGGACCGCGATCAGGCGATTGGCCGGTTGACCCGCGCTTTGAATGAATACTTTGTTGGCGGGATCAAAACGAACATCTCCTTGTTCCGCCGCATTCTGAGCAATTCCGATTTTCGCGCGGCAAAGATCGATACCGGCTTTCTCGACCGTCTTCTGAAGGAGAGAGATCAGTCAGCGGATATCCAGGCGGACGCGCAAACAACGGAAGTGGCAGTCATCGCGGCCGGCATATTTGCAGCTCTGGGGCCGACCGCAGCGGGTGCCGGAGAACGCGTCTCCAACGGGTCGGCAGATAAACCCGCCGCTGCCTCTAAGTGGAGAATTGCGGCCCAGCGAGAAGCATTGAGTTAGGGAGATGCTGTCCGGCGCGGCTTATTATCGTGCCCTTTCAAGACGCTTTTTCATGACCTACGAAATCGCCATTGACGGCAAGAGTTATCGGCTGGATCTCAGCCAGGCGGAGGGTTGCTGGTCTTGTCGCGTGGATGGGCGCGAAGTTGAGGTGGATGCCGTGCTCGCACGTCCCAATGTTCTTTCTCTTCGTCTCGGCAACAAGGCATATGAAGTGAAATGCGAGCGCGTCGGCGGGGAGGTACACATATGGGTTGGCAGCCAGCGTTTTGCTGCCGAGGTACGCGATCCGCGGTCGTTTCGCAGCCGCAGTCGCGCCGTCGACGATCATGGCCCGAAGAAGCTGACCGCACCCATGCCGGGCAAAGTGGTGCGCATTCTGCTGAGTCCGGGAGCCGAGGTCGAGGCTGGGGCGGGCGTACTGGTGGTGGAAGCGATGAAAATGCAGAATGAAGTGAAGTCGCCGAAGAAGGGAACGATTCAGAAGATCCTGGTCAGCGAGGGCGCGGCCGTCAATGCTGGAGATGTGCTCGCCATTGTCGAATAGTTCCGCGACTTATTTTTCCATGCCGTTGGTGTCGAGAACCTTCTTGGCGTAGTAGTTCTCCACCTTGGCCGAGTCTCGCAGAACTTCATAGTACGCGGCTTTGAGCAGTTGCTCGCGGCGATCATGGAGTTGCGAGCGGATCGCCTGCTGTACGCGCGGATCGGAGAGATCGCGCTGGCCGGCTGGTTCCTTGGCCACGAGCTTCACAATGCGAAATCCGACCGCCTGTTTTGTGGCCGGATTCACCACGCTAACAATTGGGCTGTACTGGCCGGGCTTGAGTCTCATCACCGTTTCGCGGGTCGCAGGGTCGGTGCCTTTCAGGCCTGATTCCTGCACCGTACCGAGATCTCCGCCGTTGCCGGACGTTTCGGGATCTTCGGAGTACTTCATAGCCAGCGTAGCGAAGTCATCACCACTGTCCAGCCGATTCGCGATCATCTGGATTTTCTTTCGCGCCTCGGCTTCGTTTTGTGCTTTGTCATTCTGGTTGTGAGCCTGCGGGTTGGGGGCCGGCGTCACCATGATCTGAGCCAGGTGATACTGGGGCTCGATCAAGTTGAATTCCGCTTTGTGCGCGTTGTAGTAGTCGTTGATGTCCTGATCGGTGACGTTGATCTTGGAAGAAACTTCCTTGTTCAGGACTTTCTCGACCGTGATGGACCGGCGGATGTCGCGCTTGAAATCAGCCACGGTAATCTTGCGGTCCTGCATGCGCTTGTCGAATTCTTCCTGGGTGAAGGGCGCCTTGATCTCGTTGAATTTGCTGTCAACCTGGTCATCGGTGGCGAGGAGGCCGAGTTTTTCGGCGCGGTGCATCAGGATCTCGTCGTCGATCATTTGACGCAAAATGTTCAGGCGCAGGGCCGTTGCCTGTTCTCCGGCGGGAGACTGCTGCGAAGAGGCGAGCGTGTTCTCGTAGTACTTATCGACGTCGGTGCGGAAGATTTTGCGGCCGTCCACGGTGGCCATGACGTCGCCACCCACTTTGGAGGTACAAGCGGCCAGGAACCCGAGCAGAACGATAACAGCGAGCCCAGCCGTCGCGTGGGCAATGCATGAGTTCTTTTTCAACACGAATTCTCCCGTTGCAAACCGCAAGCACACATGAAATCCGGAATCGAGGTCGTCCCCTCTGTCGTCCCCTCTTATGACCGGCTATTTTACTGGGATGCTGGCGCTGATGCCGACGGGATATGCACGGGCACCGGTTGCCCGGCGTCGCGGAGGGCGGTGTCCAGCGCGGCGCGAAGCTCGTTTATGGGGACTGCGCCATCAATCTTCTGGCCATTGATGAACAAAGTAGGCGTCGCGTTTACCCCAAGTGAGTCGGCCTCCTTCATGGAGGCCCGAACCTGGTCCTCGTTCTGCGCCTTCAAACAGGCCGCTAACTTCGATGAATCCACGTTATGCCGTTGCCCTTGCATGAGGGCCATCTTGTCCACAACATCAAGGCGGGCGTCAGCTGTTCTTCCACCGTCGATGACCTGCTTATTGGCGTGGATGTAGTCGGCAAAATCCCAGAACGCGTCGCCGTTCTGCGCCGCCAGGCAGCCTGCGTCAACAGCAGCATGAATGGCCCAGGGATGAATCTCCGCGAGAGGGTAATCCTTGTAGATGAACGTGACCCGGTCACCATATTCCTTAAAAATCTGGCTCCTTTCGCTCCGCGCGAAGGACGCCCTGTTACATCAATTTTGCTCATCAAATCGCTATAGGCGTCCTTGCTCAGGTCGAATTTCGTTACGCGAAGCATGGTCGCGCGGTCTTTCGACAGCAGGAACGTGTAGTCCTTTTGCTTGCCGCCGTCATCGAGCTTCACCGCGATGCTGTCGTAGCCCGGCACTTCGCTCGAGGGAGTAACCGATCCCACCGTCACTTTCACGTCTGGCGGAAGGCTATAAAACGTGCGTACCTGGTGCTCGATCTTACGAACTAAGTCGGGAGGTGCGGACTGTGCAACACAGCCCAGACAAATGACAAGCAGAATGAACAGGGAACGTCGTAAAAGAGTCACCAGGAGCCGCCTCGGGAGCATTCGGTAAACACTTGATTATCTCATAGAGGAACTGCGCCATCCGCACCATTGGCTGGCTCTCATGAGTCTGAACGAGGCGCGCGAAGGGCACCGTGAGGGCTGTCACTGTCCTTTGGGGTTGACGAGATGCTCGGCCGGGAGCAAGGCATTCATCGACCCGGAGCGGAAGCCCTCCAGGTCCAGAGTGACGAACTTAAAGCCAAGCTGCTTGAAGATGGTGGTGAACTGGGCAGCAATGGCGGGACTTAGAGCGCGCTCCAGTTCTTCGCGGGCGATCTCGATGCGTACGATGTCTCCGTGATGGCGCACGCGAAATTGACGAAATCCCAAGGCGCGGATGGCGTCTTCGCCGCGCTCCACTACGTCCAAAGCCTCGCGGGTCACCGGACGGCCGTACTCGATACGAGATGACAGGCATGCCGATGCCGGTTTGTCCCAGATGCGGAGCCCGGCCTCGCGCGCCAGTTTGCGGATATCCTGCTTCGTCATGCCCGCTTTCAGCAGGGGGGCAGCCACGTGATGCATCCTGGCGGCTTGCTGCCCGGGGCGGAAGTCTCCCTGGTCATCAACGTTTACGCCATAGGCGATCGTGTCGAAGCCCCGCGCGGCGCGCAGGCTTTCCATGACGGTGAACAGTTCGTCTTTGCATTGAAAGCAACGTTGCCCGTCGTTGCGGGCATACTCCGGACGCTCGAGTTCAGAAGTGGAAATAACCTCGAGGAGGATCCCTTGCTCCTCGGCCAAAGCGATGGCATCCGCCAGATGAGTCCGCGCCAGGCTGGGGGAATCAGCGATGACTGCCAGCATGTTCGATCCAAGGACTTGATGCGCAGCCCAGGCGAGGTAGGCGGAATCGACTCCTCCGGAATAGGCGACGAGCACGCGTCCTAGCCCGCGTAGATCCGCCTGCAGCTGGGAGGCTTTGGCGGTCGCGGTGTCCCGAGAATCCATACCGCTATGGTACCAGTCCGCGAGGCTGCACGAAATTATGTGGGGACAGCCGCCTTCGGCTGTCCGTCGCCCCTAGGGCGACTGTTTTTTTGCGCGCACCGCACATGAATGCTGTTGTCACTACTGCCTCAATAGGTCATTGCAGGGTTGGGGAAAACACGGCCGCTCACGCGGCCGGACAGCCGAAGGCGGCTGTCTCTACAAAATTCTTCAACCCCCAGTTGCTGGAATTCGCGCGCTTTCAATGTTATTCACGGGTGACGAGTTCTAGTAGAGCCGCTCCTGCCTTCTAAGGTTGCCAAACGAAACGATATTCGCGAGGCTGAAGGTGAAGCGGTACAGATTCTCGTTGCGTACGTTGGCTATCGCGTAGCGCCTGTATTCCAGGGTAATGC
>WNGO01002475.1_pt1 | contig 12763 bp, 10 predicted proteins | sample 5400511 | NCBI WGS metagenome assembly WNGO01 (sample SAMN13153380, study PRJNA577476) | soil metagenome | isolation source: 20 cm soil or saprolite under Garry oak tree replicate 2 | place: USA:California | collected 2016-06-15
AACACAACGGGTTTTTCTGTGACGCGCTTGAACGGATTCAATTTTTGAACTTCGCCGCCGTCGCCACCGAACGCGGAGAAGGAACGCAGCAACGAAAATTCCGGAATTATGAGATCGACAATCTGCGCCGTCTCCACGCCGAGAGCGCATTTGCGAAAGAGATAGGTGAGCGGGTTCGGTGTCCTGTAATCGGTAACTTGCAGAATGCCTTGATCGACCGCGAAGATGACGATCTTGCTGGGCCGATCGGTTTTGTAGCCGATGTGCAACGGTTCGCCCGGTTTCGATTTCTCCGGGGTTTGAAGATCGATCTTAAGTCGGCGCTTTTCGACGTTGGCAGTGAACGGGACGACGCCGTAACTGAGCGGACTGACAAAAATCTCTTTAGAATCGAGCGCCCGCACAAACGCGACATTGACGTAGCCGCTGCCCTCAAAATTTTGAGGCAGGCGAATGTGCTGGATGCTGCTGGCGGTGGTGGTTTGGAACCAGCTGTAGGCGTAAACTTTTTCCCGTTCGATTGTGATAAGACCGTAGCCGCTGTAAGGCGCGGTCACGCTTAACTCAATTTCATCACCGGCGCGATACTCCTTGGCGTTGAGCTTGATCTCCAGCTCGGCGTTTTTCTCGAGGGCACCAGCCATTGCGGCGTGACCCACCACTGAGAACCGCAGCTTGCTCAGAGTGCGACTCTGATCGTCGCGCAGTTCGAGCACGTAATTGCCGGGCTCCCCGGTCGGAAGAGCGTAATAATAACCGGTTGCCGCCACCGAGATTTTTTCCGATTTGGCGGGGCGCTCTTTTAGAACTGACTCATAAACGTAATTGCCATTTTCCTGCTTCTTCAGCACGGAAACATATTCCTGGGCGATGAGGTTGAGAGTGACGTTTTCGATCGCGATGCGGTTGAGCTGTGGATCGACTGCGACCAGATCGACGCCGCGCGGTTTGCTCATCTCGATGTAACGAAGGTCGCCGTCCGCTTTGTAGCCGATCACGTAAGGCAGGGCGGAAACAAGTGCGCCGACATCCCCTGTGACACTGCGGCCGCCTTCGCCTTCGAAGCCTTCGGCAATGAATCGCATCGCGTAGGTGGAGTCGGCAAAGCGTTCCAGCTGCAAATCAAAGTCCGCGTGGCCTTCGCCATCGGTTTTTTGTTCGCCGAGATCGACAGTTTGCTCCTGTCGCTCCTTGTTTTCATCAACCAGCGGGTCGAAAAAAGTGAAGTCGCGAAACTCTGGAAATGAAAATGCCGCCGGCGCGAGATCAACCTTGCCGGTCACACGCCGATCGGTCGCGGGGGTGCCGTAAAGATTCGCCAGCGCAACGGTTGCCTGCATTTCCTTGGGATGAATCCAGCCGCGCGGCGCACCTTTGGAAAGGCGCGTCTCGATCTTCATACGATCGGGCAGAAACTCTTTCACCTGTGTGGTGGCGGAACCGAGCAAACTCTCGCGCTTGTTGTTGCTGATCAGGTAAACGTTGATCGTGTAAACGCCGGTCGGTGATTCATTTGCCGTTTGATAGCTGAGTTCGGTAAAGCCAGTCTCCGGCAAGGTGAGTTTCTTTGTCTGGACCGGCAGATCGCGCGCATCCACAACTTCGGTCTCAACGGGCAAACCCTTGAGATTGCCGCCCCAGCTTCGCTGTTTCACCACCAGCCCGATGTGAATTTCGTCTCCAGGCCGGTAAACACCGCGCTCGGTAAAAACGAATGCGTCGAGACCTTCCGGCCCAATGTTCTGTGCCCCTTCAATCTCGAAGCGTGAGAAATTCAAGATGCGGTCTTCACGCGCGAAGGGCATGAACGCAATGTCGTCGCCGTAGCGCGCGACAAACGCCACGGGCAATTTTTCGCGCTCTGATTTTTCAACGGAAGGGAAAGCGCAGTGACCATCCGCGGCCGTTTGGGCAGTCTGGATCGGCACCCCGTTCTTGCCGAGAATTTCCACCGTGGCGCCGTTGATTGGTTGACCACTTTTGATCGACATCAAAAAAACATCGCTGCCGCCGTCGATATTTTTCTTCGTTAAAATTCCTATGTCAGTGACGAGCAGAAATCTGCTGTCCCTGGCCGAGTTGATTGGCTTCTTTTTCGCCGGGTCCCAGCCGCGCGCGGTCAGGAAGAAAAGGCCGCGCTCGCTGCCGCCATCTGCTGGTTTGCGAAGGTGCTCCGCGAAATCGAACGCGGAGTAATTGGCCTTCCATTTGTTATCCACTGCGATCGGCTGCTGTTCAATCGCGATGCGAGAGATGTTTTCTTTGTTGAAATACAGCGGCGCACGGAACTCCGGGTCCTCGAACTTGCCTTCGGTCTGACTAACGAGATGGTTGATTTGGGTTGTAGCAACGCGCGCAACTTCAAATTCGATTGCCCGCAGAGCGCGTGAACGGATCGACAATTTCCTGTCGCCACTGAGCGCCAGCAGGCCGCCTTGACCTTCAATCTGCACTTCGCGTGGAAGCTGCGGTACTGCAACGACGGCGTTGTAATCCTCCGCCAAAGGATAATCACCGAAAGCGCGCACTCCTTTTGGTATGCGAACGTAGAGCTCGCCTTCCGATTCGAGACGTATCTTAAAAACATGTTGTCGATCTTGCGCTTTTTCCGAGGGAACGACCGTGACTTCAATTCGCTTGGCTTGCTCGAAGACGTCGTCCGGGACATCGGTCGGGCTTTGCCATTTCGACGCATTATCAGATTTTGTCGTCTCCCCGGACTCGTCCTCTTCCGACTCGGCGCTTTGCCTGTTTTCGTCGCTTTCGCTACTTTGAGCGGCGGATTCTGAATCAGAACTTTCGGTATCGCTTTCTTCGGTCTTTTCAGCCTCACGCTTCGGCAGCAGCCGGATCTGAATAGCTTTGGCCAGCTCGCTGCTACTGATGTCCGCCGTCGTGTTTAGAATCAGGACCTGCTCTGGCTCGCCAGCCTTATTCCGGGCGATGGTTCCCTCGATGGATTTGATTTGAAATGCGGTCCCATTGGAAGGAATGAGCAGCTTTTGTTCGGCCGCGTCGCGAGTTTGCGCTCCGCCTTGCGCGGTCCTAACACCTTTGCTCAGCTCGAGCTTCATAAAATCTTCCTTGTCCGGCAGCGTCACGTTTGAGCTGCGCAAATAGGCAATGCGCCGGTGCAATCCGTAACTAAGCGTAAAATGTGGCGCCGGATCGGACGGCGGGAACACCGCTGACCCGCCGATCATCAGTAGTTGAAGATGTCGATCTAACTCACCTGGCTCAACCGCATGCGTGAGCTCGAGGGTCGCCGTGGCCTGCCGTTGTGTGGGGTTCGTCGGGTCCTGATAAAGCTCGAGGTCTTTGATTGCGATTTCGAACGGCGGGGTATGGAATTCGTAAGTCAATCGCTCCAACACGATGTGCGGCGGAAAAAATTTCTTGTCGAAGATGATCTTTAATTTTTTATCGGCTGGCCAGTCCTCCGTTGGTTGGAAAAATAAGTGTTTGTCGCCAGCCCACATCCATTTGCCGGCCAACGGAGGGTCCAGCCGTACGCCTTGCAGAGCTGTTTTGTTCTTATCTTCCAGGCGCGCCGCGGAATCACTGAACCGAATATCAAGCGTTGGAAACTTTAAGTCCTTCTCCAACTTCGTCACCGGAACCGCCTCGATCATAACTTTTACGTAGCGCGGCTTCGGTCGATGTTGATACCAATGCAATGTCCAGGCTGCCCCGCATGAGAGCAGAAAGATCGCGATAATTGCGAAAGCTGTGGTGAAGGGATGTGCGCGATTGAAATTGGAGAAGACGGAGCGGCTTCGCGAAAGCCAGCGCGGCGGACTCCATTGCAATCGGCCGAAGACTGCGAGAGCGACCTTCTTCAGAAACGCGAAGAGAAGCAGAAACGGTCGAGCAGCCAGTTGAAGTGCTCGGGTGATGAGGGTGCTTGTATTCATAGGCAGGATACGCAAGTTCAGCAGGAATCTTTCAATAAATCGATAACAATTTTGTCCACGGGCAAAGCTACGTTAGAAGATCGACGTGAAGAATAGTGGATTGATTGCCACGCGACGCAGCCTGGTCGAGCGACTGGCCAACTGGGAGGATCAACGGCGCTGGCAGGAATTTTTCGATACCTACTGGAAGCTGATCTACTCAGCCGCACGCCAATCCGGCCTAACCGATTCCGAAGCACAGGAAGTCGTGCAGGAAACGATTATCACCGTGGCCAAGAACATCGGCAAGTTGAAATACGATCCGGCAATTGGCTCGTTCAAAGGCTGGCTGTTGCAGATCACTCGCTGGCGAACCGCCGATCAATTTCGCAAACGTGAGTCGGGCAACGCAAAACCCCCTCGTTCACCGGATGATCGGCTTACAGCAACAATCCAACGCGTCCCCGATTCGCGGATCGCCGACTTTGACGCGGTTTGGGAAGCGAGCTGGAAAGAGAATTTATTCGAAGCTGCGATCGCGCGCGTGAAGAAGAAAATTGAGCCGAAGCAGTTTCAAATTTTCGACTGTTATGTACGTAAAGAATGGCCGGCACAAAAAGTTGCCGAGCGATTGCGCGTAAATGTCGGCCAGGTGTATTTGGCGCGACATCGCGTTAGCGCGTTACTCAAGAAGGAAATTAGAGCACTGGAAAAAATAGAGAGTCACGCTCCGTTGTGAGGTCTACGAAGGATGCGAACGGGTTTATGTTCGTCAGTCCGCCTCGCCCCTTGCACAAGGGGAGAGGATTGAGGTGAGGGGATTGCCACCTCCAACCATCAGCTCTAAACCCTCACCGTCTTCCTCTCCCTGCAAAGGAGAGGCGCCCAAACGCCGTGTCCCCAGAATTGCTTCGTATCTAGCGCTTGTGTAAAATCGGTCATTCCCGACCGAGTTACCGCTCAGACCCCGATTATTCCCGATCACGAATTGTTACGCGTGATCGGCCGCGGCGCTTACGGTGAAATTTGGTTGGCGCGGACGGTGACCGGCGCGCTTCGCGGGGTCAAAGTCGTTTACCGCAGCACATTTGAAACTGAGCGTGCATTTCTTCGGGAATTCGAAGGCATGTCCGCGTTCGAGCCAATCTCGCGCGCACATGCCGGGTTCATCAACATTCTGCACGTCGGCCGGACTGCCGAGTATCTCTATTACAGCATGGAGCTGGCCGATGATCATCTGGCTGGGCGCAGAATCAATGTCGAGACTTACGAGCCGCGTACGTTGAAGACCGATCTGGCGCGACACAAACGCCTCTCCGCTGATGAATCGATTCGGGTTGGGCTCTCGTTAACGGAAGCGCTTGAAGCATTGCACACGCGCGGGTTGAGCCATCGCGATATCAAGCCATCGAATATCATTTTCATCGAGGGCGTGCCAAAGCTTGCCGATATTGGATTGGTCGCGACTACTGGGCAGCAATCATTCGTTGGAACGGAAGGTTACGTGCCGCCGGAAGGGCCGGGCACGCCACGCGCCGACATTTACAGCCTGGGCAAACTTCTTTACGAAACTTGTACTGGAAAAGATCGGCTCGATTTCCCGGAGATCGATTCGCAACTAAGTACGCGGCCGGATCGCGAACAGCTGCTGCAACTCAACGAGGTGCTCGTGAAAGCGTGCGCGAACGACCCCAAGAAGCGTTACGAATCGGCCGCAGAAATGCATAGCGACCTCGCGGCACTTGAGCGCGGCGAACATCCGAAGAAATCGCGCACGAAAATCTTCGCTGGCGCGGTAGCGCTCTTGGTGGTTGCGGTGGTCGGAATCGGATTTTGGCTAAGCCGCTCACAGCCAGGCGTTGATTTGCATCTGCGAACAACGATTCGGACGGAGCCGGGTGGGGCGCTCGTGGTTTTGGGCGATCATGCGCAAAAAAGCCCGGCGACCTTCGCAGATTTGGAAGCCCGCAAATACAACCTGCGCATCATGAGTCCGGGATATGAGCCGGTGGAAACGATTGTCGACTTTAGACGCAAGCACTCGCTTGATCTGCCAGCGTTTCGACTCGTGCGGAGTAAAGGAGCGCTTGAAATCCAATCTGAGCCACCCGGTGCGAAGGTCTCGATAAAAAGCGAAGACGGTCAGACTTCCCGCGAAGGCGTGGCGCCCCAAACGATTGTGGATATTCCAACCGGTAGATATTCAATCATGGCCCGCCGGGGCGATTGGGAAATGCGAGGCAACGTCGAAGTGCAGCGCGGCGACACCACGAGTAAATCGTTCGCTTTCGTCAGCGCGATCACAAACATCACCAGTGAACCCAGCGGCGCCGAGATTTTTGTGGACGGAAAATCGCACGGACGCACGCCACTTCGCTTGGATCTCCCGGCGCGCGCACACGAACTCGTAGCACATCTGAACGGTTGGCCTGACGAACAGCAAAAGATCGATGTTAGCGCGCAACGGGAAAACGCAGCGCGTTTTGTCTTTGCCAATGGCAGCGTGAAGATTACGAGCGCACCGGGAGGCGCGACGGTGACGGGAAATGGAAAAGAGTTAGGTCAGACGCCGCTGGTTATAGAGGAAGTAAAATCGGGCGACGTGACATACGAGCTGCGACTGTCTGGTTACAAGGCGGGTTCAGTCAGCGGGAAAGTTGAGCCGCAACAACAAACGTTTCTGGCGGCGCGGTTGGAGAAGAGCGTCGGCCCCGCGCCTGGGCAACCGTTTACCAATTCGCTCGGGATGAAGTTTGTTCCACTCGGTGACATTCAGATTTCGATGTGGGAAACGCGGGTGCAGGATTACGAAGCGTTTTGCCGCGCGACCGGGCGGCATTATGAAGCCCCCGATTTTCCGCAGACAGCGACTGATCCAGCTGTGAAAGTGAGCTGGTTCGATGCGATGGCATTTTGCAAATGGCTAACTGAAAAGGAACACGATGAAAATTTGATTGAAGATGGACAGGCTTACCGGCTGCCGACCGATCTCGAATGGAGCATGGCAGTGGGTCTGGTTAACGAAAGCGGCGGGACGCCGGAGATACGCGATGGCAAAATTAAAAACGAATTCCCGTGGGGAAAACAATGGCCGCTGCCCAATGGTGCAGGAAATTATGGCGCAGCAACGGGACGACGCCGTGGCGCGACAATGCCGGCCGGCAGTTTCAAACCGAATTCGATAGGCCTTTACGATCTCGGCGGAAACGTTTGGGAATGGTGCCTCGATACTTACAAAGGCGGCAGCAGCGCAACCAATCGTGATTGGGGCGTGCTGCGCGGTGGCTCGTGGGCGACGAGCAATCGTCTGGAAATGCAATCCTCCTATCGGAACGTAATCGACCGCAACGATCGCGACGTGATTTACGGATTTCGCTGTGTCTTGGCAACGCAGCCTGGCAGTGCGACTGAGAATAAGTGAGCTCCATTCTCTCGCGAATTGCAAGAGCCGACGTGGTCAAATTGCGGACGCAATGGACTTAAAATGCGCTGCTGTGCGCGGGGACGATTCCGTCGTTGCCTTTTTTTTAATCGCCAGATTTGAGCGGCATTTGCTCCGTCGCAGGATCATCGTGGGATCCTTTTTGATTGCCAGACGAGGAATGATCCGGCCATAATGGCAGCGACGCGCCTATGGAACTCAACACGCCACCGCCAGTTCCGGCGGAACATCCACTCTGCCGCACGTGGGGTCAGGGTGCACTCATCACTCGCAAGACGTTTCGCATGAGCGGTCCCGTCCTCGTGATCGGATTCATTCTCCTCGTTCCGTCCTTTCTTGGGATGCTCTTTGGCATTCTTATGTTTTTCCTACTGGCGCTGCGAGCACACAGACCTCCAGATCGAGCGACCGCGATATTCGGGCACGCCTAGTGGCGCAGGATATACCTGAGTCCATTATCGGCGAAGTCATCGCTGGTAAACCTGTCGCAAATGCAGAGCTAATATCACTGAACTCTCAGCAGCAATCAGCCATTCACGATGCTCAATTGTCGGCGTCGGCTCAGAAAGTCGGTGCGGGTGCCGCCACTGTTATTGCCGGAGGTTTCTCTCTGTTCGTTATTGTCGCGTCATTTCTTGGTGGCCTACTTGGTTGGCTTCTTGTTATGCGCAAGCGAGTTCTGCAGTGTGCCAGATGCGGTGCCGTCGTTCCGGCCTCCTAGTGATCCAGACCTGAAGTCATTCGTGAGATGCCAAGTTTGCAATGTACATTTACGACGTGAGACCACGCCGAAGATAAACACGGCTTTGATCTGATTTCCGATGCGCTGCCATTCGGTCGCCTGTGGTATGCCGAATCAAATGCGATGAGCAATGCGATTCGTTTCGAAAAATTCAGCCGCGCTTGTCCCGAAGAAACAATGCAACAAACTGCGAGGGGCCAGGATTACGCGGGGACCACCCTGGCGCGGTGTACATGAATCAGCACGGCGTCCAACTAACCGCCTCTCCGCGCCGGTAAGTGCCCACAGTTTGCTGCCGAAGAAACTTCAACCCGGAGTCCTCGACTTTGTCACGCAAAAAATATCATCCAACGCCTGAATGACGTGCAGGATGCGGCCTCTAATCGGAAGTCTTCGGGGCTCTGCCACTGGCGGTGTCGTTAGGTCTGACGAGCTGGACGCCTAAGGAACTGTAATTCTCAGAATCTCCCCCAATCCTACAGGGGGTGGACCAAAGCCGACGTTGGAAACATAAAGTGCACCATCTGGACCCAACGTCATGCCGGTGGGGAAGAATAGTCCCGAGGCGATCTCTGTTTGATGGCCCGATGGATCAACTCGTATCACTTTGCCAGTGAAGGGCGTGGGGTCACCGGCGGCTGTGCTGGTCTCCAACACGTACATTCGAGCCCTTCCATCAAAGACCACGCCGAGAATAGCGGTGAGGCCTTCTGCGAAAACGCTTACATTACCACTTGGTGTGATCTTGTAGATCTTAGAGGAGCCCGGAACAACGGGGAAAGTATTAAGGTTTCCTACATAGAAATTGCCCCGATAAGCGATCGCTGTCGGCACGATGTGGCCCTGGCTCGCAGAAATGTCGCTGACACGGGATATCTGACCTTCCGGCGTGATCTTATCTAGCTCGCCGTGGTTTGGTTCAACGGCATATAGATTACCGCCGACGGTTATCATGCTGTACCAAGTTCCATCAGGTTCAAAATCATCAGGCTCGGGATGGGCGACAGGAAAAGCCATCACAAATGCGCTCAGGTTAGCAATAAGTTCGGTGGTGCCGTCTGCATTAACGCGGAGCACACCGTTTGGCATCGCCGGGACCTGCGGCACACCGTGTGAGCAGCCAGCACCCCCCATCAAGATGTAAAGGGTGTTTCCAATAAAGGCCACATCGGCTGCACCACTAATTAGGTTGCCTGTAGCGGCACTTGTCTGACTGGAAGGAAGATTGTCCACTGCGGTTGTACGGTTCCCGTTTGCATCGATCTTCGAAATACGCGAGCCAGTCGTGCTACCTGTGTACGGCCCAACAGGAGGAATGACCTGTTCGCAGCAGCCTTCAGTTGAGTTCGCCCCGCCAATTCCCCCTTCGGCCACATAAAGATTGCCGTCGGGTCCAAACTTTAGGCCACGCGGGTTGTTTAAACCGGTGGCAAAGACTGAGACGTTCTGGGGCGACTGTGCAAAAACCTGCGGACGGCTCCTGCTAGCGACTTGTCCAAAGGCTGGCATTAGCGTAAGCGCGCTTAAGACTGTTAACAGTCCGACTAATGTTAGTGCTTGGTTCTTCATTGTTTTCATGTGTTTTTCCTTTCGTGTTCCATTGATGGTTCTTTGCGAATGAACCTTTCGCAGTTTTTCCCAGCGGGAAGAATGTCAGGGGAGCGGGGTAGAGCTGCTGGCAGACTTGACGCAAGATCAATCGTGCCGTTCCACGCGGGTAGAAGTCAACACTCTTTTTGCCTCCCCATTCGATTCTTCACGTATTTCGAAAAGAACCGTAATGTCCGAGGTTTGCGGAGGACCCGAATCGCGGGTTCGATTCCCGCCCCCGCCTCTTTTCATAGGTAAAAACACTTCAAGTGAGCCAGAAAAAAGGCGCAGTCACAACAAATCCACTCATTTTCGTGATGTTCGCCCATGTCCGCCAACGCTCGTGAACGGTGGGGGAATCTTGTTCAGATCGAGGGCTTGCAGAGCCGTGCCCGTCAACAGCCAACGTGGACGGTTCCAGAGTGCTGAACCTGGACCGGCGGGATATAGACGACCTGTGGGCTCCTATTTCTAGTTTCGCCACGCCTGCCTTATCGGAAGCGCTGGCAAGCTGGCAAGGTGATTTACTGAACGACCTGCAACGCCATAACCGGGTGAATCTCCCACACGGCGTAATCTTTAGGGCTGGTGCGCCGGTTTGAATGATCCGCAGGCGCATGTGCAATGTCGTAGAATGCTTTGCCGGTCACCGTGATCACATGCAGCTCGCGAAGTTTGAGCTTCTTGGCTGTCTTGAAACTGAAAGGAAAGCTCTGCGTCGTCCAACCGAAAACAGTCTGTCGAATCTCGCACCACTTCGGGCCAATGGGAATTTCAGCACTAACTGTTCCCGCTCCGTTTCCGTTGGCGTCTTGAAGCTCCATGTGAATATCGCCGTCAGGGCGGCCGGCGGTTTACGCCCTGGCTTCAACTTCAATCAGTTCTCACTCTCCTTCCCGGAGTCAGAGCGCTACGGTGCTTATGTCAGTGCCGAGCACAAGGTTTTTGGCGATCAGATGGTCGTCTATGCAGACGGCTTTATCAGAACGTGAAAACGCACAACGAACTGGCGGCTCCGGCAACCGGCTCGTTCCAGACGAAGGGTCAGACCATATTGGCTATTCCGCCGAATTCGCCGATGCGCCAGGCTCGGAGCTACCCAACACGCCAACCCACGCGGAAACCGGTGTTCCGGCTGACGCGTTCAATCCCTTCAACCCGTTCGACCAAATTATTTCGGGCGGCACTCGTGCGCGGCTCGCTGAGTTTGGGAACCGTTTGTTCGACAACGAAACCGACGCGTGGCTAAGCACCCTCGGCATCAAGGGCGACAAACTGTTTGACGGGAGTTTGGGGGGTACGACGCCGGGTTCCGCTACAGTGAGATCAAGAATACTCAGACTGGGACACAAGTGTCCGCCTCGCGGTTCAACCGCATCTTAAACCAGGCCGATCCAATCTTTGATCCGACGTCTCCGCAATTCATCGGCACGACCGTCGCGTTTAATCCTTTCGATGATTATTGCGTTCCAATCCCGGCTAACGAGGCCACCGTCGAGTTTGCCAGAATGCATCCCAAAGACGAAGACGCCTCAAAGCTGTGGACGTTGGATGCAACGATTTATACGACGGCGCTCTTCAACTTACCCGCCGGCGGCGTTGGCTTCGCCTTAGGTGGTCAGTTCCGCCGCGAATCGCTCAAGGAGAATCCGGATATGCTGAACGTGAGGGTGACATTGTCGGTAATTCTCCAGTCCCATTTATTCTATTCAATCCTTGGTACGCCTCAGCAACGAAGTATATAAAGAGGCCAACGTTATGAACAGAAAGCTGAGTAAACTGAATTGTCGCGTTGTAATACGTTTGTTAGCCGTCCTCGCTTCCGCAGCGGCGCTGAACTTGGCATGGGCGACACGAGCGCAGGGAGCGGGGAACGTGGAAGTGAGCGAGGAGGATGGAGTCCTAATCATTACAGGTGACGACAGTGACAACAACATCATCGTACAAGAAGGTGGCCTTGTAACAGGGCGTGCGGGGACAACCATCAATGGAAACGGCCGTTTTGAGCCTTTCGACGTAATCCATGACATAAATATCAAGATGAAAGGCGGCGATGACTTTGTCAGGGTTGATGCGGGTCCGGGTACGACGGTTTTCAGGTCTAAGGGTGAGGGATGAGACACGGATCGACACTGGGGATGGAGACGATCTCCTCTTCATTGATAGTGTGCTCACCCCTTTCGGGTTTAGCCGGTCGGACTTTACGGGCAAATTTACCTTGGACAGCGGCAGCGGCAAAGATCTTTTCGAATTTCACAACGCGACTTTTCGGGACGAAGTAGATGTGAGGCTCGGCTTCGGAATTGACGGCGCGTGCGGCTTTGAAGACTCGGAATTTCAAAGGCCCCACATGGTGAGGTTCGACGGCGGACCGCCCAGCGGCGGGTTCTCCGGCGACGGGATCGTTAACGCCGGATTAGAATTTACGATTACGGATTTCGAGGACTTTCCCGATGACTGTTCCTTCCTAGGTGGCAGAGACATCTAAGCGTCAGCTGCCAGATCCAGATCCTATTTGACTCGCAGAATTGTCGCTGCCGCCTGCGAATGAGCGATGAACTCCGCCCGTGCGCCGGCTGTCGGGAGAGTTAATGTAATCAGCGAGGCCCTTCCATTCGGTCTGCTGTGTTGCGGTGATCCTGACGCAATCAATAACGCAATCGGCTACGCAACGTTTTACAGCCGGTCGCATGATGCCGTGATTCGCGTTTACGATTCAGCAGGCAACGTGATCGACACGCACGAGCAGGTGGGCGAGTTCAAAGAGCCGTAAGCGTTACTCGTGTGAAACAAAACGCCGTGCGGTGAAACGTGACGGCTGATTGTGAAATGCTGCTGCTTTGTTGGGGCGGGCGCGGTTTTAGCGATTGTTGACCACTTGCGGCGCAGGTTTGCTCGCTTCAAGCTGTGCGCTCACCTTCCGTAAGGACTGGCATAAAACCCCGCACGGTCTGTAGGGGCAGCTAGAATCTCCTTGCTGATCGGGTGAGAGCAAATGAGGAAAGTTGGGCGAAACTGCTCCACGCTCAGGTGCGCAAATCACCAAGGCAATGTCAGCGTTGATGAATTTTGCACATGTAATGCTCGACTCTTCCA
>WNGO01002115.1_pt1 | contig 12759 bp, 16 predicted proteins | sample 5400511 | NCBI WGS metagenome assembly WNGO01 (sample SAMN13153380, study PRJNA577476) | soil metagenome | isolation source: 20 cm soil or saprolite under Garry oak tree replicate 2 | place: USA:California | collected 2016-06-15
TCGGCATCGGCGCCTGCCTCGCCTGGTTGCAGATCTTCAGAACCAGCGGCTTTGAAGACAATAACGGCATGCTGGTGTTCTTTACCTTCATGCCGCTCGGCGCCGCGATCGGCGGACTGGGCGGCGGGTTCCTGTTCGGGGTGATCGCGATCCGCGACGCCGAAATCGCGCTGGAACAGGGGCCGGCGCGCCGCCGCAACAGGTAAATCCCGGGAACCAGCCCGCATTTGTGCAATGCAAAAATGCCGATTGCGTTTTGAGCGAATGCCGTTATTTGAAGCTTCAATTATCAAGGGCAGCACTCAGGGCTCGGCGCCAATGACGCCAGACCGCTTGCTGATCGCAAATCCAGTTTCAGGAAAAGCAGCCATCATGACAGAGCACAGTCTCTGGCGTTTTTCACGCGCGTTGCATCGCGCGATCAACGAGCGCCAGTTCGAAGACGTCGAACCCTTGATCGACGAGGAGGTCGACTGGGCGATCCATGGCCCGGTCGACATGTTTCCGTTTCTCGGCGCGCGGCGCGGCAAGGCGGCCGTGCTCGAGGTGATCAGAAACATCGCGGACAATTTCCGGGTCCACCGCTTCGACCGCGAGTCGATCATGCTCGGCGCCGACCAGGCGGCGTCGATGCTGCGCTACTCGCTGACCGGGCTGGAGTCCAACAAGCCGATCAGCCTGCGGGTCGCCCATTTCGCCCAGTTCAAGGACGGCCAACTGCGCCGTTTCCGCGTGCTCGTCGACAGCGGCGATCTGGTGGAGCAGGCGCTCGGCCGTCCGATCCACCTGCCGCGGATCGCGTCGTAACCTTAGCCGTCATTGCGAGCGAAGCGAAGCAATCCATGCACCCGCGCCGGCACTATGGATTGCTTCGTCGCGGAGCCTGTCATCGGGCGCGCGTTCGCGCGACCCGTTGGCTCCTCGCAATGACGGGAAACCTCGCCACAATTTCGCACCGATGTGCCCGCATCGTCCGTCACCAGGAATGCGGGCGGGGTAATGACTTCCACGACACGATACGGACGGGCTGTGCTGCTGATGCTGGCGGCCGGCATCGGCATGACGTCGGTGCTGCCGGCCGGCGCGCAGACCGTGCCCTCAGGCGAAGATCCGGAGGCGTCCGCGACTGAGGCCGCCGCCGCGCCCGAGGCCGACGACGCCGACATCAGGGATTTGCAGCTGGACTGGAGCCAGCTCAATGTCGATGCATCGACGCTGGCCACCGCTCCGGCCTCGAAGCTGCGGCTACCGCCGCAAGCGGGCGGCGAAATGTCGTGGTCATCCAGGGACAGGCCGAACGGCTCCGCCGCGGTGACGGTGAAGCAGCCGCTGTCGCCGTTCTGGGACGCCCGGCTCGGCGCCGACATGACGGTGACCCGCCACCCGCCGACGACGATGTCGGAACTGTTGTCGGAAAAACTCGCCAACGGCGGAAACGCGCCGCAATCCTCCGGGGCGGCATGGGCGGCGGTCACCGCTCCCGGCGTCGGCTCGATCTGGGACAAGACGGCGATCGAAGCCCGCGTCGATCCCTCGCAGGATCAGAGCAAGCTCGGCACCTCCATCAGCAAGTCGCTGCCGCTGAACGAGCAGTATTCGCTCACCCTGCAGGACGGCTACAACGTCACCCAGCAGGGCATCGCGCCGGCGCCCGGGGCCGCCGGGCGCCCGATCTATCAAACCGAGCAATCGGCCAAGCTGAGCATTGCCGGCACCGGCACCAGCCTGATTGCCGGCCAGACGCTGTCCTCCGCCGACGACAAATGGCTTCGCAAGGTCGGCGCCGAACAGAAATTGTTCGACGGCGTCAGCATCTCGGCTTCGGTCGGCGAAACCCCGCTGGGGACGACGAACAAGAGCCTCAGCGCGGGATTCAAGCGCAGCTGGTGAGCGCTGATCTCGCCGCGACTCCGACCCGAGCCCCATGAAAGATCGAGCACCGCCGCATATTGGCCGCGATGCGGTCAAAATCGGCAGCCCTGATGGCACTGCTTCGTTTTCGTCGTGCGGGGGATATTCCGCGCTCGCTACACACACGCGAAACAGGGGAAGAGCCGATGAGTGCCATTCGTTCTGAAAGAGTTGAATCGGGCGAAGTCGAAGATCCGAATATCGCGGCGGTCTCGGAAGTGGAGGCCGGCATCCGCGACTTCGTCCGCAACGACGTCGCCTATCTGCGCCGCCCGGTGCATGGCGCCGGCGCCGACACGCCGCTGGAGCCGAACAGCGAGGCCACCGTGAACAACGTCAATTCGCTGATCCAGCGCGTCGCCGGAACGTCGCTTTCGGAGATCGAACATCTGATTTCCGAGCTCGAAAGCCTGCGCGATCTGTTGCACGCCGAGGGTCAACGCGTTCAGCGCGAGATCGCAGGCTACGCCCAGCTCAGCCAGGCCGCGATGAAATCCACCCGCATGATCGCCGACAATGTGGAGCAGTGGAAACGCACCGCCGACGGCCTGCGCAACAGCTGACCGGCTCGCAACCGCCACATCAAAAAACCGCCGCCTCCCCTGACGGGAGCGCGGCGGTTCTGATTCCATCACAGCTTGGCGAATTCGACGGTTATGGTTAGCGAAACCTGACTTATCGGCTGGCGATCGAGGTTGTCTCAAGCGAATAGGCGCCGTCGGCATAGCCTTTCACCACCATCCCGGTGGCCAGCATCACCGCAACCGTCACGGTTGCGAAGATAAAGCCGACAAATCTCAGGCCGTTGCGGTCCGCCATGGTCATTCCCCCACCTCTGTCCCTGTGTCGATCATGACAGGCACTAGGTTCAAAATGCGTTAGCGAGAAAATTGTTCCGGGACGGCGGGCTAGGGCGGGCTGTTCCGCCGCGGCACGAAGGCGGTCGCCAGCAGCGAGTACACCGGCTCGCCGCGCTGGTTGGTGCCGGTGTTGCGGGCCTGCACGATGCCCCATTCCGGGCGCTTCTCGGACGTGCGCTTTGATTCGACCTCGCTGGCAAAATTGATGGTATCACCGGCAAGCACCGGCTTGATCCAGCGCAGGTCGCGAAAGCCCGGTGACGGTCCCCAGATCGCGATCTTCTCGCCGCGCGCGAGAGCCTCCTGCGCCGCGCGCTGGCCGTCGGCCACCAACAGCTTCATGCACACCGATCCGACATGCCAGCCCGACGCCGCCAGCCCGCCAAACAGCGACTTGCGCCCCTCTTCCTCGTCGAGATGAAAGCGCTGCGGATCGAATTGCGCGGCGAATTTCTTGATGGTGTCGGCCGTGAAGGTGAACGAACCCAATTCGCGCTGCTGCCCAATCTCGATGTCCTCGAAGAAGCGCATCAGCCCGCCTGCTCCGCTGCCGCGCCGGCGCGCCGCGCCACGATGATCGGCGAGACCATTTCGCACAACGCCTGCCCCGCCGCGTTGCGCACCACGCTCCTGAACGTCACGATCCCGGTCTCGGCACGGCTGCGCGAAACCCGGGCTTCCGTCACCTCGACATCGAGGATGATGTCGTCTCCCGGGCGCAGCGGCGCCAGCCAGCGCACCTCGTTGACGCCGGGCGAGCCCAGCGAGGCGGTACGGCCGACGTAGCCGTCGCACAACATCCGCATCATCAGCGAGCAAAGATGCCAGCCCGAGGCTGAGAGGCCCTTCAGCATCGTTCGCGACGCTGCCTCATCGTCCAGATGCATCGGCTGCGGATCGAACTCGCCGGCAAACGCAAGGATTTCCTCGCGCGTCACGCGGCGCGGTCCGAACGTCCCGAAATGGCCGGGCGGGAAATCTTCGAAGGTCAGCGTCATGATGGGGATTGCCGCTAGGGAAGCCCGATTGTGGCCGTTATTTGTGGCAATCTCAACCCGCCGACTCGCATGCCTCGTGCTCTGCCGGTGACTACCGCGCGCCTTGCGTGCTGGTCGCCGACTTGCCCGGGGCGACATTCGGAGCTAGGTGCTGTGCGCGGCCAGGTTGAGACGCCTCGTATCGACGTGCCGGGGGAGAACGACCGATGTTTGAATTTCGGGATCTGTTTCAGTGGGACCGCTTCATCACGCCCACCATCATCAAGACCTTCTATTGGCTGGGGATCGCGCTGATCTGCCTGTTCGGTATCCGCGGCATTTTTTTCGGCCTGGCCGAGATGGCGATCAGCCCGTTCGGCGGATTCATTTTGCTGTTGTCCTCGATCGCCAGCGTGGTGGTCGGAATCATTTTTTCGCGCATTGCCGCGGAATTCGTCCTGATCGTGTTTCGCATCAACGAGCATCTCGGCGCCATCCGCGACCAAGGGGCAGGGCATTGAGCACTTCCGCGTCATTGCGAGCCAACGGGTCGCGCGAATGCGCGCCCGATGAAAGGCTCCGCGAAGCAAATCCATGGTAAGGGACGAAGTCTGGATTGCTTCGTCGCTTTCGCTCCTCGCAATGACGCTGGCTGTCAAGTATTAAACCTGAAATGCATGACGTCGCCGTCGGCGACGACGTACTCCTTGCCTTCCAGCCGCAACTTGCCGGCGTCGCGGGCGCCGGCTTCGCCGCCGAGCGCGACGTAATCGGCGTAGGCGATGGTTTCAGCGCGGATAAATCCCTTTTCGAAATCGGTATGGATCACGCCGGCGGCGGCCGGCGCCCTGGTACCGCGATGGATGGTCCAGGCCCGCGCCTCCTTCGGCCCGACCGTGAAATAGGTGATGAGGTCCAGTAGCTGATAGCCGGCGCGGATCAGGCGGTCGAGCCCGGCTTCCTCGAGCCCCATTGTGTCGAGAAACTCGCTGCGTTCCTCGCGCGACAGTGTCGCGATCTCCGATTCGATCTTGGCGGAGATGGTGACGGCGACCGCGCCTTCCTTCTTGGCCTGTTCGGCTACCAGCCTGGAAAATTCGTTGCCCTTGGCGGCGGAGGCTTCCTCGACATTGCAGACGTAGAGCACCGGCTTGGAGGTAAGTAGCCCAAGCATGTCGAAGGCGCGCTGTTCCTCTACCTTGCGCTCGAGCAACCGCGCCGGCTGGCCCTCGCGCAGCAGCACCAGCGCGCGGTTGACGAGGTCGAGCTGCTCTCTCGCGTCCTTGTCGTTGCCCTTTGCCTTTTTGGACAGATTATCGACGCGTTTCTCCAGGCTCTCGAGGTCGGCGAGCATCAACTCGGTCTCGATGGTCTCGATATCCGCCAACGGCGCGATCTTGCCTTCGACATGGGTGATGTCGGAGTCCTCAAAGCAGCGCACCACATGGGCGATCGCATCGACCTCGCGGATGGTGGCGAGAAACTGGTTGCCGAGGCCCTCGCCCTTTGACGCGCCGCGCACCAGGCCGGCGATATCGACAAAGGTCAACCGCGTCGGGATGATCTGCGCCGATTTGCCGATTTCCGCGAGCTTGTCGAGCCGCGGGTCGGGCACCGCGACCTCGCCGACATTCGGCTCGATGGTGCAGAACGGATAATTCGCCGCCTGCGCCGCCGCCGTCTCCGTCAGCGCGTTGAACAGCGTCGACTTGCCGACATTGGGCAATCCGACGATACCGCATTTGAAACCCATCGTGCTTCCCGATCCTTCGCGCACATCGCGGCGAGTGAGTTTATTGAGGCGCGTCATACGCGGGCTTGACCCGCGTATCCATCTTCTTTGAAAGATGGATCGCCCGATCAAATCCGGCGATGACGAGACGGCTTTAATTTCCCCCGTCATCGTCCTTGTCGAAAAATCCCTTGGCCTGCATCGCCAGATGCACCTTGTTCTGGAACGTCGAATCGCGGTCGGTGGCGATCAGTCCGGCGTTATCGGCGATCGCTTCGCACAGCGACTCGACCCAGGGGCGGTCGCTCTTGGCGAAATCGGACAGCACATGTCGATGCACAACATCCTTCAGGCTGGGATGACCGGGTCCCAACCAATCGCGGGGATGACCGACGCCGAGCCGTACCCGCTTATAATCGTTACCGACATGCGATGAGATCGAACGCAACCCGTTATGGCCCGCGTCAGAGCCTCCGACTTTCACGCGTAGCTTGGACGGTGGAAGTTCGATTTCGTCGTGAAAGACCAGGAGCTCGGCGAGGCCGAGCCCGGAATATTCCAGGGCTTCCTTAACCGCGCGTCCCGATTCGTTCATGAAGGTCAGCGGCTTCAGCAGCACCACCCGCTCGCGGTCGAGTGTGCCTTCCGCGGTCTCGCCCTGAAAGCGGCGGCGCCAGGGTGCGAAACCATGACGCCGCGCGATTTCATCGACGACCATGAAACCGATATTGTGCCGGTTATGCGCGTGCTTCGCGCCGGGATTGCCGAGGCCAACAAAGAGACGCATGACGCGGCATCCCGCGCCCGGTTACTTCTTCTTGTCGGCGGCAGGCGCTTTTGCGCCAGCCGCGGCGGCGGGAGCAGCACCGGCCGCGGGCGCGGCGGCAGGAGCAGCGCCCGGTGCGCCCGGTGCGCCAGGCGCACCGGCTGCTGGAGCGGCGCCGGGAGCACCCGGCGCAGCGACGGCGGCAGCCGCACCCGCAGCAGCGGCGGCCGCTGCTGCCGCCTTCTGTTCCTCGGCATAGCCCGACGGCGGCACGATGGTCACCAGCGTCACGTCTTCGCGCGCCAACGACTTCACGCCCGGCGGCAGCGTGATGTCGGACAGATGCAGCGAGTAGCTGATTTCCAGACCGCTGATATCGGCATCGACATATTGCGGAATGTTATCGACCGAGCATTCCAGGTCGATGGTGTGGGTGACGATGTTGACGGTGCCGCCGCGCTTCACGCCCGGCGCGCTTTCCGCGTTCACGATATGCAGGGGAACGCTGACGCGGATGGTGGCGCCTTCGCCGAGCCGCATGAAATCGACATGGAGCGGAAAATCGCGCACCGGATCGAGCTGGAAGTCGCGCGGGATCACGCGGTGCTTGTTGCCCTCGAGATCGATGTCGTAAATCGTGGTGAGAAACCGCCCCGCCAGAATGCGCTGACGCAGCTCGGCATCGTCGACCGAAATGGTGAGGGGGGCCTGGTTGTTGCCATAGATCACTCCGGGCACTCTGCCGGCGCGACGCTCTGCCCGTGCGGCCCCCTTGCCGCCTGCCGGACGCGCGGTCGCCTTCAATTCCTTGACGCTCGCCATCTGCTTAAGTCCTTGTTTTCTAAAAGTTAAAGGCCGCATCGCGGCCCGTTCCAACTCCGCAGCAGGCCTCCAGGGGTGCGGGGGCTGCGGACGTGGCGGCGTTCTAGCCCCAAAGTCCCAAAATGACAAGGAAATGCGGGGATTTTTGTTCACCTCGGCCCGGTCGCCGGGAGAGGTTACCCGTTCGTCTTCATACTGCCGCTGTCCGGCGCCGGCGACGAAATGCCGAGCTTGGCTTCCAGCGCAACGATGCGCGCTTTCAGCGCCTCGTTTTCCTCGCGCGCCAGCCGCGCCATTTCCTTGGCCGCCTCGAACTCCTCTCGCTTGACGATGTCGAGGTCGCGCAGGATTTTTTCGGCCTGGTTACGGACCACGGTATCGATCTCGCGCTTGACGCCCTGGGCAGCACCCGCCGCGTCGTTCATCAGGCGGCCGATCTCGTCGAAAAACCGATTGCTGGTCTGGGTCATCGCAAAAATCTCCCGGTCGGTTGCGCAGTGGTCGGCAAGTCAGACAATGGCGATCCGGCGCGCGCTGTTCAAGGCCGGAGTTGTGGGCGCAAAAGCCAGTCGGCTTGTCATGTTCCGCTTTCCTTGCAATCGTATCGAACAGCTGCTGGCGCTGTATCGCGCTCCACACCAGTCGATCATGACGGGCGCGCGCTGCGCATGAACCTCAGGACGGGTTTCGTTAAAACTTACGACGCTCCGCCAATTTTCGGCGTACCCTACGCGGTCTAAACGAAAGCACTATGAGCGTAATGCCCTTTCTCACCATCGCCTTTCCGGTGTTCGATCCGATCGCCATTTCGATCGGACCGATCGCAATCCGCTGGTATGCGCTGGCCTATATCGGCGGCATCGTGCTGGGCTGGCTCTACGCCCGCGCGCTGATCAAGAACGAGAGGCTTTGGGGCGGACCGGCGCCGATCACGCTGTCGCAGCTCGACGACTTTATTCTCTGGGTCACGGTCGGCATCATTCTCGGCGGCCGCACCGGCTATGTGCTGTTCTACAATCTGCCGTTCTTCATCCAGCATCCCGCCGAAATTTTCGAATTGTGGAAAGGCGGCATGTCGTTCCACGGCGGCTTTTTGGGCTGCGTCGCGGCGGTGATATTGTTCTGCCGGAAAAACAACCTTCCGATCCTCTCACTCGGCGACATCACCACCGCGGTCGGCCCGATCGGGCTGTTTCTCGGGCGGCTGGCTAATTTCATCAACAGCGAGTTGTGGGGCCGGCCGGCTGACGCCAGCGTGCCATGGGCGATGGTGTTTCCCAATGGCGGCCCCCTGCCGCGCCATCCCAGCCAGCTCTACGAGGCGGCGCTGGAAGGTATCCTGCTGTTTACGATCCTGGCGGTGATGATCCGCCTTGGCGCGTTGAAGCGGCCGGGCCTGATCCTCGGCAGCTTCATCGCGATTTACGGTTTTGCGCGTATCATCGGCGAATTCTTCCGGGAGCCGGACCCGCAGCTCGGATTTTTGTGGGGCGGGCTGACCATGGGTATGCTGCTGTCGGTGCCAATGATCATTGCAGGAGCCGTCGTTATTGTGGTGGCATGGCGGCGCAAACCGCTGAATTGAGTACCGAACCCATTTCAAGGCAGGCCAGTGACCGATTATTCGCCGCTCCAGGCCGAGCTCAAGAAGCTGATCAAGTCGTCCGGGCCGATGCCGGTCTGGCGCTACATGGAGCTGTGCCTGACCCATCCCAGGCACGGCTATTATGTTGCCCGCGATCCGCTTGGACGCGAGGGCGATTTCACCACCTCGCCCGAAATCAGCCAGATGTTCGGCGAATTGCTCGGGCTGTGGGCGGCGTCGGTATGGAAGGCGATCGGTTCGCCCTCGGTGCTGCGGGTGATCGAACTGGGGCCCGGCCGCGGCACCATGATGGCGGATGCGCTGCGCGCGCTGCGGGTGTTGCCGCCGCTCTATCAATCGCTCAGCGTCCATCTGGTCGAGATCAATCCGGTGCTGCGCGAGAAGCAGAAATCGACGCTTACGGGCGTGCGCAATATTGCCTGGCACGAGCGCCTCGACGATGTTCCCGGCGGTCCTTCGGTCATTCTTGCCAACGAGTATTTCGACGTGCTGCCGATCCATCAGGTGGTGAAGCGGGAGACCGGCTGGCATGAGCGCGTGGTCGAAATCGACGGCACTGGCCAACTGGTGTTCGGCACCGCCGCCGAGCCGACGCCGCGCTTCGAAGCGCTGCTGCCGCCGCTGGTGCGCGCAGCGCCGGTCGGCGCCGTGTTCGAGTGGCGGCCCGATGCCGAGATGATGAGGACCGCGACCAGAGTTCGCGACCAGGGCGGCGCGGCGCTGATCATCGACTACGGTCACCTCCGCAGCGAGGCCGGCGATACCTTTCAGGCCATCGCCCGCCACAGCTTTGCGGACCCGTTGAAAAATCCCGGTGAGGCCGACATCACCGCCCATGTCGATTTCCAGGCGCTGGCGCGCGCCGCGGAAGATCTCGGGGCGCGCGTGCATGGTCCGGTGCCGCAGGGCGATTTTCTCACGCGGCTCGGCATCGAAACCCGCGCGCTGACGCTGATGGCGAAGACCACGCCCGAGATTTCCGAGGACATTTCGGGCGCGCTGAAACGGCTGATCGGCGGCGGCCGCGGCGGCATGGGCTCGATGTTCAAGGTGCTTGCGGTCTCCGAGCCCAACCTCACCTCGCTGGCGGGGTTTGCCGACGAGCGGCAGGACGCCAGGGCGGAGCCATCTTGATGTTGAGATCATCGTTGCTCGCGGCCATTCCCGGCCTGCGTCACGCGTTCTTTACCCGCGAGGGCGGCGTGTCGGAGGGCGTCTACCAAAGCCTCAACGGCGGCCTCGGCTCGAACGACGATCCCGCCAATGTCGCGGAGAATCGCCGCCGGATGGCGGAAGCGATGGGCGTTACGCCGCAGCGCCTGCTCAGCGCTTTCCAGATCCATTCGCCCGATGCGGTGGTGGCGACCGGACCCTGGCAAGGCGCGGCACGGCCGCGTGCCGACGCCATCGTCACGCGCACCGAGGGTCTCGCGATCGGCATCACCGCCGCCGACTGCGGGCCCGTTTTGCTGGTCGATCCGAACGCGCGTGTGATCGGCGCGGCTCATGCCGGGTGGAAAGGCGCGCTGACCGGCATTGTGGAATCCACGATCGACGCCATGGAAAAGCTCGGCGCCGAACGCAGCGGCATGGTCGCCGTGATCGGGCCTTTGATCCGCCAGCACTCTTACGAAGTCGGCGGCGAATTCGTCGAGCGTTTCATGGACGCCGATGCGGAGAATGCGGTGTTTTTCATGCCCTCGGAGCGCGAGGACCATGCGATGTTCGACCTTGCGGGATTCATCCGGATGCGGCTCGAAAACGCCGGCGTCCTGATGATCGACGACGTCGGCGTCGATACCTATTCCGACCAGCGTTTTTATAGCTACCGGCGTTCGGTGCACCGCAAAGAGCCGGATTACGGCCGGCACGTTCATGCGATCGTGCTCGAGGCGTGATCTGGGCTGAGCTGTTTCGGCGGCCGAGGACCTTATTGATATTGAAGTCATCATTGTGGCGCCCGTGCCCTAGACCTTAACGGATTTTAACGATATCGCTCGGGCGATGAGGGATACGTCAGCAACCCTGTGCCGGGCCAGCCGCATTGCGCCGCGCGCCACCATCGCCGCGCTGCTACTGGCGGTGGCCTGCGGTCTTGGCGGCTGTGCCGGCGGGGGCGCCGTGGGCGGCTCGTTCGCGATGGCCGGCGGCGGCTCCACCGTCGCCTTCGAATCGATCGATGGTCCGCCGCCGCACGTGTTCGACCGGATGGTGGACGTGCTGGACAGCGAATCCAAGCTTCGCAACCTCTCGATCGTTTCCCGCGATGGCTCGGCCGCTTACCGGGTGCGAAGCTATCTCGCCGCCCATGTCAGCCGCGGCCGCACCGTGATCGGATGGGTCTGGGATGTGTATGACCGCGACCAGCAGCGGGCGCTCCGGCTCAGCGGCGAAGAACCGGCCGGCAAGGCCGGACGCGACCCCTGGACCGCCGCCGACGATCTGGTGTTGCGGAAAATCGCGCAAGCCGGATTGAGCGGCCTCAGCGCCATGATCAACGGAACGGTGCCGGATGCGGTCCCCGCCCCGGGCCGGCGCGGCCCGGCGGTGGCGAGCGCGGAACGGCCCTCGCCCGTTGCGGGTGAATTCAACGTCACCGCGCTCGGCTACACCAGCCACTAACAAATAGTCCCGAAATACCGATTTTGCGCAGGAAAACCGGCGCTGACGGGTTGCCAGCGAAGCCACCTCCTTGATATCACCTCGCTCGTCGAAACGCGCCGGTTTCATGGGAATTCCGATATGCTGAACACTGTCTCCAGCAAGGCGCGGGGAGAGGCGTCGATGTCGGCCAAGAACGGCTCCATCAAGCTGGTCGCCGGCAATTCCAATCCCGCGCTGGCGCAGGAAATCGCTGCCGGCCTTGGAGTGCCGCTGACCAAGGCCGTGGTCCGCCGGTTCGCCGACATGGAGATCTTTGTCGAGATCCAGGAAAACGTCCGCGGCTCCGACGCCTTCATCATCCAGTCGACGTCGTTTCCGGCCAACGACCATCTGATGGAACTCCTGATCATCACCGACGCGCTGCGCCGCTCGTCGGCGCGCCGCATCACCGCGGTGATCCCCTACTTCGGCTATGCAAGGCAGGACCGCAAATCCGGCTCGCGCACCCCGATTTCGGCCAAGCTGGTGGCCAACCTGATCACCCGGGCCGGGGTCGACCGCGTCATGACGCTCGATCTCCACGCCGGCCAGATCCAGGGCTTTTTCGACATCCCGACCGACAATCTCTACGCCTCGCCGGTGATGGTGCGCGACATCAAGGAACGCTTCGACCTCTCCAACGTCATGGTGGTGTCGCCCGACGTCGGCGGCGTGGTGCGCGCCCGCGGGCTTGCCAAGCGCATCAACACCCCGCTGTCGATCATCGACAAGCGCCGCGAGCGTGCCGGCGAATCCGAGGTCATGAACGTGATCGGCGACGCCGCCGGCTACACCTGCATCCTGATCGACGACATCGTCGATTCCGGCGGCACGCTGGTCAATGCCGCCGACGCGCTGCTCGAAAACGGCGCCAAGGACGTCTACGCCTATATCAGCCATGGCGTGCTGTCCGGCGGCGCCGCCGCGCGGATCGCCTCTTCCAGGCTGAAAGAGCTCGTGATCACCGACTCGATCCAGCCGACCGAAGCGGTCCGCAACACGCCCAACATCCGCACCCTGCCGATCGCCCCGCTGATCGCCGAAGCCATCAGCCGCACCGCTTCGGAAGAGTCGGTGTCGAGCTTGTTCGATTAGCGGCATTCTCCACGTCATTATGAGCCATCGGGCCTCATGGTTCGAGACGCGCGGCGTTGCCGCGCTCCTCACCACGAGGGTCTGGAGGACCTCATCCTGAGGAGCATCGCGTAAGCGATGCGTCTCGAAGGATGCGGCCGGGACACAACCTCGCATTCTCGCGGCGCGATGCGTCCGAGTCTTGCAAAAATCCTTACCCCTCGAAGATCAGAGGGCGCAGGGAATGCCGGGCGCTTGATGCGCCCGCAGATGGAGTAACGGGCTCCCCGGGGGCCTTTCAAGCAAGCCGCGCTAGCTACGGCGCTGTTTGTGGCGCGCGTCGCGCGGCTTGCTTGGAAGGCAGGCGG
>WNGO01007915.1_pt1 | contig 12758 bp, 16 predicted proteins | sample 5400511 | NCBI WGS metagenome assembly WNGO01 (sample SAMN13153380, study PRJNA577476) | soil metagenome | isolation source: 20 cm soil or saprolite under Garry oak tree replicate 2 | place: USA:California | collected 2016-06-15
CGCGATGCCACCTGGTATGCAGGATGTCGACCTGTCCTTGGTCGACAGCCTCGTGGTGCCCGCGAGCCTGCACGACGTTGACGGCAGGTTCGTGCACCTGAACGCGGCTGCGGAGCGGGCCATAGGCTTCTCGAGGGCGCAGCTGCTCGGCCGCCATTTCACCGAGCCCGTGCCACAGGAAGCACGAAAGAACGTCGCGGAACAGTTCCGCCGCGCGGTGGAGTGCGGCGAGCCGACCGACTTCGAGACCGTCTTCATCGACGCGAGTGGGCAGCTTCGTGGCGTGCGGGCACAGCATCTGCCTCTCTGCTCGGGCGACGCGATCGTCGGCGTTCTCATTCTCGCGTTCGCCGCGCGCCGGCCGCCCTCCGTCGGCCTCGACCCTCAGCCGCGACTGACGCCGCGCCAGCGCGAGATCCTCAACCTGATCGCCGCCGGGCTATCGACTTCCGAGATGGCGGAGAAGCTCTCGATCTCCACCGAGACGGTCCGCAACCACCTCCGGAGCATCTTCACGGAGCTGGACGTGCACACTCGGCTCGAGGCGATCGCGACGGCGCAGCGCCTAGGCTTGCTCGCGCCGCCGGCCCTCGGGCCGCAGCCCCCCGAGTAATTCCCGTTCTGCCGCTTGACTCGTCCGGGTCTGGCGCGATCGCAAGGTTCTGCGGCAAGCGCGGGAGTCGGCGATCGAGTGAGGCGGCGGGTCGAGCGCGGAGCGCTCAGGCGGCCGCGGTTTCTCGGTCGAGCTCCTCGACCAGCTGCCGGACCAGTTGCTCGATCTTGACGCGGATTTCCCGCACCTGCTCGAGGGGTAGCGGTTTCGGGTCCGGCAGCTCCCAGCCCACGTAGCGCTTGCCGGGGATCACCGGACAGGCGTCGTCGCAGGTCGCGACGATGACGTCGGCCCACCCGATCGCCTCCTCGTCGAGGCGCCGGGGCCTGTGGTCGGAGGCGTCGCTGCCGACCTCTCCCAGCGCTTCGAGCACTTGCGGGTGGACGGCCGGGCCGGGGTCCGAGCCGGCAGAGCGCGCCTTGTGGCGCCCGCCTGCGGCCTGCCGGAACAGCCGTTCCGCCATCACGGACCGGCCGCTATTGGCCACGCAGACGAAGAGAACGTTGCTCATTCCGGCTGCGCGATCGTAGCCAACCAGGCCCGTTTTTGATCAATCGCTCCCGCGAGGGATAGCGGCGGCGGCGTCCGCGCCGATCATCAGCCCAAGTACCGTAAAACAGGGCGGCGCGGCCACGCCACACGTTCCGAGGAGTCAGGCTGTCGCTGCACCACGCTCACCAGGAAAACGGGGCACCACCTTCCGAGAAGCGCGAAGGGAGGTGGATCCCTTCTTGAAGCTTTTCGCTTTCGCCCATGCGTACACAGCGGCAGCCGTTGAGCCGCGCAAGCGTGACGAGGGCCAGACGATGGCGGAGTACAGCGTCGCGCTGACGATCATCACGATTGCCGTGATCACTGCGATCTCACTGCTGTCGGGCAAGGTGGTCGACACGATCTCCGCGGTCGCCGACGTCCTCCCGGGCAGCTAGCCATGAGGGAGCTGTACGAAAGCCTCCGCCCCAAGGAGGTGCGCATGTTGTACTGGAGCGCCGCCGCTGCAGCGGCCGCGCTCTGGTTCTCGCTCGCCTGGCGCGACGCCTGGGTGCTCTTGGCCGTGCCGATCATCGGCGGCTCGTTCGTCGTCCTGGTCCGGCGCAACCGCCGGCTCGACCCGATGGGTCACGCCGACGAGGACGACGAGTTCTTCTAGCTCGCGGCGATCAGGCCCGCGACCTTCTCGAGATCGCGGACGAACTCCCGGAACTGCACGTCCCTGTCCTCGGCGCGCAGGATCGAGGACGGATGCACCGTCGCGATCGTGTTCGGCGCCAGCGGCGAGTCGACGAGCTCGCCCCGCTGCCGCGAGACGCGGAAGTCGCGGCCTAGTAGGGCCTGCGCGGCGGTGGCGCCGAGACAGACGAGCACCCGCGGCTTCAGCACCGCGACCTCGGCGTCGAGCCACGGCCGACAGGCTGCTATCTCGCGCCAGTTCGGCTTCTGGTGGATTCGCCGCTTGCCCTGCGGCTTCCACTTGAAGTGCTTGACGACGTTGGTGACGTAGACCCGCGAGCGGTCGATCCGAGCCTCCAGTAGTGCCTCATCGAGCAACTTGCCCGCGGGGCCGACGAACGGCCGACCCTCGATGTCTTCCCGATCGCCGGGCTGCTCGCCAACGAAGAGGACTTCTGCCTGCGCTGAGCCTTCGCCAAAGACGGTCTGTGTTCCGGTCTCCCAGAGCGGGCATGCCTTGCAGCCGGCGGCCGCCTCGCGCAGCTTCTTCAGGCTCGGGCGCGCGGGGATGAGTGCCTCGGCGGTGTCGTCACCGTCGAATGAGAGCTGGCTCACGCTGACGAGATTACCCAGAAGGCGACGCTACGATTCCTCGTCGCGGCGCCGTGGCCGAGAGGTTAGGCAGAGGCCTGCAAAGCCTCGTACACCAGTTCGAATCTGGTCGGCGCCTTTTCCCGCATCTCAGGAAACTCTCAGACGCTGCTGCTTCCATGGCCACGATGATCGAGGCCGAGAACCTGACCAAGTACTACGGCGAGCAGCGGGCCGTCGACGATCTCTCTTTCACCGTTCAGCCGGGAGTCGTCACCGGCTTCCTCGGGCCGAACGGGTCCGGGAAGTCGACCACGATGCGCTTGATCCTCGAGCTCGACGCGCCCAGTTCCGGCGACGTGACCGTCAACGGGAAGCACTATCGCGACCACCCGGCGCCGTTGCACCAGGTCGGGGCGCTGCTTGAGGCGCGCTCGGTACACACCGGTCGCTCGGCGTACAACCATCTGCTCGCGCTGGCGCAGACCCACGGGATCGGCCGTCGTCGCGTCGACGAGTTGATCGATCTGGTCGGGCTGCACGACGTGGCGAGAAAGAGGGCCGGGAAGTTCTCGCTCGGGATGGGTCAGCGGCTTGGGATCGCGGCGGCGCTGCTCGGAGATCCGTCAACAATCATGCTCGACGAGCCCGTCAATGGTCTCGACCCCGAGGGAATCCTCTGGGTCCGCCATCTCTTGAGAGGGCTTGCCGCCGAGGGACGCACGGTCTTCGTTTCATCGCACCTGATGAGCGAGATGTCGCTCACCGCCGATCACCTGATCGTGATTGGAAGAGGGCGAAAGATCGCCGACATGAGCACCGACGAGTTCATCCGGCAGGCTTCCGGAGGTCTCGTTCTCGTTCGCACGCCGCAGGCAGCCGAGCTGGAGGCGCTCCTCAGTGGGCCCGACGTCACGGTGACGGCTGCTGGACCGGGCTTGCTCGAGGTCCGCGGGCTGACCGCGGTCCAAATCGGCGAGGCGGCTGCCGCGAATCAGCTCGTCCTGCACGAGCTGACGCCGCAGCAGGCCTCGCTGGAGGAGGCTTTCATGACCCTGACTCGCGACGACGTCGAGTTCAAGGCGGCAGAGCTCGAACCTGAGGAAGCCGTCCTGTGAGCGCGGTCTCTCAAGCTCAGCAGATCCCGCGCCTCGCGCATACCGGGCGGGTCACACAGCTGCGGGTGGCTCTCTCCGAATGGACGAAGCTGCGTTCGCTGCGCTCGACGCTTTGGTCGCTCTTCGCCGGCGTTTTGCTGACGATCCTTTTGCCGGTCCTCTTCGCTGCGATCACGTCTTCCCACTGGGGCTCGATGAGCCCGCACGAGCGCGCCGATCGCCACCCGCTCGACATCGCGCTGGCTGGCGTCAACGTCTCGCAGCTCGCAATCGCCGTCCTCGGCGTGCTCGTGATCACCGGCGAGTACTCGACTGGAATGATTCGCGCGAGCTTCACCGCGGTGCCGAAGCGCCTACCGGTGCTCTGGGCGAAAACCGCCGTCTTCGCGGTGGTCGCGTTCCTGCTGATGCTGCCGCCGGTCCTGATTGCGTTCTTCGCGAGCCAGGCAATTCTCTCGCGCCACCACATCTTGCAGATCTCGTTCTCACATCCCGGAGTCGCCCGCTCCATCATCGGCGGGGCCGTCTATCTGATGCTGGTCGGGATCTTCGCGCTCGGTATCGGCGCCATCGTGCGCAATACCGCAGGGGCGATCGCGACGTTCGCCGGCATCTTCTTCGTCATCCCGCCTCTGATGAACATCCTGCCGAGCAACTGGAACCACGCGATCAGCAAGTATCTGCCGAGCGAGGCGGGCCGGCAGCTCTTCTCGCTCACACACGACGCAAACAGCTTCTCGCCCGGAGCGGGCGCGTTGCTGTTCGTCGGCTACTGCGCGCTGACCCTCGCGATCGCTGCCATCCTGCTGGTTCGTCGCGACACGTAGTAGGACTACTCGACCAGGTCGCGCAGCAGCTTCGCGTACGGGATGCCGGTCGTTGGATCGACGTAGACCGCGCGGTAGAAGACCGGGCGCGCTCGCGGCGTGTCGACCAGCGCAAAGCTTCCACCGGCGCCGAGCTTGACGGTGCCGGCGGTCTCACGGCGGGTCTTCGCGTGCTCGCGATAGATGGTGACGTGGCCGCCACGCGCTCCCTGAACCCGCCCCGAGAGCGCGATCGTGCCGTCGTCGCGCGGCTCCGCGCTCAGGCTGACGTGAACCGGCAGCGAGCGGCTGCGGAACCACGAGAGGCCGTCGGGCCTCGACAGGAGCACGTCTTGCGCGCCGCTATGCGGTACCGCCGCCAGGCCGTCCAGGCGACCGTCCAGCTCGCTGCCGCCGCTGCCGGTGACCGTTCCGGCCCAGACGGCGTCGGGTGCCGGAAACGCGAATGAGAAGTTGTCGGCCGCCACCCACTCGTTGGTCGCCAGCGCCGGGCCGTGGGAGGTCATTGCGAGTCCCGTCGTCACCCCGCGCTCCGAGACGATGCTCTCCGTGATCGCGCGTCCATGAGTGGCGAGCGTGACCGGAAAACCGCCGTAGAGGGACCCCGGGAACTCCTCGGTCCAGGCGGCATGCACGACGCCGCCACGACCGGGTACCGCGAACATCGGCCCGATCGGGAAGCCGCCCCTGCCGGCGGAGAGAAAGAGGCCGATCCAGGTGTGCGAGCGCGGGATCCACTCGATCGTGCCGACCGCGCCGCTGACGCCGTAGGTCTCGACCACGTGGACGCTGCCGTTGCCCACGACCACCGGTGCCGCGGGCGGCGGGGTGTAACTCTTCGGAAAGCCGGCGGCCGTCACCCGCTGCGTATGCGGCTTACCGCGTGCATCGATCCTCGTCAAGATCAGCTGACTGGTGAGGCTGCGGGAGTGCCAGCGTGTGTAGGCGACCACCGGAAGGCCGGCGCGGTCGAGCGTCAGCCCCGGCCAGCCGACGCTCAGATCGCCGCCGAGAGGGCCGGCGAGCGGCGTCTTGCGCCACCGCTTACCTTGGCGTCGAAGAACGGTCAGACTCCGGTCGCTCGGGCCGATGATCACCGCGACCGGCCCGGCTGCTCCGGCCTTGAAGGCGGCGAGCCTGGAGCCTCTAGAAACCTGCGTGATCGGTTGCCGCTTCCAGCGCTCGCGGCCAGTCCTTTGGGCGATCACGAGCTGCTGTCCGCGGACGAAGCCGACGAGCGGAGTGCCGTTCGGAGCCACCGCGATCATGCCGTCGGGGACTCGCGCGACCAGCTCCGCCGAGGCGCTCCCCGCCGCCGCCAGTGCAACTGCGGCGATAACGAGGAACCACCTCATTCCGCGAGACTACCTCCACGCACGAGTCGAGTCGAGCCGCTCCAGTGGCCTGACCGGCAACGTGGCCGGCAACGTCACCGATCAGACCACTAGGATCAGCCGCGCGGGGTCACTGTTCGAGCGAAGGAGCGAGATGGAGCTTTGCGCGAGGATCGATGAAGCCCGGAAACGATGGGACGTCCTGAAGCACCCCTTCTACGAACGCTGGGAGCGCGGCGAGCTGAGCCGTGAGGAGCTCGCGTTCTATGCGGGCGAGTACCGCCATGCGGTTGTCGCCGTGGCGCACGCAGCTGCGGCCGCCGGCGATGCCGAGCACGCGCGCGAGGAGGCCGAGCATGTCGCGCTGTGGGACGAGTTCGCGGCCGCCGTCGAGGCGCCGCTCGATCGGGAACCGAACCCGGAGTCCGCCGAGTGCGCCGTGGCCGCGACCTCGAGCATGCGCGGGCCGCCCGCGAGGCGCTGGCCGAGGCGCCGGCGGCCCGTCGGGCGGAACTTGCCGCCGTCGCGGAGCGCGCGCTCGAGGCGAACTGGCGTCTGCTCGACGGGGTCGAGCGAGCCGCGTAACCCATGGCGACAGTCGGGGTCGTCGGGCTCGGCGCGATGGGAAGCCGGATCGCGCGCCGGCTAGGCGCCGCCGGCCATGAGCTTGTCGTCTGGAACCGCGATCCTGCGAAGGCCGAGTCGCTCGTCGCGGCCGGCGCTCTGGCCGCGGCGACCCCGGCCGACGCGGCGCGGCGGGCGGAAGCCGTGATCACGATGGTCGCCGACCCGCGGGCGCTGGTCGACGTGACCGAAGGGACGGACGGCGTCGTCGGAGGGCTGGGGAAGGGTACGACGCTGATCCAGATGTCGACAGTCGGTCCCGATTCGACCTCGCGGCTCGCGGCGCTGCTTCCGGCCGAGGCGCTCCTCGACTCCCCGGTCCTCGGCAGCGTGGCGGAGGTCGAGTCCGGGACGCTCAGCGTGTTCCTCGGCGGCGCTCCGGAGCCGGTCGAGCACTGGCTGCCGGTCCTGTCGACGCTCGGCACCGTTTTCCACCTCGGGCCGGTCGGAGCAGGCACGGCTGCAAAGCTCGTCGCCAACACGGCGCTGGTCGGTGTGATCGGCATCCTTGGCGAGGCGCTCGCCCTGGCGGAACGGCTCGGATTGTCACGGGATGCCGCCTTCGAGGTTCTTGGCAAGACCGCGCTCGCGGGCCAGGCGGAACGACGGCGTTCGGCCGTCGAGAGCGGCGAGTACCCGCCGCGGTTCGCTCTCTACCTCGCGCGCAAGGACGCGGATCTGATCCTCGAGGCGGCCGCGAAGAAAGGGCTCGAGCTGCGCCTGACGAAGGCGGCGGATGAGTGGCTTGCCGAGGCCGAGAATGCCGGCCTGGGCGACAAGGACTATTCGGCCGTGCTCGCCCGCATCCTCGCGGGAACGAGCCAGGTGGAGAGCTCGGAGAGGTAGCCCGGATCGATCGCGTGGGGGAGCGGGTACTCGCGGTAGAGGACGTCAGCGCCTGCCTGCTCGAGCTGCTCCTTCGCGCGCCGGCTCCACTCGACGGAGATCACGGGGTCGTAGGTCCCGTGGCCGATCGCGACCGGCGGTAGGGGCGGCGACAGGTCGAGCTCGAAGCCTTCCACCGTCGGGATGAAGCCGCTGAGCGCGATCAGTCCGGCGGGGCGCGGCCTGCCGCGGCCGAGCCCGAGCGCGTAGGTCATCACGGCGCCCTGCGAGAAGCCGCCGAGCAACGTCTGCTCCGGCGGCACGCCCGTCTGCTCGGCGAAGGCTTCCAGCCAGCCGCCCGCGAGCTCGTAGCTCGCATCGAAGGTCTCCTTGTCGGGAAAGCCGATCTCGCGGACGACGTACCAGTGCGCGCCGCCGGGCGGCAGCGACAACGGCCCGCGCGGCGTGGCGGCGACCAGGCGGCGCTCCGGATCGAGGAAGTCGAGCAGGGGGAAGAGGTCGTTCTCGTCCGCCCCGCGGCCGTGGAAGAGCACGAGCGCACCCTCCGTCTCGCCCGCTGCCGGTCGCAGCCGGTACGCGAGCGAGTCGAGCCCGCTCACCGCGTCGCGGCGGTCTCGCGCGGCTTCGGTAGCGGCGTCAGGACCGGCTCGACCTGCGAGCGCAGGTGCTCGAAGTCGGGCGGCAGCGAGAGCCGCTCGCCGAGGTGCTCGATCGGCTCGTCGGTCGCGAAGCCGGGGCCGATCGTCGCGATCTCGAAGAGGACGCCGCTCGGCTCGCGGAAGTAGATCGACTTGAAGTAGAAGCGGTCGATGATCGGCGTCACGTGCGCCCCCGCGGCCGCGACGCGCTCGCGCCAGGGCTCGTGCTCCTCCGGCGGCGAGGCCCAGGCGACGTGGTGCACGGTGCCCGCGCCGCCGATGCCGGGGCCCTCGGGCGCGGCGTCGTATTCGTAGAGACCGCCCCGCCGCTCGCCTCGCGCCTCCCAGCCTTCGCCGCGCGGGTCGAACTCGAGCGTCTGCTCGAGGAACTCGCGGCTGCGCTCGGGATCGGCCGAGAACGCCCGCACGCCGTCGAACCCCTGCAGCGCCAGCTCGGCGGGCACCTCCGGGTGCTCGGCGATCAGCGGCTCGTCCCTGGTCACGACGACCGCGAGCTCATGCCGAAGTCCTTCGGGATCGACGAACGTCAGCCGCCCGTCCTCCCGGGAGAGCACGTGGTTGTCGAGCCGCTTCTGCCAGAAATCGAGCGCGTCCTCCGAGCCGACCCGCCAGCGCACGGTGTGAACCATCCCGGCGCCGGCGCGGCCCTGGCGCGCGCCCGGGTACTCGAAGAAGGTGATGTCGGACCCCGGGTCGCCACGCTCGTCCGCGTAGAAGAGGTGGTACACGGTCGGGTCATCCTGGTTGACGGTCTTCTTGACGAGGCGGAGGCCGAGCAGGCCGGCGTAGAACTCGACGTTTCGCGGCGCGTCGGCCGTGATCGCAGTCACGTGGTGGACGCCTTCGAGCTTCATGCCTGTTTCAACCTAGCGCTTCGGGCTTGTATTCCGCTCAGGGCTATTCGCCGCCTTCGCCGGCGGCGAGCCGGCGCCGCCATTGTTCGGCGGCCGCCTGACCTTCCGGCGTGCCGAGAAAGTGCTCCAGCGGCACGTGGACGAAGGCGCCACGAGCCTGCGCGAGGATGTCGTCCCCGTCGACGATCTCGCCGGCGATGTGAATCCTACGGCCGCGCTCGTCCTCGACCCGGGACTGGACCAGCAGCTCCGTATTGATCGGCACCGGACGGCGGAAGTGGACGAAGAGCCTGCCCGTCACGGTCGGGAAGCGGTACCAGGAGGCCAGGAGCCCGCAGGCCTCGTCGAGCGCGGCGGCGACGAGCCCACCGTGCACGAGCCCCGGCGCGGCCTGGTGCCGCTCGTCGAACTCGAGATAGGACTCGTACTCGGTCAGCCCTTCGCTTTCGGGCTGGCGCAAGTGGATTCCGAACGGGTTGTCGCCGCAGCCCCAACAGGCCGGATCGTGGTGCGGCGGCACCTGCGGCTGCGCGCCCTCGCTCACCGTTGCCCCCCAACCCCCTTGGGGGGTGCAAAAGCGCCCCTACCGGAACGATATCGCTGCGGGTGCCGGACTGTTGCGCGAATTGGCAACAAGCTCGTGCCGAATCAGCGCAGGCCGCCGCGCTCGTTGTGGGCCTTGAAGAACTCGTGCGAGCCCGCGGTCGCCATCGCCGCCGAGGCCGAGATCTCCAGGGCGAGCGTCGCCGCTGCGACGATCTGGGCGAAGCGATAGACCTTGCCGGCGCCCGCGCAGCCCATCAGTGTCAGCCACGAACGGGCGTAGGGGAGGGTTGTCCCCCCGCCAACGGTGCCGACCTCGAGCCCGGCCAGCCGGATCGTGCAGTTGAGGCCGCCCTCGACCCGCTTGCCCGTGCCGTGCGCCATCGAGCTCGTCCCGACCATGCCGAGGTCCTGGCCGGTGGCGGCGAAGATCGCCGCGATCGCGGAGGCGGGCGTAAAGGCGACCGACTGCATCCCGGAGGCAACCGCGCCGTGCGTACCCGCCCACGAGAGCTCGAGCAGATCGTCGATCGACGTCCGCAAGACGCGGCGCACCGCCTCCTCGTTCAGCGTGCACTCGGCGATCAGGGTCTTGCCGTGGCCACCGCGCTCGAAGTAACGGTGTGACGGCTTCTTGTCGCCGCCCATGTTCGACTCGAGGATCGCGCGCTCGGGCTTCACCGGCGCCTGCTCCATCACGTAGCCCATGTTCAGCGCGTACGCGTTCCGGGTCATCATGTTCGGGCCGCAGGCATCGCCGGTCGTGAACGCCCACATGACGTGGCACATCGGCCCGACAACGTGCGTCTCGACCTCCCGCAGCTTCGCGTGCTTCGAGAGCGCCGGCTCCGCCTCCACCCGTTCTGCAAGCCAGCGCCGCATCTCGGCAACGTGGGCGTCGAGGAAGCGCGAGAGCGCCACCGCCTCCTCGGCCGAGCCGCAGACGAAGCACGAGGCACGGGTGATCCGGTCTCCGAGCACGAAGGTCTTGAAGCCGCCGGACTCCGAGACGGCGCGCGCGCCGCGGTAGAGCGAGGCCGAGAGGCTGCCCTCTGTGTGGGCGAGCGGCACGTAGACCCGGTCGGAGTCGCGGCCGGTCTCGACGAGGCGCCCGAACGGCTCCTCGAGCTCGTACTCGCCGAGCTCGAGCTCGAGCGGCCCGATCACGGAGACCGGGATCACGGCGACCCCGGTGAGCGCCTCCTGCGCATTGGCAAACGGGGTCAGGTCGTGCGAGAAGACCTCACCGTCCTGGGTCAGCGCGCGCAACTCGTCCTGCCGTGTCTTGATCGACTCGGGATCGTTCTTTCGCGGCCAGCGGCGTAGCTCCACGCGCGCAGCTTATTGAGGCGCTCGCTTGCGACGCCGACCGGGAGAACGCCCGAGCTTGCCTCGGGCGTTCGTCTAATCCCGCCCGGAAAAGCCGAATCTCCTGTGTATCCCCGTACCGCGCTCGCGATCTCGGCAGCCAGATAATCTGCCGCGATGGCGACGGAGGAGGTAGTCGAGCAGCAGCACGAGGATCCAACCGCATACGCGGGCGTCCTCCGCTTCTACGAGCTGGCCAAGCGCGCCGAGTGGCAGGTTCGCGACCTGCCCTGGGGCGAGATCCCGCCGATCCCGGAGACGAAGGGCACGCCGCAGAAGATCGCTCGCCGGCGCGACCTGTGGCGTTCCGTGATCACGCAGCAGCTCCAGGCGGACGAGCTCGCCTGCGAGATGGCCTCCCAGCTCCTCAACATCGCGCCCGATCACGAGGCGAAGCTCTACTACTCGACGATGGTGCAGGACGAGTCGCGCCACACCGAGGCGTGGCTGCGGCTCTCCGGCGAGATCGGCGGAACGGCTGAGCGCGATCCGCACCTCGACACGCTTGCGCACATGACGCTCGAGGCCGACACGCTGGAGGAAAAGGTCTTTCAGATGCAGGTCTTCTACGAGCGTCTGATCATCTCCCGGTTCCGGCTGATCGCCCGCTCGTCGCGCGGCACCGTGCTCGAGGATCTCTGTAACCGGCTGACGACGGATGACGGCATCCACCACGGCGCGGGGATGGCGTACGAGAAGGTGCTTCTCCAGAACGCCTCCAAGCAGACGAAACAGAAGCTGGTCGACGCCGCGAACCGGCTGCTGCCGACCTTCGTCGAGCACGCGCTCTGGCGCCCCAAGGAGCGTGCCTTCATCGGCCGCGCGATGCACACGCGCGACATCGAGCGCCTCAAGGAAGACCTTGAGATCGGCGTCCGGCTGGCCGAGTCGCTCGGCCTCGACGTCAGCGAAGTCCAGCTTCCCGTCTAGTGGTCTGGCCGGTGACGTTGCCCGCTTCCTGGGTCGCGAGCACCAAGCCAGAGGCCGCGATCGGCCGTAGGCAAGACTGGCAGCCTTGACAAGGGCGAGCGTGGACTTCTGGCGCCCCGTGATCGCGGGCCAGGGAGCCGGCAAACGTTGCCGGTCAGGCCACTAGCGTGGCCGCGACCCTGATGGAAGGCCCGCCGCTCGCGGCGCGGATTCGCGCCGAGGTGGCCGACGAAGTGCGCGAGCTCGGCGCGCTCCGTCTCGTGACGATCCAGGTGGGGGAAGACCCGGCGTCGACGATCTACCTCAGGCGCAAGCACGAGGCCGCGCAGGAGGCCGGCATCGCCTCGGACGATCGCAAGCTGCCGGAAGACGTCCCGGAAGAGGAACTGCTCGCGCTTGTCGCCGAGCTGAATGCCGACGACGCCGTCGACGGAATCCTCGTTCAGCTCCCGCTGCCGCCGCAACTCGACGAGGCGAGGGTGATCCGAGCGATCGACCCCGTCAAGGACGTCGACGGCCTCCATCCCTTCAACGCCGGCCAGCTCTACCTCGGACGTCCGACGATCGTGCCGGCGACCCCGCTCGGAATCATGGCGCTGCTCGCAGAGCATTTCGTTCCACTCGAGGGCGCCGAGGCGGTCGTGATCGGCCGCAGCGACATCGTCGGCAAGCCGATCGCGCATCTGCTGCTGCAGTCGAACGCGACCGTAACTATCTGCCATTCGCGCACGTCCGATCTCGCGCGCTACACGCTCGAGGCCGACGTGCTGGTCGTTGCCGTCGGCTCGGCCGAGGTGGTGACGCCGGACATGGTGAAGCAGGGCTCCGCCGTTGTCGACGTCGGCATCAACCGCACCGAGGGCGGGATCGTCGGCGATGTCGCGCCCGACGCGGGGGACGTGGCCGCGTTCATCACGCCCGTCCCGGGAGGCGTCGGTCCGATGACGATCGCGATGCTGCTCCGCAACACGGTCAAGGTCGCGCGCTATCGCCGGGGGCTCCTTGCGTTCCCCAGGGGCTAACGCTAAGGTTCGGCCGCTTCAAATGTAGGTCGGCGGCTCGGTGCCCGGGCCGTCGTTTGTTTTGGCAGTTAGGAAGGAGTAATTAGTTGGCTGAGGGCACCGTCAAGTGGTTCTCGAACGAGAAGGGCTACGGCTTCATCGAGCGTGAGGGTGGCGAGGATGTGTTCGTCCACCACTCCAAGATCGCGATGGATGGCTATCGGTCGCTGACCGAAGGGCAACGTGTTCAGTTCGACGTCGAGCAGGGCGACAAGGGCCT
>WNGO01003576.1_pt1 | contig 12755 bp, 12 predicted proteins | sample 5400511 | NCBI WGS metagenome assembly WNGO01 (sample SAMN13153380, study PRJNA577476) | soil metagenome | isolation source: 20 cm soil or saprolite under Garry oak tree replicate 2 | place: USA:California | collected 2016-06-15
GAAAAGGCGCCGATCACGACGAAAAACTTTCTTGATTATGTCAATGACGGCCACTATGACGGCCTGATTTTTCACCGCGTCATTCCTGGTTTCATGGTTCAGGGCGGCGGCATGGACGCGCAAATGAAAGAGAAAAAAAACAAAACACCAATTAAAAATGAAGCGGCCAACGGGTTAAAGAATAAACTCGGCAGCGTCGCGATGGCGCGTACTAACGTGGTTGACAGCGCAACCGCGCAGTTTTTTATCAACGTCAAAGACAACGACTTTCTTAACCACAGAAGTACGGCGGCGGCGGAATTCGGCTATGCGGTTTTCGGCCAGATTATCGAAGGCATGGATGTGGTGCACGGCATTGAAAAGGTGAAAACCGGCCGCAAAGGCTATCACGACGACGTGCCCGTTGAACCCGTAGTGATTAATTCGGTAAAACTCGAAGCGTGAAGAGGATTGGACTGATGGGTTGCTAAGAGGTCCAGACGCCTTTGGGGTCGTATTTCCTGACGGCGGCTAATTCGGTTTCGGTTGGCGGAGTAGTCTCGCACACATTTTGAGAAACGCGCAGCGTCCATCCGGTTTCGCGTCTAATTTCATCTACAGTAATGCCTGGATGGTAACTGCTTAAAATCATCTCATGGCTCTGCGGATCAAAAGAAAAGATCCCCCTACTAGTAATCACACGACTCGGTCCGCCGCCGAGTAATCCTTTACGCTTGCGCCAATCGCCACCGTCGCCAAACCCTGGTGACGTAATGAATTGGACCTTGGAGGTAAAGCGCCGTTTCTCGTGATTCATAATGATGATACAGCGCTGGGCCATCGTCGCGATGTCGGCTGCACCGCCGCTGCCGGGTAACCGAGTACCCTTGCCGTTTTCTCTAACCCAATGCGTATTCAAATTGCCGAAGCGGTCGACTTCGGCGCCGCCGATAAAGCCAAGATCGACGCGGCCGGTCTGCAGCAGGCACATGACGTCGTTGAGACTGCCGCAGGAGAGAGCGCGAGCCACATTGGGCGGATCGCTCATAGTGAAGATCGATTCAAGCGCCGGCCAATCGCGGATCACGCCGTTTTCGAAGATACCGACGGCGCTCGGCGCATGGGTTTCTTTGGCGACAGCAAAGCCAAGGAGAGGCAAACGCATGCCGACAAATACCCTGTCGCCGTCGCGAATTTCCCGCGCCGCAGCGGCGACCATTAATTCTCGAGCGGTGTACATCATCGTTCAACGTTCAATGTTCAATGTTCGGATTCTCGGGCAAGCTTGAACCTGGAATGTTTGAACCTTGAATCGAAGGCTACGCCTTCGTGAATGCGTCGATGCCTGCCTGCACGATTTGGCGATCGACGGCGGCGGGGGCGCCGCTGCAGCCGACACCGCCGATGCACTGTCCTTCCACGGTGACCGGCAGGCCGCCTTCGATACTGATGAACCAACCCGGACCGACGGCAAGAGTTTGGGCGAGCACCTGGTGATCAGGAATTTCGCTGCCATCCCGTCCTTTTTTACCGGTGGCGGCAGTGGTCAGCGCGGCGCACCGCGCTTTCGCTTGGGCGATGAGCGTGTTGTGCGTCCGTCCATCGGTCATGCGCTTGAACGACATCAAGTGACCGCCGCCATCGACGACACAGATACTGACGACTTGTTTTAGTTCTTTGGCCTTTTCGATGGCGGCGTTGACGATAATGTCGCAGCCTTCTTGGCTGAGTTTCATCGACGGCACGGTTTTCATGTTTGCCTCCCTGTAAGTTTTCAGAAATTAGTAATTGAAGCTTACGGCCGGGGAAAATAGATTGCCTTGCGGCTTCAGCCTTTCGAAGCGATCCGCGTCGAGACGATTTAACAATTCACCATGATCTTTCATGCCGAAAACCCATTCCTGTAACCACTGCTCGAATCCTTGCCGTGTGCGCGTCGCGTTGTGATAGGCGAAATAAAATTCGTCGTCGCGGCGCGCATAACCTTGCGTCGGTGATGGAAAGGAACCGAAGGGCTCGTGCACGACGCTCGAAACCAAGAAACCGGGAATCAGGTTTCGGTTCGGATCGGTCAAGATCATTTCGTGATCGACGATTTCTTCGGACGTCAGGATTACCTTCCTTGCCGCCAGCGCTGCTTCACGCATGACGCCGAGATTGCCCCACACCTGCGCGTTCCCTTCTCGATCGGCCCGCTGGACGTGAAGAATTGTTACATCAGGGCGAATCGCCCGCACTGCGACAAGTTCTTCTCCGGTGAACGGGCAATGCACATATTGGAATTGTTCGTCTTTGACGAAGTCGCTTCCCTTGATGGTTCGGGTCGGCAGATATGGAAGTCCCATCGCCGCGGCTTGAAGGCCGAGGCCGATGGTGAAGTTTGAGTGTTCTTCGATCACAATGGCGTGTGGGATGCCGGATTCGGCGGCGCGCCGGTAGTTATGTCCCAGCCCCGCCGCGACATTGCCGACCCATGACACGACGATTTTTTCGGCGCACCCGGCGCCGATAAGCTGGTCGAACTGCATGTCGGAAATCGGGCCGATCAGCGTCAACTGTTTTTTCTTTTGCCGAATAATTTCGTGGCTCGCCGCAAACGGGATGAGGGATTCCAGCGCACAGCCGGTGGCAATCGACATGCCGTCTTCCACCTCGCGGGCGATGGCATCGCGCAGTGTGCGAACTTTGTCCATAGCGAAATTTTGTATCTACTCCAGGGCTTCATTTCAACCATTAGAGCGCAAAAGCAGCGATTGAGCTATGACTCGAACTGAGAAGTTGACTGTCGATGGCGCCACCGACGCGCGGAGCTTTTGAATTTTACCGCTATGCGCGAGTATCCTCTGGGCGTATTCATCGGATTATTTTCGACTGCACGACGCATTCCATTGACAGAGTCCAGTTGCATTGGGTACCTTGGGCGCGCGATATTTGCCGTCGCCAATTGCCTCGGGAGGTTAGCACTCATGTTTTGCACTCAGTGCGGCACACAAATCGATCAGGGCACGAATTTCTGCAAAAATTGCGGCACGCGTGTCAACAAGACAACCGATCCTGTTGTGGCTGGCGAAGATTCCCAGGCGGATCCGGCAATTAAGCCGGTCGAGACAAGCCGAAGAACGGCTCTTGCATCGCCGGCAGATCCGATGGATCAGCGGATCCCATTTTCGCCGTCGCACGAGCGCAAGGGGATCAGCGCAACCAGGGTCATCGCCATGGTTGTTATCCTTGTTCTTGCCACAGGCGCGGGCGTCTATTTTGGAACCAATCTACTCCGCCAGCGAGTAAAGCAGAACCCTCCCGTCGTCGCTGAAACCGCTGCGGCGCCTGCGGCCGAAGCGCCGGGCGCGGCGCCGTGGGAAGGGGCAAAAAAACCCAACGAAGCAGCGGATAATAATTTGGCATCCGGAGCGCAGTCACAGCAGCCGGCGCCGGCCGAGCCTTCCCAGCCCTCCACCGAGGTTTTACCGAAGCCGGCACCGGGCTCCGCGCGAACCAACAAACCGCCGGTTGCGTCGTCTGCTTCCCGACGTTCGGCCGCCGCCGGGACCTACGAAACGAACCGCTCGACGCCTGTATTTGACTCGCCGTCCGCGTCGGCTGCAGTCGTCGCTAACATTCCAGGAGGAGTACGCGTGACCGTCGTCGGTGCCAAAGGCGATTGGCTGGAAGTCCACTCCAAACGCGGCAACCCACCGGGTTTCATACGCCGCGGGGACGCAAAGTTCGTCGAGAAGTCCGAATAATTCCGAGCCGAAATAGAATGATCGAAGCAGCTTCCGGAGCAAAGCAACTCAAGATCGGCGATGCTTCGCGAATGACGTGCGAACGAGCATCTTTAAGTGATGTGACTCGCGAGAACCCGACGTCGGTGAGAGGGAGATATGAAACAATGGCGGTCGCGACGCAGTTAAAACCAATGGATTTTTTGACGTTTGCCCGCGCTTCCGAAGGGCTGACGCATTGCCGCGGCATTATGGTGAGCTTTCTTGCGTTGCTGCTCGGCGGTTCCTTTCTGTTTCTTGGAATGTATTTTGCGGGTACATCGGCGGGCGGCATTGGGCGCGTAGTGCTTTTTATTTGTTGGCTGATCGACGCGGTGATCGCGGGGACCGGCGTTTCCGCGACCGGCATCATGCTTCTCGATCGCGCGCGACTTGCGGCCGCCCGCTCATTATCGGATGCGCTCATTTATGGATTCATTTGTTTTCTTAAGGCCTGTGTGATCGGCTTGGCTATCTTCGTCGCCGCTCTGGTCGTTGCCCTGGTTGCGGCGATCATCTATTTCGTCTGCAAGATTCCCGGCGTCGGTCCATTGCTGCTGTTCTTTGTTCATCCCGTGCTGGTGCTGGTCGCCGGTATGCTGGCTTTCCTGGCGTCAATCTTCGCTGCGTTAGCCGCGCCTGCTCTGTGGGATGGTGACACGGTTACTCAGGCGATTGCCAAGACTGTGGCCATTTTAAAGGAGCGGGCGGTTACTGCGGTGCTTTCTCTCCTCATTATGGGATTTGTGACCGCTATCATCCTAGGTATCATCAGCGCAGTGATCCTGCCCGGATATTTCTCCATGACCGGGCTCGCCGCCGGCGTCATCGGCACGCATCTCGCCGGTGGCGCTGCGATGCTGACCAACCTTCCGTTCGCATTGACGTATATGAGCAGCGGTGAGAACGGACACATGTTGGCGGTGTTGCTGGCCACAGTGGTCCTGGTGATGCTGGGCGTTTCCACCGCGCTGCAGGTGCAGTTAATGGGAATCAATCTAGTCTATCTCGGTGTCTCGGAGGGCGTCGACACCGAAGGCGCGCAGCGCATGCTTAAACAACAAATCGATCAGGCGAAAGCGAGAGCCGACGTGGCCAGGGAGCGCGCCAAGGCCGCTGCTCAGCAGGGCAGAAGCTCCACACCATCGATGCCTCCGGCTGGCGCGGCCAGTCGATGTCCTAGTTGTAACTCGCAGACGTCGCCGGAGGATGCCTTCTGCGAGAACTGCGGGCAAAAATTGAAATAGCGCGCTTGTATAATTTTTGCGCCAGATGTTTTTCCTACCGAGTGCACGCTACTTCTACCGGGAACTGACGAGGTTTTAGCGATGCGGAGTAACCTGTTTTGGCGTCAAAGGTTCTGCACAGTTCTGCTCGTCCTATTCCTTCTTAACTGCGTGCAGCCGGCTTTTGGCCAACAAAAACCGGCGCTCCGTCCGCTGCGAATCGCTTTACCGAGCCATACCATCGCCGCCACTCATTTCTACGTCGGCCGCAGTCTGGGGATCTTCGAACGCCACGGTTTCGAAGTGCAGATCTTGGTGCTTGAGCCGCGCGCGGCACTCGCCGCGTTATTAACCGGCGATTTGGATTTCTACACGGCTACGGGAACGACGACCCGCGCAGCGCTCCGCGGAGTGCCCGTGCGCGTCATTATGGTCGGCTTGAACCGGCCCGATCATGTTCTCGTTGCGTCCAAAGAGATTACCAGTGTCGAACAGCTGCGGGGCAAAGTGCTCGCTGGCTATACGGCGCAAGCGACGGTAAATACGGTTCTGATCGAACTGCTGCGGAAACGAGGGCTCAAACCGGATGATTATAAGATTCTTAACGTCGGTACGGCGCGGCTGCCGGCGTTGCTCAGCGGTAACGTTCCGGCCGCCGTTCTCAATGGGCTTGAAACGGCCAAGGCCGTGAAACAAGGTTTTCATCCCCTTGCGCGCGCCGCCGATGAAATCGAACTCGCCACCGGCGGTCTCGGCGCGTCGGTGGCGAGCATTCAGAGCAAACGCGAAGTGTTTCGCGCGGTGGTTCAAGCGGTGCTCGAGAGCATTCGGATCAGCGCGACGCAAAAAGAAAGAGTGCTGCCGGTGCTGATGAAGCAATTTTCTATACCCTATGATGACGCGAGTCTGATCTTGGACATCGTTCAGAAAGGCTGGGCGCTCGATGGCCGCCCGACGCCGGGCAGTCAGAAATTCGAATTCGACCTCGCGCAGCGCGAAATGGCATTGAAAGAGCCACCAAAGCCGGAGCAGGTTTATGACTTTTCGATACTCGACGAACTTGCGAAGAGATAACCCTTCGCCCCATGGGAATTGCGAATCTCTATGAGCGATCACCCGCCCATCGAGTCAGCGGAAAGAATTATTGAAGCGAGACTCAGCCCCGACGAGAGGCTGATCTGGATCGGGCGCCCGGCCGCGGAGAAATTTTTCACTGAAGTCGCCCGCGCGTGTCTGCTCCAACTTGCCCTGGCGGCTCTGCTTGTTCCTGTGTTTCTTTTTGTGATTTTCCGGTTTTCGGTTGCCGCGGGGACCGTCATGCCGATCATCCTGTTCGTGGGCGGCGTTATTGGATTTTTCCTGATCAGTAGCCCGTGGCGATATCCAGAGAGAGTTTCACAGACGATCTATGCCATCACGGATAGACGAGCGCTCGTACACGAGGGGGTTGGCTGGTCGTTGCTGTGGTTGGATGCGCTGCCCAATCTATACAATCCACTCTGCTCGTTTGATGCGCGCCAGGTTCGGGCGCGCCGGCGGATTGAGCGCTACCAAGGCCGAGTCGATTTGGTGTTCGGCGGCGAGGGGCACGATTATTTCACCGGAAGGGGACAGATCCGAGATTGGGTTCAGGTTGGATTCTTGGGACTCACGGACGTCGATGGAGTCGACGCCTTGCTAGAAAAGTATTTTGCGACCGTCGATGTGGAAACGGTGTCACAATCCTTTGGGTAATTAGAGCGTTTAGCATGTGGCGGTTTACGCTTTACGTCCCGCCGATAGGGTAAAATTGTCCCGGTGAATATAAACATGCGCCGCATCTCGTTTGCTGACTAGCTCTTCGACCAATTTTACCAACGGCTGGCGCGCGTCGAGATATTCTTTTCTCTGCGGCGCGGTTTTCAGCGCGTCGACGAATTCCGGGCCGGCGTAATAGCGCAAAATCAATTCTTCGTCGGACAGGCCTGGCCCGCCATATTTCTTTCTCACTTCTTCCAGTCCTACGTCGGGGACCTCAAATTTTTCCATTTCTCGCGCGCGGGGACGATTGAGCACCTTCGCTTTAACCTCCAAGTCCATGTATTCGGCGCCTTCTTTGCCCCAGAGGCCGAGGGCGTATTGAATCACCTGATCGGTGACTTCCTTGTAGCGCTCGCCGGTCATGACATTGATCGCCGCCTGGCTGCCGACGAATTGGGCAAAGGGCGTAACCATGATCGGGTAGCCAAGCTCCGCTCTCACTTGGACGATTTCATCCAGCACGTTTTGGATCTTATCTTCTTTGCCGAGCATTTTGAGCTGATGACGCAGGTTGGAAATCATGCCGCCGGGAACTTGATGACGATACCAGGTCTCGTCATACTCCCGAGGCACGCCGATCGGCAGGGCTTCGGCTTCCGCAACCCGGCGAAAGTGTTGTTCGACCGGTTCGAGCACCTTTTCATTCACCAGAGGTTTGTAGCCCAGCGCGCGCAGATTTCTGACGACGTTGAAAATTGACGGCTGCGCCGAGCCGTTGGCGAGTGGCGGCACTGAAGTGTGCACGATGCGAATGCCTTGCTTGACGACTTCCAGGAGATTGAACGGAGCCATGCCATTGTTGCAGTGGGCGTGGAATTCCACCGGAACGTCGCCGGCGTTGTCGAGAATGATGCGCGCAAGTGTTCGAGCGCGCTCCGGCGTGAGCATCCCACCGACATCTTTGTAACAGAGGCGATAGGGCTTCAGGGCGGCGGCTTCCCGTGTCTTGCGCGCATAATATTCGTCGGTATGGCGCGGCGAGATCGAATAAATGATGTTGACCACCGACTCCATGCCGAGACTTTTCAGCTCGGCGACTTCTTTGCTGAGCACGTTGTAATCGTTCCAGGGATCGGAAAGCCGAGTCACCTTAATGCCGTAATGAACGACCCGTTCGATAATGAGCCGCGGGATGCAACGCGGCGTCAGGTTGAAACCGCTGTTGAGCCCGCCGTGATAGCGTAGCTGTGTATTCTTGATTTCTTTCTGGCCGTAGCGAACCCAGTCCCACGGATCGTCGCGCTGCTCACGCACGACTTTCTTAAACCGCCCGCTGACGAAGAATTCCATCGCGTCGAAGCCCGCTTGATCCATGTGGCGCAACACGGGATGCATCATGCCTGTGGTCATGTTGTGCGCCCAGAGGCTCGTGTTGCCGTCGCGTAACGTCGTGTCGATGATGCGAATTTCGTCCATGGGAACCTCCTAATGAAGCCGTAGTGCCTTGCAAGAGTGTTAACGCACGTTGGCGGCGCGATACAAGAGAAAGTTAACGATTCACTGGGTGCGCCAAGGTCATTCTTGCTCGGATCATGAGCCCCACCTGAATCTTCTCCTACCTGAGAGGTGTCAAGACGCCATCCGGCGGCCCTTCGATTGTCATCCTAAGGCGAAGCCGAAGGATCTCGACTTTGCCGTGCTTGAAAATGCCAGATGCTTCGCTGTGCTCAGCATGACACACAGCATAACCTTCGCTTATCTTGACACTCGTCCTTCAACGCGAGTATTAGGCGCAAGGAACAATTCGCGCAGGAGGGGAATAGTATGACGCGCTTCGTAATATCATGGCTCGCTCATCAACGGTTCATAATCGTCGCGGTATTCATGTGCCTCGCCGACCCGTCGATCGCCCAGCAAAAACCGAAGCTCAAACCCGTGCACATCGCCCTGGCGAATCACTCCGTCAGCATGACGGCGATTTATGTTGCGAAGCAGCTTGGGATCTTCGAAAGCTACGGCTACGACGCCCGTATTTTGGTTCTTGAACCGCGAGCGGGAATCGGCGCGCTGCTGTCGGGTGATCTCGATTGCTATTCCGCCGTCGGCTCAACGGCGCGCGCCGCATTGCGCGGCGCGCCGGTTCGGGTCGGCCTGGTGTCGCTGAATCGCTCGGATTTCATTCTGGTCGCGAATAAAGAAATCACCAGTATAGAGCAATTGCGCGGCAAAGTGATTGGCGGTTACACGCCCCAGGGAACGGTCAACGTCGTTCTGGCGGAGTTGCTCAGACGGAAAGGCTTGCGCGCCGATGAATACAAGGTGGTGAATGCAGGTACGGCGCGTGCGGCGGCACTGAGCAGTGGCTCGGTACAAGTCGCAATGCTGAATAGTGTGGAGACAGTTCGATTAGCTAAACTAGGATTTCATGTGCTGGCGCGCGCTGCCGATGAGATCGAATTGCCACAGAGCGGGCTTGGCATGTCAGTCGCATCCATGCAATCACGCCGTGAATTTCTCCGCCCCGTGGCGCAAGCCGTTCTCGATGCGACGCGCATCATCGCGACACAGAAAGACAAAACCCTGCCAGTGCTCATGAAACAACTGTCGATCAATCAGGATGAGGCGGGGTTCATTTACGATGCGATCCATAAAGGTTGGGCGGTGGACGGTAGGCCGACCCCCGGCGCATTGAAGCTAGAATTGGAGCTGGATCAGAAAGACGCCGGCCTGAAAGAGCTGCCGAAGCCCGAACAGATCTACGATTTTTCTCTGCTCGATGAAATCACGCGCCGCTAATATTGGAGTCCGTAGGTCGGGTTAGCGGAGCGTAACCCGACGATTCTAATCGCTGCCAATGGAGTATCGGAGATCCTTTCTTCCGGGTGGCACATTCTTTTTTACTGTGGTGACGAGGGACCGCAAGCCGTTATTCTCCGAGCCAACGAACGTTGCCACTTTACGATCGGCTTTCCGGGAGATCCAAGTGCAGCTGCCGTTTACATTAGAAGCTGCGGTGGTTTTACCGGATCACTTGCATTGTATCTGGACATTGCCGCCTGGCGACGCAGATTTCTCCACCCGTTGGCGCTTGATTAAGACATGGTTCACCAAGCATTGCGATTCGGCGTTGGCCGCCGAAGCAAGAACCATCCGAGGTGACCGTGGGTTGTGGCAGCATCGTTATTGGGAACATATGCTACGGGACGAAACAGATTATCGGCGTCACATCGAATACATTCATTTCAATCCGGTGAAACACGGATATGTGAAAGCGCCGATGGACTGGCCGTATTCCAGTTTTCGGCGTTGAAGGCGTCGGGCAGGAGTAATAGATCGGCATGTCGGGTTACGCTTCGCTAACCCGACCTACACACCTTGAAAGAACTCCCCAAGCCGGAGCAAATTTACGATTTTTCGCTGCTAGATGTATTGGTGGAGCAGTAGCTCTATGCCGGCTTGAACTTCGGCAGCCAAATATCCTTCGAGGCTTGCTCGAACGCGACCGCGACTTTCATGCCGAGCTGCACGTTTTCCACCGGACATTGCACGATATTCGTGATCATGCGCGGGCCTTCGTCGAGGTCCACCCAGGCGATAACGTAGGGGATGTCGGGCTCGAAGGCTTTCGAAGCGGCACGGCCGACGACTTGGCGAATGACGGTGAAGGAATAAACTTCGCCTTTGCCGCTCATGAGCGTCCATTCGATGCGTTCGCTGCCGCACTCATTGCACGAGGGACGCGGCGTCCAAACCCAGGCGCGGCAATCTTGGCAGCGCTGGATCATGAGCTTGTTCTGTGCGGCGGCGTCCCAGAACGGTTTCGCTTCCGTGGTGATCGCCGGCAAGGGTTTTCTAACGTCTACTTCAGCCATGATCTTTCAAGCTTCATTTCCCAATATCGCCACCGCGCAGCAGCCGAGGTTCTTCCCGTAGGGGAGAACTCCGAGACCGGAAACTAATCCCGTCTTTGCGTTAGGCACTTGTCGCTCGCCGCCTTCGCCGCGCAGCTGGCGCACGGCTTCGATGATGTGCAAGGTGCCGCCGGCAGTGGACGGCTGGCCGACGTTGATCATGCCGCCGCCGGTTTGGATCGGTAGTTGACCTTTGAAAGTAAAATCAGTTCGTTCGTAAAAGCTCACATCGCCCTTGGCGCAAAAGCCGAGATCTTCGATCTGCAGATAGACCACGATGATGTAGTCGTCGTAGAGCTGCAAAAAGTTGATCTCGCTGTGTTTGACGCCGGCCATTTCCATGGCGACCCGTCCGGCGTCTTTGACGCCCATGACGAGGGCGTCCGAGCCGGCGCGCGGTCCGTAGGACGGATTGCTTCGCTCGCCGAAGCCTTTCAAGTAAATCGGTTTTTTGCCCAGCGTCTTGGCGCGCTCCGGCGACGCCACGATGTACGCTCTGCCGCCGTTGGCCGGCATGACGCAGTCGAGCAAGCGCACCGGATCGGCAACTAAGCGCGACTCTTTGTAGTCTTGAACAGTGATCGGTTTGCGCAGATACGCCAGCGGATTCAAGCTTGCGTGATAGCGGCCGGCGACGGCGATCTTGCCGAAATGATCGAGGGTGGCGTCATACTCATGCATGTAGCGGCGCATGACCATGGCGATCTTACTGTTTGGCCCCATGGTGCCGTAAGGAATCTCCCAATCGCGCATGTCACCCGGCTGAATGCCACCACCCCAGTGCTCGGAGAACGGCGCCGCCGCGCCGATGACGAGAGCCAAGTCGATGATATCCGAGTTAATCGCCGCGGACATGCCTCCGAGCAGCGATACCGCGCCAGCGCCGCCGGTCGCGCCGCCGAGAAGGAATCCGGGTGTGATGCCGAGAATTTCGGCGACTTCTTCGGGCCAGAACGGTTGCGGGTATGCGGTCGGGATCGTTACACCGAGACCTTGACCTTGAAAGTCTTTGAGATTTAGTCCGGCATCTTCGAATGCGAGGTGCATCGCCGCCGCAAGATATTCGGCGCTGGATTTGCGTGACTCGCCGGGCTTCGAGCCGAGACGGTCGGTCGGTGTTTCGCCGATGCCCACGATTGCTGCTTTGTTGCGAAGACTCATGGTTTCATCGCCGACCATAGGACAGACACTTTCTCAATTCAAGGGAAATCTTTGTTTGCTTGACAGCAGCCAGGGCTATGGGTACGACTGCTAAACGAACATCAAGCGCGATAGGACAAATATGACGAATGGTTTTTCAATAAATCGAGCCGCACTATTTTTCTTCGCGCTGCTGTTGTTGCCTGGTGTCGTTCAAGCGCAAAAGTTTGTGCACGCTTACTCATCGATCAGCGCGCTCAATGCGACTTTCTGGATCATCCAGGACGCCGGCTTTGCCAAGCAAGAGGGAATCGACACGGAACTCGTTTACATCCCGAGCTCATCGACTGTGGCCCAGGCCACGCTCGCTGGCGAAGTGATGATTTCTCCCGCCAACGGACAAGTGATTGCTGATGTCGGGTTGCAAGGCGGCGATCTTATCGCCATGGGGGGCGTCACCAACGTGGTGGCGTTCTATATCATGGTGACGCCGGAAATTAAGACGATAAACGATTTGCGCGGCAAAACAGTCGGCGTGACCCGCTTCGGCTCCTCGGGCGACGTCGGCATTCGCATGTTCCTGACGAAGTACGGATTGGAGCCGATCAAAGACGTGCCGTTGGTGCAGCTTGGTGGTTTGCCGGAGATTGCCGCGGCGATGGCCAAACGGACCGTCTACGCGGCGGCGTTTTCGCAACCGATGGCCTATGTGGCGCAGCAAGGCGGCGCGCGCATGCTGTCTAATCTTGCCAAGGAAAATATTCCGTTCTTGCACGTCGGCATAACCACGACGCGCAAGTTCAGGCGCGAGCGACGGTCGCAGGCGAAAGCATACCTGCGCGCTTATGCGCGCGCGGTCCACTTCATGCACACGAAAAAAGAAGATGCCAAGGCGATTTTCGCCAAGTACACCAAGATCAAGGACCCGGGCATGCTCGACGGCAGTCTCATCTATGGCTACGATTTCATCGAGAAAGTTCCGCTGGTGAAAGCAG
>WNGO01010925.1_pt1 | contig 12754 bp, 14 predicted proteins | sample 5400511 | NCBI WGS metagenome assembly WNGO01 (sample SAMN13153380, study PRJNA577476) | soil metagenome | isolation source: 20 cm soil or saprolite under Garry oak tree replicate 2 | place: USA:California | collected 2016-06-15
TGGCATGACACCTTATGGAGCTATAGTTCCTCTCCATTCTCAAATGCCCTTCTTTTGTCATCTAAGTAGCTATCCAAGAAAACTATTTACTGTACCTACTTTAAATCAACCTTCTTTAATTATATTCATGATTCTTGAGTAATTTATTTTGGGTTCTTTGTCAAGCTGTCCTGATTTTTTGCGAGCCTTGAAATAAATTTCGAGTCAGATGTGTATAAATTCTATATAATTTTTATCCTACTACTAATTCAATAAGATGGATCACATAGATATTATAAAATCAAAATTATTATTATCTGACATAGTAAGTAAAAAAGTCAGGCTAATAAAAAGAGGAGATAGTTTTGTTGGGCTCTGTCCATTTCATAACGAAAAAACCCCATCTTTTTCGGTGAGCAATACTAAGGGGTTATATTACTGTTTTGGTTGTTCAGCTAGTGGTGATGCATTTGAATTTATTTCACAAACTGAAGGATTAAGCTTTAAAGAAGCATTGGAAAGATTAGCATCGGTTACAGGTGTTGAACTGCCCAAAAGTCTTAGTATTACAAAAGAGGACAATAAACTATTTTTAGCGCTTGATTTAGCTGCAAATTGGTTTGCACAAAAAAATCAGGGCGTTGTAGATTATTTAAAGCAGCGCAAGATTTTACCTGAAATCATAGATAAATTTAAGATAGGTTATGCACCAAGCTCTGGTTTGAAAGAGTATTTAAACTCTTCAGGTATTGAAGACAAAATTTTAATTGATATTGGATTAGTAAACAAAAATTTTCATGATTATTTTTATGACCGGCTGATATTTCCTATATACAACATTGCAGGAAGAGTTATTGGTTTTGGTGGACGTGCGCTGAGCTTTGAGCAACAGCCGAAATATTTAAACAGTCCAGAGAGTCAGCTCTTCAAGAAGAGGGAGAATTTATACGGATTAAACTTTGCTTTAAGCGAAATACGTAAAAAACAGCACATACTCGTTGTTGAAGGATATATGGACGCTATAGCGCTACATCAAGCAGGAATTAGTAATGCAGTTGCTCCGCTTGGTACCGCAATTTCTGCAGAACAGATAAAAAATCTATGGAGATTTGCTAAAGAAATCTCCATCTGTATGGATGGCGATAGTGCTGGACGTCATGCTGCTACTCGAGTTGCAGAACTTGCTCTGCCAATATTAGAGCCTGGATACACGTTAAAGTTTGTGACTTTGCCGAGTAATAAAGATCCATACGATATATGTAACGAACTGGAATACAAGAAAGAAGACGTATTGACTGCTCTTGACCATTCAACAAAACTGCATTCTGAATATTTATGGCATCACATAATCGATAGCAATTTGCAAAATTATGAAAAACTTGCTCCGGAAAAATATTCAATTCTTGAGCACAAGTTCATGGAATATGTAAATACTATTAGCAACAGCAGTATTAGAAGGTATTACAGAGATTATTTTTACAATAAGGCTAGTGAACTAAGAAGTAGCTTCAAAAAACAGATTTTTAATAGCAAAGCAACAAAAGGTGAGTATCTTCATAACAAATCTCCAGAGCTAATTGAAGCAGAGCAAAATCAGGCTATAATTCTACGTATAGTAATAGAATTTCCAGAGATCTTACACCATCCTATATTTTTTGAGCAATTTTCTCATTTTGAATTTACTAATGAGATGAAAAGATTACAACAGCGTATAATTGATGTAATAAGTAACAAAAGCAAACTTGGTAAAGAGGCTTTGTTACAAGAGTTGAAACAGTTTGACGTTATAAAGTATGTATTTGAAAAAACTAGCGTACTAAACAGTCAATTAAGCGAGAGAAAGTCTGCAGAAATTGTGTGGAATAATATAGTGTTACTAAAAGAATTAAATGCATTACGAAAAGAAAGAACCGAAGCGAGGCTGAGCGGTAATCTTGACTTAGAAGAAAGGTTGATAGAACAAATAGAGCAAATAGAAAGTAATATACAAGAAATGCAAATGGAATTTATTGAAAAGTAGATATCGTCTCGTTAGTCAACAAGAAAATTACAAAATAAGACAATATTTTACATAAGATTGAAATTTTTAACTAATTAAGCCTTCCTCCAACAGCTTTGCCCTGTAGTTTTTGATATGGTTAGGATCACTTGAAAATGTATAATTTTTGTAGTTAGCTCTGCTATGCATATAAAGCTTACTATTGACTTTTATCACATTATCTCACATTATCTCACATAATATGCATGTGAGAAGAATATGAACTGGAAGAATTTTCGTCTTAGTACACGTCTCAACCTAGAAGGGCCTGTAATTGAGCAAGTGTACGAGTTAATTACTGCAGTTGATAGTGTTAAAAATAGCTGGCAGATAACGAAAAAACTACTACCACAAACAATTGAAAGATTAACTCATTCAGTTATTGTTACATCTTCTGGCGCTTCTAACCGTATTGAAGGAAATCGTCTAACCGATAAAGAAGTTGAGGATCTATATAAAAACCTACGTGTCAAAAAATTTAAAAATAGAGATGAGCAAGAAATTGCTGGCTACTTAGAAATGCTTAAACTAATATTTCATGATTATACGGATATTCCAATTAGTGAGTCATCAATATTGCACATTAACAACCAGATGCTACTTTATAGTGAAAAAGATTTGTATCATAGAGGAAAATACAAAGCAAGTTCTAATAGAGTTGAGGCAAAAGATCAGAATGGAAAAGTTGTTGGTATAATTTTTGATCCCACACCACCTTACCTTGTTAGAAAGGAAGTACAAGAGCTTATTGATTGGTATCACTGGTCCTTAAATAATAAATTTAAGCATCCTCTTATTATTGTTGCTAACTTTGTTTTTGAGTATCTGGCAATACACCCTTTTCAAGATGGGAATGGCAGAACTAGTAGATTGATGACTAATTTAATGCTGTTGCAGCAGGGTTATGATTTTGTATCTATTGTATCACATGAAAAGATAATTGAAACTAACAAACTTGATTACTATTTAGCGCTTAATAAAACACAAAGTAGCTGGAAAAGTGGCAAAGAAGATATTTCCCCATGGTTAATATTTTTTCTTAATGTGCTCAAAACGCAAGCAAATGAGGCGCATTATATTCTTGAGAGGGAGAATACTGAATATTTATTATCAAGAAAACAATTATTCTTCTGGGAGTGGGCACTTAGCCTTGCAGATAAAGAATTTAGTAGAAAAGATGCTATAGAAGCTCTAGGATTTCCTCCAAGAACAGTAGAGGCAATTACAAAGAAACTGCTAGGGATGAAATACTTACAGCGTCTTGGAGAAGGCAAAGCCACTAGATATAAAGTCAACAAAATTAGTTAACAAATTCTATTGTTTAAAGATGAGAAATAAAGTAATCATCATTTCCAGTATTGCTTTTACTCTACTGTTTTTTATCAGCAGTGCATTTTTAAAAAAAGATCAGGCGGTTCATAGTGATAATGCAACTAGTAGCTTTTCAGTAAAAACTCAAGAATGTGCGCCGCAAAACCGCACTATATATTTAAATTTTTCTGGTACAGTAAATCCCTTACATAGAGCTAGCCTTGTCCCAAAAATAAGTGGTAAGATTATTGCTATTTATTTACCTGATGGTGAAAAGGTAAAAAGAGATGATGTAGTGTTAAAGATAGAAGATTATGGCAGGATTGAGCAAGCTCAAAAAGCTAAAGCTTTATTAAAGCAGCGTGAAATTGAGTATGATTCCTCTCACAAACTGAATAAAAAAGGCTATGGAGCACAAATACAAGTAGAAGCAGCTTTTACTGCGTTACAAAGTGCAAAAGCTGACCTAAAAAATGCTGGGCAAAAAATAGCTGACGTGGTTAATTTCGATCAAATTCTTGTAGTATTATACATTTCGGAAAATGAAGTAAATAAAATAGAGCTAGGCAGCACAGCTCAAATTAATTTGCTGGATGGAAAAGAATTGGCAGGTGAAGTAAGTTTTATTAGTAAAATTGCTGAGCCTAAAACTGGGTCTTATAGGGTAGAAGTGAAGGTAACTAATAATAAAATGATATCCTTGCAGGGACTAACTGCCAACGTAAGGCTACCTTCAGGCGAAAGATTTGCATATAAAGTTCCTTCTTCAGCCCTGAGCTTAAGTGACGAAGGTGCTCTTGGAATAAAGATTGTTGATGATAATAATTATGTAGTATTTGCACCAATAGAAATTGTTGATCATGAGAGCGATGGGGTTTGGATAGTAGCAAATAACGAAGGTAAACCCATAAAGTTAATAGTATTGGGCCACCTATTTGTTAAGCCTGGTGATAAGGTTTAAGACATAAGATCCCTTTTCATAGTATACTACGTTATCCAGCGTCTGGGCACTGGTTTCTTGGTACTTATTCCGCAGTAATTTTTTTTTCCTTCAATAAATTTTGCAGTTCGCCTTTTTCATACATCTCGCGAGTGATGTCGCAACCACCGATAAACTCTTCCTTTATATATAATTGTGGAATTGTTGGCCAATCAGAAAACTTTTTTATAGATTCACGTATTTCATCATTCTCCAACACGTTAATATACTTAAACTTCACGTTCAATTTTTTTAGGATTGACACGACGAGTCCAGAGAATCCGCATTGAGGAAAATCAGAAGTGCCTTTCATGTACAACACCACATCATTTTCCGCTATATCTTTTTTTATTTGTTCAAAACTGCTCATAAATTTACCTTATTTTTAAGTATTAGTTTCTAGTTGCAAGGCGTGTATAGACTGACCTTCCAGAGCTTTATATACCATTTTATGCCGTTCTATTTTTGTCTTTCCAAGAAAACACTTGGAGTTTATTTTTAAATGATAATGGTCAACTGGGTGCAATTGAATTATTGATTATATGGTTACTAATATTGTGAAGACAGTAGATTCAGCGTGTTAAGTGCACTAGCAAGGCGAGATTTCAATTGATTTTCATATTTACTCCAATCTTGTATTGCCTTTCTTGCAACACCTGAATCAACTGCGGCTTTTGCAACAGCAGGAGCTACTATAGAAATTAATCTTGGGTCAAATGGAGTAGGTATTATATATTCACGTCCATAGCCCATTTTACGACCGCCATAGACTGCAGATATCTCACCTGGTACTGGCTCACGGGCAAGCTTTGCTATTGCATCTGCAGCTGCAATTTTCATTTCATCATTTATTGTTGTTGCATGTACATCAAGTGCCCCTCTAAATATATAAGGAAAACCCATTACGTTGTTGACTTGGTTGTTGTAATCTGACCTACCAGTTGCAATTATTGCATCTGGCCTCACAGATTTTGCAAACTCAGGCCTTACTTCTGGATCGGGATTGGCAAGAGCAAAAATAATCGGGTCTTTGCCCATACTCTTTAACATCTCTTCATTTAACACATCTTTTGCAGATAGTCCGATGAATACATCAGCGCCTTTTATTGTATCAAGTAGAGAACGTTCGGAAGTATCAATTGCATACTTTTCCTTCCACTCATTCATATCCTCGTTTCTACCTTTGTATATCACTCCTTGCTTATCACACAGCACTATATTTTTAGCGCCCATGGACTTTAGTATTTCTAAACATGCAATACCGGCTGCTCCAGCACCATTCATAATGATCTTAACGTCCTCTAATTTCTTTTCAACGATATCAAGAGCATTTTCTATACCAGCTGCAACAACCACCGCAGTTCCATGCTGGTCATCATGGAACACTGGAATATCCATCAGTTCATTCAGGCGTTTCTCTATTATAAAACAATCGGGAGATCTTATATCTTCTAAATTTATCCCCCCCCAACTTGGTCCAAGATATCTTACTGCATTGATGAAATCTTCTATATTTTCTGTACCAACTTCTATATCAACTGCATCAATATCAGCAAAACGCTTAAATAAAACAGCTTTGCCTTCCATGACAGGTTTTGCAGCAAGAGGACCGATATTACCAAGTCCAAGCACTGCAGTGCCATTTGAAATGACAGCAACACAGTTGCTTTTTGCCGTATAATCATAAACAACCTCAGGATTTTTAGCTATTTCAAGACACGGAGCTGCAACGCCAGGGGAATAAGCAAGTGACAAATCATACTGGGTAGATAAAGGTTTTGTTGGCATAATTGAAATTTTACCAGGGTTACCACCTCTACTGTGATACTTAAGTGCTTCTTGTTTTGTGGTACTATCTAAATCATCGTTCATCATTACATCCTTATATTTTAAGCTTGTATTTTTTAAGTATATGGAGTTTTTATAAATGTTCAATTTAAACTATTAGCTTGTGAACTCTGTTGTACTCCTGTATAAGTTTACCTATTACGTAAGATGATATTACATGCTTAAGAAAAACGTGCCTAATTTGCTTACAATTTCTCGTGCACTTGCAATACCAGCCATAATATTAAGTTTTTATATAGAAAACAAATATGCAGGCCTGATAACAATATCAATCTTTGTGTTTGCGTGCATTACGGATTTTTTTGATGGTTACCTGGCGCGTGCGTGGAAAGTCCAATCAAAGTTTGGCAAGCTATTTGATCCAATTGCTGATAAATTAATAGTGGTTTCAACAATAATTATGCTAATTTATAAGCAAAAGATAAATGATTTTACAATAGTACCGTCGATTATCATCATCTGTCGGGAGATATTAGTTTCGGGTTTACGGGAGTTTTTGATAGCTACAAATGTTAGTCTACCTGTAAGCAAAGCTGGAAAAATTAAAACATTTCTACAGATGGTTGCTGTAGTAGCGCTAATAATGAACGATTATTATATGATTCAATATACAGGTGCGATTTGTTTATGGGTTGCAGCTATTATAACTGTGTGGTCGGGCTATAATTACATCCTAGCCGGCATCAAACAGATTGATTAAATCTCCTAGGAAATAGTTAATAGACAAGAGTAGTTAATATCTTAGTGATATTGACTCAGAAAGCAAAAAGGTGTATAATTGTATTAACTTACAACTAATTAGGTTAATATTATGAAAATACCTAGTGGCAAATTTTCTTCTACCAAAAAGGTTCCAGGAAAGAATAAGAAAAAAAGAGATTTTGAACCATTAGAAGAGTTTTTTTGGGATTTTTGGCCGACAGTTGATAAAGAAGTCAAAAGAGAAAGGCTAGAACAAGAGCTATTAACGTTAAAAAAAAGAGAGCTATATAGACAATGTGCATCATTGGTAACAATGGTTCCATTTGCATTATTTATGGCTATTGAACTGGAAAAAATATGTAGCGATCAGGTATTACTTGGCGTGATAAGTGGCGCGCTAAGCCACACTATATTACCTTTCATGGTCCTATCTCTTATTTGTACGCTATATTTAATTTACAATAATAGGAAAATAGCACAAAAAGAACGAGAGTTGGAGAATATTGAAAATGGAGAGGAAGTAAAGGAAAAAGAGCACAATATTTCTGATATAGGTCAGTGTTTGATCTATATTGAGGCTATAACAACTGCACTGGTTATTGTAGGTATGATAATGGGTGAAACATCTTCACTTGAAGCAGCAGAGGATGCAATTTTATTTCTTGCTAATGCAATTGCTTTTCTTGCAACTCTTGCTTCTTATATTGGTGAGCATGAAAAAAATAAGAAAAAGGAAACAGAAAAATCTAATCTTGATGAGAAATCTAGCAAGAAAACTAGCAATATGTCTATAGCCGGATTGGCGCTTGCTGGTTCTTCTATATTTTTAATAAGAAGAATAATGTTAATGGCATTAGCATCATCCTTAAATCCTGCTGTTGGGCCTACTTTAGGCTTGATAGGTATTGCACTTTTTATGGTTGTACAGATATTAACTATACGTTCCTACAGCAAAACGCTGACAGATCCAAAAGTGGAAGGACGAGGTGAATCAAGAAATGCAGGTAGTTCTGACCGTAGTTATAAAGAAGAAGGGCCGGCTATTGCCTAAGAAATTTATTTATTTAAGTAATATTTAGGTCTATACTTTATTTTGATCGAAAAAAATCTTATGTATAAGACTTTAATCACGTGCTTTATTTTCCTAATTTGCTCCTTTACACAATCGTATGCGAATGATCTTGAAAAAACTGAAACTGAACTATATGAAGAAGCAGTTGAACTTTTTGACCAGAAAAAATATAAACAAGCTATTAGGGCATTTCATAAGATAGAGGATTTGTATCCTTTGTCTTATTGGGCAATGAAAGCGAAATTATTATCTGGGGTTTCTCACTATAATATGGGTAACTATAGCAGTGCTACAAGTGATATGGATGATTATATATATGTTTATTCAAATGGTGAAGATTTACCATATGTATACTACTTAAGAGTATTATCTTATTACATGCAAATTAATAAAGTGCAACTTGGACAGCAAACTGCATATAAAACTTTAGAGCTGGCTACAGAGTAAATTAACCTTTTCTCAGACCGCGAATATATAGATGAAATCAAGGAAAAAGCAAAATTAATCACAGAGCATATATCAACAAAAGAGTATTCTATCGGTAAATTTTACCTGAGGCGTGGTGAATATTTAGCAGCAATTAAGCGTTTCCAGAATATGGCAAGCTATAAGGATTCTAAATATTTTTCTAAGTCTATTAACCATTTAATAGCAGCCCATTCAGCTCTTGGCCTTGACTTAGAAGCTGAGCAGTATGAAAGTATGTTATTAGCAGAAAACCTGCAAGATGCCAAGCCAGAGGCTTGAAAATTTGCTTTAGCTTTTTCTATGCTTTGATATATAATTAGGTTTTTAACTATTTGAATATGGCTGGTCATTCACAATTTTCAAATATAAAACATCGGAAAGGCGCTCAGGATGCAAAGCGCTCTCAAAAATTTACGAAGCTGATCAGAGAAATAGCAGTTGCTGCAAAGCAAGGGCTACCCGATCCCGAACTCAACCCGCGCCTTCGCTCTGCTATATTTGCTGCACGCAAGGAAAATCTACCAAAAGATAAAATAGAAACAGCAATAAAAAATGCAACTGGTAACGTTGCTGGAGAAAATTACGAGGAAATACAATATGAAGGTCATGGGCCTTTTGGCACTGCACTCATTGTCCATGCCTTGACTAATAACCGCAACCGTACTGCTTCTGAGGTACGTTATATCTTTTCTCGTAAAGGTGGAAATTTAGGAGAAACAGGAAGTGTTAGTTACCTTTTCGATCATGTAGGCTTAATCGTCTATAAAGCAGAAGGTATGAATTTTGACGATTTATTCAGTCATGGAATCGAATTAGAAGTATTGAATGTTGAGGAAAATGACAAAGAAGGATTACACGTTATAACTTGTGAAATAAAAGATTTTGGTAAAGTACGCGATGCCTTTTATGCAAAATTCGGAGAACCAGAACTTGCTCGTCTTTCACGGCAGCCAAAAGATCTGATTGAAATTAGCGATAAAGAGTTGATTGATAAATTATCTGCATTGGTTGAAGAGCTGGAAGATAATGATGATGTACAGTATGTGGAAGGTAATTTTACTTTTGTTGATGCTGTTTAAATGATGAAGCTGATTATATTTATACTGCTCTTTATCTTACCGTTATATACCGCTGAAACATCAACAGATTTTGCAGTGCTGTTCCAGCATGGGATCAGGAAAAAAGAGCCAGTGTCAAACAAACAACTGTACGAACATTGTGATATAAGGGTAATTTCCACCAAGAAAGATGTCATCCCAGTGCTTGACTACTTGGATCCAGAAAATTCAATTACAAATGAACACATCAAGCGATTGTATAATAAAAACTGGATTCCAGCGTCAAGCGCTGGAATGACAGGAGAGGATTTTGAGGTGACAGAAAGCAACCATGATAGAAGATTATTATTCATATCCAGTACCATAAAATCTTCCTTTTTTGCCACGGGAATTGAGCAAGGGTTGGCGCCAAATACAGTGGTAAAATTGATCAACATATATAAAGATTTTGGTGTTGATTTTAAAAAAGACATTGTGCCGAAGAGTAAATTGGAGGTTCTTTTTGAGAGATCGCTCGGTAATCAGAAGACTGAAGAAAAGATTTTATATGCTTCACTGACAATAAACAAGAAAGCTATTAGTTTATATCATTATAAATCGCAAGACGGCAAAGAAAGGTATTTTAATAAAGAAGGAATAAGCTTAAAAAATGGCGAAATTTTTGCAAATCCTTTAAATGGAGATTATCGCATATCCTCAAAATTTGGCAATAGAAAGCATCCTGTTCGCGGTAAAATTGCTTTTCACAAAGGAGTGGATTATGCAGCTAAGCTTGGCACTCCCATATACGCTGCTGCAGAGGGTGTGGTAGAATATATAGGAAAGAATGGTGGCTATGGAAATTATATCAAAATAAAACACAAAAATGAATATTCAACCTGTTATGCGCATATAAGTAGATTTAGTGGCGATATAAAGTTAGGCTCTAAAGTAAAGCAGGGGCAGGTCATCGCTTATGTTGGTAGCACTGGTGTTGCAACAGGCCCTCATTTACATTACGAAGTTATATATAACGGCAAACACATCGATCCGCTCACAATAGCACATAAAAACGAAGTAAGGTTGCTTGATCATGAATTAAGAGAGTTTAAACTATTTGTAAATAAGATAAATAAAACGATCAACAGAGAGGGTTCAAGTGAAAAAGAAGTTTAAAGACAATATGGATATGCTGTTTCAATTTTGACTTTTCTTCAAGGATTTTTTATTAATGACCCTAATGAAGCAAGAGTGATAGAATTTTTTGGTCATTATATTGGAACTTATTTTAAGTCTGGAATATGTGTAACGCTTCCCTTTTCAAGCAAATATATAGTTTCCCTAAAATTTCAGAATATTAACACAGAAAAAATAAAAGTTAATGATGCAAATGGAAGTCCAATAGAGATTTCTGCAGTAATTGTTTGGAGAGTGAGCAGTCCTGCAAAGGCGTATTATAATGTTAACAACTATCACGAATTTGTTTTTGTACAAAGTGACTCGGTAATTAGAGAATTGGCGAGCAATTATCCGTATGATAGCGAAAGCGATGAGGAATCTTTACGTAAAAATTCTGATAAAATTTCAGATGAATTGCGGTCAATGTTACAACAAAGATTAGATATTGCAGGAATTGAGATTACAGAAGCAAGAATATCGCATTTGGCGTATTCGTCCGAGATTGCACAAGCAATGTTAAGGCGTCAACAAGCACATGCTATCACTTCGGCAAGAAGGCATATAGTGCAAAATGCAATAGGAATTGTCGAGGAAGTAATAGCTCATTTTGAAAAAAACAAAAGCTTACAATTAGATGGCAAGCAAAAGGTTCAATTGATAAATAATTTGTTGGTTGCCCTAATCTCTGAGCAAGATGCACAACCGACGATTAGTTTAGATAATAATTAGCATAGAAGCCGATTGGGTTTCATAAATGCAAGTCACTATTAATTTCTTGATTAATAGACTAAATGATGTTATAAATTACACGCATAGGGGTGCTCTAGAAAAGCTGAGAGTACATAAAGTACAACCCTTTGAACCTGATATTGTTAAAGCAAGCGTAGGAAAATGTATGTATATAAATATTGAAGAATGCTTCGGCTTCATTGCGTTAATTGCATCTCTAATTGGATTATCACCTCAAGTATATAAAGCATATATCACTAAAGTTACTCGTGATGTATCGATGCTAATGTTAGTAAACTATCTTATTTGTTCATTGTCTTGGATTGGCTATGGTCTTTACCAGAGCTCAATTTTTGTGGTGCTTAGCAATATTGCTGGATTAGTGATTAGCATAATATCAATTATTCAAAAATGTTACTACGATGCAAAACCTGCACCATGATCATGTGCTGCACTGCAGTACACAACAACAATATCGTTCTATTGTAGTGCTAAATGGAGAAATACCGAGCTCATCGTTTTTTAAACGAGATATACCTATTATTGCTGTAGATGGAGGAGCAAACAAACTTCTATCAATTGGCGTGAAACCTGATCTTGTAGTAGGAGATTTGGATAGCGTAAATCCGGATTTACGTGCTAATTTGAATACGATATATCTACCTGATCAAGATTATTGCGACTTTTCTAAAGCAATGGCTCACTTAAAAACAGTAAAGTTATTGCCATCAATAGTAACGGGTATTACTGGAGGAGCAATTGATCACATACTACAGAATATTAACATTTTTCTAAGTACGGGCAGTATCTTTTACACACCTTCACCTCCCATGGTAGGTTATACCTTACAAAAAGGTACTACCCATTTTTTTTCTTTATCAAAAAATACTAAAATATCTTTACTTGGTATGCCCACAGCACAAATATCAACTAAAGGGTTAAAGTGGGAACTGTACCTTAGTAACCTTGCTTTTCCAGGGAAAAATTCTTGTTTTAACCGAAGTTTAAGGGATAAAGTATCCATAGAAGTACACAGTGGTATATGTCTAGTAATGGTATATTTAGAAGCAGTAGATGATGCTGCAAGACATCATGTGCGTCAAGTTAAGAAGTAAATAGACTTCTTGCATAACCCAAACTAAGTAGAAAGAAGGTATCATCCAAGTAGCTGACACTGGTTCCTTTATGACGGCAGTGCCTTCTCCTGTCATCCGAGTAGCCTTCTTATTTTTGTCATCCCAGTGCCCAGACACTGGGATCCAGAAAAGTTTGCTTGTAATACCAATTCTCACTGCAGAACAAACAGATGGACAACAATGGAAGAAAAGCCATAATGAAGTAAGTAAAATAGTTGAGGTATAAATGGCATTAAGATCAAAATTATTGGATGAAAAAGTGAGCAAAAGAAATGC
>WNGO01005469.1_pt1 | contig 12749 bp, 14 predicted proteins | sample 5400511 | NCBI WGS metagenome assembly WNGO01 (sample SAMN13153380, study PRJNA577476) | soil metagenome | isolation source: 20 cm soil or saprolite under Garry oak tree replicate 2 | place: USA:California | collected 2016-06-15
CGCTAGGATCATCTTAGGACCAAAACGAGGGTTTGATGAGTCCAAATTCAAGTGCCTGGCCGTGTAAGGCCAATCGGATGATCAAGAGTTATGGAGCGGGCGATGGGAATCGAACCCACGTCCGAAGCTTGGGAAGCTTACAATTTAACTCAAAAAACGCTGGATTGGCGGCATTTTTGCGATTTTCGGAACGCCCTAATTGGAAAATAATGGAAAATGGAAAACGGCCCGCTCGTGGTGAGCGCAAACTTCTGCAATCCGTTCGACGACCGGGCGCTCTCCAAGAACGCATTTCCGCTTTTCCGGCTTTGTCCAACCGCGAGTCACATACATCCAGATTTCCCGCTTCTTTTCCATTTACTGGACACAAGCGCGTTTGTCGTTACCTATCTGGCGGTCAATTTCCGGTTTCCCGGTCACCCTACTAGAATCCGGACTTGCTACCTGCATGCGACGAGCTTTGGCCCCGTTCCTTCCTCCATCCGCATTGTGGCAGGTTGCGCCGCGTCGTAGACGATGACCGACAAGACGTAGCGAAGCGTCGATCCGGTGACCACCGCCCGCATCGGAGTACCGCCAGGAAGAGCGAGCGTCTCGCCTTTCCGGAGCTTGACGGCACGCGTCGGCGTTTCGTAGCACGCCTCGCCTTTAATCACATAGATCGCTTCGACCCCGGAATGATGATGAGGCAAAGAGTACATTCCGGGCGTGAACGCCGCTGACAAGACCTGCATTGCATATTTCTGGGCGTGTGGCAGCGGCAGTGGTCCCACCTCTGTTACATGCCGGCCACCGTGGTGGTCCGAGGCCTGCGACTCAATGGTCATGAGCCAGGATGCGCCTTCAGCCTCGAAGGCGATGCGTGCAGGGCTAACTGCTTTGCGGGCGCGCTCCGCAGAATCAAAGCGATCGATATGCCAGAACAGCGGCTCCTTCAGGCCACCTGGCAGCAATTTGTTTTCAATGATGCTGCAACCAAGCTCACCTCGCCGCTCAGGTGAGTTCTCAACGCAGGTAGATGCCAGTTGCGCAGATACCATATTCGCCCTCACTAGTGAGAGCAGCATCACTGCGATTGCGCAACATGCCGCGTGCGTTTTCATTGGGTAAGCCAAATTGGAATTGTGCGCCCGCAACGGTCGTTTCGCAAGGTCCACGCACGCAAATACGGGGGGCGACCATGCTGCGCTCCGGGTGGATTGTGCAATCCTTGCCTAATGCCTTACGTCAGAGTTCCCCGTGATCCGATCAGAATCGGCGTTGGCAGCGTTGGTGGGGTATCGGCCCTACAGCAGGCCTGCACGTCCGGCCCATCTGGCGATAAAGCTCTTAAGAAAAGCTGCAAATTCATCCGCGCCAGGCGGGAGTCTCTTTCCGCGATTGCTAATCAAATGAAGATTCATTTCGACTACAGGATTGATCAATCGGCTCATCACGATTTTTCGGTTGCGGCACGCTGCCATTCCGAAGGACGGAATAATAGCTATGCCTTCATCGGCTTCCACCATCGCGATCTGGGTATCGAGCAAATTGATAAATACAGTCTGCGTCGGGGCAATCCCCGCTTCCGCCAGATGCTTGTTAATAATCTTTTGTATGGGGCTGTGAGGATACAGCGAGATTAACTTCTCGCCTTTCAGAGCGGACCACGTGATTGATGCGCGACGAAACGCAGGATCTTTATCGGGGTGAATCACAATCAGGGGAGAACGCAGAAAGGGTGTAAGCCGAATGCCCGGGCCGCGTGCAAACGTACCAAGACCCATATCGAGCTTTCCCGCTTCTACCATTTGCCGGACGGTGGTCAGGCTGGCGTCAAACAATTGGATCCGTAGATTGGGCTGCTGAGCGCGGAATTCTTTAATGGCTTGAGTAACGATATTCGCGGAGATCAACGGCGGCGCACCCAAAGTTAATGACTGGCCGGCGTGGGTCGCTGAACGTCCGATGCGCGCAGTCGCTGCGTCCAGATCGGCCAAACATCTCCGGGCAACACCAAGAAACTCGGTGCCGTACGCGGTCGGCGCAACATGGCGCGTGGTCCGGTCGAATAGGCGGAACCCGAGCTGCGTTTCCAACTCTCGTATCAGGACGCTGAGACCAGATGGGGTGATGAACAGGGCCCCGGCGGCCCGCGAGAAGTTCCGGTGCTGTGCCACCAGAAGAAAAGCCCGGAGCTGTCGCGAGGTAAAGTCCATTATTAACCAAGACTCATCAATAATTGAATTATTTGAACTTGTATCACAAAGCGCCCTGGAATTAAATAGCCACAATGTGACGGGAGCTCCGAGATGGGAAACCTTTTCAGCGATGTAACATGCAAACCGGATATGGCTGCCGCTGCCCTCCAGCGCGACGACCAGTCCGCTCTCGCGGCGCGACTCACACCGGTTCAATGGCTGATCTGCGGAATTGCGTGCCTCGGTTTTGCGTTCGATCTGTACGAGACACTGATGACCGCGCTGATTGTGCGGCCCGTTCTCTCGACTTTGGGAAATTTGAGAAGCGGCACTCCTGAATTCAATTTATGGGTCGGCCTGTTTTTCTTCCTGCCCGGTGTGGCCGGCGGCATCTTTGGTCTGCTGGGCGGATATCTGACCGATCTGCTCGGAAGGCGCCGCGTGTTGGTCTGGAGCATCTTGCTGTACGCGTTCTCGGCATGCGCCGCCGGTTTCGCCACATCATTGCCGCTGCTGCTATTCCTGCGTTGCACCACATGGATTGGTACCTGTGTCGAACAGGTGGCGGCAATCGCGTGGCTTGCTGAACTCTTTGCGAATCCTAAGCAGCGCCAGTCCGTGCTTGGCTACACGCAGGTTGCCTTTGGCTTCGGAGGCATGATGGTTACCGCCGCCTACTACCTGGCCGTAACATACGGCGAGCACTTTCCTGCAATCTACGGCGCTCACGAGCCATGGCGCTACACCTTGCTATCCGGGTTGATTCCCGCGATCCCATTGGTACTCGTTCGGCCGTTTTTGCCGGAATCTCCGATCTGGGGGGAAAAGAAGGCCAGAGGGACCTTGAAAAGGACCAGCGTCAAGGAATTGTTCCGGCCGGCATTACGCAAGACGACGCTGTGGGTCACGCTAATGATGGCGTGCAGCTTCGCCTTGCCGTTTGGTGCACTTCAGCACACGCCCCGGATTATTCCGGGCCTGGTGTCCGCTCAGAAGCTCGCGCCTCGGCAGGTGGAGCAAACAGTGAGCCGTGTGTACATGGTTCAGGAACTGGGGTCGCTCGCGGGCCGCTTGGCGTTTGCTTTTGTCGTTGTCTATTTTGTCAAGCAGAGAAAGCTCTTGCGGGTTTTCGTCACCCCGGCGACCATCGTCTTTTCTGGTGTCTTCTTCTATGCTGCAACGCACAGCTTGACCCTGCTGATACCTTCCATTTTCTGTGCGCAGGCACTTTTCAATGGCGTAATGAGCTTTTGGGGAACCTACTTGCCCAGGATTTATCCGACCCATGTGCGAGGAACGGGCGAGAGTTTTGGGTACAGCATTGGCGGCAGGGCCATCGGTATATCCGCGGCTCTCCTAACAACAACGCTTTCGAACGTTTTGCCCGGTGGCAGTTCTGCTGCGCGATTGGCTCATTCTGCAGGAACCGTTGCGATCTGCGCGCTCGCCGTTCTTCTTGTCGGCAGTTTTTTATTGCCGGAGCCCCAAGGTGATCGGTTGCCGGAGTAACTCAACATTGGATCGTCGCGGCTAATTTCAGGTGCCGTAATTCCTAGGCGCACCAGTTGATACCACAGTTCCGCCCTATCTCCTCGACAATGCCGGCAGAGAAGCGCCAGCACGATTCGGTGCACTCTCCGCGATGTTTGACACAGGTACGATCCGCCATTTGGAAGAGCGAGGCGTCGCTCGAGGCTGGCAATGCTGGGAAGTAGGTGGTGGCGGCGGATCAATCGCCACTTGGCTCGCTCGGCGCGTGGGTCTAGCCGGCCGCGTGCTCGCCACCGACATTGATCCGCGTTTTCTCGAGACTCTGAAGGTGCCCAATCTCGAAGTACGTCGCCACGATATCGTTAGCGATCCACTGCCGGAAGAAACCTTTGATTTGATCCACGCGCGTTTGGTGCTGGTGCACCTCCCGCAGTGGCAAAAAGTGCTGCAGCGGTTGATCTCGGTCCTCAAGCCTGGAGGTTGGTTGCTGGATGAGGAATTTGATTCCGAATCTGTTCCACCGGAACCTTCCACGAGTCCTGGCGAGGTTTTTCTAAAGACCCACGAGGCCATGGCGCAATTAATGAGGGATCGCGGCTTTGATCGATATTATGGGCGGCTTCTGTTCGGACGTTTTCGCGCCCTAGGCTTGACGGAGGTCGGCGCCGAAGCCCGGATGTTCATGATGCAATCTGGTTCCGCCGGCGCCGCTCTCCTGCGCGCCAATTATGAACAGCTTCGTGGAGCCCTGGTCGACTCCGGCTACGTTACGGAACGAGAATTCCAGGATGACCTTTCCCGCCTGGATGATTCCAGCTTCATGATGCCCTCATCCATGATGTGGGCAGCTTGGGGCCGTCGAGTGAGCACTTGATTGTTGTCCCAGCAGTTGTACGGGGAACCGAATCGGGCACAAGTTGACTGATATTCGCCGGTGGTCGGAATCTATCCTCGGTCCAGAAACCCTCATGGATGATTCCAGGCGAGTGGTCGACTACTCTTACCTAATCGCGTTACCTCAGAGTAGCACTCGGGCGCCATCCTCAAAGTGGCAAGGCGGACCGCATTTTTGGTCAGCCAACTAGAACGGAAAGACGTTTGTTCGACTTGAAGATGCGGGGGTTACAATCAACACGGTTATCGCCGGGTTCGCGGCCGACGACTTTGTCTTCGGCAGAAATATACGACAGACCCATTTGTAATTGTGAGGCAACAACGGTGCGAACGAATAATGCGGAGGAAGGTGCCATGAAACGAGATACGGAAAACGAAACCCCCGAAACCCGTAATCTTAGCCGACGGGAGGTACTCGGCCTCATTGGGGCAACAGCAGCCGCTTCGCTTGTTGGAGGTGCAGGTGAACAATCTGCCTCAGCGCAGCAGACGAGTGCGCCTACTCAAAACATGAGAAGCCGGATTGTCAAGCTCGATGCTAAGCCCGAACCGATTGCGATTGATAGCGCAAGGACTGCGGTAATTGTCGTCGACATGCAGAATGACTTCGGCACCAAGGGCGGCTTGTTCGACCATGCTGGATTTGATATTTCCATAATTCAAAAAGCCATCGGCCCCACTGCAACTGTCCTGGCCTCGGCTCGCCACGCGGGCCTCAAGATTATTTATCTCAAGATGGGTTTTCATGCCGATCTCTCGGACCTAGGTTCTAAAGGATCTCCGAACCGGATGCGGCACCTGCTAGCGGGTGTCGGAAAGACCGTTCATGCTCCTAACGGAACGGAAAGCCGAATTCTGATCCGAGACACCTGGAACACGGACATTGTTCCGGAACTCAAGCCGCGGAACGACGATGTTGTCATCTACAAGCATCGATTCAGCGGCTTCTATCAAACCGATTTGGATGGGATTCTCAAACAACTGGGGGTCAAATACCTTATCGTTACTGGGTGTACTACAAGCGTATGCGTGGAATCGACCATCAGAGACGCCATGTTCAGAGACTACGTGTGTGTGTTGCTAGCAGACTGTACAGGCGAGGTGGTCGGATCCGATTTGCCAAGAAGCAATCACGAAGCATCCCTCTTCCTTATCCAACAGCGATTCGGCTGGGTTTCAGCATCGGAAGAGTTTATAAAAGCCCTTGGAGCGCAACCAATTACCGCAGCTCAAGAACAGCGGTGGAGAATCGCATAGTCTCGATTTTCGGATCTGAGCCCACAGTCAGGCCCAAGTACCGCATGCAGCCGAGGGTTCCGGGCGTATGGTCTACCCGGAAGTAATCCAGGTTGCGACAGGGGGATCGGTACCGTCCAGTCGGCTTGTAGGAATTGATTTTCGTGCTTGGCATCGATCCAAACAGCGTTTTTCAAGACCGTTGTACGGGAGAAACAGCGGTCAGCACGAAGCGTGGATTTGAATCGTCGACCTCCCGGTGCAGTGCAGGAGATATCCGATGTCGAATCCTGCATCTGAAGCCTTGCGGGCTTCCGATCTTGACGACGACCGGGGATCGAATCTTCGAAGAATCTGTTTAACTCGCTTGTTTGCAATGCTTGCGAGATTCGACCGGAAAAGCGTGACCGACATTTCTTGAAAAAAAAGCAGGGATTTGCGGAGATTTGGAAAAAATGGAAAATGAGGCAGCGGCCTAAGCGCTTTGTTTTCTGGAGCGGGCGATGGGAATCGAACAGAACACCCACCGAATTCTGAATGATTTCAGTAGGTCGAGCCAATTCAAAAACGCTTCTTATGCTGATCACAAATGACTTAGGAAGGTTTGGAACACAAACTGCCGCTTTCTGCCGCCTCGTGATCCCCGCAAGTGCTTACATTTCAATGGATTGGTTTCGTTGGGACGTGGGATACAATCCCATAACCTCGACCTAAGTTTGTACAGGGCATCGTCTCCTTCCCAAGCTCGCGCGTTCTTCGCTCAAAATGGAATTACTTCCGAATAGCCCGGCCACAATCGATAGCCTCGGAGTCAGGGCTGTGGCAGGTGCTTAACTAAGCTTCAGAATTCTCGACGCATTCTGGTAAGAGATCAGCTCTCGTTCAGCTGGCTTGATGTCTAGCGAGCTGAGAAAACCCGTGGTCCGTCCCATCCACCCGCTTTCCCGGATGAAATAGTCGGTACCCAAAACCAAGTGCTCGATCCCGACTAAGTCACGAGCGCAATTGAAAGCGCCGCGACTCCAGCCCATTGCGGTATCGAAATATAGCTTTTTCATGTACTCGCTTGGCGGACGAGAAATTTTCCATTCCGGCGTACGCAACGCGGGGATTTCATGCCCCAAGTCAATGCGATGGGCCAAATAGGGCAGCGTCCCTCCTAAATGCGCAACGACAAGCACAACATTGGGAAACCGCTCGTAGAGTCCCCTCGTAATGAGCCGCGTAACTGCCAGTGTCGACTCGTAAGGAAACGAGAAAATCGGCGGCTGCTCTGAATCCTGGTAACAGGGGGAAAGCAGCGGATGAAGGAACACTGGCACGCGGCGCTTGTCAGCCTCGTGCCAGAATTCCTCGAACTGCGGAGCATCCAGGTAGTGACCGCCGATGTTCGAGGTGATGAACACGCCGACGAAGCCCAACTGGTCCAGGCAGCGCGACATCTCTTTCAGCAATGCATCCATATCGTTGAAGGGAAGGTGAGCGAACGCTTTGAACCGCCTTGGGTAGCGAAGGCAGGAACCCGCAAGCCTATCGTTCACCAGCCGGCAAAGTTCGGGGAGATGGTCATCGAGGGCAGTGTAGAGTGGCGGACAGGAAAGGACCTCAACATCTACCCCAGCCGCTTGTATGTCCTTGATCCTCAGGGAATCATCCCACGCGGGGAGGGGCGTACCAGCGTGAATTGCATACGGCCCGCGTACCGGATCCTCTTTGTAGTGAATTATTTCTGGGTAGTACTTTCCTAGTGAACGCAAAAGCTCGGCGGGAAAGGCGTGACTATGGAAATCGATCCTGCGTGTTTCTGTGCTGACGGAGCTCTCAGGGACTTGGGCCGGTAATGATTCCAGGGCCAAAGATGCAGCCACCGCGCCGCCTGTCCCAATTCGGAGAAAATCTCTTCGATTAACGGACATGTCCTCCTCCTTCAACTCGAGAGGTTCTGATTTAGTGGCGAAGTATTCTGTTCGGGCAGAAGAAACGCAATGCCCCTAGGGCTTCCTTGTGTGTGGCGAGTTTATCCCCTAGTGCGCAACGACGACGATTTTCTTGGTATCTAAATACCGCAAGCTGGCTGGTGAAAATAACGAGTGCTATATTGCGTGTATGAAAGGGGATGGAGTGGAAAAGGCCAGGCGGGCGTCATCGCCGATTCGTTTCGGAATCTTCGAAGCCGATCTCGCAAGTGGAGAGCTCCGCAAGCACGGCGAGAAGATAAAGCTTCAGGACCAACCATTCCAAGTTCTGGCGGCCTTACTGGAGCGCCCGGGCGAGTTGGTGACGCGCGACGAACTCCAGCAGAAGGTCTGGGCTTCAGATACTTTTGTCGATTTCGAGCGAGGCCTGAACAAAGCGATTAACAGGCTCCGCGAAGCCTTGGGGGACTCGGCTGAAAATCCAGCCTTCATCGAAACACTACCTCGGCGGGGCTACCGTTTCATTGCCCAAGTCGAAGCGAGCATTCGTTCCATCGCTGTCCTTCCGCTCGATAACCTTTCCGGGGACGCGAACTTAGAGTATTGGGCTGACGGCATGAGCGATGAACTGATAAATCATCTCGCGAAAATCACTGGACTCAAGGTCATTTCACGAACCTCCATCATGGGCTTTAAGCGCAGACGTGAACCTTTGCCGGACATCGCGCGACAGTTGAGCGTTGATGCCCTCATCGAAGGATCTGTCATGATCTCCGGCCAGCGGGCTCGGATCAGAGTCCAACTCATCCATGCTGCCAGCGATTCGCACCTGTGGGCGGAAAGTTACGATTGTGAGCTGAGTGACGCACCTAGATTGCATGTGCGCGTCGCGCAGGACATCGCCCACCATGTGCGGTCACGGCTGATTCCGAAAGGCAGGGCGCCTTCGCCCGGAGGCCATCTGGTTTCGGCCACCGCCTATGAAGCCTACTTGAAAGGTCGGTTCTTTTGGAACAAGCGAACGGAGGCGGACCTGATTAAGAGTGCCGAGTATTTCAAGCAGGCAGTCAGCTTGGAATCAACATACTCGTTAGCCTACTGCGGCTTGGCCGATTCCTACATCATGATGGGGGTTTTTGCCTTGTACCCTCCGCATGATGTTTACCCTCAAGCACGAATAGCCGTTGAGCGAGCATTGGAGCTTGATAGAAATCTTGCTGAGCCACACGCCGCTCTGGCCATGATCCGATTGCAGTACGACTGGGACTGGACAGGTGCAGAGCAGGAATTCCAGAAGGCGATCGAGCTGAATCCCAACTATTCCGTAGTCCACCAGTGGTATGCATATCTATTGGCAGTTCTGGGACGGCACGAAGAGGCGCTCGCGGAAGTCCAGAGAGCCCGTGAGATAGACCCTCTCTCGCTCCCGATTAATGCCTTTGTCGGATTCATACACATGAAATCGCGACACTGTAGTGAGGCAATTGATGCGTGCCGCAAAGCGATTGAGCTCGACCCCCCCAATCCTTTCGGGCACTGGATGCTTGCGCGCGCCTTTGACGCCTGCGATCAATTTCACGAGGCCCTTGTCGAATCGGAGAACGCTGCCACTGTTTCGGGGGGTAGCCTACCCTACGTGGCACATCTTGGATACGCACACGCAAGGAATGGCGATAGGGCCAAGGCGGAACAAGCTCTTAGTGACTTGATGGAATTGTCGGGTCAAAAGTATGTCAGCCCTTACGACTTCGCCGTCATCCACGCGGCTGTTGGCAACAATGACGAGGCCTTCAAATGGCTTGAGAAAGCCTACGAACAGAGAACTTCGAGACTCACCGAACTTGCCGACCCCGGCTTCAAGGCTTTGCGAGCCGACCCCAGATTCCAACCGCTCAGAAGGTGTATCGGACTCCCTTAGTAATTCGCTGGGACCATTTTCACGTCCCGCCCGCATCCTGCGGACCGCTCCCGCGCACTCCGGACGGATTGTCGGCAAGAACGAAGACGCTAACAAGAAGTAATCCCGTTTCTTCCCGGGTAGAGAAATCTACAAACCGCAAAACACCGAATTTCTGAAAGATAAGAGCTTTTGGTGCCACCCTTGAGGCTCTATTCTTTCTTATTGCCGCCTTTTGCCGCCTCGACACATCGCTAAGTTATTGGTGGAAAACAAGGTAACTGGAGCGGGCGATGGGAATCGAACCCACGTCCGAAGCTTGGGAAGCTTGCAATTTAACTCAAAAGACGCTGGAATGGCGGCATTTTTGCGATTTTCGGAACGTCTTAATTGGAAAATAGTGGAAAACGGAAAATGGAAAACGGCCACCTCGCGGTGGGGACAAACGTCTCGGAAAGCGGCGGTCTCCAGGCTTTCGCGGGCGCACTCGGGCCGGACCAAACGCCCATAGTTGCGGGGGCCTTCAACGATCCAAACTTGCTGATCCTTCCATTTCGATTTGAACTGATTCGGCGTGGAGCAGCTGGTAGCTCGTCGGGCTCGCAGTTGCCTGTTACACGGCAGGACAGGATTCTGGCACCGAGTTGGTTGGATAGTGGAATTGCCAGGTTTGCTGACGAGGTATTGAACTGTTACATCCGAGTAGGCCGTCCCTCGTTGATGAATTCCGGCGTGATCCCGAGCGGCCGGTATCTACGAACAGTCCCCAAAGTTCTTCACAGATACGACCGAGCCAAATTGACTCTGGTCCGGCTCATTCATAGAATTTTGTAGGAGGAGCGTTACTGCTGTTATGTCTGCTGAATTGAGTTCCGGCGGCAAACATTCATTGCGCCGCTTTCTTGATGACCTCGTGTGGAAACATTTTTTTGACGATGTGCGGCTGGAAGAGCCGGGCGTTACCCAATACGTCTCCAAAATGCTTGTCGATTTCGTCGACGTCGGCAATCTCTATCGCCTTCAAAATGCTCAGGGAAAGAGGCTTGAGGACGTGGGGGAAATGCTCATCGAATCGAACCCCATGCTCGAAGCCCCATCTTTCGACCGGGAACGCGCCGTGCGCAAACATGTGGGGGACTACACTCTGTTTATGACCGGTCTGTTCCCGGAGAGCGTCGCAAAATCCCACCAAACGAAGCGACCTCGCCTCGATGCCTTCGTCGACTTCGTGCAAGCCGGCAAGGAGTCCTATGCAATTGTGTCTTCGTTCGATCAATTCGAATATCGGGACGAGGCACCGCTCTTTAGGAGTCTGTCAGAGAATTTCGAAACCTGCGTGGTCGGACTCAATTTCGTCAAACAAGATTTAGAAGAGTTTCAACGCGAATACTACCAGCGAGTCAAGGAGATCCTCGGTGAAAGCAAACGAGAGTGACACCGGCTCAGCCTGAATGCCAAACGAGGACCAGGATCATTTTATGTTGCAGAGCCCACCTAGAAGCCGGGCCTTCCGCCCGGCTCCTCGGCAAGTAGACGCGCGGGCCGAACAGGTAGGTTCCGAGACCGGAATCAAATCTGTGCATGTGGTACCCGCTGAAGTCTCCGACAATGCCGAACCAACTGCGGGGATTGAGGGCCACGGATGCCGTGCCTCCGTGAATGTTGAAATCGGGCGAATTCGGTGTCGCGGGATTGGCGCGGATGTACGAGTAGCCCAAAGATAAATCCGTGGTTGTTCGTTCCTGTGCTGAACTGCTCAGACACAGGAGAAAGGATATCGAAGCGAGATACGCAAGCTTACGCATATCAAGCAACCTCCAGCTACACCTTTGCCGACTTAACGAAGATAAGTTGCACCCATTAGGTCCGAAGCGGCGAGAACAATCGTTGCTTTTTTGGCCCCTTGGAGGGCCGTTCCCCAACTTGAATTGATGTTAATTTCTTTGCGAGCAAGCTTTCCTGTGAAGTAGCCCAAAGCCCCAGCAACATTCGGCAATTCTTCCAGCAACACATCCGCTTCCGTGTAGCTCAGTCCGGCCGCACTCAGAGCCTTCTTGCCCTTGCGTACGTTGTCCACGACGACATGCAAGAAACCGTTTTGTCCGATGGTTCCGCAATGGAAGGCAAGGATGTTGACCTTCGCATCGCCTAATAGTCTGGCGATATAGGAAAGAGTTCCTGGCCGATTCTCACAAGAAACAGTCAACAATTTCACCTTGGGCATTTTGAACCTCCTCCAGCGCTGATCGTCCCGGGGTGATCGACGCAGAAATCACGAAGACGGGCCAAGCCCAACCTGCTTAGCTTCTTCAGCACTTAATAGTGTGCGATCGCAGAAGCCATATCCCATCTCACAGGCCAGCAGATTGCGCTGATGTTTAGCATCAGCAACTTCCTTTACCTCCGAAGGACTCAACAGCGAATGGAGCTGAGCGATTGGCTATTACAGAGACCATGACCTATCTGGCAGGAAAGCAGATTGCGCTGACGCTCCAATTCGGAAACTTCCTTCACCTCCGAGAGATTCAACAAAGAGTGATCGCATTCGCCGTATTCGTCCAGACACTTCCACAGGGTTTGATCGTGCCGCATATCGGCAATTTGCTTGGCTTGGTCGCTTCTTAATGCCGAGAAGTCACAGGCCCCGAGCCCCGCAAAGCAATTACGCAGGTTCTCGTTCTTGCTGTCACCATAGTTCTTGCCGTCACCAGACGATTTGAGAAAATCCGGGACAAGCAAGAATCCCGAACAGCAGACAAACGAATATCGCGTGTTTCATCGTAGCCTCCACATTCGCGGGCTGACACACCTTCAAAATTCGAGCAGCCTAAGCAGCCCGTAACAGCGTTATCGGTTTCCTTTGGTTGCAATATTGCGAGCAAGAGGGACGCCGATCGATCACGACGCCCCTTCATGCCCAGACATCTCGTTAGTACATACCTCCGCCTGGAGCCCCTGCGGCGGCCGCGGCTTTCTTCTCCTCCTCCTTGATTTCAGCGACGAGCGCTTCCGTAGTGAGCATTAGTGCCGAGACGGAGGCTGCATTCTGGAGAGCCAGGCGGGTAACCTTCGCCGGGTCGATGACGCCCATTTTCACGAGATCGCCATATTCGCCCGTCTCGGCGTTGTAACCGA
>WNGO01002397.1_pt1 | contig 12747 bp, 12 predicted proteins | sample 5400511 | NCBI WGS metagenome assembly WNGO01 (sample SAMN13153380, study PRJNA577476) | soil metagenome | isolation source: 20 cm soil or saprolite under Garry oak tree replicate 2 | place: USA:California | collected 2016-06-15
GCATCAATGAGAAAAAGAAATAGTGGTGCCCGGAGCCGGACTCGAACCGGCACGGACCCTTCCGGGTCCTCGGGATTTTAAGTCCGACCACGGCATTATTCAATACAATTCAGCATGATCTAGAGCATTGAAATTTCAGGATTCGCCGTTCGGTGTGTGCCCTTCCCTGCTGGTAGCTTTTACTGGGTTAGGCACAGAATGGGCACAGTATGGGGAGACGCCAGCGGGGACGGGTTCGCGTCGGGTTCGACCGGCGTCAGCGACCCGCCTTAGGAGGTAAGCAGCGCGCTGACCGGCAGACACGCGAGCGGGTTCTATTATCGAAAGCGAAGGGGGCCACCCGGCAGTGGTGGGCAGGCAGGGGAACTCATCGGCTTGGGCGTGGCTTGACCCCGTTTGAATCGCATAAAAAATAAAAAGGTGGCCTTTAAGGTGTAACAGGCAAACTCTCCGTTGTTGGGGTGCGGCAAGCGATTCGTACAAGACTAGTAGCAATTAGGGCCGAGGAGTATACCCAGGCCTTGTGAGCCACCCTCGCAGTATAGTGACTGATGCATCAATGTACGGCAAAGTTTGATCGGTGGAACTTTGTGCACGTTTATCGAATGCGGTATCAATTTGCTGGACAAGATCGGCGCGTTCCTTAGCTGTGATCCGTAAACGAGACATATGGCCAGTAGAATCGGGCTGACCATCAACCAGAACCGATGTCACGCCCTGCGAAACTAGCATTAGATTTGACAAGAGTTCCTGATACTCCGCAGTCTCCTTTGCCAGCCGTATTGTAAATTCCGTTTCAGATAAAGAATTGCGCATTGCTTGCTCAAGAAGAGAGCCAAAGGTGCGTGATTTACCTACCAGCTTTCCACAAGTGTCGCCCGCGACGGTTGAAAAGTCTCGTGCGACCATTGACGCTTGCTGAGAGAACTGGTCGGAGGCACCTAGCGTAATTTTCTCGTGGCGCTTAACCTCACGAGCCGCACATTCAAAATTGCTTGCCGCTAGATGCGTATTGGTGAGCTGTTCAGAAAGGCCCCCAGGGCCTGCCGACAATTTTCCTTTCGGTGGGTCAAGCTTGTCAGTGGCCATATCAGCATAAATAAGTCCATTGATGTGGGCTACCGCATATTGATAGCCGGCATTGCTACCGGCGATTCCACCGGGCAAAAGGCAGGCGGCGTCTGCGAGCAAAATGTCACCGAGCGTCAGAGTGTATATCACAACAATAAGCATTCTCATCGATTACCTCACTGTCCGGCCACTAGGTCAGGCAAAGCACATAAAAGTTATGAAACATGTGGGCGATAATCGCTGGCAGTATACCCCCAACATTTGTACACGTAGGTGTAAATTAATGAAGACACCGTCAGCGACAGTATGTTAACGAGTTGACGGTCATCGGGATGCCATATCAGGTGAGGCAGTATGAAAAGAAAGGTCGTTATTTTCAGCGCCGATTTATCGCCCCACGACCGCCTCAAAATCTCGAAGTAGCCGCCCCTGACCAACCACTCCTCAAGCACGGGACTCAAAATTATGGAGACGGACAGATACAGGGAGATACCATCGGATGGTAAGTTACTCAGATATGCTTGACCGCTTGAGAAGATTGGTCTCGTAACAATGAAAAAACCCCAGCTCAGACCGATTCCGGCGATGACGCTCAGGAACGCTGCACCATCCAGCTTTAACCGAAGACAACTGTATCTGACCGTTAAACAGAGAAAGCCCGCCCCAAGAACCATGGACATCGCCGACACGGGCAAAAATGTAAGTAGCGGCAGGCTTGGAAACGCTTTGCGCAATATTGGTGAAACCCAGAATGCCAAGTACCATTCGGATACTTCCGTGATGAGAAAGGCGTCTGCGACAAAAAGCAGACTCTGAGGTTTGGATAACCGGACCATGATGGCACGCCATTATAAGCCAACGGGCTATTTGCCAGTAGAGTCCAAAAACTCTTACAATCAAACATTCGCTGGACAGGGGTAAACGATATGAGACGAACACTCGCGCTGTTGCTCATCGTTATTGTGATGGCCTTGCCGAATTTCAGCCTCGGTCAAAAGCTGCCGAACGGCTCTAACGGCGAGCAAACGCGCAAGCTCGCCGCCTAAAGCCGAAGCTCGTGGTGCAGATCGAGTTTACCGAATGGACGCCAGACGGCCATTTGAGGCATGCGAGTTTTGTCGGATTGCGAAGCGACAAAGAACCGCTCACGATTGTGAGAGAAGAATAAAAGTCGTCCTCAGTAGCTCACGGGGCTCCCGCTATTTTAATTTGGAGCGTTCTAGTTTGCTTGTGACGATTTCTTTTCAAGTACCATTCGTTTATCGCTCGGACGTTTCTGGCCTCTTTCCGTCGTGTTGATCGTACCTTGAAGCCTATTGTCTCCGACAAGCTGGAGATGTATTGGGCTTCGACTTTTTCCCGTAACAAAGTCGAGAACAATGTCATTGTCCTTTAATGTCACCGTCATTTCCTGGCCGCCTCGGTCCTCTGTGTTAACTAGATCAGGAAGATTAAAGCTTCCACGGGCGACCCATTCTGTGTCACTTGTTTTTTTAACAGAATTAATTATCAGCACGCGTTGGTTACCTGAAGACAGAGTGGCTTCAACTTGACCCTCCCACGTGCCGACAAGAACTTTTGCTGGATCAACTTGCGCAAATGTGTTCGCAATAATCAGTAAAAAGAACAACTGCACAGTAGCCGCAAACGATAACCTAATCTTTTTAGACATCTTGCACCCCCTAAGATTTGGGCAGGACCATACCACAACTGATAGAAGGAAGGTCAAGGAAATTTATCTCAAGCTAGTGTTCCTCTCATTGAGGGCACCAAGCGCACAATCTTTGGCATATTTTTTACGCCTCCCATCTGCATTGAGCGCCACGGCTGGGTCAAAGACCGCGATCTCTTTGGCTTCGCCGGACTCTGGGATGAGATGGATCAGCATCGGCTGCTTGGTCTTGCCCTCCTTGCGACATTCGTAAAAGCCGTCCGCCGGCACCAGACAACGGCGCGACGAAAGAAGCTCTCTGAAAGCCGGCCTTTCCATCAGAGTCTCAGACCGCGCGTTGATCATCTTGTTGCCGATCGCCTGATCCTTGGCCCAATAGGGCACCAGGCCCCAGCGCATCGGCCGCGCTTCGACGGCGCCGGCGCGCTCGACGATGATCGGATGCATTTGGGTGGGCGCGATATTGTAGTGCGCCTGAAAGTCGTAGAAATCGTTTCGCACCTGCCAGCGAATCTTGAGATCGCGAAACTCGGATCCCGCTTTGAATCGTCCACGCATGCTTGGTTATTCCTAGCTCTCGCGTTGTCCTCGTGCTGGTAGCGTGAAATCAAGGTACCAGTGTCAGCGATTGGCCCAGGATTCAGGATCGTGTGCCGTTAAATTTTCCCTCGAAGCTGTGGCCCAACCCAACATGAACCCAACATCCCAGGTACGACCCGGCCGATCTTGGAATCCAGCGAAGTCGAAAAAAGTCGAAGAGCGAAAAAATAATCCGCGGCTTTTCCGGCGATTAAAAAAACCGGTACGAGTATTTGAAATCCTCATGCCGGGGCGCCATCCTTTATAATTATAATTTACAGCCGGACGTAGACTCGCAGCGCGCCGTGGCCCTGCATTGTCTCCAACTCCCTGCGAATTCCCCGGCCTTACTTGGAAATGTCTCGCTGCCCGAATTTCTCGACGATCTCCTCGAGGCTTTGAATGGAATCACGTACCCTTTCGAGATCCGCCTGCACTTGGTCTCTCAGTCGGATTGCTACTCCTCCGAGTCGCTCTAAATCTAGAGGCATGCTTGGGTAGATGGGGACGCAGGAAGCCGGTCGAGTTCCTTTAGAACGGCCTCGAATTCGCGGCGGGCGACAGCGTTATTGGCAATATTGTCGGGGATGACTTTACTTCCGTTCACAATCCGAAGCTTCAGCTCGTCGCTTATTTTTTTATCAATTAGGAGTTCTTCGGTCATCTTAAGGGCGCGGTACATCTCGTCCTTCAATTCCATAACGAGTAATTGGCCTTCGAGAAAAATCTGCCGCACTTCCTGTCTCCGCTGTTCATACGAGACAATTTGATTGTGATGTTGTTGACTTCGTGAGATTACAATCGCAGCGACGGAAAGTACGGTGGAAACGCAGAGAGCGATGAGAGGAAAATACGTGTTGTCCATCTATTTACGGATGACGGGCGGAAACAAAGATCGACCACAACACAAACGCGTTAAGTGTGACGGCTTTTTCCCTGATCGCGAGCTAGATCATAATTATAATTTACTCGCTGTCTTGGTCAAGTTAGCGCCATCGGAAGAAACGCAAGACAGTCGAATGCCGGCGGTGCGGTCGCCTTTGTGGTGCGCGCGCTGAAGGATTGCCGGTCTAACGGTTTGCGATCGAAGTTTAACGCGCGTCGAAGACGGCCGCCCATAACTCGATCTCGGGCGATGCCTGCTAGCTTTTTTGGTTGGGAACGCCCAAGGTCAACCTTCGCCCTCTTCTTGTTTGACCGCGGCCTTCAGGGCGAGATCTCGCCACTGCCGCAATTCCTCGGTGGTCAGCTTTTTAAAGTCCAGCGATTGCACTTGGATCGGCCCTCCTTGCGATCCGGTGATTTGAATCCGCGGTTTTCCATCGGCCATCTGCCAACGAGCGATCGCCATCGCATCGCCCCGGCTGAGGGACAAGGCCTTGATGCGATTTTTCACAACCTCGGTCTGTAGCCAAGTCGGCGGCTTCCATTCAGGCGGAAAGCATCCAGGGATTTGCCGCTCGATCGCTTTCCAGATTTTTTCCGGGCACGGTTGATCGCCCAATTCTTTGTCTATGGAAATTTGCGCCAGCGCCTTCTTCGGTCGGCCATTGGGATTTCCACTGACTCCGCGCTGCCACTTGTAGGGCTCGATGTTCGCTCTACCGCTGTTTTCTCGCTGATTATCAGCGAGGAATTTGACAATAGTTTTTCTAGCCATGCTCGTATTGTACCGCGCATTCAGTGGCACTGTTGAAAAAACGCCACGAGGATTCCGCCGATCCAGAGGTAGACCCAGCGGATCGGGGCCAAGCCTGTTCTACTCCACCGCTGACGATACCACGGCGGGCGCGGCTTCCACTTTTTTCTAGCCATGCTCGTATTGTAATGCCACTCATACGAAACCGGAAATTCGATGATTACCCGAGATGCGTAGATAGACAGCCTCGACTCTGAACCAAAGGTACTCTGCGTAAAGCGCGGGACCGAGACAGATGCGTGCGCGTCGGAATTAATTGGAAGGAGAAATCAGTTCAATCATGGTTAACGTCGGAGTTCAGCGGCGGCCGGAGGCCGTCCGCTGGAACGACAGGTTAGACCTCAGCTGCTTTTCGAATTCTGCGAGCCATTCGTCGCCTGAAAACATCGCCTTCCACAAGACCGGGATTCTTTCGGCATCGGCTGGATGCGACGCCATCAAATTCATCAATTCCTTCTTTGAGGAAAGCGTATCTGGCTCTGAATGACCAAAGGCATCTGGATCGAATGACTTTGCAAAATCACCAGGTAATTGAGCAGGGAAAAGAATCGCTAAGGCCTTAGCCTTATTTTGGGTCATGGCTGGACTGTCGCCGGCCAGCAGGATTTCGGCCGCCTTGAGGGCAAACTCGTCGCGGCTTTTCTGATACTGACCACACACGCTGAGCATGATTGTAGCGGCGATTGCAACCAGTGGAACCGCCACTCCGATTGCGGTCCACTTTGTCTTCTGTCCTTCAAGTTCGAGTTTCGCGCGTTCATTCCCGCACCAGACCAAAGTCAATAGAAGCGTACAAAACAAATTTGGAAGAGAAAGAACGACACGAAACCCGAAAGCGACGAGGGGTATATTTGCCCAAGGTGTGACGACCGCAGCCCCGAGCGAAGGAACCAGATTCATCCTCCTAGCAGACTGCCGACAATACTCCCCTCTTACTGGCTTGTCAGGTTGAGCATGCGCTGATAGGCGTGGTTTATGTGTTTATTGGCTTCGTCAACGCCCGGTCAGCTGAGCTACAGGAATCTAGGGACGTTTGAAGCCGTCGTGACATCAGCGCTCTCTTTTACGGTTTGGCCCGTTTTGAAGAAGCCTTCAGGCAAATTCGCCGGCGTCTACTGACTGACAGGAGTTTTCTCTATCTCTGCCTGGGATTGCGTGGTACGAGACGATAGAGAAAAAGTGGAAGGGCAAAGAAATCAAGGCCGTCGCACCGATGCCACGCCGCGGCGGCAAAGTCGTCGACATCTTCGCGGCGTTATAAGGAGAGCCTGGAAACCGCGGGCAAGCAGAAAAGCACCGCTGAGCCAGCCAAACGCAAAAGGAAGGCGTAAGCGGGAACCGCTTTAATTTATCTTCCAGAACCGGTGTCGGCATTCCTTGCAGCGGTATGGGCTAATAAAAAGTAAGCTCAACGCTTTATCTATCGGATTCTTAAGGTGAGATGGGCGGACATCGCTGCTATCGCAATATCGACAGACAATTAGGTGTTCGTCACTTCCCGCGTCTTGATATTGTGTGATTGTCGGCCTTGGTCTTGGCCGATCGTTCCCGCTGCGCTTTTCCCTCGGTTCTAATGACGATTTCGTCATTGTGAGTTCCTTGATTTTAATAGAGCGTCAGCGAGAAAGCTAAGACTCGTAATCTCATTGGCGATCTCAGGCTTGAGTGGATCCTCTCTCGGCGTCTCGGCAAACTGGCGCGCCAGCTTATCCATTCGTCGCAAGAGCGTCTCGACAGTCGGACTCTCGGAGGGCAAGTTCCTTGGCGGTGCGCCGGATCGCCCAAGCTTTTCCCATATCCTTTGGATTTCGTCCCGGACGGTAATTACCTGCGAAAGTTCCTCGGCGATTGCCACTGCGCGGGGATCACGCTTTCGTATTGCGGTATATTTCCGGCTCAACTCGGCCAAATGTTTGTTCGCCATTTTCAAGACAATGGGAGAAAGCATAAATGCCCTGCTGGTCTCTTTCGCCGTGTGAATTGGATCCAACGCAACCGGCGTTTCAGTGCGGTCGCTGTCCTCGCACCGTCATGCCGTCCGCGAGCGGCCTTGGCCGGATGCTCTGCTAGAAGCAACGGCAGACTTGACCCTTCTCGCTGGATCATCCGTACTATCGCAACATGGGCATTAGCGCCTTTACTTTTATTTGCCGTCTTCCCATCTTGCTCCCTTGCTAGTCTTACTCTGCGCCGCACCCGATCGCTCACAGTGCGCTCTTCCTTCGGTCCTGATGACGATATCGTCATGGTGAATTCTTTGATTTCAGAGAGTCAGCTATAAAGCTAAGCCTCGTAATATCGGATCTCGGATACTCTCTCACGCTCCCGACCCGCCATCTGGCGGAATCAGAAGTTGCTGTCCGATGTATAGATAATGGGGATTTTTTAAAGTGTCCGCATTAGCCTGATGAATCTTGGGCCACTTAACTGATAAGCCGTAAAAACGTAACGCTAATTGGCTGAGCGTATCACCCGCAGCCACTGTATAGGTTTGCGGTAGAACAGCCGCACCAGGTGCGGTCGAGACAGGCCGCTTCACGGGCGCCTTGTTGTCTTTTACGACCCTCGAATCAACCGAAGAACGGGTGTCTATGCGACTCGCCACGACCGGTTGGGTTTTATACAGACGATCAATAAACCCGGAACTATCCAACTCTTTGACGAACGTGAGGTCGATAAACTCCTCGGGGCGGGCGCTCTTAGTCTTGGGATTTCTCGCGGCTATCTCCCGGAGAATAACTTCAATTCCGCGCAGCGTCGGATAGGGCTTCTCGGGAGTTAGTTTTAGTCCTATATCCTTGTACACTTCCATCAGAACGTCGGCGTCAGAGGTCTTCAAATACTTTGCAAGAATTGCTAAAGACTCTGCACGCTGCGTCTTATAGTAATGAATCCCTTCCACGTATGCTTTCATAACGTTCCGGACTAGGTCAGGCCGGGACTTGATCAACGCCTGAGTCGTAGCCAAACCGGTGTGCTGATATTCAAGTCCGAGCATTTGAAGATCGGCAAGCGCATGAAAGCCGAGAGCCTTGGCCTTAAGTGTTAGCGGCACCGCGACCATCGCGCCGTGGATCTTTCCTGCCTCGAGAGCGGCAAAGCGAGCCGGCTGGCTTCCGATCTCTTGAATCATCACATCCTGATCGGGCGTGAGTCCATATTTATTCAGAGCGTAGCGGGTAGCAAAATCCGAGGAAGAGCCAAGTCGGCTGACGGCTAGTGTCTTTCCCCGGAGCTGATCGGGCCGGCTGATGCTTTTCTCGACCATCAGCTGATAATCCATAGTGTTGAGAAATCCCGCGATCATCACGATATCTGTTCCCTGTAGATGACTTTGGACCACCCCCGCTCCCGCCATCTGAGCGAACCCCACGTCTTTGGATATCAGGCTTTTCACCGCAGTACTTCCGCTCTCGATAAAAACGAGCTGCACATCCAGGCCGTATTTACGAAAAAAACCGCGGTCGTGGGTGATCCACAGCGGAGCCATGTGCCCCGAAATAGAACTATAGGCAATAGTGATCTTTTCCAGTGGGGCATTTGGCAGTTTCTCCGCTGCATTGGCGGTACTAACGAAAAGAATCATAAGTCCAAAGACCAGAGTCGCCAACCCAATAGATTTCTGTTTGCTTATGGTATACATGATTTTCCTCAAAATCGTTTCATGCTGATTCGTGGCCTAGACGCGACATGGCGGCTCTAAGGCTGGCACGCATCCGTTCCAGAGAGCGGGCCAAGTCGCCAATCTCATCGCGAGATTTTGGGTATTCTTCAGATGTTTGCAGATCACCCTTCGTGATCCTTTCCGCAACTTCTGTCAGTCGACTGATCGGCCGAACAATCCAATGGGCCATGAGAAACGAGAGCATCGCTCCCACAATAGGGACTATCGCAATTATTCCCATAAGAGGGAGAAGAGCGCTTTGGATTTCTTTTTCCATGGCATCTCCCCAAAATCCGACATGTATGGTACCGACCTGTCCATCAAGCACGGGGACGCTGGTCTCGTATATTGGCTTTTCCTGCAATGATAATTCGCGTTGGGTTGCCACGCGCTGTCTGCCGACAGGAAGTCCTTGACGAAGTTCTGGCGGAAATGTTCCTAAAGTGTGGGCAACGATCGCTCCTTCGCTATCCTGAACAAAAGCGTATGCCAGGCCATCGAGAAACGTATACTTTTGAAGCAGAGTGTTAAGCTCTAGAAGATTTTTTCCGACAATGTGGCCTGCCGAGGCGTCGCTCAAGTTGGTGGCTATGGCCAGGGCTCGCTTCTCGAATTGTTCTCGAAGCGTCTTTTGGGTGAGGTGGTATACCGCAGCAACCATAAGAGTACACAAGATTAACATTACTCCTGAAAAGAGCCCGGCAACCTTCCACCGAAGGCCGATTCGTTTTTGGAAACGCGTGTCATTAGCCCGTCTAACCAAATCGAGTAATTCTGTAAGCTTTTTTTTTCTCGGCCAAGTCTGCCGCGATTCGCCGAGCGGAATGGTGTGATCATTGAAAAGAAGACGTTCCGTGGGTGCCACAGCTTCGGCGGTTTCGCTTGTGGCCTTATCAGAAAATGCCAAAGAGACAGGTGGTAGCTTAGCCGCAGTCGTCGGGGGGACAACCACTAGGTCAGAGGACTGAAGAGAAACGGCCGCTGCCTCAACTCGGTCGTTCCCCTCTACCCAGGTTTCGTTTGTTTCAGCTTTCGGATCGACCCTTGCCTTTGAAACCACTGCCGGTTCCGAAGCTGCAAGCTCTGGAATTTTGAGTTCCCGCTCCAACTGAAATCCACTGGCTGCTTTTGTAGCCACGTTGGCGGAGACGTTTCTATCTCCAGCCTCGCACACCAGCGCGAGTGAATTGTCACAGATCATATTCACTAGCCGGGGCGACCCCGACGAATAGCAAAAAATGGCTTCCAGCGCTTCTTTAGTGAAAATTTCTGGACCATTATAACCAGCTACCTGCAGACGGTGACGAATATAATGTTCGACTTCACTTAACGTCTGCAGGCCGCTCAGGCGGTGCTGAATAGCGATTCTTTGCTTGACTTGCCGCAGCGAGAATTTACTCAATATAGTCATTAATTCCGGCTGCCCCACCAACACGATCTGGAGCAATTTTTCATTGTCCGTTTCTAGATTTGAAAGGCTGCACAGGCTTTCGAACGCCCGATCGCTGAGATTTTGTGCATCGTCGATCAGTAAGGCGACGGTGTTCCCGTTTCTGATTTGCTCTAACAGGTATCCTCTAAGTTCTTGGATCACTTCGAATCTGCTCTTTCTCTTCGCCAAGCCAAGATCATGAGCCACGAGATGAAGAAGGCTATCAGAACTAAGATCGCTTGATGAAACGAAAACAAACTTGACTGTTGCCTCTAAGTCGCGCATTAGCTTGCGTAGGAGAATTGTCTTGCCCGTTCCAACTTCCCCTGTAACGAGCATAAGCCCCTTCTTTGCTTTGATCCCATAAGCCAGCGCTGCCAGACTTTTCATGTAGGCGGCATCGTTATAAAAGAAACGCGGATCCGGCGTAACGCCAAATGGCGTCTCTCGAAATTCAAACTGAGTCTCAACCAGTGTCTTATGTTCTTGCACGCTAACTTGGATCATTCTTCGCCTCCATTAAAGTACAAGGATTGTCGCGACAAATTTTTGAAACGCGTCCGAGTTGGCTTCGAATTTTGGAAAGTAATATCAGCTTCCCATTGAGCGAAGCTGGGTGTTGCGGTTAGTCTTGTTGAAAATCCGGTGCTTTTAATCGGCATGCGCTGAATTGGATAAATATGAAAGCTCATGAGCACACTTCCACATATTGACGATAGTCAATCAAAACCGAGTTGCCGTTGAGTGAGCTGAAGGTGAAACGAGCCGTTCGAATTCAGGAGCTCATCTCATGATGCAGACCTACGCATGAGAAAGCTTGGGACAACTGTCGGCAAGCTTTAGTCAACATGACAGGAATTGTCAAGCTGTAATAATAAGTAATTTTATTGAACTCCAAGTGAAACGGCAGTTGTTCAACCTGCTGCGGGGTTTAGATGTTTTATTGAATCTAGTGAAGCCGCTGGACAAGGGTTTTCTGACGAGCACGTAAGATTTTGTCGTGACAAAATCATATTTCCGTCGCAGGGCGATGGAAGAATTGTTGGGTCGGGATCGATTGGCCGAAGCACTTCGAGGGAAAGTTCGTGAGGTGATCCTGGCGTTGGCCGAAGCGGAACTGGCCGAGGTATTGGGGGCAGGGAGTTATGAGCGGCGTGAAGGTCGTCGTGGGTATCGCAACGGCAAGCGGTTGAGAGGGGTTAGCACAGGGCTTGGAGCGACGGTGATTGAGTTGCCGCGAGCCCGGATCACTGAAGGAGAAGGGGGACAAAGAATGGCAGAGCGGATTGATCGAGCGCTACCAGCGGCGAGCCCGGTCAGTGGATCAAGCGCTGTTGGGCTGTTATCTGAGTGGCGCCAACGGGCGGCGGATTCGGGGAGCACTTTCACCGCTTCTGCGCGGGGTGCCGCTGTCGAAGAGTGCGATCTCGCGTCTGATGGGGCGGCTCCAAGCGCTGTTTACCAGTGGCACAGCCGATCGTTGGGGAGCGAGGCGGTAGTATTTCTCTATCTGGATGCCATCGCCTTGCGAGTGAGGATCGCCAAGAAAGTGATTTCGGTGCCCGTGTTGGTGGGGTTGGGAGTCAAAGAGGATGGGCAGAAGGTGATATTGGATTTGGAGCTTTTTCAAAGGCGAGTCCAGTTCGTGTTGGGAGGGATTTTTCGAGGGGCTTATCAGCCCGGGGCTCAAGCCCCGTGCTTGGTAATCATCGACGGAAACAAGTGGCTGAGAGGCGCGGTGCAGAAGAACTGGCCCGCCACGGCGGTGCAGCGTTGCACCGTTCATAAGCAGCGCAATCTGGAGCGGCATGCGCCGCGTCACGCTTTGGAGGAAGTCAAATGCCGAGTCGTTAGAGCAGGCGACAAAAGCGCACCGGGATTTTATTTCGAAGTGGAAAAAGCTGGCACCCAAGGTGGTGGTGAGTTTGGAGGAAGCGTGAGAGGAGTTGTTGACCTTCTACCGTTTTCCAAAAAGCCAGTGGAAATCGCTTCGCACCACAAACTCCATCGAGCGGCTCAATGGGGAGTTTCGCCTCCGAGTGAAGACCCAGAGTTCTCTGACCGATGCGCGCTCAGCAGAGCGTTTGCTGCTCGGCTTGATCATCAGCGGTCAGATCCAGATACGGCGCATCGATGGGTGGCGAGACCTTAAGCAAATTTTACCGTTGAAAGCAGCGTCAAGGGGGAATGTCAAACCTTGGCTGATTGGAGATCGTTGGTTATAAGCCAATTGTGAAAGAAAAATTCTAGGCATGGATACCGAAGAATCGAATTTCAACCACAACCAGGGACACAAGCGCATCAGATGGAAATAACACTAACAACCGCCGATCACCTGTAAGGCAGATAAATCAGATCGCACGCAAACCTATAGGTGTGGAAGTTTCGTGCAGGTCGAAGCGACGGTACAATAGCATACGCGCCAATCATGAATCGAAAGAATCGCTAGTACGGTGGGCAAAAATAATATCGCCAATGGCGGAAAAGTGAATCTGCTTCCGTACCACAAAAAAATTAGCCCGGTCTAGGGCGTTCCCAGCCGGGCTAATTACAAAACAACAAATAATGATACGTAAACTTAGACGAGATTCATTTACAGTTTTTTATTTTTCCTCGGTACTGTGCGTCTT
>WNGO01005622.1_pt1 | contig 12745 bp, 9 predicted proteins | sample 5400511 | NCBI WGS metagenome assembly WNGO01 (sample SAMN13153380, study PRJNA577476) | soil metagenome | isolation source: 20 cm soil or saprolite under Garry oak tree replicate 2 | place: USA:California | collected 2016-06-15
CCGTTTCTCGAATCTTGATTCCCGTAATCGAGGCCACGGTGGGAGCGAGACTCTCCAGGTGCTGCACGTTGACGGTGGAAAGGACCTCCATTTTGTTTTCGACCAGCTCCAGGACGTCTTCATACCGTTTGCGATGTTTACTGCCAGGAATATTGGTGTGCGCGAGTTCGTCGACCAGGACGACACGCGGATTTCTCGCCTTGATGGCGTCAGTATCCATCTCCTCGAACACAGTGCCCTTGTATTCGATTTTCCTGCGCGGGACCTGCTCGAGCTGTGAAGCGAGTTCCTCGATGCCCTTCCTTCCGTGTGTTTCAACAAAGCCGATGACCACGTCTTCCCCACGGCTGCGCCTCCGGATGGCTTCGCTCAACATGCTGTAGGTTTTGCCCACACCTGGAGCGTAACCAAGAAACAGTTTCAGAATTCCCTTGGTCCGTTCCTGGGGGGAAACCTCTTCCAACCACTGCTCGGGCGTTTTCGTCATTGCAGATATTCTCGTTCATTATGACCGATAAATGCTAGGCTACAATCACTCTGTGAAGAAGAATCTGCCTACAACCATCGCTCGATATGCGGCTGCGCTGGCGGTGGTCTTGCTCATTACACATTTCTATCGCCACACGCACCGGTTCAATGCGACGACCGTGGCGTTCACCTATTTGCTCGCCATTCTCGGGGTTTCTACGATTTGGGGACTCGCGATTTCAGTGTTCATGTCGATTGCCGCTACCTTGGCTTATAATTATTATTTCCTGCCTCCCATCGGCGCATTCATCGTTGCCGACCCGCAGAATTGGGTGGCGCTGGTTACGTTTCTGGCGACATCGGTACTCGCCAGCGATCTCTCGACGCGTGCGCGCAACCAGGCTGCCGAGGCGAACCGCCGCCGCCGCGAAGTGGAGCGCCTCTATCAATTCAGCCAGCGGTTGTTGAGCGCGGGAAATCCCATCGAATTGCTAAATGCCATTCCGCGCCAAATCGTGGAGATGTTCGAGGTGGGAGCCGCCGCATTGTTTCTCGCGGATAAACAAAAGATATACCACTCGGGAATCAACCTCCCGCAGCTCGATGCCGACTCCATGAAAGCGATCGTCGCGCGCGAGGATCTGAAGATTGACGAGGAGCACAGCGTTTGCTTCACCCCGCTCCGTCTGGGAACACGCATTCTCGGCAGCGTGGGCGTCTCGGGGCCGGTGCTTTCGCGGCAGTCGCTCGAAGCGCTGGGCACCCTGATTGCCGTTGCCATTGAGAGGGCGCACGCGATCGAGATGGTGGGAAAGACGGAAGCGGCCCGGCAAGGCGAACGCCTGAAATCGGCTCTGCTGGACGCCATTACCCATGACTTCCGCACGCCACTCACATCCATCAAGGCTTCCGTCACAAGTCTGCTATCCGGCACAAAGCTCGACGAAGGCCAGCGGAACGAGTTGCTCAACATCATCAATGAGGAATGCGACCGGCTGAACCGCCTTGTCGGTGAGGCGGGGGAAATGGCGCGCCTGGAGGCCGGCGATGTGAAGCTGCAGCTGGAGCCGCATCGCGTCGACGAATTGATTTCGGCGGCGCTTGATACGTGCAAGGGCGCTCTGGGCACCCGGCCGATTCGCATGGAGATCAAGAATCCGGGGGCGCGCGTCCGCGCGGACCTGGCGCGCGCCAGGGAAGTGCTCGTGCATCTGATTGAGAATGCGAATTTGTATTCCTCTCCGGATCAGCCGATCACGATCGGCACGGAAGAGAAGGACGATTTCGTATTCTTCAGTATCGCGGACCGGGGGCCGGGGATTAGTGACGCCGAACTGGGCCTCATTTTCGACAAATTTTACCGCGGCACGGATCAGCGTTACCGCGTGCAGGGAACAGGAATGGGCTTGCCGATCGCGAAAGCGATCGTCGAAGCGCATGGCGGCACGATCAGTGTGGTTAGCCAGTTGGAGTTCGGATCCGTATTTTCATTCAGTCTGCCGATGGCCGGGGGAGCAAACGAACGCCGATGAGTACATCCACCATACTTATAGTTGATGATGAACCTCAGATTCGACGCGTGATGCGCACGACGCTGTCAAGCAATGGATACGCCGTCATCGAGGCGAAGAGCGGGGAGGAGGCCCTGGAGATGCTGCGGAAGGAACGTCCGGAACTCGTGCTTCTGGACGTCAATATGCCGGGCATCGGGGGGCTGGAAGCCTGCCGCGAAATTCGGGACGGCTCCGATGTGGCCATCATCATGCTCACCGTGCGCAACACGGAACACGACAAGGTGCTCGCGCTCGACGCCGGGGCCGATGATTACGTCGTCAAGCCCTTCAGCATGGAAGAACTGCTGGCGCGGATTCGCGCGGCCCTGCGGCGCACCTCATCCGGGGAACCCATCCCCACGTATGTTTCCAGTGACTTGGAAATTGATTTCGAGCGAAGAAAACTTCTCGTGCAGGGCCGACCGGTCCGGCTCACCCCCAAAGAGTTCGATTTGCTGCGACATCTGGTGGCGAATCAGGGCAAGCCCCTCGAACATCGGCGGCTTTTGCAGGCGGTCTGGGGCCCTGACTATGGAAATGAAACGGAATACCTGCGCGTATTCATCAACCAATTGCGGAAGAAGATCGAGCCGGACCCCTCCCATCCCAAGTATATCCACACCGATCCGTGGGTTGGCTACCGGTTCGAGCCTGCCGCACCCCCGCCAGCGAAGACGAAGAAGAAATAGACTCTAGCCGTGAAATCTCACGAGTGCGCGATGGATCCGCTCTTTGATGTCAGCTTACCGCGCCGAATCGCATTGCGATGTATGGTGGTCTTGAGTAGCACAGGCTTCAGCCTGTGTGGTTTGAGTTGCGGCGCATCGACAGTACACAGGCTGAAGCCTGTGCTACTGAATCGTGCAGGACATGCGCTACCGCTGCTCGCGGTGACACCAGCCGGGAACTTCCAAAGAGTTTTTGTCAGAAATGCCGACTAGTGCAGCGGGTGGACGGTATCCAAGTCCAGATTCAGCTCCAGGACATTTACGCGGGGCTCCCCGAGGAAGCCAAGCTGGCGGCCCTCGGTGTGTTTCTCAACGAGAGCGCGGACATCGTTTTCCGCCATGCCGCGCTCCCGGGCCACTCGAGGGATCTGGAACGCTGCGGCTTCCGGTGAAATGTGCGGATCGAGGCCCGAGGCGGACGTCGTAACCAAATCCATCGGAACGGGCATATTGGGATTTTCCGCTTGGAGCTTCTGCACGTCGCCGCTCACGCGGTCGATCAACATCTTGTTTGTCGGTCCCAGGTTTGAGCCGCCGGAATTGCCGGCATCGTAGCCATTTCCTGCGGCGGAAGGCCGCGAACGAAAATATCCCGGCGAAGAAAACGGCTGGCCGATCAGCCGTGAACCCACGATTTTTCCATTCTGCATAATCAGTTCACCATTCGCCTGCTTGGGAAAAATCAGTTGTGCGAGGGCGGTCACGGCGAACGGATAGACGACGCCCAACAGGATCGTCGTCACGATGGTCATTAGTATTGCAATTTTTAGATTCTTCATCATGTTCTTTCCTTTTTTTCGGCGGGCTCCACGCTTCACTGGAAACGTTCAGCGTGAAAGTAGAGCCCGCACCCTAGGCCCAATGCAGGCTAGTAATCATCATGTCGATCAGCTTGATGCCGATGAAGGGCGCGATAATTCCGCCCACACCGTAGACCAGTAAATTCCAGCGCAGCAGAGCCGATGCGCCCATTGGGCGATACTGCACGCCTCGCAGCGCCAGCGGGACCAACGCGACGATGATCAGGGCGTTAAAGATCACTGCGGATAAAATCGCAGATTCAGGCGTTTTCAGCGCCATAATGTTGAGCGCCTGCAGGACTGGAAACGCGCCCGCAAACATCGCCGGGATGATCGCGAAATATTTCGCCACGTCGTTGGCCACCGAAAACGTCGTCAGCGCGCCGCGTGTGATCAGCATTTGCTTACCGATCTCCACCACCTCGATGAGCTTCGTGGGATTGGAGTCGAGGTCCACCATGTTTCCGGCCTCTTTCGCAGCCTGCGTGCCGGCATTCATCGCCAGGCCGACGTCGGCTTGCGCTAGCGCGGGTGCGTCGTTGGTGCCGTCGCCCGTCATGGCCACGAGCTTGCCCTTGGCTTGTTCTTTGCGGATCAGCGCGAGCTTGTCCTCCGGCTTCGCTTCCGCGAGGAAATCATCGACGCCTGCCTCCTGAGCGATGGCCGCCGCAGTCAATTTGTTATCGCCGGTAATCATGACGGTGCGAATTCCCATCGCGCGCAAATGATCGAAGCGCTCCTTCATGCCGCCCTTGACGATATCCTTGAGCCGCACCGTCCCCAGCACGCGTTGATTGGCCGACACCAGAAGCGGCGTCGCGCCGGAGTTCGCGACGAGTTGCACGGCCTCATCGACTTGCACGGGAACCAGGCCGCCTCTTTCGATCACATATTTCTTGATCGAGTCGGGGGCACCCTTGCGAATCACGCGGCTGTCGAAATCCACGCCCGACATGCGCGTATTCGCGGAGAAGGGAATGAAGGTAGCCTCAAGCGAGGACAGCGGACGTCCGCGCAGGCCATATTTTTCCTTGACCAGCACAACGATGGAGCGGCCCTCCGGAGTTTCGTCGGCGAGCGATGCCAGTTGCGCTGCATCGGCCAGCTCTGCGTCGGTGACGCCTGGCGCGGGGATAAGTTCCGTCGCCTGGCGGTTGCCGAGCGTGATCGTTCCAGTCTTGTCGAGGAGCAACGTGTCCACGTCGCCCGCGGCTTCTACGGCGCGCCCGGACATGGCCATCACATTTCGTTGAATGACGCGATCGATTCCCGCGATGCCGATGGCGGAAAGCAGCCCGCCGATTGTTGTCGGGATGAGGCATACAAGCAGTGACCACAGCACGAACGGGCTTTGCGGCGCCCCGGAATAGATGGCCATCGGCTGAAGGGCGGCCACCGCGAGCAAAAAGATAATTGTGAGTCCCGCGAGCAAAATATTTAGTGCGATTTCATTGGGTGTTTTTTGACGCGAGGCCCCTTCGACCATCTTGATCATGCGGTCGAGAAACGTTTCGCCGGGGTTCGACGTGATCCGCACTTTGATCTCATCCGAGAGGACGCGCGTGCCGCCGGTCACCGCCGAACGGTCCCCGCCTGATTCACGGATCACGGGCGCGGATTCACCTGTGATGGCGGATTCGTCCACCGAGGCCACGCCTTCGATGACTTCGCCGTCTCCGGGAATGAATTCTCCGGCGGAAACAACCACCACATCGCCTGAGCGGAGTTTCGATCCTGAAATGTCCTGTGTGCAGCCACTGGATTGCAGCTTATGAGCGACGGTTTCCGTGCGCGCCTTGCGCAGCGTATCCGCCTGCGCCTTGCCGCGCCCTTCGGCCATGGCTTCGGCAAAATTAGCAAATAAGACGGTGAACCAGAGCCAGATCGTGATCTGAAACTCGAATGCAAATGCGTGCGTGTGATTCAGCGTGTTTCGCACCAGTTGAATGGTGAGCAGCGCCGCGCCAACTTCCACGACGAACATCACTGGGTTTTTCATGAGCGTGCGCGGATTCAGCTTTACAAAGGAATCCCATATCGCGCGGCTCGCGATTTCTCTGTCCCAGATCGACTTGCCTTTCTTTGTTTGGGCTGTCATATCTTTAACTTTCCTCAGAAGGTCTTGCCCGCGTTCATCAGCAGGTGCTCCAGGATCGGGCCGAGGCTGAGGGCGGGGAAAAACGTCAGTGCGCCAACGATCAGAATCACGGAGATGAGCAGGCCCGTGAACAACGGAGTGGTCACCGGGAACGTGCCCAGCGATTGCGGCACGTACTTCTTTTTAGCCAGGCTGCCCGCGATCGCCAGAACCGGAATCACCATAAAAAACCGGCCGAACAACATGGTTGCGCCGATAGTCGAGTTGTACCAGAGAGTGTTGGCGCTGAGTCCGGCGAACGCGGAACCATTATTCGCGCCCGCCTCCGCGTAGGCATAGAAGATTTCAGATAGGCCATGCGGTCCCGAATTAGCGAGGCTCGACAAACCAAATTTCGGCGCGACGACGGAGATGCCGGTAAACACGAGCACAAACAGCGGGTAAATCAAAACCGTTAGCATCGCCATCTTCACATCGAAGGCCTCGATCTTTTTACCCAGATATTCCGGCGTGCGGCCCACCATCAACCCCGCGATGAATACAGAAAGAATGATGAACACAATGATTCCGTACAATCCAGAACCGGCGCCGCCATACACCACTTCCCCGATCAGGATGTTAATCAGCGGAATCATTCCGCCCAGTGGCGTGTAGGAATCATGCATCGAGTTGACCGCACCGCAGCTCGTATCCGTCGTCACCACGGCCCATAGAGCGGAGTTCGCGATGCCAAAGCGAACTTCCTTGCCCTCCGTGTTGCCGGCAGACTGCACATGGTTGGCCGGGCCTGGCAACAGCGGATTCCCGCGCGCCTCTGCCGAATACGCCGCCGTGACGCCGGCCAGAAACAGGATGGCCATGGCAGACCACACCGCCCAGCCGTGGCGCTGCGATCCCGTCATTTGCCCCAGCGTGTGCGTCAGGCCCGATCCGATGGAGAAAATTAGAACGAGCTCGAAGAAATTCGTGAGTGGATTCGGGTTTTCAAACGGATGCGCGCTGTTGGCATTGAAAAATCCGCCGCCGTTGGTGCCGAGTTCTTTGATCACTTCCTGCGATGCCGTCGGGCCCTGCGCGATGGTTTGTTCGCGCACAACCTGCGTAGTCACCTTGCCGTCACTGCCGGTGGTCTGCACCGTCTGCGGATCCACCAGTTGAACTATGGTGTACGGCTTGAAGTTCTGCACCACGCCTTGCGAAACGAGGAACAGCGCGCCAACGATGCACGCCGGCAGCAGCACCCACAACGTCGCGCGCGTCATATCCACCCAGAAGTTTCCGATGGTGTTTTTCTCGCGCCGCGCGATCCCACGGACCACGGCGATGGCCAGAGCAACTCCCACCGCCGCGGAAATAAAGTTGTGATATGCGAGGCCGGCCATTTGCGTCAGGTACGACATGGTGGTTTCCGGCACATACGCCTGCCAGTTCGTATTCGTTGTGAACGAAGCCGCCGTATTGAACGCCAGGTCGGGCGGCACAGCCGCGAGCTTCTGCGGATTGAGCGGCAGCCAGTTTTGGACACGCTCGATTAGGTACAGCACCGCCATGGTGACGCCGCTGAAGATCAGCATCGCCCCCGCATATTCCTTCCAGCCCATCTCGGCCGCTTCGTCCACGCCCGTCAACCGGTAGAGAATCTTTTCAATGGGCCGCAGCGCCGGATCGAGAAACGTCTTCTCGCGATTGAACACACGCGTCATGAACGCGCCCAGCGGCTTCGTGAGCGCCAGCACCACCAGCAGGAAAAATAGGATTTGGAACCATCCATTGTTTGTCATGGTCAGAACTTCTCCGGACGCAGCATCGCGTACACGAGATAAACCAGCAGAGCCGAGCAAACGGCCAGCGAAACAATTGTGTCTAGCATTTCCGCTACCTCAATCCATCGCAGAACTTGACGTAGATCACCGACGCTACAAAGAAGACTACACCTGCTATGCAAAAAATTGTGTCCAGCATTTGTTTTCAAGCTCCCCTAATCGTGTTCAGCAAACCGAACACATCGAAATTCTGGCGGGATTCAAGTAAAGCCCGCACCCGGTCGCCTCATATTCCCAGCCCGTTCCCCGCACTCCTGTCTTCACCGGGCAGAGGAACGCTTCAGTAGCGGCTCATCGGCTCCGTCTGGTGAATCTCGATGAAGTTGCCTGTCCTGCAGGCCGCTCCTCCATACCTCACTGGAAACCACGGAGAGGCCGCCGTGCGCGCAGTGAGAAACGGGTGCGGGCTCTACTTGGAGCCCGCCAGAAAAAGGATGGGTTACAACTAGGACCGTCGGGCTGTCTCTCACCGAGAACTCGATTATCCGATCCCTTGTGGCAGGCTTGATCGGCCGGTGCCCCTCTTTCCAGAATTGAACCAGCACGTACACGAGAAAAACGACGCCCAAGCCATTCAGAATGGTAAATAGCGTCATGGCCATTTGATCCCCTTCAGGCGCCGGCACGGTGGCAGATGACTCTTGATAGGACGTTCCACATTCTACGAGTCACTTCCCACTTGCATGTGATGCCAGTTACAATCAATACTTCGTCCATATGCCTTCTCGACTTCACCGCTATAGCGTTCGCCGTCTCGCAGCGATCTTGTTCCTGACACTGCTGGCCGCTTCCAGCGCTTTCGCGCAGGAGCGTGCCGATTGCCGCGCGTTCCGCAGCGCGATCCTGAATTCCAGTGTGCGCTATTGCGTTTTTCTGCCGACGACCTATTCCTCTCCGGACGCGAAAGCACGGCGGTATCCGGTTTTGTATATTTTGCATGGCTTGGGAGGGAACGAGCGGGAAATGGCCTTATCCGGCGAATGGACTCTGTTGCAGGATTTGCGCCGGGATCACAAGGCCGGCGACGGCAAGACTCTTTACGGAAATTTCTTTCTACGCGAGTTCGTGCCGTTCATCGAGCATGCGTATCGCATCCGTGCGGAGCGCGCCGCGCGAGGGATCACCGGATTTTCCATGGGAGGCTATGGAGCGCTGCGCATCGGATTCGCTCATCCTGAATTGTTCGGCTCGGTCAGCGCCCACAGCGCCGCGCTGATGCGCGATCCGCCGCAAGGCGTGAACGCCGGGGCGTCAGCCGGGAATTTGGCGGCCAGGATTCTGACCAATGTTTTCGGAAATCCGATCGACCAGAAATTCTGGGACCTGAACAGTCCCTTCCTGTTGGCGAAGAAAAACTCCGCAATGCTCGCAAAAACGAAAATCTATTTCGATTGCGGCACCGAGGACTCCTACGGCTTCAACCGCGGCGCAAGCGAAATGGACCAGGCGCTCAATTCCCTGAAAATCCCGCACGAATTCCATCTCTACCCGGGCGGGCACAGCGTTTCCTATCTCCTCGCCCACCGGGGAGCCTCGTACGAATTCCACTGGCGCGTGTTTGACTCGGCGCACAAACCTTAGTGCGTTCCACACCGTCACGCTTGATCCAAATGGATATGCCGTGCGACTCGGGTATCTGAAACACGCTCAATTGCTCTGGTGCAAATCGAAAGATGATTCCAGCTAGGCCCGCACTAAGGCTTATTGGTCGGCAATGAGCCGCCTGGCGGGCCATTCTGAACCGTGGGAGAGGCAAAGACTTATTTTCTGGTCCCTCACATTTCCGCAATCGCTGCTTTTGGACTAAAGTAGTGTTTCGCGGAACCCGCAGAACGAAATGTATTCAAGCGGGCTCCAAGTGGAGCCTACACCCGTTCTTTTGCACCGCAACGAAGGAGCCAGGATGAGCGCAACCGAAGCCAGTGCTTCCATTCAAAACGCCGCCAATCCCATGGAGATGACTTGCATCAACACGATTCGCACTCTCTCGATGGACGCCGTGCAGGCAGCCAATTCCGGACATCCCGGCACGCCGATGTCGATGGCGCCTTTGGCCTACTGCCTGTGGCAGGAATTTCTGCGGTATGATCCAAAGGACCCGCACTGGCCCAACCGCGACCGCTTCGTTCTTTCCGCCGGGCACGCTTCCATGCTCTTGTACTCGGTGTTGCATCTCGCCGGAGTTAAGCGGGCGGGGAAGAATCACGAAATTCTCGATGCGCCTGCCGTTCCGCTTGATGAAATCAAAAGATTCCGCCAGCTCGGCAGCCTGTGTCCCGGCCATCCCGAATCACATCTGACCACGGGAGTGGAGACCACGACGGGGCCGCTCGGGCAGGGCTTCGCGAACAGCGTCGGGATGGCGCTCGCAGGCCGATGGCTCGCATCACGATATAATCAGCCCGGATTCACGGACCTCTACAATTTCAACGTGTACGCGCTGGGCGGCGATGGCTGCATGATGGAAGGAATTTCAAGCGAGGCCGCCTCCCTCGCCGCCCACCTGAAACTTTCAAACCTCTGCTGGATTTACGATAGCAACCGGATCACGATCGAGGGCGGCACACCGCTGGCTTTTTCCGAAGATGTGGGCGCGCGCTTCGCCGCGTATGGATGGAACGTCACGCACGTCACCGACGCCAACGATCTGGACATGATTCGCGGCGGCTTCCGCACGTTTTTGCAGACCGGCGATCGCCCCACGCTCATCGTTGTGAACAGCCACATCGGCTGGGGCTCCCCTCACAAGCAGGACAGCCACACCGCGCACGGCGAGCCGCTCGGCGAAGAAGAAGTCCGGTTGACGAAACGCAATTACGGCTGGCCCGAGGACGCAAAATTTCTTGTCCCCGACGGCGTGTACGAACATTTTCAGTCCGGCATCGGAAAGCGTGGGAAAGAGCTTCGCGGCGCGTGGTCCGCGCGATTCGATTCCTACAAGACGAAATTTCCCGCGTTGGCCGATGAAATTTCCCGCATGGAGAACCGGCAGCTTCCCGACGGCTGGGACAAGGACCTTCCATCATTTCCCGCCGATGCAAAGGGTCTGGCAACGCGCGACTCCTCCGGCAAAGTTGAGAATGCGATCGCCAAAAATGTTCCCTGGTTTTTTGGCGGCTCCGCGGACCTCGCGCCGTCGACCAAGACGCTACTCAGTGGAGTGGCCGATTTCGAAGCTGGAAATTATGCCGGACGAAATATGCACTTCGGCATCCGCGAGCACGCCATGGCTGCGGTCATCAATGGCATGAGCTTGACGAAGGTGCGCCCCTTCGGCGCGACGTTCTTTGTTTTCACGGACTACATGCGGGGCGGAGTGCGCCTGAGCGCGATCTCGGAACTACCGGTCATTTACATTCTGACGCACGATTCCATAGGTGTTGGCGAAGACGGGCCCACGCATCAGCCGGTCGAACATCTGGCGATGGTCCGAGCCACGCCTGGCCTGATGGTATTGCGCCCGGCGGACGCCAACGAAGTGGTCGAGGCGTGGAAGGTCGCCATGCAGCTCCAGCACCAGCCTGTGCTGCTGGTCCTCACGCGCCAAGCGCTTCCCACAATCGATCGGGCGAAATTTGCGCCCGCGGCAGGCCTCGCTCGCGGCGCCTACGTCCTGGCCGATGCTACGGGAGGAAAACCTGACGTGCTCCTGCTCGCCACCGGCAGCGAAGTCTACCTTTGCGTGGACGCGTTCGAGCGGCTTTCGAAAGAGGGAATCCAGGCGCGCGTCGTCAGCATGCCGTCGTGGGAGCTGTTCGAAAAACAGGATCAGGCCTACCGGGATTCCGTCCTGCCACCCGGGGTGAAGGCCCGTGTCTCCGTCGAGATGGCCACGACATTCGGATGGTCGCGCTACGTTGGCGTTTCAGGCCACAGCATCGGCATGCGCAGCTTCGGAGCCTCCGCGCCGCTGAAGGATCTTCAGAAGCATTTTGGCTTCACCGCGGAGAACATCGTCGTCGCGGCCAAGGAACAGATTCGACAGGCGCAAGGCTAGGCTGAGTATCTCTCCCGACAGATGTAACTGAAAACGAAGGTGACCTGTAGGGGCACGGCATGCCGTGCCCCTACACAGTGCAGGTGGGACGAGTCGCAATGTCCGCCGTTCAAATTCCGAGTCCAGCGCCAGATTCAGGGAGGGGCGCGTGATGGACGCATCGGACCTTTGGAAGCGGTACCGGCAATACCTCTGCCGCGTGGATTCGCTCGACCTCACACTCGACATCAGCCGCATGCACTTCGATGAACGCATCCTCACCTCGATGGAGCCCGCGGTGCAGCGTGCATTCGCTGACATGGACGCGCTCGAATCAGGCGCCATCGCGGATCCGGACGAAAAAACGCATGGTGGGGCATTACTGGCTGCGCGCGCCGCAAACCGCTGACCAGATTGCCGCCATCGTCGCCGCGCAATCCGCCGAGACCATTTATCTTATCCTCGAACATCTGTCTTCAAATGGCCGCGCCAAGATGGCCCGCAGCACCGACCCGGGCGTGCAGATGTTTTCGCGCATCTGAGGATGAAGTGGGGTTTCGGGCCAGTCTCCGATAACGTCGCGTTTCGGGAGCTGTCAAATGATCTCTTTGTTTGATAGTGCGTCAGTTTGCCCGATTCAGGTTTTAGTAGGACAGGCACTCCTGCCTGTCCGCGTGCGGACAGACAAGAGTGTCTGTCCTACCCAACAAACCGACCCATTACCCTTTGTTTTCTGCTGTCCTCATGCGCGATTTGACGGAATCGCCCTGCGTCACTCTGCGGCTTCAACTCCCTGCGCAACAAGCACGAGGTACCGGGTCTGTTTTTGCGACACCCTGAGTGTCCATGCGAAAATGTGGAATAGACGCTCGCAAGTATCGTATAACGATACTCTAGCCACGTATGGCCGAAACGATGGAAGCTCCGGCAAGTCCGATAAGCAGGCACATCAATCCATGGATCATCGCCATCGCGGTGATGCTGAGCACGTTCATGGAGGTGCTGGACACGACGGTGGTCAATGTTTCACTGCCGCACATTCACCTGGGCGCTGACGTCCTATTTGGTGGCCAACGCCGTTATTTTGCCCATCACCGGGTGGCTGGCGACTATTCTCGGACGCAAGCGTCTCCTGATGATGGCCGTGACCGGCTTCACTGTGACGTCGTTTCTGTGCGGCTTGGCGCCGAACCTGCTTTTGCTCATCGTGTTCCGCGTCCTGCAGGGCGCTTGCGGGGGCGCTTTGCAGCCGATTTCACAAGCGGTATTGCTGGAGTCTTTTCCGCGTGAGAGCCGCGG
>WNGO01002118.1_pt1 | contig 12742 bp, 13 predicted proteins | sample 5400511 | NCBI WGS metagenome assembly WNGO01 (sample SAMN13153380, study PRJNA577476) | soil metagenome | isolation source: 20 cm soil or saprolite under Garry oak tree replicate 2 | place: USA:California | collected 2016-06-15
CTCAAGACGTGCCGTGGCATGCGGCTTTCAACGATCTCGGCTCTGCCCTACTCAACAAACATGCAATCTCCGTAGGAGTAGAAGCGGTAGCGCTGAGCGACGGCGTGGTGGTAGGCGCGGAGGACGTTTTCTTTTCCTGCGAGAGCGCAGACCAGCATCAGGAGCGTCGATTGGGGCAGGTGGAAGTTTGTCAGTAGCGCATTAACGATGAGGAATTTGTAGCCGGGGTAGATGAAGAGATTGGCTTCGCCTGATCCTGGCCGGACTTCGCCGGAGGAATGGTGTGCGGCGTATTCGAGAGTGCGGACCGTGGTGGTGCCTACGGCAACGATACGGCGGGATTCGCGGCGGGCTTGACCGATCTTGGCGGCGGCTTCTTCGGAGATCGAATAGGGCTCGGAGTGCAAGGTGTGCTCTTCGACTTTCTCGACGCGGACAGGCTGGAAGGTGCCGAGGCCGACGTGAAGGGTGACTTCTGCGGTTTCGATGCCGCGGTCGCGGAGACGGGAGAGCGTCTCCGGAGTGAAATGGAGACCGGCGGTGGGGGCGGCGACGGACCCGCGCTGGCTGGCGTAGACGGTCTGGTAGCGGTCGCGATCACCGGGGGAATCGGCGCGGGAGATGTAGGGCGGGAGAGGGATATGGCCGATCTTCTCGACGCGGGCGAAGAAGTCGTCTGCCGGAGCGAAGTGGAGGTGGCGCTCGCCAAATTCGCCGCGGGCGATGACCTCGGCCTGGAGTTCGTCGTTGTCGCCGAAGAAAAGGTGCTCGCCGACGCCGATTTTGCGGCCTGGACGCACGAGGCATTCCCAATCGTTCGGATCGCGCTGCAGTTGCCGGGTGAGCAGGACTTCGACACGGCCGCGGAGGAAGTCACGCGAGGCAGGATTTTGCGGGCTGAGAGATTGGGACTTAAGACCGGCGCGGCGTCCAAAAAGGCGAGCGGGAAATACGCGGGTATTGTTGAATACCAGCAGATCACCGGGGTGGAGAAGTTCGGGAAAATCGCGAAAGTGGCGGTCAGCGAGCGCGCCGGTGGCGGCGGACAGATGGAGGAGGCGCGAGCCGGCGCGATCAGGCAGCGGCTGCTGGGCGATTAATTCTTCGGGAAGATGGTAGTGAAAATCGGAAACCAGCACTGAGCCGATTATAAGGAGGAAGGCCGATCCGCGGGCGTTCCGAGCTATCTGCAAGATCGATTTTCGATGCAAATTTTGGATTGTTTCCGGCACTGCGGTGCTGATACTATGCGAGAGCCTGACGTGCGGCCTGCTTTTTTACAAACTCCCCTAAAGGTGTGGATGCCTATAGAACGCAAATACAGGGAAGAAATCGTTCGGTACGGACGAATGCTGCACGAACGGGGATTCGTGGCGGCGATGGACGGAAATCTGTCGGTGCGGCTCAAGGGCGACCGGGTTCTGGTGACGCCAACCTGCTTGAGCAAAGGGGCGATGAGGCCGGCGGATCTGGTGATCGTCGACATGGAGGGGCAGCGCGTTTCGGGGCACCGGAATGTGACCAGCGAGATCGGGATGCATCTGCTGATTTACCGCTTGCGTCCGGACGTGAAAGCGATTTGTCATGCGCATCCACCCACGGCGACGGGGTTTGCCGCGGCCGGAATCGCGTTGACCGAGCCTCTGGTATGTGAAGTGGTCATGGGGCTGGGATGCATTCCGTTGGCGCGGTATGGGACGCCGGGGACATCCGAATTAGCGCAGACTCTGGAGCCATACGTACCAGACTACGATGCGATTCTGATGTCGAATCATGGCGTGGTCGCCTACGGAGATTCGCTCGAACATGCGTACATGAAGATGGAGACGGTGGAGCACTTCGCGCAGATTGCGTTGGTCACGCATCTGCTCGGACGACAGCAGCCGCTAAAGCAGGTGGAGATTGAGAAGCTGCTGAACGCTCGGACAAAATATTTTGGCGCGAAGATTGCAGCCGCGATGCCGCTGCCACGAGCTCCGCAGAAAGTGGGCTGAGCAACCGTCGTTGGTCTTTCGTCGTTGGTCGTTCGCGAAAATCGGGGCCTTCGGGCCCTTTCTCATTTGGTTGTTGCATTCGTCATCCACTGAACTCACCGCATAGGAAGCCAACGTCCCCACCCTCGCGCGCTACTCTCCACCTAGTCGAAATCTTACACCGGCACGGATGTTGATCGGCAGGGCGGGATAGCCAACTACCTCGTTGTAGCGGCGGTCGAGGGCGTTCTCGACGTTTGCGTAGGTCGTGACGCGGGAATTAATTGCGTACCATCCGCCTACGTCGGCGCGGACGTAGCCTGCGGCGTGGGTAATGTTGAAGCCGAAGAAATCGTCATCGGGGCGCGGGCCGACGAAGCTTGCGCCCACATTTGCCCCCCATCGAGATCCTAAATACGACAAAAGCTCAGAGGCGGCGTGTTTCGGACGTCGCAGAAGCGGCTGGCCGGGATTGAATTGTGTGTCGATGGGCGCTGGATTGTCGAGGATCTGTGTGGAGGTGTAGGTATACGCAGTGGTCAGCAGCAGACTCGAAGTCAATTTGGATTGCAGGTTGAATTCGGCGCCGTGGGCCAGGGATTTGTTGACGTTGACGTATTGGCCCACAAAATTTGCGGGGTCGACTTCGACGTAATTGATCTGATCGTGGAAGAGATTGTTGAAGTACGTAGCATTGAGGAACGCTCGATCGTGGAAAAGTGACTGTTGCACACCGGCTTCGAACGAACGTGAGCGCTCGGGCTTCAAGGTAGTGTTTGGAAGGTTGAAGGGGTTCGGCGGGATTCCGTTGAAGGTTTCTTCCAGGCGGGGCTCTTTGAATCCGGTGGCGTAAGAGAAGCGCAGACGGGTTCCGGAGAAGACATTGCCGCCCCGAAGGGCCTGCCAGATCAAGGCAATCCGGGGCACTCCTGTATTTCCGAAGGCACTGTTGTGGACGAAGCGGGCACCCGCGATAGCGATTAGCGTCTTCCAGGCAAGTTGCTGTTCCACGTAAACGTCACTGTTCAGTCTTTGGCCGTGGGTTTGGCCGAAGTTGATGTCGCCCACGAAACCGTTTTCGTTCTCCAGACGATATCCGAAGGTTGTGTGGCCCCAAGTGCGTTCGGAGTAGTCGCCCTGGTATTCGAATCCTGCGCGGTTGATGCGGTCGACTTCGTGGGAAGGAAAATCGATGAGACCGAAAGCCGGGCTTACGCGATCCAGGTCCCCAGGATTCTGCTCGTTGTAGCGGTAGAGGTAGTCGAATCCGGTAAAGCGATGCCGCCATCCCGACGGAGCGGTGATTGTGAGATCGACGTCTCCGAGCAAGCTGTTCAGTTGCGACCATTGGTCGGGGTTGGGGGGGAGCGGATACGAAGGACCGCCGGTCGGTTGAGAGACGAGGGGAACGTATCCGTTGAAGCTCCATTCGCCGGGAACACCGGTGTGGCTGTTGGAGTGGCGTAGGCGAACGCGCACCGAGGCGTGATCGGTCAATGCGGCTCCTACGTTGGCGCCTTCCATCGAATCGGAATAGGTGTTGTTGATGCCGGAGCCTTGCGTGTTGAACTGGCTGCCGAAGAAGTTGTAATCGAAGAAGCTGCGGGCGCCGGCGAGCGAGGCGAATCCGTGGGCTGTCGAGAAATTCCCGCCGTCGGCACCGAAGCGGAGTTCGGGAACGCGAGTGCTGCCGTTGCGCGTCCAGACCTGAACGACGCTCGTCATGGCGTCGGAGCCGTAGAGGGTGCTTTGGGCGCCGCGGACGAACTCCATGCGATCGGCCTGATCGAGCGGGAGCGTGCCGAAATCGAACGTGCCTCCGGGTTCGTTGATGGTGACGCCATCGACGATGACTTTGTTGTAGCGGGACTCGCCGCCACGGACGAAGAGCGAAGTGAGGCCCCCGCGCTGGCCGGCGGCGTTGATGATGGCGCCCGGTAGAAAGCGGATGGCATCCGCGGCTGCGGTGGGCTGCATCGCCGTCAACTGTGAGCCGTTGAGCACGTCGACGTCTGCGCCGGATTCTTCACCGGGCACCGGAGTGCGTGTGGCCGTTACGACAACGGTCTGCGACGCCGTGGCCAGACGCAGGACGATCTTGATTTGCGGTTCGGTTGGAACGGCGGCGAAGTCCTCTGCGAATCCGGGAGCGAGCACTCTGATCTGGCAGGATTCATTCCGCTTTGTGGGCAATGTCGCCGTGCCTTCGGCAGAGGTCGTTTGCGTGGCGATAACAGTTTTGTTGTGCACGCCGCATAACAAAGACACTTGAGCGCCCGCGACAGCGGCGGATTGGGGATCGACAACTTTAACGGTGAGATCGGCAGCGAAAGCCGCTGCGGGAAGAAGCAGGGTGAAGAAAATAGTGAGTGTGCGCATTCCATCCTCCTTGGCACGCGAAAGAGGTTGAGGTCGGTGGATCGCGCCGGTCTCCTGGCTTCGCGAGTGAGGATGAGTTCGATCCGGATTCGTCCGCGGCCTTCCCGGGAATTTCCCAGTGGCCGAGGGCAATGTCCTCGCTTACAGTTGCGCGGCAGCGCGGGAATTGCACCCGCTTCCCTGTCTTCGCCGAGCGGCGAAGACGCGCTTTCCTAAGATGACAAAGAGCGTAGTAGCGGAATCGAGAGTAATAGGCGGGAGATGCGAAGTCAAATGGGAGGTTTTGCCAAGTTGCCGTGGCTAAACGTCACATCCCCGGAACTCTGCCCGAGAGGTAGTTACTGCGCAGCCGTTGGCCCGATCCGTCGCGTCAGATCTCTGAACCGATCATCGGAACGGAACTTATCAAACGCGGCTCTGACTGCAGCCAGTAGAGCAACTCCGTGGAACGCTTCTGATACGCCTTTCCCAGGCTCGCAAACATTGCATCTGTCTCCGGGTGGCTTTAGCGCAGCTTTGATCTGCCAGTAGAGGACAAAAACGATCCAGACCACGGGAAAGAAAGATTCGTAGAACCAAAGCATGCGGACCTCCGGGCGCTAAAAGTACTACGCAGGCGGGCCAGGGTAGTTCCAGACCGAGCATCGCCACCTGTTCGTCTGCCAGAGCTAGCCTCCGCTCACGCGCCTCCGAGCGCGCAAACAGCCCCGCTACCCAAGCGTAAGTCAGTTTGCGAGTTGAGCCAAGAAGGTTGGGCGATTCGTTAAGACTGTCGAAAACGGGCCGACACCGCTTATCGAGTGGTTAATGAGATGCCTATGAAGCTCCGCAGTTGCCTGATGCCATCGGATGGGTTCTACTATTCGACGTTGAAAAAACACTTGGCGGGGAGACTCACTCATGAAACGCGTGACAGGCATTGGCGGAATTTTTTTTCAGTCTGAGAGTCCAGATCATTTGTATGACTGGTATGAGAAGCACCTCGGCATTAAGCGGGAGGCGCACGGACAGGGCGCTACATTTGAGTGGCGCGAGTTGCAATCGCCGGACGGAAGCCAGCCGGGTGCAAAGGGGGCGACGGCTTGGTCGATCTTTCCGAGAAGCACGAAGTATTTTGGCGAGAGCAAGGCCAGCTTCATGGTGAACTATCGTGTGGATGATCTGGATGGGTTGCTGGAGGAATTGAAGAAGGCAGGAGTCGAGATTGATCCGCATCGCGAGAACGCCGATTACGGACGGTTTGCGTGGATCATGGATCCCGATGGAAACCGAATTGAATTGTGGGAAGCACCGAAGGAGAATTGAACCGGCGCGACGAACCGGCTCGTTCACCTTCTTGCGGATCAGAGTAAGTGACGTGGATGTTGTAACCCATCTCAGTCATCTTGCGACATGCTGACGGATGTTCCCGGATTCGACGGCAACTGTGTACTACGACTTCGGAGACTTCTATCGTTCTACGTGCGAACCTCGGAGGTAGCTGGCAGCCGAGTCCGTGTGATGACGACCTCAGCTTGCGGCAATAGAACATCAACCCCATAAACCCGACGTCAACTGTTTAAAACAGGCGTGGGGATGAAAAATCCGGATTCTTCTCAAGCAGCCGAAATTTGGGAATACAAAATGCCTGGAAAATTGAGCGTCGTTGGTGGCGCATACTAGCGCGATTTTATTCTTGCGAATTTTGCAGTAGGGAGTTTTTCAACTGCCACAGGCGATTTCATTCTATTTCCGCGCGGGGGAAGAGCGGAATCTCTGCGTAGCGTCTTGGGGAGACGACTCAGCCAAGCAGGTATTCGCGGCACTGGCAGGCGAGTCAGAGTTTCAGGCTGCCTATTGCTTAAAGACCACCGGAGGCCCGCTGACTCGCTTTCCCTTAAGGTTGACGGTCACCTCGACACGGTCGGCGATCTTGACGAAAGGAATGCCTTTATTCATCCCGTAATCCCTACGGTCGAAAGCCATTGTCCCCTTAATCTCACCCGAGCCTGTGCCCTTACCAGTAACCGTAAACGTCAGCGTCTCGGGCTTAGATACCCCGCGAATGGTAAAAGTTCCCGGCAAATCCAAAGTGGTGGGACTGGTCTGAATAACCTTGTCTGAGTGAAAAGTAATCAACGGATCCTTCTCGACGTTGAAGAAATCTTGGCTCTTTATCTTGCCGTCTTTCATCCCGCTCCCGGTATCCACGCTGTCGGCCTGAATTTTGATATCCAAGCCGCCGGTCGTGACATCAGGAGATGTAAACATTAGAGTGGCTTCCCACTTTTTGAAACTACCTTCTAGAGCCACTGACGACTTTATGTAGAACGTAATCTTGCTTTCTTCCGGAGTAATCACGAAGACAGGAGTCTCCTCTTGGCCTAGTGCGGGAAACGTGGCGGACGTTAAGAGGCAGAGGACGGCTAATCGTATGCTGCAGAACGTGGATCTTCCAGACATAAACTGCCTCCCACCAGTTGCCATGAGAGCAAACTAGTGAATCCGAGGGTGCTCTTCGATTGTCATGCTTGCTAAATGATCGGCGACACTGTCAAATGCGACAGGCAAGCCCGAGCCAACGCTGGAAGATGAGCGTAATGGGATGGTAGGCTCACCGACCCGGCTGCACTTGCCTATCGCACGAGAAAGGCGTTGCCTGCGCGCTTCGACCGTTCCAAATAGGAGTACCAACGCCTCGGCTTATGGCGTGTAGCTCACCACCTGAACGGAATGAGTGCTCTTGAGCGAGGTGCCGTCCCCTTGCTTGGCAACCACCGTGATGGTGTGCTTCCCGGCAGCGAGATAAATGTAATTGCTCCACATTTTTACGTCCGCCGTGCCGGAATAATGTTCCGTCGTCAACGTCTTGGTTCCGTCCACCCATATCTGTACCCAGCTGATGCCTGCCGAGCTTTGTGCCACGGCAGAAACGCGCACCGGCGAGGGGCCGACCTCATTATTCGCGGGCTTGCAAAACGCGATCGAGCGATCAGTGCTCGGCATGGGACAAGGCAACTGCAGGGATTGGCGAAATGACACCGATTTCTGAAATGTGCCCAATGCGTCGGTCACGACGATCGTGTCGATGTGGATCTTATCGTCCCAGTTGAAGCTGGGCCCGCCATTGAAAATGTCAGGAGGGTTGTTAATGTACTGCCCATCCAGATACTCCTTCGCAGTGTGGGGCAAGGAGTCCTTGATCCACCCATATTCCAGAACTGCGAACCAGCTGACAGTGGCGTTGTCAATTGGATAACAAAAGGTGATGGTTCGGTCCTTTGCTAACGGGTTACAGGGCGGTGGAGGGGTGGTCTGCGCAATGGCGGCAGACGTCATTACGGCAACGGTCGCGATCGATGCGAAAAGAGAGCAAGGAAAATACTTCATTCCGTTTCCTCCTCAAGACAGGCGGAGATAGCGTCATTTAGAAGCGACGCTGCGAATTAAAGGTTGCCGGTGTCGCCGAACTGTCGAAAGCAGAACCCTGTACGGGCATTTTGAGTGCAATGGCAATATTTCAACACCTATCCGAATTCACTGTGCAGAGTTGAACATTATCCCTTCTTTGGTTTGTCGTATCCTCCGCAGCATGAAGACTAAACCGACTCTCAAACGGATCCAGGCTCTCTGGTGCCCGACCTGTGGCTCGGGACCGGGCGAGGAATGTGAACTCAGCTCGGGTCAATCGCGCGCAGAGCCGCATGCAGACCGACTCCTGACCTGCCTGGGACTGATAGACGTTCTCACACCCAAATGAGTGTAATTAGGAGTGGGTATTGAAAGAATCCCCTTTTCTGAAAACCGCCGAAATTTGGGAATAGAAAATGTCTACCGAAACCCAGATCGTCGTTTGTAGGGCGTCCAAGCGCAGAGTTTTTTCGACTGTTTTCTGGTGAGTGAGTTTGGAAACATCGGATACATCAATCTGGCGTACTTCTCACCTGATGCAGACGCGGGACGTGCGCTTGCGGCAGTCATGCAAATGGTGGACGGATTGATATGGCTTTCAAGACGACTCTGTCTCGACCGGTCAGGGACATGGTCGGCAGTACATGGTCGGGGCGGTCCATCTGGCAGCCGACCCCACCCCACTGTGACCTGTCGCATCAGCCTTGTAGCAAGCAAAATGGAACATCCATGAAACGAGCTGCGTATTGCGCTATCGCCTTGCTTTTGGTTCTCCCCTCACTGATATTTTCCCCGGCGCAAGCCCAGGTATCGGTGACCATGCATCACAACGACGTGGGCCGCACCGGGCAGAATCTGAATGAGACGATCCTGAACACGTCCAACGTCAACGTCAACCAATTCGGCAAGCTCTTTGCTTGTCAGGTAGACGGCTACGTCTACGCTCAGCCGCTCTACGTGGCGCAGGTGACGATTTCCTCCGCGATCCACAACGTCGTGTACGTGGCGACTGAGAATGACAGCGTGTATGCATTCGATGCTGACAATGGCGCGCAACTTTGGCACGTCAACCTCGGAACGCCTGTGCCGAGCACGGACATTTCGTCGACGTATAAGGACTTGACGCCGGTTATCGGCATCACTGGCACTCCGGTGATCGATCCTGTCAGCAGCACGATTTACCTGGTGGCAAAGACCAAAAACACGAGCAACAACACCTACCATCAGAACCTGCATGCGCTCGACATTACCTCGGGAGCAGAAAAACCCGGGAGCCCGGTTGAGATCACGGCCAGCGTGCCGGGCAGCGGCGCGGGATCGAGCGCAGGCACGATCGCGTTCCAGCCGCTGTACGAGTTGAATCGTCCGGGATTGCTTCTTTTGAACGGTGCGGTTTATATCGCGTTCGGATCGCACGGAGATATCGGTCCCTATCACGGATGGGTGCTGGGCTATAACGCGTCGACATTGGCGCAGCTGGCGGTGTTCAACACGACGCCCAACGGCAGTGAAGCCGCCGTCTGGCAGGGCGGGCAAGGTCTGGTCGCCGACGCGGACAGTATTTATTTCATGACGGGCAACGGCACTTTTGATGCGAATACCGGCGGAACTGATTACGGCGACAGTGTGGTCAAGCTGGCGACCTCAACCGGGCTTTCGGTCAGCGACTATTTCACACCTGATAATCAGGGATCCCTCAACCAAACTGACGCCGACCTCGGCTCGGGCGGGCCCATCCTGCTGCCTGGAACCAGTTCGATCGTGGGCGGCGGCAAGGACGGCATTCTGCGCCTGATCAATACCGCCAGCATGGGCGAATTCAACGCGGCGTTCAATGGCGACCTGCAGGAATTTCAGGCGACCAGCGGAATAATCATGATCGGCCCGATTTACTGGAACAGTCCCAATCACGGTCCGGTTCTCTATCTGTGGGGGCCGGGTGACTACCTGAAGGCGTTTGAGTTCTTGAACGGATCTTTTCAAACCACCCCCGTATCGAAGAGCACCCTGACGAGCCCGGCGGGAAATTCCAATGCGGCAGGCTTGTCGCTCTCCGCTAACGGAAGCACATCGGGCACTGGAATTGTTTGGGCATCGGTCTCGTACTCGGGCGACTCCAATCAGCAAACGGTGCCGGGGATCCTTCGTGCATTCGACGCGACAAACCTGAACACGGAACTGTGGGACAGCAAGCAGAATGCTGCGCGAGATGATGTCGGCAACTACGCAAAGTTTGCGCCGCCGACAATCGCGAACGGCAAAGTGTATCTGGCTACCTTCTCGAATCGACTGCTGGTTTACGGCTTGCAGCCGCCGGCTGTCCTGTCGGTGACCTCGATCTCGCCGACGTCAGGGCGAACCACGGGTGGGACGAAAGTGACGATTACGGGAAGTGGATTTCAGTCAGGGGCGGCGGTGAGCTTCGGGGGAAGTGCGGCGACGAACGTGACGGTTGTGAGCGCTACCTCCATTACCGCCACCACTCCACGCCACGCAACCGGAACTGTGAGCGTCACTGTAACCAACCCTAGCGGGCAGAGTGCCACACTCGTGAATGGCTACACTTACAGAAGGAGAAAGTGAGAGCTGAGTTCGATGCGAGGTCTCATTCGTCTTCCGAGCCTGTCGCTCAGTGGGACAGGGAGTCGCTGACAAGTGTGCGACGCGAGGATGTTCGCCGCCTAGCGCAATCGCGGGGAGAAGTCGGTCAGGGCGAGATAGGTCGAGTCAACCTTATCGACGAGTTTGCCGTTCGCCTCAGATTTCTCCTTGACACTCTTCCACTCGGGATCGTCCTGGAAAGACTTCCAGTTGGCAGCAGCGGCATCGCGGCTGGGATGCTGAAGAATGTAGATCAGGGTATTGCTTTTCTCCGGTTCATCGAGAGGCGTCCAGTACGCGACGCTTTTAATTCCGTGGCGGTCAAAGATCTTTATGGTGTGGTCGCGGAAGCGCGCCTCGAGGTCGGAAAGTTTTCCTGGAGCCGCATGATAGACGCGGAGTTCGTAGACGGCTGCGGCGGATGCAGGATTGGCGTTGTCTTGCCGGGCGGCGGCCCAAAGTGAGGCTGGAAGCAGGGTTGCCGCGGGAAGCGCCTGAACGAAGGTTCGTCTTTTCACGGGAGGCATTCTAGCAGAAGAAGATTGGATGAGCGCGAACCGCGGGGAATCAGTGTGAGGCCCGCCGGCACAATGATGATTCCCGCTCACCGCGTTTGCGGTTGTGCAAGCGGCCCCTTCGATCCGCAGGGGAATCGAAAGGGCGCTGTTCCAACTATCCTCCGGCTACGGGGTGGTTTGGCCAACGAATGACTGGCAGGAAACGTTGGGATGCCAGTTTACGAATGCGCCCTTGGGATTCGCCTTCCACGCCCAGACATGCAGCGTGTAGAAGGCGGGCAGACCGAAGCGATTCGGCGATGAGAAGTAGTGGAAGATCTGTCCCATAAGCTGCGGCGACACGCCCGGATGCTTCTCATCCCACGCACTGGCGATCACGAGATAGTCGGCTCCGGTTAGTTTGACACTTCCGTCCGGATGCGCCTCGTAGAGAATGATCTGGGGATGGTTGACGTCCACGATACCGTTGCCCACCAGAGTGTCATTGACGTAGTGGAGACCCATCGCGCCAAAGTCGTCACCGCTTACGCAACCGAACTCAAGGCGATAGCCGTCGTTCTCGGCCACTCTGACATCCTTGAACCGTTCCGTGGCTTGCCGAACACTTCTGAGAAGGGCACTCTGCTGGTCCTGTTGCGCTTGTTCGTTTTGCGCTGTCGTCTCGTGCGAGTGTACCTCTTGCGCCACTGCGCGCAAGAAGCAGACATTCACGAGAGCGAAGGCGATGACAGAATATTTACATTGCTTCGCGAATTGACCCGTTTTCCTGGTGAGAGTGAGAATCTGCGTTGTATTCACTGGAATTGTCTCCTTTTTGTAAAATCGACGCTCATCTTCGCTGGGCTATCGGTGATGGCCCTCCCGAAATGCATTTTGCCGGGACCCGTCCGGTCGAACCGCTCTTTGTCGCCTGGGGGAAATTCGAGAATCACGACTCGAAATGCTGAGCTTCGTCTTGCAAATGGAAAGTAACAAGCGTCCGGACAGGAAGTAACGAAACAACGCCAAAGAAAAACCAAAATCAACGGGACAGAGTGGGCGGGCTACGGTGGCCTCGGCTTAGAGATTTCTCCGTCGGCTGGAGAGATCTACTATGCGCTGTCCCTGCATCGACCTACCTAGCGCCGCCATTTCCCAATCACATACAGGATGAGTGTGAGCAGAAGGCTCAGCAGGATGGAGGTGGCCAATGGAAAGTAGAAGGTTGTGTTCTTGCCGCGGTAGAGGATGTCTCCTGGGAGGCGGCCCAGCGGGAGGTGCAGTCGGCCCACAACGAGCAGGAGGATTCCGGCGAGGAGGAGTGCGGCGCCGAGAAGAATCAGAAGTTTGGCGAGGTCGGTCATGAGGGTGGGGCTGAAGCTCCTTTCATTTTAGCGACTTTACGCGGCGCTGAAGCGCCGTTCTTCCACGGTGTTCATCGGACACACTTCCACTCGGACGTTGCTTAGGGCGGAGTTTAGGAGCAAAGTCAAAAACCCACCCTGTCGAACAAAACGCGACAAGGGTGGGGCACCCTCGGATTGATTTCATGTACTGCTGGGTTTGAACTGGCGGGACAAATTCTGGAACACTGTTGGCCGCAACGACGACACCTTATCCAGGGCGTTGTCTCGGGGTACTTTGGCAACTTCAATCAGCTTGTCCCTCCGGAGGTTTTGCTATGCCGCTTTCATCCGATGCTTCGTCTCTCTTTTCTTCGAGCTCTTTCTGTGCTGGTGCTGTTTATGTCGGTGTGCGGAGGCCCGCGTCCCGCATTCGCGCAAGACGTGCTCACCTATCACAACAGCAATGCACGAACCGGAGTGAACAACAAGGAGACGATTCTCACGACTAGCAATGTGAATGCGGCAACGTTTGGCAAGTTGTTCACTCTGCCTGCGG
>WNGO01002736.1_pt1 | contig 12740 bp, 11 predicted proteins | sample 5400511 | NCBI WGS metagenome assembly WNGO01 (sample SAMN13153380, study PRJNA577476) | soil metagenome | isolation source: 20 cm soil or saprolite under Garry oak tree replicate 2 | place: USA:California | collected 2016-06-15
TGGCAGAGGATGATGGACTGGTTGATCCCGTCCCGCTGGAGTAAGCGCCGGTGGCGGGCGGTGTGATTCCACTGTTTGAATGATCCGAAGTCGACGACGTCGGGCCCGAGATAACTGGCTGTGTGGTTACTTCACCAGGGGCGCCACTCACCGGGGCGGGACCCGCGAACGCGTATGACATTATTCCAATCGCGAGGGCGACGATCGAAGAGGCGATTGGCAATTTCATGAGGGGAGAGCAATTACAACGACACAACGTCAAAATCAACGGATGTTACCCACTTTGGTTACGGTAAAATCTTTGTAAATCGATAAAAAAACTGCTCTTACGGCGTCGCTGTGACTGTTGCAGTAGCGGTTGCGCTGGCGGTCGCTGAGGCCGACGCACTGGCGGAAGCGGAGGGTGAGGGTGACGCGGAAGGAGAGCGATGAGGGTTGTGCTTTCCTTTTTCCCAGCCCAAATGTTTTCCCGGCGGCGTGCCGGACGGGGGCTGTCCCGGCGTGCCGTGAGCGGCTGGGCTTTCGCTCGCTTTGAGGCCGGTGTCCATCAGGCTCGCCTTAAATGTTTTATCGGTTTCAGCGCCCTGGCCGCTTTCAGCGGATTCTTTCTCGCCCACGTCTCGATCACCGGTCTCGATCATCTTTTCACCGCGATCAAACGCGTTTGAATTCTGATGCGAACTCCCATTGGAAGAGCCGTCCTCCGCGGTGTCGCGTCCCCAGGCGCTACCGCTTTTGCCAGGGTTGTCTTGCGAATTGAATTTGGTGCCGTCGCTGGCGGACTGTCCCTGTTGGCCGGGATTATTATCCTGATTGAATCCGGGTCCGCTCGCGCTGCCGCGGCCATGATCACCGGATTGTCCCGGCCCGGCTACGACATAGGAAATGAGGCCGATGCTGCAGATGAATGCGAGAAATGTACGAAAGCTGGATAGGTTCATAAGCTTGCTGTTTTCGGTGCCATTTCAGAACAGAAACCGGCCTAAAATTCAAGCCATTTTACGGAGAGGTCGCATCCTAATTGGCAGTCGGTTTAAGTCCGACGCGCGTGTAGCTAAAAGAAGACCTGCACAAGATCGACATCTGCGCCGCGAGATTTCAGGCGTTACGACGCTAAGGTTCTCAACAAAATATTGAGCCCGCCGATCAATCCGACTCCAAGCGAAAAGCTTTTCAGGACTAAGCCTTTACCGTGTTTCAACATTTCCCCGAGAACGGCGTGTGCGGCGAGATACAAAAATCCGCCGCCGACGTGCGCCATGAACAAAGCCAGCCAAAACGAGGATGTGTTCGCCAAAAAGAAAAAACCGATCATTCCCCCGAGTAGCGTCGTCGCCTCAACGGCTGCGACCCAGCCGAGCGCGCGCGCCCTTGGCCATCCCGCGCCGATTAAGAGGCTGCCCAACGCGAGGCCTTCCGGAATTTTGTGAATGCAAAGAGCGGAGAAGAGCGACCACTGACCGGCTGTGGTCGATTGTGCTTCCTGTCCAATTCCAAGCGCCAACCCGTCGGTCGTGCTGTGGATTGCCAGCGCGACAATCAGGGCGGAAGCGATCTCGCTAAAATGCTTTGTCGCGTCAGCGTCAAAATGGCTGGCCGCGCAAGCGGGACAAACGTGATGAACATACTTGCTGAGGAAGAAAAAAAGCGCGTAGCCGGTCGCAGCCGCCAATGCCACCGCCCACCACGGGCAATCGTTTAAGCTTTCCGGTAAAATCGCAAAGAGGGTCACGCCGAGCAGTGTGCCGGCGGCGAAACTGATCAATGCGCAAAGCGGCCTGTGAGTTAAACGCAACAAGGTGCTGATCGATCCGCCGGCCAGCGCGAATACATAAGCGGCCACGACCTGCCAGAAGGTGATTTGCCCGTTCAAGAGCTTGTCACCGTTTCGTGGGCTTCTTGGCAGTGCTGCGTCTCGATCGTGACGTGCACCAGTTCGTCGTGGTCGCGGAAAAGCGCTCGATAATAATCCGACGGCCTCGGCTCGTGGGCGACGATCGAAACAATCGCGGCAAATTTTCCGGCGCCCACCTGCCAGACATGGAGATCGGTCACGATCGAATCACCGTCGCTTTCTACCACGCGCCGTATCTCGTCAGGCAAATCCGAGGATACTGGCGTCCGATCGAGCAAGATGCCGCTCGTGTCTCGTAACAATTGGTAAGCCCATGAAAAAACAACGCCGCTTCCGACCAAACCCACAACTGGATCAAGCCACGACCACCCGAAGAATTTGCCGCCGGTCAGTGCCAGGATTGCGAGCAACGATGTAAATGCATCCGCCAGGACGTGGAGGTAGGCGGCGCGCAAATTTAAATCATGATGATGAGCGCCAATGGGGTCATGGCTTTCGTGGCGGGCGCCACTAAGCAGGAACGCGCAACCGACGTTGACGAGCAAGCCAATGCAAGCGATGCCGATTGCTTCATTAAAATGAATTGTCAGTGGAGCGAAGAGTCGCCGGGTGGATTCGCCGGCCATCAACAGCGCCACGACCGAGAGCACAATGGCGCTGGCGAATCCTCCGAGGACACCGATTTTTCCGGTGCCGAAACTAAATTGCTCATTCGAGGAGTGCCGCCGCGTAAAATAATAGGCGATCGCGGTGATCAGAAACGCAGTCACATGCGTGCTCATGTGCCAGCCGTCGGCCAGCAGCGCCATTGAATGAGAGAGAAGACCGGCGCCAATTTCGACGACCATCATCACGCCGGTAATGGCAATGACGATGCGCGTTCGGCGTTCGCTTTTCGTGAAATCGCTCACGAAATCGTGCGAATGGCGGAACCGGGAGTGATCCACGCGATGCATGGCGATCCAAAATAGCCTGATTCTTAGAAATTCAGCCCTAAAAATCGTAAGCCACCGTGCCGTAGAAGCCGCGGCGCTGACCGAATTGCGGTGCGCCGACTCCGATGCCGCTGCCGTCACGCAATTCGTAGACCTCGTCGAGGAGATTCACGATATCGAACCGGATCTTGAAGCTGCCGAGGACCTGCGGAATTTTCACAACGCGCTGGAGCGACAAATTGACTGTTCCGTAATCAGGAACGCTTTTGGTGTTGGCAAAGCCGCGGCGAAGTCCGCTTCCATAAAGGAAATCACTCGATAACTTCCAATCATTCCAAGTGTAGGCGGCGCCGACGGTGGAGGTCCATCGCTGGTCGTGATCGAGAAAAATCCAATGCTTGTTAACGAACGCGTATTCGGCAGGATCGAAAAGAAATTGGGACGAGCTCCAATGGACGCCCCGGGCCCATTCCCAACCCACATTTCCGTAGGCCGAGAACGGGCCATGGTCGTAGTTGGTGGTGAATTCGCCGCCGTAAATTCGGCCACGTTTGTAATTGAACGACGATTGAATGAGCGCCGCTCCAAATTGGCCTTCGTCCAGAGTCGAATGTGAGCTTTTGTAAAAAGCATCGAGGCCGACATTCCAGCCTTCCATGATTTTTTGGGTTACTCCGGCGTCGAAATAATGGGCGCGCTCGGAACTAATCGCAGAATCCTTCATGATGGCCGATCCATTGGTGGTCCCGGCGAATTTGGCGATAGTGCTTTGCGGAACCGCTTCCAAAGGCGGCGGCGTGAAGTAACGCGCGTAACCGACATGGAGCGTGGTTAAATCCCAGGGCTTATAGACGACGTTGATCCGGGGACTGAATTGGTTCTCGTCCTTAAACCCGTTCACGAAATCCAAACGCCCGCCATAGTTGACCGTAACTTGTTCGAGCGGTTTCCATTCGTCCTGTAAATAAAAACCGTAGAAGTAGCCGTACTTCTCGTGGTTATCGACGATGCGCCTCGGCATTGTGCTGGTTTGATTGCCATTGGCATCGACCGGAAAAACGAGCGTCACCGTGTCGACGGTGGCGTATTGTTCGGTGAAAATGAGGCCGCCGCGAATGGTGTGCTCGTCATTCAGTTTGTAGCTCGAATCGAACTCGGCGCCGTTCGAGAGAATGTCGCGATCCACCCGCGAGGCGACACCGGTAAAAATGAGGTCGCCCACGTTGTCAGGTCGAAAAAGGATCTCGCTGTAACGATTGAAAACCGAGGCCTGGAAATTGAAATCGCCCGCGTTTTTTTGATAGGTCAGAATTTCGTAGGCGTTATCTTCCGATTGGTTTTCGTCCAGCTTGGCCGAGTTGAAATTTGTTCTGCCCATGTCGTTGAATATCGGCGGTTGCCCCGGGTTGTTCGGAATTTGAAAATCATTGTGATTGTCGCCGGCCAGCAACGTGAACCGGCTGGTGTCGTCGATGATGTAAGACAAATAAGCGAATTCTTTGAATTGATCCGTGTCGTCGTGGATCGGGCTGCTGCGGCGCGTGGGATTTTCGATGCCGATGCCGTTGTGCAAATAACTTTGGGTGACGTAATAGCTGAGCTTTCCGGTCACGCCGCCGCGCTCCAGACTCTCCATGAAAGTGTCGAAACTTCCGACATAGATGGAAGCTTCGCTGCCGATGAAACCCGCGCCGGTCTTGGTGTGAATGTCGATCACGCCGGTTTCACGAAAACCGAACTGGGCCGGAAGCGCGCCGGTCATGAGTGAGATGTTGTCGGCAAAGCGCGTGGCCAGTTCCGGGCCGAAGCCGGGAATGCTCTCTGGCAGAAGCACGTCGTCGATCCGGTATTGTAAATTCGCGTGCTCACCGCGCACGTGAAGTTGGCCAAATGAGTCTTGCGCCACGCCCGGAAAACGCAAAATAGTTTGGTTGAATGGCGCGTTCTCGCCCTGCGCCTGTGAATCGAGCCGGTCCGGTCCGATTGTGTAACGCGTCGCGCCAAGACTTGGGACGATCGCTTCCCGTGATACGTCGAGTTCCTGGCTGGTAACGGTTACACTTTCGGCCGTGGCCGTTCCCGGACTCGCTGAAGGCGACGAGGTTGAGGCTGAAGGAGCGGTTGTTGTTGTTGAAGCTGCCGGTGTCGAAACGGCTTCCTGTGCGGTGATGATCCTTGTCATTAAAAGGATCGCACCAAATGCGATTGGAGAATTTTTCATTAAAATTGGTTGTCGATCTAGTTTTCAAAGTTGTGATTGGTTGCGGCATTCGCGATTTAGGCGAACGCCAATTGCTGTAGCCGCTTCGCTGTGTGAAGCGCGGCGCTCAGCGTGATTTCTAACCGGGCATTGCGCCGCCCACAGGGCGGCAGCTACAGATGGCGCCGTGTGCTAGACCAGCGCCGGCGGCGCGTGCTCGAAAACGCCGGCGACAAGAAAAATCGGTTCAACCCACTGCGGAGTCAGAGCCGGAATTGAAGAAGATTGATCGATGAGGGCCGGAACACTGCCGAGCGGAACGTTTGGAGAATGATCGTAGTTGCCGGAGGCAACCATCGTAACTGCGCAAACGTGATCCCCTCGATTTGCGTCGCGATGAATCCGCTGGTGCAGTTGCGGCGAAGCACTCAGCGCCAGCGTCCAAAGAAAGGCCAGGCAAAGGAAAATAGCGACAACGGCACGGTCGCTCCGGCTGCTTCTCATTGGAGGCGAGTTTCTGTCCGGTCGGCCAGTCCCGCAACATCTTTTTGTACGGTCACTTCGGAGCTGGAGCGCCGGTCTCGGATTTCTTACCCCACAAATGAAAGGTGTAGGTGAAGACAATATATCCCATCAATCGATCCGGGTGATAATTCGCGAAATAGAGCGCGGGATTAACTTGAAAGTCCGGCGTGATGTTCCAAGTGAATCCAATCGTCGAGGAATTTTCCCTCCCGCTCTGGAAATCGACCTGCACCCGCCATTGCTTATTAAAATCATAAGCGTAACCGAGAATCGCTTCGTTTTTGTAACCGGCATGGATCGCACCGGCGAAGACTTTGTGATGCTCGGTGCAGTAACCCGCTTCGATATACGGCTGAGGGTCGACGTTCAGATGAGGCGACCAATTCACGAAGCCGACCGAAAGAAGATAAGGTTCCTTTGTCAGCAGTCCGAATTCGGTCGCGAAAATCCAATCGTCCGGATCGAAACCGCGAAACACCGCTACTTCCGCCCATTTGGTCAGGCCCATCTCCGCTTGCAGTTCGTATGGGTTTGCAATCCGCTTGTCTTGAATCTGGAGACTCAAAGACAAGTCGCCCTCCTCCTCTAACTCCGGCGTCACGATCTGGCTCAGGCCTTTGGTGGTCGCGAATGATGATGAAGCGCAAATGAAAATGGCGGCGAAGACAACGAGGAGATTCTTCGCCGCGGCGAATCCGTCCGTTGGCGGACCGATCTTCGCGGGAGTGCGCATGGCTGAACGATTATCGCCGCCAGTGCGGGAGTCGAGCGCAGATGTTTCGATTACACCGCTCGTTGACCGAGCCATTGCACCGCCAGCCGTGTAACCTGCCGCGCGTTTTTGAGCTTCAGCTTTTCTTTAATGTTGGTGCGATGTGTCTCGACCGTTTTCGGGCGGACGCCGAGCGCGTCGGAAATTTCGCGGACTTCGTGGCCTTTGCCGATGAGCTCGAAAATTTCGAATTCGCGATCGGTTAAAAGGTTGATCGGATCGTCGGTCGAAGGCGTTTGCCCGGCCGGCCCGTTATGCTGCAATTGCGCCGCAATCACCGGACTGAGATAACGCCGCCCGTTCAATGCTTCCCGGAGCGCGAGGGCGATGTTGTCGATCGCGTCTTGTTTTACAATGTAACCCATCGCGCCGGCCCGGAGCGCGCGCGTGGCGTAAAGCGCTTCTTCGTGCATGGAAAGAATCAGCACCGGCAATTTTGGAAATTCTGCGCGAATTGTTTTTGTCAATTCGATTCCGCTCGTTCCGGGCAAGCCGATATCGACGATGACGAGATCAGGTCCAAGTTTTCGAATGAGCGCCATCGCATCTTGCGCTGTGCTCGCCTCACCACAAACAAGGAATTCGTGTTTTGAGTCGATCAGGCGCACGAGGCCTTTGCGCAAAACGGGATGGTCGTCGACCAACAAAACTCGCTTCGCGTTTTGGTGATTCGGTTTCGTAGCCATCAGGCCGCCTGGCCTTCCAACCATTGCACGGCAAACCGTGTGACCTGGCGAGCGTTCTTCAAATTCAATTTCTCCTTAATGTGCGCGCGATGGGTCTCGACCGTCTTGGCGCTGATGTGCAGCGCCTGAGCGATCTCGCGCACGTCGCGGCCTTTCCCAATCAATTCCAGAATCTCGAGCTCGCGATCGCTCAACTTGTCGGTTGGGTTGACCTGACTGTTTCCGCTGGCGAAATTGGTGATCAACTTGGCCGACATCTCGTGACTGAGATACGGCCGCCCCGCCAGCACTTCCCGAATCGCGTTCACGACATTTTCGAGCGCTTCCTGTTTCATCACGTACCCTTGCGCGCCCGCCCGCAGAGCGCGCAAGGCGTAGAGCGATTCATCGTGCATCGAAAGAATTAGCACCGGCAGCTTTTGAAATTCGGCGCGGATGTTTTTGATTAATTCAATCCCGTTCGCGCCCGGCAGGCTAAGATCGACAATCGCGAGGTCAGGTTTCAACTGGCGAATCACGCTCATGCCTTCGGCCGCGTCTCCGGCCTCGCCGCAGATGTTGAAGGCGTCGTCCGAACTATTGATCAACTGTTCGAGCCCTTTTCGAAACAGCGGATGATCGTCGACAACAACGATGCGTTTTGGTTTCTCCGATGCCGATCTTGACTTTTCTTTCGTTGCGGCGGCTGTCTTCATGACGCTTTGCGTTTTAGTGTTGTCACTCTGATCCTGCAGTCGCGCGCTCTTCATTTGATCATTGTTATCGGCAAGTAACAGGCGACGCGCGCGCCGCCTTTCTTGAGGGATTCCAATTCCAACCGCGCGCCGATCGACTTGGCGCGGTACTGCATGATGTGGAATCCCAAGCCATGGCCGTCTTTCGTTTTCGTTCTGAAGCCGACACCATTATCGCTCACGCTGAAGACCAGATTGTTTTTGCTGCGGCGAATTTCCAAAACTATATCGCTTGCCCGGGCGTGTTTGTTCGCATTGAGGATCGCTTCCCGCAAAATCCGGTAAAGCTCCGAAGCAACTTTGTCGTCTTCGATCTTAACCTGGCAGTTTCGTTCCAGGCGACATCGCGTTTTCCAAATTTTTCGCTGCACGAGATCTTGCAACGCCGGCACCAGCCCGACGGCATCGATTTCTTCCTTGTGTAGATCATGCGCGATATTGCGCGCATCCATGACCGAGCCGTTGATCAACTGCGCGATTTTCTCCAAGTCATCCGTTTGGACGACGCGATGGTCTTTCAGTCGCAGCGCGGTGGCGCGGGCAAGAAAGCCGATCGCAGTTAACTGTTGGCAGAGGCCATCGTGCAATTCCTGACCGAGTCGTTCCTGCTCCCGGTCGCTAATTTCGAGAATCTGGCCCTCCAGCCCTTTCCGTCGAGTGATCTCGTTCTTAAGTTCCTCATTGGCTGCGCGTAAATCCGCTGTTCGCGCCTGCACTCGCTTCTCTAAGAGATCTTTCGATTTTTTGAGGGCGGCTTCCGCTTCTTTGCGCTGGGTGATATCATTGTTTGTTTCCAAAACAAACGCGCGATTTCCTTGCGCGTCTCGGTCCACCGACCATCGCGAAAACATGGTCAGGCGTTTACCGTCGCGGCGGCTGTGAACGAGTTCGCCTTCCCACCGGTTGTCGCGAAGAAGCTTTTGGTAGATTTTCGACCGCGCCTCCGGGTGTTCCGTTTTCAATAGATCGTATATCACTTTGCCCAAGGCTTCTTCTCGCGTGTAGCCGTAAATTTTTTCGGCGCCCTGGTTCCAGTAAGTGACCCTGTCTTCCGCATCACGAACGATGATGGCGTCGTTGCTCAAATCCAGCAGTCGCGCCTGCTCGGTTAGCACCCGTTCGTGGGTCTTGCGTTCCCGCAAATCGATGATGGCGGTTTGGTAGAGCAATGCTCCATTTCTCGCCGTCGAAGTGATCGGAGTGCTCAAAAGCAGCGCAGGAATTTGTTCGCCTTTTCTGCTCCTCAATAGCAGTTCCGTCTGCACCTGCTGTTGCGAAGTGCGGCAATAAAGCAGGTGCTGGAGGAGCGAATCTAGATTCGCGACATAAAACGCAAACGGCCGGCCAATTAACAGACCCCGCGGCTCGTTCAGCAATTCGGTTGCAGCGAGATTCGCTTCCTCGACCCGCCCGGCGCGGTCGAAGCTGACGTAAGCGATCGGCGCAAAATCATAGAGATCGACATATCGCTGGATCACTGATTCCAGTTCGGTCTTAGGATGGCGCAGACCACGAATGGACGATCCTCGGTCGCGCCCACTGTTTGAGTCGAGTTCGGTGCGGTTACGCGTCGATCGTTTTTCCTTCCGGGCGGTTTGTGGTCGCCTTTTCATGAACTCTCAGCTACTTTTTGTTTTCGTTCGGTAACCCACTTCCGGATTTCTTCCGCCGCCCGTTTGCCGCTCCATCGATGTCGATCAGGGTGAGAACGGCGCCGTCAATTTTATTGTCCGTGGTGCGGTAAGGCCGGATTCGCAGGGAATACTGGCGGCCGTCCTTGTCGGTCACTTCGCGCTCGCGCGTGCCCAGCGTTTCGATCACTTCCCGCAAGATATTTTCCAGGTCGGGCACGTCAATATTCGGCCGCAGTTCGCTTAATGGACGGCCGATATCGGTCGGCAAAATATTAAAAGCGTCGCGCGCCGCTGGCGTTGCCCGTCGCACCGTCAGCGCATTGTCCACCATCATGATTGGCATTTGAATGCTGGCCAGCAGATTGTTCAGTTCGCCCGTCACTTCCATCATCTCGAGGTTTCGGTTGCTCAGCTCTTCGTTCAAGGTGGTCAGCTCTTCATTGGTCGATTGCAATTCTTCCTTCGCCGTTTCCAGTTCTTCGTTGGTGGACTGAAGCTCTTCGTTGCTCGATTCGATTTCTTCGTTGGCCGACTTCAACTCTTCATTCGTCGCTTCCTGCTCTTCAATGATAGCCTGCAACGATTCCTTGGAAGCGGCCAATTCCCGCCGCAATTCGCCTGCTTCACGCTCGGTCGCCGTTTTCCCCAACACCCGCGGCAATTTCTCCAGCTTGGTCGCTTTAGTGGTTTCGTCGAAAATAACCAGCAGCCATGATTTGTCGGAGCCCGGGATTTTGAATGGCACAACCTGAATATTTATTTCGTAGCTTCTGCCGCTGAGCTTAACTTTCACTCGCTCTTTCCGGGCGGCCTTGTCTGTTTTGATCGCGCGATGAATCGTGGCGCGCAGGTCTGGCACCAGGGTCGACCGCGCCAGTTGCAGAAGATTGAATGTCGCCGGACCGGGCGTGTGTTCGAGAAACAACTCAGTGCGGCCACGGAATTGTTGCACCCGCATGTCTTGATCGATCACGACCGCCGCCGGCGCGTAGGCACTGAGCATGATGCGGTCAGCCACTTTCAAAAGATCGCCACCGAAATTTGTGCCGGCGACGGCCGTCGATCTTCCCCCGAAGTGCGTGAGTTCAGGGCCACGCTGGGGAATGATGTCGGCTGTGCGCGGTGAAGTCCTCGCTCCCTTCACGTAAATTTTGCTTTTTTTGTCCGCTAATTTGAAAAGCTCGTCGCACGTGCCGACCGATTCGGCGGGCCCGAGAATCAAGTAGCCGCCGGGATTGAGCGCATAATGAAACTGCGGAATGCAGCGTTTGTGCAGTTCCGGACTCAGGTAAATGAGCACATTGCGGCAACTGATCAGGTCGAGCCGTGAAAATGGCGGATCGACACAAATATTTTGGCGCGCGAACGTGCAGATGTCGCGCACGTTGCGATGGATCTGGTAGGTGCCATCGCGCTTGATGAAAAAACGCTTCAGTCGCGCGGGCGAAACATCCTTTTCAATCGCGCTGGAATAAATTCCCAGCCGCGCATGTTCGATTACCGATTCGCTCAGATCGGTGCCGAAAATCTGGATGCGTATTTTGGAAGGACCGCGGCCGAGCGTCTCCAAAATGCATATCGCGAGCGAATAAACTTCTTCGCCGGTGGCGCAACCCGGCACCCACGCGCGCAGCTATGGTTGTCGATCTTTGCTTTTATTTTTGAGCAGCGCCGGCAAGAAACGTTTCTTCAATGCGCGGAAGAGGGCGTCGTCCCGGAAAAACCGGGTCACATTGATGAGCAGATCGTCAAAAAGCGCTTCGATCTCTTTTTTGTTATCGCGCAGGAACCGCGCGTATTGACTCATCTTTTCGATCCGGTGCAGCGCCATCCGTCGCTGGATTCGACGGATCAGCGTGCTCTCTTTATAGGCGCTGAAATCGACGCCCATTTGCTTCTTCAAAGGGATATAAGGATGATTGGCGATGCGCTCGATCTCGCGCGCAATTTCCCCTGGCGGCAGGACAAGATCGACAAACCCCGCGCGAATCGCGCTCCGCGGCATGGCATCGAACTTCGCGCTCTCTTCATTTTGGGCGAAGGTCAAACCGCCGGCCGCTTTGATTGCGCGCAACCCGGCGGTGCCATCGCTCCCAGTTCCGGAGAGAACGACGCCAATCGCGCGCGATCCACATTCTTCGGCGAGCGATTCAAAAAAGTGGTCGATCCCAACATTGAGTCGTTCCTCACGCTGAACCAATCTGAGCGCGCCATTTTTGGCGATGACGCATTTATTCGGCGGTTGCACGTAAACGGTGTTTGGCCTTGGCGTCGTTGTTCTTCTGACCTCGCTGACTGGCATCGCCGTAACTTTGCCGAGCAAATTGGAAAGCCGGCTGGCGTGATGCGGGTCGAGATGCTGCACAATCACAAAAGCCATCCCCGTTTTCTGCGGCAAGTTGCGCAAAAATTCCATTGCCGCTTCGAATCCGCCGGCCGAACCGCCGATTCCCACAATCGGACAAGCGGGGGATGATTTCTGTTTTTCCCCGGCGCCGTCGGGCCCGAATCGCGGTTTGGCTTTACGCGAAACAGATCGTCGCTGCGCTCCCGAGTTTTTCTTCTTTTTGTTCGCGGGCATGGCCCTCATTAATAATGATCTGCGGCCTAGGCGGCCCCAAGCCGCCCGTCCACTGTAGCCCCAACTCTCTGAAATGCCTAGACGCAACGTCTCGAAGGTCGACGTGTTGGCGCTAACCTTAGAGAAGCCGATATGAACCATCGCTCGTCATGTTTGCAATTGCGCTCACGAGAGAAAACGAAGGGCGCCTTCTACATTCACCGTAGCGTTATGGTGTTGACGGCAATCCGGTTTATTGAACGTTATTGGTCGTTCGGCGGCTATTATCTGCGCCGGCAAAATTCCGGCTCGATATCGACGGTCGACTTCTACAGCAACGAAGCCGGCGTGTGGACGACGATCAAATTCTAGCGCAGCGGACGCGAAGTTTCCGACCGGATTCAGGCCGCGTTCACTCTGGAATTGTAAAGACCTCGGCGCAGGCCTTGGGCCGGTGGACGCAGTCCGGCCAGATATTGGGCATCAAAGGCGCGAAGCGCGCCGTCGACCGTTTGCCCGAGGCCGACAATTCCTTCTTCCACGCTCGGACCCAGGAGCGCAATCCAAAGTTGACTGCGAAGGAACAGCTGCGGCCGGCGCGCCGCCGAGGGACTCCCCGGATGCGCCGCGCAATAACGTTCCATCCGTTCCATCGCTACCGTTGTTGGATCAAGGACCTGCTCCCTATTTGAACGAAACCCGTTGTTCTTTTTCATTCCACCCTGAAAACGCGCAATTGGCCCTGCGTGGACGTGCGTTTTATAGAAAAAAGGCAGAGGAGCGTCTGGGATCGTCTGGTCGGCGGCGTGCTTTGCCTCGTGTTTACGAGGAACGAAGCC
>WNGO01014208.1_pt1 | contig 12739 bp, 15 predicted proteins | sample 5400511 | NCBI WGS metagenome assembly WNGO01 (sample SAMN13153380, study PRJNA577476) | soil metagenome | isolation source: 20 cm soil or saprolite under Garry oak tree replicate 2 | place: USA:California | collected 2016-06-15
CGCCGAAAGACCCGGCAGAGTCGACGATTTTTCAGCTTTACTCGCTCTTCGCTTCCAAAGATGAGATCGCGAGCATGCGTGAGCGATTCGAAACGGGCGGCACCGGATATGGCGATTTCAAAAAAGAGCTTTTCGAAAAGCTCTGGGAGTATTTTTCTCCGATGCGCAAACGCCGCGAGGAAATCCTGGCCGACAAATCATACATCGACAATGTCCTCGTCCGTGGCGCCAAACGCGCCAACGAAGTTGCCGAGGACGTGATGACCCGTGTCCGCGCCGCAGTGGGCTTGCGCTAACGAGTCTGCATCAGTCGTTTCGGCGCAGTGTTACGCCAGGCAGCGCCAAGAGCTTCGCGAACGATCTCGATCTTCGCCGCCGGCAGATGAATGCTGGTACTGCCGCGACGACCCCACGCGCCTTTCACTGGTTGGAAAACGTTCGGATCGCCGCGGACCAAGTCTCTTTGTTCGTCTGGAGTTAATTTCACGACGGCGGAATTCTCGTCGGGATATCCAAGGGTAGCGAATATCTTTCCGCAGACGCGAAAATCGGGGTGATGCATGTGCGCCGACTCCACTGCTTCGGGAAAACTTAACGCGAGCTTCCGAAAATCATCTGCTGTCATTGTTTGAAATCCAAATGGCTTTCCGATCGAGCTCGAGTTGCCGCAAATAAAGAAAAAGCGGCAGACCGGGCGAAACTCCGACGAACACTGTACCCAGCATCGGCAACCAAAGGAATCGCATTCGCAACCGCCGTCCTTCACTCTGAATGAACGAGAGGAGCACGATTGCCGAGACGATTACGTCCAGAGCGAAGAAAGAGCTGACGCGATTCGCAAAAAGATCGTGCATGAACATCGACATGTTCAACGCGTGATGCTCGATGATCCACGGAATGAATTGCGAATAAGGCAGAACGAGCCCAAGCAAACAGAACACCAGGTAGAGATGCCGAGGTTTCATGCATGCGATTTGTCGGCACGTTTGGGTGTTTGTCGAGCAAAAGTGCCGCGATCATCCGTGTGCAAGGCTACTGCGCGAGAAGCGAATTGCGCTACAATTCGTCGATGGCGACATTGCGTTTTCACATTGTTCCAAACGCGAAGATCGACAAGGTCGCGGGCGAACATGGCGGCGCGATTAAGATCAAATTGTGCGCGCCGGCGGTGGAAGCAAAAGCTAATGCCTCTCTGCGTTGTTTTCTTGCCGACCAATTGAATATCTCTAAGTCAGCAATTGTCCTGGAACACGGTCAGAGGTCGCGCGACAAAGTGATTCGCATCGACGGCATGAGCGAAGAAGATGTGCGCTCGCGTCTGCTCGGGACGTTGTGAGGATTCACGGCCATTCCGTGATTATCTTGTCCGCCCACTCCACCAATGAAACGAAAATTTTGGGATTACCGAACTTTGCGCCGTATTCAGTCAAATCCGTCTCCGTTAGGCCTCTTGCACGAGAGCACGCGCCGCACGCGTAGATTGGTATTTTCTTCGTCACAATCTTGCTCAGAACTTCGGACAACGGCGGCCATCCAACAGGGACGACCGCATTAGCTACAGATTTTCGCATCAGAGACACCGCTTCGCCGAGAAGGAAGATTTTGAACTTCGTGGCCGGCTTCAGAAAGCGCATCGCCGTGAAGAAACGGAAATGCAGCTTTTGTCGGGTCGTCCGATCCCCAGGCGCTCTTGATGAAAATTTTCAGTTTAGCCGCGCTTGCGCCAGCGGTCGCAGGGGCGGCAGCCGCGACAAGCGGAAGCGCTGCAAGATGTTTCAGGAACGATCGCCGTATCATATCGTCCGATTAAAACAGAAGCAGACTGCATCGCGCAATCCATTTCGGACAAGCTTACCGGCTGCGGCTTTGACGAGCTGGTTTGGTTTGCTCTGGGGGCTTCGTTTGAGTAGTTGCAGCGCTATCGCGGTAAAACAAGACGCCGTGGGCTCGCAGATTGGTGATCAGCGCGTGCAGATCATTCGCTAATTGTTGGTCGTTTAGGAGAGTTGCAACCAAACCTTTGCCTTGCGTGGCGCTCTGCAGCACTTTGCGCGTGTCAGCGATCGCGTTCTGCAAGTTGTCGGCAGCTTTCTTTGCCGAAGCCATCGTCGAATCCGCCTGCTCGACCACTCCATCGAACTTCTTGGAAGATTCTGCCAGTGCGCTGGTAGCCTGGTTCAAATGTTCCATGCTCGATTTCAGGTTTTCTATGTTCTGTGAGGAAAGAGTGTCTTGATTCAACCGGTTCATGGTCGTGTCGATCTTTTGCACGGTCCCGCGGAGATCGTTCACGAGCGCGCCTCCTTCACGCGTGAGATCGTCGATACCGGTCTCCCGCGCGCCACTGACATCTGCATTCGGTGGCAGATAAGCCTTCGGCTGCCCGGAGGGCATTGTTACGTTTACAAACCGATCGCCAAGCAAACCGGAACTTCCGACTGTGAATTTGGTTCCTTCAGGGATTTTAATGTAATCATAAATTTTCAGCGGGACAGCCACGCCACCGCCCTCACGAACTAGCTTCGGACCGCCCGCGACTTTTCCAATTCTGGCGCCGGCGAGCAAGACATCGGTGCCTTTCAACAGTCCGCCCGCATCATTGATTAAATTCCAAACCTCGCTCGTGCCGGTTCATTTTGAATGCTTATTGTCAATCTGAGCGAACTTTTTCGCAAGGAGCGGAGATTTAGCGCCAAAGGCGCGTGTCACTTTAAGCCTGGAGCATCGCTCCAGGAATTTAAGTGGGCACCTAGACCGGCGCTGAAAGCGCGTCTCAATCCCGAAGACGATTCTGCGGGGAAATGGTGCGTGAAGTAAATCGCGCTTTCAGCGCTAACGTTTGGGTTTCACGAATCCTGGGGCGCTGCCCCCAGGGCTTTCACGTGAATGCAGCGCCTTTGGCGCTAAACCACTACCATGGGAAGAGAGGCGAATGCAACGCGCGAATGTAGGTGAAAAAACCTTAGAATCATTTCACTAGCAGCCGGCCACTCCGTGTTCGGATCGCCCGAGCAGAAAATCCTCAATGAGGGGATCGGTCGACTCTTGAAGCTCAGTCGCAGTTCCGTGAAAATAGACGCGGCCTTCGTGCAGGTACGCGATCCGATCGGCTACGTCGAATGCGCTTTTCATATCGTGGGTGACCACGACGCTGGTCATTCCAAAGCGTTGCTGTAGCCGGCGGATCAATCGATTGATGCTGTCCGCCACAACAGGATCAAGCCCTGCCGTCGGCTCATCGTACAATACACACGAAGGTCGACGAATGATGGCGCGCGCGAGACCCACCCGTTTCTTCATTCCACCACTCAAACTCTCTGGCATCTTGGCCTCCTCTCCTTCCATTTCCATCACCTCAAGCATCTCCGCGACTTTTGAGTGCAAAACTTTTGGGTCGCGTTGGCCGGCTTCGCGCAAAGGAAACGCAATGTTGTCTTCGACCGTCATCGAATCAAAAAGGGCGCCGCCTTGGAAAAGAATTCCAACCTTTTGGCGAATTGCCCCAAGCTGGCGCTCGTTCATCCCGATAATGTTTTGGCCCTGGATCCAAATTTCTCCCCCGTCCGGTTCCATCAATCCTACGAGATGTTTAAGCAAAACGCTCTTGCCGCCGCCGCTCCGCCCGATCATGGCAAGAGTTTCACCAGTCCGCACCTCAAGATCGATGCCGCGCAAAATCTCCTGCTGCCCGATTTTTTTTGTCAGCGAACACACCTTGATCATGGGCGACGAATTACCGAGAACCGGATGCGGTTTGGTAGACAGCTTTGGAGACGGCGGTGCTTCGATCATGGCAACACACGAACTCTCAACTCACTACTCTCCAGTTTCAATTACTCCAAAAACTCCCTCACTACACTTATTGATAGCCCGCCGGGTAGATGATGTTGAACATCATGGTAAGGAAAAAATTGCAAATCAGAACAGCCAGCGACGCGTTCACGACAGCTTCAGTTGTCGCGCGGCCGACGCCCACCGCGCCTTCGCGTGTGGTCAAGCCTTTGTGGCAAGCGATGAATACGATGAGTATTCCGAAGCAGAATGCTTTTGACAGACCCATGATAATGTCACGACTGCGCGTCCACCTCACCATGTTCGCCATGTAGTAAGTGCCATTAATGTCGAGCATGAAAATCGCTACGAGATAGCCGGCGGCGATGCCGACGGCGATGCACTCCGCCACCAACAGCGGCATCGATACCATCATGGCAAGCACGCGCGGCACCACCAAATAATCAACGGGATAAACTGCCAGCGCGCGAAGTGCATCGATTTGCTCCGTCACTTTCATTGTGCCGATCTCAGCCGACATCGCTGCTCCGACGCGCCCCGCGACCATTAGTGCTGTCAGAACAGGAGCCAGTTCTCGGCAGAGCGAAACCGAAACTACCGCGCCCACGGCGGACCCCATTCCCAGCTTATTGAATTGGAAAAATGTTTGCGCCGAGAACACCGCGCCGGTGAATGCGCCGGTGATTATAACGACGAGCTGCGAAAGCAATCCAATCTCAACAACTTGGTTGAGAAATAATTTCCAGCGCAGCTTGTGGGTGACGATGGAACGAAAAGTGTCAGCGGCCAGCAAGACAAGTTCGCCCAAATATTGAAAAAACGAGAGCAGCGGCGCGCCCAGAGCGTTGAAGAATCGGACCATTGTCACAGTGATCAGTGACTAGTGATCGGTAAAGGGGGAAAACGCAAGATTGTTTCGGATTTCGACACTCGAATTCACAACTTAGCAAAGGAGCTTCCAATTGCGCCTTGCAGAAAGGTGCGATAAAGGATGTCCATCGAAGCAATGAGACGCGCCACTCAGTTTTTTCTGGCAGGCAATGTACTGCTGAGCGCGGTGTTGTTGAGTGGTTGCGAAACCATGCCGCAAGGGATTCAGCAAGCAAGAATCGAGATGGCGCAACGCATCGCGGCCGAGCCGACCGGAGATTACTTTATTGGGCGGCGTTATTACAAGCCCGATTACAAATTCTGGGGTTACGTCCGGCGGCCGGGTCAGCCATGGAGCACAGCTGAGTTAGTGATGTTAAATGAAAAACAAAAGCTCGCCCCTGACCGCGAACGCCTCGAGTTCGGGAGCGACAATAATTACGAATACAAGCTCTACGGTTCCTTCAGCGGTGACAAAGTCTATGAGCCGGCGAGTAACGGAATCTATCCGGAGTTTGTTTTGAAGGGGTACGAATTAATTTCCACCAACCCGCCGCCGATTTTCAGAAGTCAGTTTCGGGGTACCGCCAGCGCTTCGGATCTCCGTTATGTTGTGGAAAAGCCTGAATAAATCACGAATTCCAAATGACGAATGACGAATCAATGATGCAGCACGAAGTGCCAACTCGAAGCACACGCTCACGTTCACAGGGCTATTTCGTCATTCGGATTTCGGGCTTCTTTCGTCATTCGTTATTCGTTATTCATCATTATCGATGACGCAGACTGCTACTCCCTCGGCGCATCGCGATGCTCTTGTCGAGGAATTCCTGCGTTATCTTTCCGATGAGCGAAATGCTTCGCCGCGCACGCTCAAGGCGTATCGCCAGGCGTTGACCACTTTTGGCACGGAAACCAGGAGACCGTGGAAGAAATGTAATGCTGACGATTTTCGCGATTATCTCTTTGCACTTATGAAGCGCGGGCAGGCGCGTTCGTACGTGCGGCTTCAATTCTCTGCGTTGCGCACCTTTTATCAGTTTCTCGCAGCTCGAAAACGACTACGACACAATCCCGTTCGAGAAGTGCAAATGCCAAAAATTGAAAAGAAGCTGCCGCTGGTTCTTACACGCCAGCAGGTTGAGGAGCTTCTTAGCGCCCCAACTCGCGAGACGAAGAATCGCGCCGCCCCTGTTTGGATGCCGCTGCGCGACGTCGCGATTATGGAATTATTTTACAGCAGCGGTTTGCGACTGAGCGAGCTGGCTGCGCTCGATGTGGCCGATCTCGATCCTTACACCGAGTCTGTGCGCGTTTTCGGCAAAGGTCGCAAGGAACGTGTTTGCCCGGTGGGCTTGCTAGCACTCGAAGCGATCTCGCGCTATCGGGCCGTTGCGAATGTACATGCAGGTCCGCTCTTCATAAACAAGGCGCGAAAGCGAATGTCCGTCCGCTCGATCTGGTTGGTGTTAAAACGATATGTGCGCCATACATCAATCCCGATTTCAATTAGCCCCCACAAATTGCGGCACAGCTTTGCGACGCACATGCTCGATCGCGGCGCCGATCTGCGCAGTGTCCAGGAGTTACTCGGACATGCCAGCCTTTCCACGACACAGATCTACACGCACGTGACAGTGGAACGCCTGAAAAAAGCCTACGCGGATGCTCATCCGCGAGCGTGATCAATGAATTACGTTTACGCCGCGAAGCCCAAAATGAGGTGTAGCCGCTAACAAGTTTTTATCGTTGGAGTAAATAAGAGGGAAAGCATGTTCGCTCGCACTGGCCAGGTGTATGGCGTCTGATGCGCGAAGGAAAATCTCTCCCGGCAACCTATTAAAGCTGGCGCGGACCCGATCCAAAACAGTTTGCGACAGAGGGACCCATCTGAACGCATCAGCTTTGACGTCAGCACCGAATTGCTCCAGAACAACTCGATAAGCTTTCGTTGTTAAACTGCCTTCTCGGCATTTGCGGTGAAGTGCCGCTACTACTTCCGCTTGCCCGTGTTGAGCACACGCGATCGCATCGGTGGTCGCCAAATGCCGAACTTCTTCAAAACCGTGGTCCTTATAATACAGCCGCACGAGGTAACTAGCATCGAAGTAGATCATTCAATTGGCCGGTCTCGGTCTTCTGAGATGATTTGAGTGCTATCTGTCCCGCCTTGAAGCTTGTCCATGATTGCGCGAAAACGGGGGGTGAGTTTGCGACGGGCGAAATATGGAATTTCATGCGCCGGCGCCTGCGGGAGGATCTTCGCAATAGTTTTCCCCCGCTCGGTGACATGAATTTCGCCGAATCTCGCTGCCTCCCGGACCCATTGGCCGGTGTTGTGGTGAAGTTCCCGGATCGTTATCGTCTTCATGTGACACATGGTGACACATGAAAGGAAATGCGTCAACCGCTATCGTGGACTTGTAACGCGGCCTTAGCTCGTCGGCGCGGTCGCGCTGCTCTGTGCTTGCGATTCAAGGACTTGAAATGACAGCTTAGCATCCGCGGCGACAACCTCGACTTTGTCGCCGGGCTTGACGGTGCCGCGGAGCAATTCTTCCGCGAGCGGGTCTTCGAGAAAACGCTCCACCGCACGCCGCATTGGCCGCGCTCCATACTGCGGATCGTATCCTTTCTCGATGAGGAATTCCTTCGCGCTTTGGGTCAACTCAATGTGGACTTCCTTGGCTTTGATACGCGCGAGCACTTTGTCCACTTCCAGATCGACGATGCGCAACAGCTCAGGTTTGCCAAGCGAATGAAACACAATGATTTCGTCCAGCCGGTTGAGAAACTCCGGTTTAAAGACCCGCTTGGTCTCATCGAGAATTTTGTCGCGCATCGAATCGTAATCATGTCCCTCATGGGGCGCGCCGAAGCCCATCACCATCTGCTTTTTCAACAACTCGGCCCCGACGTTGGAAGTCATGATGATAATCGTGTTCCGGAAATCGATCTTGCGCCCTAACGAGTCGGTGATTTTGCCGTCTTCGAGTTCCGAAAGTTGTCCGCCCTCTTCATAACCGACGTACCCTGGCGGCGAACCGATCAAACGCGATGCGGTGAATTTTTCCATGTACTCCGACATGTCGATTTGAATCAACGCGTCGGCGTCACCGAACATGAATTCGGCGAGAGTGCGCGCGAGATACGTTTTGCCGACTCCAGTGGGACCGAGAAAGACGAACGAACCGATCGGACGCCTTGGGTCCTTCAAGTCGGCGCGTGAGCGACGCAAAGCCTTGCTGATGGCGGTGACCGCTTCGTCCTGACCGATGACGCGCTGCTTCATCTCGGATTCCATCATGAGGAGTTTTTGTGTCTCCTCCTGCTCCATCCGCTGCAGCGGAACGCCGGTGACCTTCGAGATGATGTGCATCATGTCATCCCCCGTTACCACGACCTGTTTCTCTTCGCGCTCCTCACGCCATTTGTTGAGAATGGCATCGAGTTTTTCCTTCGTTTGCTTCTCTTTGTCCCGAAGCGCGGCAGCTTTCTCAAAATCCTGCGCCTTAATTGCGCCTTCCTTTTCCAATCGGATCTCTTCGATTTCTTTCTCGATGTCCTTCACATCCGGTGGGCGTGTCATGGCGTTGATCCGGGCACGCGCGCCAGCTTCATCCATCACATCGATGGCCTTGTCTGGAAGAAAGCGTCCCGTGATATAGCGATCCGAAAATCTGACGGCAGTCTCAAGCGCTTCGTCGGTGAGCTTTGCTTTGTGGTGCGCCTCGTACTTGGGTCGAAGACCTTTCAAGATCTGAATGGCTTCATCAACCGTAGGCGCATCTACTTTTATCGTTTGGAAACGCCGCTCCAGCGCTGCGTCTTTCTCGATGTACTTACGGTACTCGTTCATCGTGGTCGCGCCGACACATTGCAGTTCGCCACGACTCAGAGCTGGCTTGATAATGTTCGACGCGTCCATAGCCCCTTCAGCCGAACCTGCCCCGACGATGGTGTGCAACTCGTCGATGAAAAGAATCATGGCCGTTTTGCCGACGCCGGCTTCGCCGATCAGAACAGGATTGTTCTTGGTCCTCCGGCAAAGTACTTGAATGACCCGCTCGATCTCGTTGCGCCGGCCAATTACGGGATCGAGTTCTCCTTTCCTCGCCAGCTCAGTCAGATCACGGCCAAATGCGCGAAGCGCTGGAGTCTTGACGTCTTTTTTCGTCGGTTCGGCGCCTTCCTGCTCCGATTCAGATGGCGTGAAGTTTGGGTCTAGCTCTTTGAGAATCTCGTTGCGCGTGCGTTCGATATCGAGTTCGAGACTCTTGAGCACTCTGGCAGCGACCCCCTCGCCTTCCCGCAAGAGTCCCAGTAAAATATGTTCCGTGCCGACGTAGGAATGATTGAGCGCCTTGGCTTCCTTGCCCGCAAGCGCCAACACCTTTTTGACCCGGGGCGTGTAGGGAACATTACCGACGATCTTCGTCTCCGGTCCGGAGCCGACCTGTTTCTCCACCTCCATGCGCACGGTTTCAAGATCGAGACCCATCTTCTGCAAAACGTTCACCGCCACTCCCTGGCCCAGCTTAATCAGTCCCAAAAGCAGATGCTCGGTGCCGACGTAGTTATGGTTAAACCGGTCCGCCTCTTTGCGAGCAAGCGCCAAAACCTGTTGAGCCCGAGGTGTAAAATTATTCATTGTTCGATGGCGCGTTAGTCGAACCATTGCCCGACTCCCTTGCCATCTTACTAATATCAGGTTTAGGAAAGAGTTTCAAACGCTCGCGGATAATCTGGGCGCGCAGATGGTCGCGTTCTTCGGCATTCAGTTTTTGTTGCGAGCTTTTTTGCAAGTGTGCTGGCTGCGTCTCGATAAACAATTCATCGATCTGCAGACGCTGGTCTTCCGGAAACGCGCCCAAATCCATGCCGAGCTTAATGACCGAGAGCAGATTCAGCGCTTCCTTCGACGGCATGGCATGCGCGTAGGTCAAAACTCCATAAGCGCGACCGATCTGATCGCACAGCGTATTCGGCTTTTTTTGGAGCAAGATTTGACGCGCGTCATGTTCCTTTTCGATGATCGTTTCAATCACTTTGCTCAGACGATTGATGATCTCATCCTCTTTCTCACCGAGCGTGGTCTGATTTGAAATTTGAAAGAGGTTACCCATTGCTTCGGTCCCTTCGCCGTAAAGCCCACGCACCGCGAGACCGATTTTGCTCACCGCTTGAATTACCTGATTAATCAACTCGCTCAGGACAAGGCCTGGCAAGTGGAGCATCGCGGAGGCGCGCATACCAGTGCCAACGTTCGTAGGGCATGCGGTCAGATATCCCAGCCGCGGATCAAAAGCGAAGTCGAGCTTGCTTTCCAGTGCGCTGTCGATCTTGTCCACCAGCTTGAATGCCTGCTTCAACTGCAACCCCGAGCGAATCGATTGCATCCGCAGATGATCTTCTTCGTTGATCATGATGCTAACGGTTTGCCGCCGATTCACCACCACCGCGCTGCCCCCGCCTTTGGCCGCGTGTTCGCGACTGATCAGATGACGCTCTACCAACACCTGCCTGTCCAACGCCGAAAGATCCTGCAAGCTCTCGGAGAATGACTCCTGCATCTCCGGAAGCCCTTCCACGTGCGACCTGATCAGTTCCAAAATTGAATTCCGTTCCGCTTTCTTCGCCCACCCAGGAAAAGGTCGGTTCCGCAGATTGCGCGCGAGGCGCACACGGCTGCTAATTACAACTTGGTGATGAGGCCCTTCACCGCGCAGCCATTCTCCAGCAGTAGCCAGCATGTTCGAAAATTTCATGGGGTATTAGAGAGTTCGCTTTCAAGCTGTTTAATCTGATCGCGCAACGACGCCGCCGTCTCGTAGTTTTCGTCGGCCACGGCTTTCTGCAGATTTTCCGTCAGCGCGCGCATCCGGTGGCTCAGCGCCACGGCGCGTTGCGCGCGTTCCGGCAATTTTCCCACATGTTCAGTTCCTTTGTGCATTGCTTTCAAAAGCGAGTTCAGTCCCTCTGCAAACGTGACGTAGCATTCGCTGCATCCCAGGCGTCCAGTTTTTTTGAAATCAGCCTGGCTAAAGCCGCATACCGGACATTTTTGCGTGGGCGCTCCCTTTTCGATCTCTTCGGCTGCTCCGATGCCAAGCAGCAGATCGGCAAGAGCGAAGCTCGTGGGGTCCTGTACACCTTTCTCTTTCGAGCAGGCTTCGCACAGATTCACCTTGTGCATTTTGCCTTCCAGAATCTGTGTCAGGAACACCGTCGCATCATTGCATTTGCAAACGTCGCACAACATCTCTGTTAATTAGACCCTGATATTTTGGAAACATTCAACCCGGAATATTTCCCTGACATCTACTGCTTCCGAAGTGGCTTTGCTCAACGCTATGCGAAAATCGGTGTGCCCGTTTCGCGCGTCATTTCCCGGAAGCGTGCAATTATGCGCATAGTGATGGGGCCGGGTTTTCCGTTACCGATCAGGCGCCCGTCGGCTTTAACCACGGGAACGATCTCCGCCGCCGTCCCGGTAAGGAAACATTCGTCGGCAGCGTAAACATCGTGGCGCGTAATGTCTGCCTTTAACGTTTTGAAGCCAAGTTCCGCGGCGATTTCAAACGCGACTGAGCGTGTGATGCCGCGAAGCGCGCCTGCGGTAACCGGCGGCGTAACAATTTGGCTGCGCTTAACGACGAAAATGTTGTCCGCCGTGCATTCGGCAACATTGCCCACATCGTTCAACATCAGCGCCTCGTCCGCATCAGCCAAATTCGCCTCCAGCCGTGCCATCACATTGTTCAAGTAATTGAGAGACTTGACTGCCGGATTGAGTGCACCCGGATTGCAGCGGCGCGTCGCGCATGTCACGATCGTCAACCCCTTCTTATAAAGATTCTCGTGATAGAGGGTGATCGCTGCCACAATAATGATCACGCTCGGCCATTTACATTGCGTCGGATTTAGACCCAGATTACCAATCCCGCGCGTCACTATCAGTCGGACGTAACCGTCCCGCAGATGATTTTGCCGAATCGCCTCGAGGAGCGCTTCTGTCATCGCCTCCTTGCTCATAGGAATTTCCAGGCAGATCGAGCGAGCCGAATCCCACAAACGATCAAGATGTTCTCCAAGTCGGAAAACGCGACCATTATAGAAACGAATCCCCTCGAAAATTCCGTCGCCGTACAGGAGACCATGATCGAAAACGGAAATTTTCGCGTCGGCTTCGGAGTAAAATTTCCCGTCGATGTAAATCTTTGCTTCCTTGATGCCCACGGCGGTGGACCGTGGACGACCTTCAATTGCCGGTTCAACTACTGCATCCGCAGTAGGCTCATGAATTTTCGGTTCGTCTAATACCGCTTCATCGGTGGTTTTCATAATCGCAAAAAAATCTTCGACGTTTAATTGCGTAATTCAAGCAGCAAAAACCGAAGGCGTAAATCGTTAATGCGTTGAAGCGTGAAATCATTGTAGCCTTTTACCCTCTTTAACGTAGAGGCCTATTGCAACACCCCATCCTTGATGTGCAACTGCCGGTCGCCGCGTGTTGCCAGCCGATTGTCGTGCGTCACGACAAGGAGCGTCTTCTTCCCATCGCGAGCGAGATTTAAAAGCAAATCCATAATGGCGTCGCCTGTTTTCGAATCGAGATTTCCAGTCGGTTCGTCGGCAAAAATAATGTCGGGATCGTTCGTCAACGCCCTCGCGATGGCAACGCGCTGTTGTTCCCCGCCGGAAAGCTCTGCTGGTAAATGATGCATGCGATCAGCAAGGCCGACCGCAGTCAGGCTGTTCTCAGCCTCGTGTTTCGTTGCCCGACGGCCAATCATTCCCGGCAGCAAGACGTTTTCGAATGCGGTAAGTTCTGGTAACAGAAAATATCCCTGAAAAACAAAACCCATTTTTTTGTTCCGCAAGCGCGCCTCTGCGGAGGAGCCGCTACAATATAGTCGCCGGCCTTCGAATTCGACAGTTCCCGACTCGGGCCGCTCCAGACCGGCTAATGTGTAAAGAAGAGTCGTTTTGCCTGCGCCAGAAGCGCCAGAGAGAAACACCGCTTCATTACGCTCGATCTGCATTGAGATGCCGCGCAGCACTTCGATCCGGCGAG
>WNGO01003397.1_pt1 | contig 12738 bp, 5 predicted proteins | sample 5400511 | NCBI WGS metagenome assembly WNGO01 (sample SAMN13153380, study PRJNA577476) | soil metagenome | isolation source: 20 cm soil or saprolite under Garry oak tree replicate 2 | place: USA:California | collected 2016-06-15
CGTTAGGCAGCACCCGGTTGGCCGGCGCGCGGAAGACTTCCCAATGGGACACGTCCGGCTGCGTGCCGATGTTCATGAACTTGCGGCTGCGCACCAGCTCCTGCGCCGAGATGCCGGCGGTCTCGAGCAAATTGAAAATGCTGTGCGTGCCTTCGTGCAGCAGCGCATATCGCAACATCAAATAGAGCAGCGCGTGCTGCGGCGTGATGCCTTCGCCGAAATCTTCGGTTTCCAGTTTCTGCGGGTTGTCGGCGTTCTCCAGCAGCCAATCGATGTAATTGCGGCCCGTTGCCACCTCATAAGGCTTGATCGTTTGCGTTTCGGATAACGGCAGCCCGTCGATCAGGTTCTCGCGATCGAGTCGAGTCTGATAATGCCGCCAGATCAACACTAACAGCAGCGGCACCGGCTTGTTTGTCGGATCGTAACCGAACATGGCTAGGAACGCGCGCGCGAGGTTGCGCTCGAAGAACATACCGATTACATCCGCGCCGTAGCGGCCGCCGAACGCGAACTGCTGTTCGTTGCGCAGATAATCATAGCTGTAGCCGACGCGCTGGTAGTAATCCGCCGAGGTGGGCTGGAGTCCGAGGACTTTGATGAGATTCGCGTTTGCATCTGTGTCTTTGCTGATGTGCGGAAGCTGCGACTTGAGCGTGGCCCATTCGCTTTGCAGCTCGGCGAGTACGCGCCGCACATTTTCTTCGAACCGGAAAACCCGCTCCGCAAACGCGCCATAGCTCCACTGCGGAAACGCACTTGTGAGCACAAAGCCATAGGGCTGATTGCCGATGCGCACGGCGGGGAGCGGACCTCGACCGGTGACGTATTCGGTGAAGAGCGCGCGCACGCGTTCGAGCGTGTCGTTGCTCATGACGTCATTGAGCAAGGTGTTCAGGTAATAGCCCAGCGTGCCGGCGTAGAGCGCCTTATTCATTGCGACCGCTTCCGAGTGATCGGTCAGGTCTGCGCCGTCGATGTGCGCGAGTGCGTCATACTGGAGGCCGAGATATTCGGCGAGTCGCTGGCCGTCAGTGGCTTTGTCGGCGTCCGCGTCGAACGCGAAAAGCGGCGGCCCCGTTTCGACGAAGAAGCTTTGCTCGGCTTGCGGATCGGTCGCGCCGAAACCGGAGGAATCATTGTCCGTGTTGTTCGTCGGCGTGCCCTGCTTAATCAGTACGAACCCTTTGGCGGAGTAGTGATGATTGTCGATTAGCTGCTCGATCAACTGCTGCGTGTCCGTTTCGTCTGCGGACAACTTCAATCCAATCACGAGCAGTTGCTCGAAGCCACCGGACGACTCATCGGCATTCAGCGGGACGCGGAATCCAAGTCCTTTCTCGACGGCGAGCGGAAAGTCGGCGATCCAACTGAACTCGTCGCCAAGCACGAGCCGTCCCGTCGCGGGATCGCGCTTCAAGGTCGATTTGCCTTCGTCATCGAGAGGCGCGGGGCCGACCACGACAATGTCATCGACCTGATTGCCGACGATGGTGTGCACGGCTTTGCCGCCGCGAAACAACATCAGCACAAAACGATCGGGCATCACACGGCTGTGTGGCGCTTCGGTCCAGCTATCCGGCTTTGCGACGTCGAACTTTGGGAACTGCAGAGCGTCATCACTGGCTGGCGGCGGATCGCTCCAGTTCGTCGGTTTCGTTTGCAGCGCGACCCACGCGGCACGATTCGCACCGAAACGTTTCACCAGGTCCTGCCATGCCGATTTGCGCACATCGTCATCTTTCGCCGCCCGCAAGCCTTTCCAATAGGCCATACCGAACGTCTGCTCGCGCTCGGTCAGGAGTTTTTCGTGCGTGTTGATCGCGATCTCATCGGGAAAGACCCGCACCCACAGCTCTGCGTCTTTGAAACGTGTTTCCACACGCAATGGCAGCAGCATGATCGGAAGGGAATCGTCCCATTCTTCGATGAGCTGTTGCGGTGTGCGCTGGAAGAGATCGCCGATCAGTCGCCCGACTTCTGCATTGCGTTGCCTAAGCGCTCCTTGTTGCTCCTGTATTTGCACACGCTCCCGCTTCAATTCCTCTGACTGATCGGGATAAAACACTGGCTGCTCGTTGTCTTCGCCTTCCTCCAGGATCTCGCGGCGCTCCGCTTTGTTCTGCAAGCGCTGCAACGTGAGCTGACGCATCCGCGCGCGTTGCAGCTGCTCACGCGCATCGTCGCGCGTCCCGCGGGCGCGTCGCAGGGCATCAAGTGTCTCGTTGAAGTCGCTCATGTACTCGGCTGGAGGTCCAGGTTCTCCAGCATTTCCTTTGCGTGCACCGCGATCATCACGGGACGCTGGTAGAGAATCGAAGCCATGTCCGCCGAGTGACTACCCCACTGCCCTCTTTCAGCACTCGTCAGGCGATTGAAGAAGCTGGCAACAGGTGGCGTGCTGGTGTCGATGAAACGCAGGCCACTCGAAAACTCGTCCCACGATAGGTCGTCCCAGGTGACCTTGTTTGGGTCGTCGGGCTCGAACTCTATGTCCATGCCGAAGCGCGGCTCGCCGGGTACTTGCTGGATGATGAAGTAATAACCCCAGTCGTCCGTCGCCGTCTGCGGATTATCGGCACCCTTCGCGTCTTCGTCGGATCGGGCGTGCCGTGTTCGTCGCGAAAGATGTGAGCACGCTGCGCGTAAACAATCGTATTTGGGTATTTCTTCAGTAGCTCGCCGCGCACGAGCAACACGAGCTGACGACCCGGCGGACGCGCAGGACTACGATGTGTACCGAGCTTTGAGGTGGAAATCCACGTGTCAATCGGCACGATGTCTTTGTACGTATCCGCGAGTTCGGCGCGCTTTTCAGGCGTGAGGTCGGAATCATCAGCGATAATGCCTTTAACATCCCAGAACTGCCGAAAGTAACTACCGCGTTGGTCGGTCGGATATTCGCGCCAGAGTAACTCGCGGCCGAACTCGTGATTGAGTCCGGTCATGTAGGCCTCAATAAATTCCGGATTGGTGACCAGGAGCGAGATCGTGTTCGGCGGAACCAATTCCAGGTTTGGAAGGAACAACTCGCTCGAGATATCGCGCAGCTTCTCGTACATCGGGTCGGGGAAATCCGGATACGCCATCGCCGGCACGAGATGCTCGGGCTGGAGGAGCCATGCGGGGTTGAAAGTGAAGCGCACTTGCTTCGCAACGAGCTGCGGAAATACGATGGTCGCACGCGTGGCGTCGCTGACCTTCGTCTGCGCGCTTGTGATATCGAAACGCACGAGCTGCAGTTCGGATGGCTCAATGGCGAGGCGCTGATTGAAAAGCGTCGCTGCGGATCGGAAATTTCGTGCTTCAACACTGTCAGCGCCCGCCGCGGCGCGCGTAATCATCGAGACCTCGTTGAAACGCAGTGCATCTGTGGACGCCGATGTCGTAAACGAAGTTGTCGCGATGTCAGTGCCGGATGTTGCGCTGATCGGCGTGACTGGATCGGTAACAACGAATGCGAAATTCGGTTGAGGCGGTGCATTCTCGATGTCGTGCAATGTGGCGTTGGGATCCGTGAGCGACTTGGTCGCTTCGAGTGCGCGCTCCGCTTCGGCCGTGCGGAAGTAACCGAACACAGCGGCCGCGGCGACGATGAGCGCGAGCCACCATGCACCGGCAATCGCGATTACGACCGCGAGCAAGAGCAAAAGGATCAGTAAGAGCAATCTATGCGTGAGGATCCATTGGAGCCAGGCGGGTTCATGCGCGTTTGGAAGCTGCTCGGCGATGCGCTCATCGGTGATCACCGAGTCGGAGACCTGCTTCGGCGGCGCCGCACTAATGCGACCACTATTTAAATCCTGCACGAGCGCGCCGTGATTGAAGGAGGAATTGGCCGCGCGCAGCCGTTTTCCGTAGGAGCCGCGCGGACGGATCATGCGACGCATTGCGCTGTTCAACGCCGCCGGCGAAACGAGACTCGTGGTGAGCTGATGAAAGAGCGTTGTCGGCGAGCCTTTCACTTTCTTTAGGACAGGCGAAAAGACCGCCAGCATCTCGGCGGGTGCGAGGCGTTGGACGAAGTTGGTCTGAATCATGCGAACCGTTTCCATCGCGAACACAGAGCGAATGATGATGCGGTTCGCGGCGAGAATTTTCTTCACCTGCTCCCACGCGCGCGCGACGTAATCCTCCTGATTCTTCTGGATCACGCTTGTCCCGAAACCGGATGGCACGCGAAAGCGCGGATCGCGATTGAGGAAGTTGAGCCAGCCGGCGCCGGCCGGATCGATGCGATGTTGTAACGCGTGGTTCTCGCCGTAGATCGGCGGCGAAACGACAGGATCATCGTCGCCGTCGGATGCGTCCTGTACATCGGCCGGAAAATTCAGGATCAATTTCAGTTGCGCGAAGAACGGCTTCGATGTGTCGATGTCGCTTTCCTTCGGACGCGAGACAGTTGTCGGTGCTTTAAGCGCGCCTTCGAGTCCGAGAATTGTTTGCGGTTTTTCGGGCGGCGGAATCTTGCCGATGTCCGCGCCGACGGTCATGCCGAACCCCGGCTGGGACGCGTCCATGTCGCGAATCCCGACCTGCGGATCCATCGGCCGCGGCTGGAGCAATTTGACTAACGACTCGAAGTCTTCGTTTTCCCCGGTGCGAAACGCCCATTCGTAATAAACCGGAAAGTCGATCGGCGCCGCACCCGCAGTCCACGACGGTTGTTGCGCATCGATCGTTGAGACGTCCTGCTGCAAACCCACGCGCCTGCCTGTTTCGAATGCTGGAACGACGAACGCGTGATAGCCAGTCTTAGCCTTCAGTTTTCGCGGACAGATGAGGCGGCTTATGATCTTGTCCGCATTCGGATTATCCATCTCGTGCAATGAGCGCAGGAATTTTTCGAAGTCCGTAGGCGTGTCGTAGCCTTCGTTGATGTGCACGTGACCCCACGCCCAGGTCTCGATCGGGGCCGGTAGTGCGTCCGCGTTCGCGACCGTGACGATCGGGAGCGGAAAACCGCGCGGGTTATATTTGAATTCGCTCTCCGCTTCGGTTGCGCCTTCCTCTAGAACGAGCAACGCGATCCACGGCCGCAGCCGCTGGCCGTTCGCTCGCGCCGGTGTGTAACGCCACAAAAAATCTTCGTCGTAGAATTCGATGAAGGGCAGGTAATTCGGTTCGAAGTTGGTGATGCGATTGAGCGGTTCGGTGCGCACCACCATCTCGGGATTGAGACCGATGATGTCGCCGGGTCCGATGAGTGCGAACTCCTTGTGTACCGGCGTCGTGTTGAGCATCACGTCCACCGGCACATGCGCGCGCTCTTTCACCGCGCCGCCGCCGAGGCCAAGGTTGTCCGGCTCCGTGATGCGGTTGCCGATACCTTTGCGCAGCCACGCACTGAAAGTGTATTTTGCGACTGTGACGCTCATGCGGCTTCGCTCAGCTCGTAGCTCGACATTACCTGCAGACGCCCCTGCAACGATGGATCCTCGGCGACGAGTTCATCATGCAACTGCCACGCTTCGGCTTCGCTCTTCGCGCTCAATCCTTCGCCGTGCAGCGTGAGATCGGTGCCGTTCACGACACGGAACTCCGGTTCCTCGACATCGACTTTTGCGATCGGCGTTCCGCCAATCCGACGGCTAACCGCGAATTTGTTCTTCGTCACCGCGCCCGCGCCGCTGAACATCGAGAAGACGGAGCCGAACAGCCTAACGAGTCCTGCGCGGATCGTGAGCCCGCGTTTGCGATGCACATAGCTCAGCTCGTAGGTCACGTCTTTATCAACGTTCGCACCCGTCTGCGAGCTGTCGCCGGTGCTGAAACGCAAACCGCTGCGCATTTGTTCGAACGATTTGCGCGCCAGCTTCTCGTTGTCGCTTAAGTGCTGGAAGTTGGCGATCGCGAATTCCTCGCGCACTTCTTCGGTCGCGCTGTCACCACTGGTTAGGTCGAAACGTGTTGTGCCTTTCGGTTTTTGATTGCCGAATTTGTTTATCTCAAAGCCGAGCGGTACGATCTTCTGGCTCACAGAAAGAACCGCGAACGGATTCATCACGATCTGCTCCGGGGGCAGTTCGAGCTTTTTCAGCGTGACGTTCTGATGCGTATTGGCCGGCAACGTCGCGAGCCAGTTGCGATCATCTTTCAGCGCATCTTCGATCAGCGGCTGCACATCGACTTCCGCTTCGATCTGCGGCGCGGCGTCATCGCCCCATGTGACATCGAAGTCGATCGAAATCGAGAAGAAGAAAAGGTCGATGCTTGCTTCGCCGCGCGCGCGGAATGGATTCGGCCCGGAGAGTTCTCCGTGCACATGAATGCCCATCAGCTCATCAGTGCCGTCGCGCAGCGCGAGTCCGGCATCCAGATCGGCGATGAAGTGGAACGGATTGAATTGAACGAGCAGGTCGTAACCAAGAAAGCCGTAGATGTTCAGCCCACAGCCTTCCGCATACAGCTCGACGCGCGAACCGTTCTGCACCGTGTTCGACGTGATCGCGAAATAGGTCGCGCAGGTGAGCCGCGGATTATCGCCGGATAGCAGCGAAATGCTGAGGCGGCGCAGATTGCGCAGGTCCGGCGGGATTTCGCTGAAGCTCGGATGAAAACCGCCGACGGTGAGAATAAAAATCGCCTGATCGCCCCAGCCGATGCGCAACGCCATGTCGCCGGTGAGCGTGTAAATGAGCAGGTGCGAATCGTAGAGACTCGCGTCGAACCAGATCAGGCCTTTCTGGAAATCGATGCCGCCCGCGAAGTTCACCTGCAGGTGCAGGATCGCCAGGTCTTCCGCGGGCAAGCTCGCTTGTAACACTCCGGCGATGACAATTGCCGGCGTCGGCAAATCGATGATCACGCCGATTTCGAGCGAGAGGAGCGTCGGCGTGCCCCAACCGAGTTTGCCCATTGGGCCGATGACGAAGTGCTCAACGGCGAGCGGGAAAATGTCCTTAATGTCGCTGATGATGCGCGTGATGTTCGCGATGATGTCCTGCGGAAACAGGACGCTGTTGAGCGCGCCCGTGCGCACGCCCACGCGCAACGCTTCCGTATCGAGACGACGATTCAGTCCGAGCAATCCGCCAACGCCTACAAGCGTGAAGCCGAAGCCCAATTGAATCGGCATGAACTCCGCCGTCACAAGGATGAGCAACGCGAACCCCGGCGAGCCGTCCGGCAATTTCGTGTTGATTATGCCGATGGCTTTGAGCGCGATGACGTCCTGGAACGTCAGCTCAAGCGCGCCAGCGTATTCGCCCTTTGCGGCATCGACGGACAAGAAGCCGCCTCCTTTGATGACGCCCGCATCGAGCGCGAGCCCGACACCTTTTGGTGGAACAAAATCGAGGTGGAAATCGGCCATGCCGAGCCGACCGCTGCCATTCGGCGGAAACGAAATCGCCGCATCCGCGCCGATGCGATCGAGCGTCGCAACAATCGGGCCGAGATGCGCGGTGACTTGCGCCGCAAGGCCGATGTGCAATGCGGAATCACTGCCGATGCCTAACGAAAAGTAGAGGCCGTTGAGATCGACGATCGCGAGATTCTGATGCAGCGGAATGAACACCTCTAGGCCAGCATCACCTGTGACACGCAAACCATCTTTCGGATTCCACGTCGCGGTCAGCGGAAACTTTGCCTCCAGTTTCACTCCGGCGAGCAGCTTCTGAATGAGGCCATCGCCTTGCGAGAAATCGACGATGAGCTTTCCGTCCTCGACCTCAAGCTGGACCTCAGGCTTTATCTCGCCGCCTGAAGTGCTGAGGTGCGCGTCGACGCCGACACTGCCGCCGATGCTCTTAGCCTGGAGCCGCGTACCGCCAGCGACCGCAAGCAACGTGACCGGTGTTCCGTCGGTGTTTTGCGCTTTGATGCCGAGCAGCAATTTGAGGTCGACGTTTCCAGTCGGCGGAATGGCATTCACCACGAACGGCGGCCGCACGTTCACTTCCATGCCGGCTTCGTAGTTCGCGGTGACTTTCACCGTCCCTTTCCAGAGATCGGAGAAGTTCACTGAGTCTTCGAAAGTCGCTGCGCCAGGCAGCGCAAGCTCGAATTTAAGGCCGGGCGGCGAGACGGATGTGTCCACCGTAGCGCTCAGAACGAAAGCTTCCAGCACTGGCGGTTGTCCCGGCTGTTGATAAATCGCTGCGTTAGCGCCGAGCCGTTCAATCAAAGCCTGCGCCTTTTCGAGGAGGAACACGCCGTCGAAATCATTCGCGCCCCATTTGAAAAGCTGCTGGAAATACTGGTCGGGATGAATGGCGATCTGCGGGACACGGTCAAGATAGAAACGGCGTGGCACCGGCTCCGTCGGCGCGTGATTGATCTCGAGACCAACGTCGGGAGCAGGGTCGATGTCCACCAGACCCAGCATGGATAGTGCAGTGGTCAATGTGGGCAGTCGTGTGTTGAGATAACTGACCGCCATGAATTCCATGGCCCGCGTTACCAGTGTGTTGGCCAGGTCTTGCAACGCGGTCCGCTGCGAAGGCGGCAGCGAATTCGCCGCGGCGTGCAATGCGGTTCCTACATCAGCGAGGCTCGTAGCGAGTTCGGCGACTTTCGCGATGAGCGCAGCTCCACTTGCTATTATGTTCGGCGTGCTGTCAGCAGCGATGGCGGCGGCGAGATTCGCGATTAGGGGCTCCAGTTCTCCAGCCTTCGTTGAGGCCGCCGTGAGCTTCCCCAAGAGCGCTGCGTCACCGCTGATTGCTGGCGGCACTTCCACGCCTAAGCTGGCGGAAAGGCAACGAAGGTTCGAGAAAATCTGCGGCCCCAGCAAATCCTTGAGCGGCTTGAGCGCATTGCCCAACTCGACAACGACTGTTTCGATGGTTCCCGAGGAATTTGCCATCTGTTTGGAGTGTCAGCCCACAGATCGCGCTGCCATGAGAGTGTTGGGGCGGTTGCCGACCGCCGTAATGATTTCCAAAAGCGTCATTCCATCGCGCACGTGCGAGACTTCCGATTCCCAAATTTTCACATCGCGCCGCAGCGCTTCCGAGCCGAAGCGTTTCAGCGCTTGCGCAAATCGAGTGCACGCATCAGTGAATCGCAGACCCTCCGTCTCCAGCGGCACGGCTTCGCAAGGAGTCTGCGCCGCCTTGAGCGCGAACCGCACCCACACAGGTCCGCGGCAGCGATGCCAGACCGTCGCCACGCGGCGGTTCTTTTGAATCAGCTCCCACACTTCATCGGCGTGATCGTGAAACAGTTTGTCCAGAATCGGACCGCGCTCCGTTTCGAGAAACGTTTTGTGAACCGCAGTCACCGGTGGCAACGCAGCCGCGACCTTTGACACTGGCGGATTCACCTGCGTCACGGTGTCGACCGTTTTCTTCGCATCCGCCCGCCCCGCACCCCAACCCACGTCCTCATCCGGCGTCGAGCCTGCTGGTTTTGGAGCGAAGTTCGCAATAAGCAGATTCTTAATTTCCGTGTGCGTGAGGTTCGGATTCTTGTGCAGCATCAACGCGATCAGGCCGGTGACATGAGGCGCCGACATGCTCGTGCCGCTCAGATCCACATAGAAGCTGCGGCAGGAGTTACAGCAACAGCGCTGACAACTCCCCCGGTCTTTTGCAATCCCGACAGAAGTAATGTCTTCGCCGGGGGCGCAAATGTCCGGTTTGACCCGCGGCGGTGAGTCCGTGGTCGGTCCGCGGCTGGAAAAATCCGATAGTCTGCTTCCGTGAAAAATACCCGCCAAGCGATATGAACCCACCGAGATGCTTTCCTTTCCCGAAGCATTCGTGTCGAGTGTGTTCCTGGAAGTGGTGTGATCAAGGAAATGAGGAGACTTGTCATCATGCGAACTTCCGAAGAGACAGAAGGCGTCGATGACTGTGGCTGTGCTCCCGCTGTCCTTAAACTCGATCGACCATTCGCCATCGGCGTTCGTGTCGCCTGTTCCCGGCGTGATGGTGATGTCGATCCGGTTCGGTTGGTTGCTCAAAGTCACATTTCCACTGCTGCCGTTCGCTGTGATGCTGACAATGCTCAATCCGGAAACGAGAAAACCGATGGTTCCGGCGGCGCCGCCAACCGGCGAAGTAATTTTCACCTGCAAGTTAGAACCCGAGTAAAGAATCACAATGTCGCGTTCTTTCGTGTCGTCCTTGCTGACCTTGAACTTCAATTCAAGTATTGCCGTCGGCCCGGCTGGCACAGTGGCATTCGCATGAAAGTTCTCGTTTCCGTCGTTGCCAGCGGAAAAGACAATCGCCGTCCCAGTGGAATTATTGGTCAGTAACCGGTCGACCGTAACAGTTTCGTTGTCACTTCCGTCCATCCTTTCCGAGAAAAATCCCAGGCTCAGATTGATGACCACCGGTTTGTTCAGTTGCCGCGCTTCGTTGATGACGTAGCGAATCGCATCGAGCATCGTGTTTGTGCTCGTCGGCGGTGTTTTGCTGTCCTTGTCCGAAAGACGCCACTTTCGCACCACGATCAGCGTCGCATCAGTGGCGACCCCAATGTAATGAAATGCTCCGTGGCAGCTGCCGGACTGCGACCCATCGCCGGCTGCTATTCCAGCCACATGACTGCCGTGCCCATCATCGTCTTTGTGCCGCGCCTTGATCGGAGCACTTGCATCGTCGGTAATCGCCGCCTTAATCTGCCCAACGTCGTATTCCACACCGTATCCGAGGGCAATTGGCGTTCCCGGCGTGTCCAATAAGCTCGCCCGGTTGATTGGGCCTGGCACGGTTTCTCCGCCTTGCGCTGTTAGCGTTTGATCCCAGATCTTATGGATGCGCGTCGTGCCGTCGGCGTGCTGGAAGGCAGCGTGTCGAAAGTCGATCCCAGTGTCGATGATGCCGACGATCACATCCTTTCCCGTATAACCGGTGAAGTTATCTCCGGAACGCGACCAGACTTGGTCTGCCTTCAGCTCCGGCACGCTGTCGTCCAGATGAATCCGATGACGCCGCTGCTTCTCGACCGATATGACTTGAGGATCACGATCGAGGGCGACCAACCCAGCCACGTTCGTTTTACCATAGGCGAAGTCGCCTGCGATTTCCGCGATCTCGAGGCCCGCGCTCTTCAAGGCCGAAACACTTCCCATGAACTTTACTGCGACATACAACGGCTCATCTGGGGCGATTGACATCCTGCCCGCGGAAGGGTTCTTATCGAAGAACTCCTTCTGGACTACCAGCCCCCGCAAATCTGTATCCAGGTCGGCCACAACTTAGGGAGTTCCCTAGGTATCAGAATTGCCGAAGGAAAGGCAAGCCCAAAATCGACAAATGCATTTGTAAAGAGTTTCTGGGACAATCCAAGCGAGAATATTAAAGCTCGCTCTATGCTGCTCGATCAAGTGATTTAAGATCAGATGATTCTGTTTGTGTTTTCTCTGCCGAAACGACAGCAAGTTAACGTCGTCGCTAGAATGAATCTCCGACGCTGCAACGGATATTGAGTCCGTGGAATTACCTGTAAAAATTCTTGTGCACTGGCGGGATTTCTCATCGTGCGACATACCAAACGTTACACAGACGCAACGGACAGAGACTCCTTTATGAAGGTCTCCCTATCAGCGACTCTTTACAGATTGGCCCAAATGTCGGGAGCAAAGGACGACTGATCCAGTGCGTCAGAGGCGAAATGAGCCTTCGCCAAGCGCCCTAAAGTAAAGAGTCTTCGGCCCCATCAAGGCTCCGCTCACCGGCGGACTAGCAATCCGTAGCCGCACGATGCAAGCGCTCAAACGCTTGCCGTGTGGTTGCCTTAAAAGGTCGATTTTGGCCGCGATTGATGGCTCTTTCGAATGAAAATTTGAAATGACATTGGTATGGTTTCGCGAAGAGAAGAAATGCAGATCTACGAAGTCCGCCCGCGCAAAGGATTAACACCGAATGATTTTCCGCCCGTTCACGCGGTCAGTCGCAAGGATATTGGTTGTGCGCCATTAAAGCCGCAGCGTTGAGCGAAAGACCCGCTTTAAGAAAACGTTGCAAAGCTTCTTCCTGTTGCTTCTCGCAACTCTGAAGCTCCTTCGTTTCGCGAAGCATCTCACTCAGATTATCAAACAGGTCTTGCTGCTAAAATCGAGTGGGTCCGCCGCGTAATCGCCCGCGATTACGGTTGTACCCAGAAGCAGCGCGCACCACGCGAGCAAGATTGTCTTTCGCATGTTCTTTTGATAGACAACCCAAAGCTTGGCGGCGTTCGTTTTAGACGGGAGTAGGCGCGAGGCCACTGCTCAGGATCGCGCTAGAATCGTTTTTGATTGCCAGATGTTAATCGCCAGCATCCCTAATATTAAAGTCACCATACCCAACACGGCCGATAAAACTGCTTAATGCAACAGAACGAAAACTATGACAGACGCGATGATCCGTTCCACAGGCGGACTTCGGAACGGTGTTTAATCTCTCTCACGATTTTTTCCTTTGTTAGCCTCGCTCCGTTGGGCCCTAGGATTGCAATCGGTACACTTGACCATTGAGCCGGGATTTGTGTAGGGCAGCGGTTCTGCTTAGGTTCGGTTACTAAATCCTGAATACGAACTCGAAATCAACATTCAAAGCTCCCAATGATGCTGTTTAGTAAACGTTTGAACTCAATTGTAGCTGCGGTCTTTGGCCTTGCCCTGTGCGCTCATGGCGCGCAGGCTCCGCAGCACGTCAAAATTAACCAATTGTCCACGACTGTAGAAGATGTCGTGGTGCCGTTACCGAACGAAATTTTCGGGGCACTGAACAAGCTGGGTGCGGTAAACTGGAAGGAACATGTCCGCAGCGATGAAGAACCCAATTTCACCGAGCGACCGCG
>WNGO01002123.1_pt1 | contig 12734 bp, 9 predicted proteins | sample 5400511 | NCBI WGS metagenome assembly WNGO01 (sample SAMN13153380, study PRJNA577476) | soil metagenome | isolation source: 20 cm soil or saprolite under Garry oak tree replicate 2 | place: USA:California | collected 2016-06-15
CTTTGTCTTGGTGCCGATGTCCTGATAGTTGGACGGCTGCGGGCCGTAATACGGCACCGCGGCTTTGAGGTCCGCGCCCGCCGCGAGAAGGTTCCACACCTCGCCGCCGCCGAAGCAGAAACCGACGGCGCCGACCGCGCCGGAGCTGTTCGCCTTGAGATAGCTGAGAGCGGCGCCGTGATCGTCGAGCTTTTGCTGGAGCGCCAGATTGCCGATCGCGCCGGTGACCGCGTCGCCAAGCTTTTCCCCGCCGCCCTGCCGCGCGGTGAGATCGATGTTCACAGCGACGAAGCCCGCGGTCGCGGCGCGGCGGACGACGTCGCGGATGTGCTCGGTCTGTCCGCGATTTTCGTGTATGACCATCACGCCGGGCACGCGCCCGCTCACGATCGGCTTCGCGAGGTATGCCATGAGCGAGGCACCGTCGGCCCCTTTGATCAGAGGCTTCGAGACGGCGATGCGCGGGTCGTTCTCCATCACGGTGATGCCGTCCGTCGTCGCCGCGGGCGGCGGCGTGGCGAACGGTTGCGCGACGAGGCCAGGGGATGACGATGAGGTGACCGTCGGGGTCGGGGTGCCGGTCGAACGTGGGCTTAGGTCGCAAGCCGCGAGGAGCGTCGTCGCGGCCGCGGCACTCCCGACGACGATCGCGACCCTTCGGATGAGCTCGCGCCGTGCGATCAGTCCGTCTCGGAAGTCCTCGATGTGTTCCTCGACGAAATAGCGCTGCGTGTCGTTCAGTCCATCCATTGAATCCTCCCCGAGCGACGTCATGTGTACGCGTGCGCGCGCTCGCTGGTTCAGACCGCGGAGCTACCTGCCTGAGGGAGCGGCGACCGCGATCCGAGCGGCAAGGTCGCGGATGACCTTGGACGCTGCACTGTCGGGGTGAAGGACGGTGAGCGGGCGCCCCCGATCCGCGGCGTCGTCGCACGCCTGCGTGTATGGCACGACGATGTCGGGCTTGCGGTTGAAGAAGCGCGCGACGTGATCCATTTCCACGCCGGCCGCGCTCGTGCGGTTCACGACGAGGACCGTGCGTTCTTGCGGGTAGGAGAGCTTTTCGAGGACTTCGAGCGCCTGCTTCGTCGCTTTGAGGGACGGAAGATGCGCGGAGGTCACGATCACGGCCGCGTCGGCGACGTCCAGCGCCGCGAGGACCTGCTGCGAAAAGCTCGCCGGCGCGTCGATGACGACGTAGTCGGACTGCTTCTGAAGATGATCGATGGCCTGCTGGACCGCGGGAACGGTGACGAGCTCCGCCCGCTCCGGCACGTCGCTTCCGGCGAGGACGCGCACGCCGCTTCGGTCCTGCTCGAGGTAGGTCGCGAACGTCGCGTCGTCGAGCTGCTCGTGCGCGTTCTCAGCAAGGTCGGCGAGCGTGCGGCCGGAGGTCAGATTCATGAGCATCGGAGCGTTACCGAACTCGAGGTTGAGGTCGAGCAGCGTCACTCGATAGATCGTGGTCGCAGCGAGCGCGACCGCCGCGTTCACCGCGAGCGTCGTGCATCCGACGCCGCCCTTGCCGTGGACGAAGAGGACGACGTTGCCGCCACGCTTCGCGGCGGTCGAGCCCCGGGTCGTGGCGAACCGCCTGATCAGGACCTCGACCTTCGCTGCGAGCACGGCCATCTCGACCGGCTTGGGGATGTATTCGTCCGCCCCTTCGGCGTATCCGGTCAGGACGTCGTCGGCCTGCTTGCGCGCCGACAGCATGATCACGGGGATCCGCGCGGTCCGATGGTCCGCGCGCAGCCGGCGGGTGAGCTCGAGACCGTTCATGTTCGGCATGTTCACGTCGGTGATCACGAGATCGGGTGCCTTGGTGCGAATGGCCTTCAAGGCTTCCCAGCCGTCGTTGGCCATGGTGACCTCGTACCCGTGCCGCGTGAGCCAGGTCGACAGCAGCTTTCGGATTTGCTCTTCGTCGTCAACGAAGAGGACGCGCTCCCCGGCCACTAATTCTTCGAGAACTGCGCGACGCGGGTCCGCAGCTCGGCCATGGTGAAGGGCTTCGCGAGATGACCGCCGCCGTGGCGGAAACATTCGTCGATCTGCTCGCGCTGCACCGACGCGGTCATGAAGACGATCGGGATATGCGCGAGACCCGGTCGCGCGCGCATCGCATCGGCCAGCTCGAAGCCGTTCATCAGAGGCATCGCCACGTCGCTGAAGACTACGTCAGGATGGAGTCGCTCTATCAGGTCGAGTCCCTGCTTGCCGTCCTCCGCCATGTGCACCTCGTGGCTCGTCGACCGGAGCGCCGTCCGCACCAGCTTGCGGATCATCGGATCGTCCTCGCAAAAGACGACCTTGCTCACGATGCGGCCTCCGCCGCCTCGGTCCGCGTCGCGGCGCCTGCGCGCGGCAGGGTGACGTGGAACACAGAGCCCTCGCCGACGGCGCTCTCCACCCAGACCGCGCCCCCATGCAGCTGCACGATCTGACGCACGATCGGGAGACCGAGACCCGTCCCCTGGATGTGGCGCGTCGCCAGCGATTCGACCCGTCCATACCGCTCGAAGATCGTCTCGAGCGCACCCTTCGGAATACCCATGCCGTGGTCACGCACCACGACATGGGCGGCGTTGCCCTCGACGCGTGTGCTCACGACGATCTCGCCGCCGTCCGGTGAGTACTTCACCGCGTTGCTGAGGAGGTTCGCCATGACCTGGGTCAGCTTGTCGCGATCGCCGCTCACTTCCCCGACCAGCGGATCGAGCCGAAGCGATACGGGATGGAGGGGTGCGTTCGGGCGCATACGGTCCGCGGCCTCGCTCACGATCCCGTTCAGATCCACCGACTCTCGGTGGAGCTCCATGCGCCCGGACTCCATCTTGTCGAGGTCCAGCATCTCGGTGATCATCCGATTCAGCCGGTGGGCGTCCTTGTTGATGTCGCCGGCGTATTCGCGCATCTCCTCGAGGGTGAGGTCCTCGCTCTGCATCATCTCGGAGAAGCCTTGGATGCCCGTCAGCGGCGTTCGGAATTCGTGGCTCACGATCGACACGAAATCACTCTTGGCGCGATTCAAGCGCTCGAGCTCAACGACCGCCTCGCGCTGCTGCTCGAACGCTTCGGCCGCGGCGATCGCGCCCCGGAGCTCGTGAGCGACCGACTCGATGAGCCGCGCGTCCTCGGCGGTCCACTCCCGCGCCCGGTCGGTGTGCACGAAAGCGAGCGAGGCCGCGAACTGTCCGCCGATCCGAATCGGTGTCGCGGCGATCGCGATCACCCCGAGCTTGGCGAGAGTGCTCGCGGTCTTTGGCTCACTGAAGCGGTGATCCTCGCGGACGTCCGTGATGAAGAGTGTTCGTCCGAGGCGCGCCGCCAGTCGCGAGACCGGGAGGTCCTGTGGCCCGAGCCCCACCTGCGGCACTCCGTCCGTTGCCCATTCGTAGATGACGTCGAGCTTCGCTTCGGAATCGCCGGTCGCGACGACGGCCCGCGTCACGCCAAGGACTTTGGCGAGCTCGTCCACCGTGGCGTGCAGGATCTCGTCGGGGTTGAGGCTCCCGCGAGCGCGCTGCGCGATGCGGTTCACGAGCGTCTCACGCTCCGCGCGGGCCTCGGCTTCCTTGACCGATAGAGCGCTGTGGATAGAGCCCGCGACGTACTGGCCCATGATCACCGGCATCTGCGCCTTGTCGGGTGTGAGGTCGCCGGCGCGCTCGCCGAGAAGCAGTAACGCGCCCACCAGACGCTCGCGGGAGACAAGAGGCAGCGCGGCGAACGACCGGGCGCCCGAGACGGCCGGCATCTCTTCGGAGACCTTGGTCCAGAGCGCCTTGTCCGTCGACGTGTCGGGGATGACGAGCGACTGACGGTGGTCGATCACACGAACGCGAACGATGGCCGGCAGCGTCACGGCCGAGTAGCTGCGGCCCTTGAGGTCTTTGGCGCGGGGTCCATCGGCAGCGACCGTACGAAAGGCCTCGAGCACGTCGTCGTACACGATGAGGACGATCGTCATGTCGAGGGGGAGCGAGCCGCGTACCGCCGCGACGAAGAAACTGCCGATCTGCTCGAGGTCGAGCGGACCCGCCAGGGCCGACGACAGTCCGAAGATCGAGCCGAGCTCGTGATCCTTCTGCTCCTCCGACGTCTTCGCGTCAGCCTCGGCCGACTTCGCGCCCGCGAGGGCGGTCGCGAGCCGGTGCATGACCACGGCGGCGATCAGGCTGACGCCAAGCCAGACGATGAACGAGACCAATTGAATGGACGACAGGAGGTCCCCGGTGTCCCGGCGGGCGATGAAGATCCCGCTCTGGGCCAGCTCGATCGTATAAATGAACTGCACCGCGAAAAAGATGAGAGCGGCATAGAGGGTCGACGCCGCCACGTAGAGGCGCAGCGAGCGCGGGAGCTTACGCATTCTCTCCTGCCGTCGTCGCGAATCGTACTGGCTCGCCTGTCAGGTGGACATGCCTGGAAGCCCTGATCCCGAATGGCTACATGAGCATGTCGAGAAATTGAGCCGTCGCGTCAATCGACTGCCGTACACTCTGTGAACAGGCACAACGCGCGAGGAGGGTCGCCTTGACGACGCGGAACTACGTGCCGATGGTCATCGAGCAGTCCGGCCGCGGCGAGCGCGCGTACGACATCTTCTCCCGCCTGCTCAAGGAACGGATCATCTTCATCGGCGACGCCGTCGAAGACAATATGGCCAACCTGATCATCGCCCAGCTCCTCTTCCTCGAGTCCGAGGACCCCGAGCGGGACATCTACCTCTATATCAACTCGCCCGGAGGCGTCGTGACGGCCGGGCTCGCCATCTACGACACCATGCAGTACCTGAAGGCGCCCGTGAACACCATCTGCATCGGCCAGGCGGCCTCGATGGGCGCGGTCCTTCTCGCGGCGGGCGCGAAGGGCAAGCGCTACGCCCTGCCGAACTCTCGGATCATGATTCACCAGGGCTCGGGCGGATTCCGTGGCAACACCCCCGATGTCCTCATTCAGGTGAAGGAGCTCGAGACGCTCGTCGAGAAGCTCATGCGGATTCTCGCGCATCACACCGGCCAGCCGGCCGACAAGGTGCGACGCGACGTCGACCGCGACCGCTTCATGAGCGCGGAAGAGGCGCGCGACTACGGGCTCATCGACGAGATCTTCACCGGTAAGGAATCGCTCATCTCGATCGCGAAGGCGGAGGAGATCGTCCGCGAGCCAGCTCCCCGAGAGCCGGTGGCGGCCCGCTAGGCGATGACAACCACCGCGAAGGGCGGCAAGCCCTACCGCTGCTCCTTCTGCGGCAAGAGCCAGGATCAGGTCCGCAAGCTCATCGCCGGTCAGGGCGTCTACATCTGCGACGAGTGCATCACCCTCTGCCGCGAGATCGTCGACGAAGAGTTCATGGAGACGCCGAAGGCCAGGACCCTCGGCGCGAAGGTCCCAAGCCCGCGCCGCATTAACGAAATACTCGACCAGTACGTCATCGGCCAGGACAAAGCCAAGCGCGTTCTCTCGGTCGCCGTGTACAACCACTACAAGCGCGTCGGCGCCGGTCACCGCGTGGACGACGTCGAGCTCGGCAAGTCGAACGTGCTGCTCATCGGCCCGACCGGATGCGGGAAGACCCTTCTCGCGCAGACCCTCGCGCGAATCCTCGATGTGCCGTTCTCCATCGCGGACGCGACCAGCCTCACCGAGGCGGGTTACGTCGGCGAGGATGTCGAGAACATCCTTCTCCGGCTCATCCAGGCCGCCGACTTCGACCTCAACCGCGCGCAGCGCGGGATCATCTACATCGACGAGATCGACAAGATCGCGCGCAAGGGCGACAACCCCTCGATCACCCGCGACGTCTCGGGCGAGGGCGTCCAGCAGGCGCTCCTCAAGATCCTCGAGGGGACCGTCGCGAACGTCCCACCGCAGGGTGGCCGCAAGCATCCCCACCAGGACTTCATTCAGATCGACACGACGAACATCCTCTTTGTGTGCGGCGGCGCGTTCGAAGGTCTCGAGAAGATCGTCGAGGCGCGCGTCGGCAAGAAGACGATGGGCTTCGGCGCGACGCTTCGCGACAACACCAAGGAGACCTCCGCCATCCTCGAGCAGGTCATGCCCGACGATCTCTTGAAGTACGGACTCATTCCAGAGTTCGTCGGCCGGCTTCCGGTGGTCGTGCCCCTGCAAGCCCTCGATGAGGGCGACCTCATGCGCATCCTCACCGAGCCGAAGAACGCGATCGTCAAGCAGTATCAGAAGTTCCTTGCGCTCGATAAGGTCGAGCTCCAGCTGACGCCGGATGCGCTCCAGGCGGCGGCAAAGGGCGCGGCGAAACGGAAGACCGGCGCCCGCGGGCTGCGGACCATCATCGAGGAGGTCCTCCTCGACGTGATGTACGAGATCCCGTCGAGCACGAACATCCGTAAGGTCGTCGTCACCGGCGATTCGATCGAGGGCAAGATGAAGCCGCTACTCCTCTCGAAGAACGAGCAGATCTCGCTCGAGGGAGACGAGGCCACCGCTTCCTAGCGCGTGCCCCGTCTGTATTACGCGAGCCCTCGCGACCTACCCATGATCGAGCCGCATCCGGGCGTGAAAGGCCGGGTCGTACATGCCCAGCACGCGACGATGATCGTGTACGACTACACGGCACGGACGATCGTCGAGACCCATAAGCACGACGTCGAGCAGTTCGGCGTGGTCGTGAAGGGCTCGCTCGCCATGGTCATAGCCGGCGAGCAACGCATCCTCATGGTCGGCGACACGTTCCGGATCCCCGCTGGGACAGCGCATGGCGCGCGCGTCTTCGAGGAGATCACCCAGGTGGTCCAGGTCTTCGCTCCGCCGCGCACCGACCTTCCGAAACCGGGATCGGACGGAGCCGCTAAGCCGTAGCCGTCTTGTGGCGCCGGACGGCAGCGACGAGAAGAATGCCCACGACGGCGACGCATCCCGCGAGGACCAGCTGCTCGTCGGTGCCGTAGATCGCGCAGCTTCCGCTCGGTTGGCGATTGAGCGCCTCGCATCGATCGACGGCCTGACGGATGAAATAGACCCACCACAGGCCTGAAGCGATAAGGAGGCCCCCGCCGAGCGCACGCGACTCACGCCGCGCGGCGGCGACCCCCGCCAGGGCCGCGAACACGATGAATCCCAACGGGAAGGCCGCCAAAAGGAGCGGCACGGCCACGGCGCCGAGCACGACACCGGCGAGAGCGGTCCCGAGAGTCTTTTGCACGCGCCTCCCTACGTCCCTGATACCTCTCTGGCAAGCAGCCTACCTATCGTCCGAGTCCGATGCGGGCGGCTTTTCCGCGCGATCCATTGCTGGTGGGGCGTTTCGGAGCGTGCCTTGGTGGGGTCGCCTGGCTCTCCCTCGGTGGGCAGGGGATCGTCCCGATCGCCTTGGCCGCGCTCGTTCTCCTCGTCGCGACGGCGGCGCGAGTCTGGTGGCTCGACCGGCGGCGGGGTCACGCCCTCGCCCTGCACGAGGTCCCGCCCCAGGTCGTGCTCGCGGATCTCGTCACCGCCGGGGTGTGGATGGTCGGCAGCGCCTCGAATCCGCGAAGCATCGCGTTCGTGATCGTCCTGGCGGTGGGGGCCCTCGCGATGTACCGGCTGGGCCGCGCGGGTCTCATCGCGACGATGACGACCTACCTCGCGGCGCGTCTGGGCATGGAGGCGCTTCGCATGGCGATGGGCGAACCCACCCCCACGCCGCAGCTCATCGCGGAGGTCTTCGTCGTCGGTATCGCGGTGCTGATCCTGTCGGCCACCGTCGACAGCTATCGCGCGGAGCAGGCGCGCGCTGAGAAAGCGCTGCGTCTCGGCAAGAGCCTCGAGCGTCTTGCCACCGAGATCGCGTCGGAGACCGAGCCGATGGCTCTCTTCCGGACGATCGCTCGGAGCGCGCTCCTCCTGGCGAACGCGGACCACGCGACGATCAACGTGCGTCGCGGGGACGAGTTCTACATCGCGGCAGGCGCCGGGACGGGTGAGAAGGTCGTCGGCGTGCACGCCCCGTCCGAGGTGGGAATTGTCGGCGCGGTCCTCCGGACCCGCGCGACCGTGACGGTCGACGATTACGCGGCCGATCCAACGGCGGTCCCGGCGGTCCGCGACGTTGGAGTCCGCGCGCTGATCGGTGTGCCGATCTTCATCCACGGCGAGTTCGCCGCGACGCTCACCGTCGGCCGCCTGGAGTCCCGTCCGTTCGACGCCGACGACCGCGCAGCGCTCGAGGGCCTTGCCTCGCATGCCTCGATCGCGCTTCGCAATGCCCGGATCATCGAACAGGGCCGGCGTCTCGAGGCGCTGTCGCGTGAGCTGTCCGGCGCCATGCCCGAGGACGTCATCGAGCGGATCGCGCAGGCCATGCAGGCGGTCTTCGACCTGGAGTGGGTGATCATCACCGAGATCAAGGGCGATCTCGCCCGGTCGATGGCCGCGCTCGGAAAGGCGGCCCCAGCGCGCGGCCATGGGTGGATCTCGCACGGACCGTTGCTCCGGCAGGCGGTCGCCGCACGCGAGCTGGTCCTCATGCGCGACTACGCGACCGACAACGCCGTCGAGCCGGACCGGCCGATCAGCATGCTCGCGCGCGACGCGGGCGTGCACGCGACGATGCTCGCGCCGATCATCCTCGACGGAGAGATCCGCGCCGCCTTAACGGTGGGCACGACCGACTCGTACCGGACGTTCGATGCGATCGAGCGGCAGGAGCTGCTCGCCTTCGCAGATCTGGCGGCGAGCGCGCTCCGCGCGGCCAACGAGCGCCGCGAGCGGGAGCGGCGCATCGGACGCCTTTCGGCGCTGAACGTTCTGGCTTGGCAGCTCGCCGCGGTGCAGGAGCCATTCGGTATCGCGAAGCTCGCATTCGACGCGGCCGCGACCCTGCTGCGGCGCGATTCGTTCTCGGTCGCGCGCTACGACGAGCGGAGCAACGAGCTTGAGTTCGTGCTCGAGGGAAAGGGCGACGATGCGATCGCCGGCGAGACGCGGGAGTCGGTCGGATCGGGTCCGACGAGTCAGGTCGTTCTGACGGGTGAGCCCTTCCGCACGCCGAGCGAGGTGCACCTGCCGATGAAGAGCCGCGGAAAGCTCGTCGGCGTGCTCGCGTGCGGGACCGACGCGCCGAACGTGCTGGACGACGAAGACGTCGCGGTGCTCCAGACGCTCGCGAATCTCGTCGCGACGGCGTTCGAGAATGTCGGCGCGCTCGCGCGCATGCGCGAGCTGTACCTCGCGTCGGTGCGCGCGCTCGCCGCGGCGGTCGACGCGCGAGACCCGTACACGCGCAGCCACTCCGCGCGGGTCTCCGCGCTTTCTCGTGGCATCGCCGAGGAGATGCAGCTCAGCGCGGACCAGGTCCGCCGCATCCAGCTCGGCGCGCTACTTCACGACATCGGCAAGATCGGTGTACCCGACGCGATCCTGAACAAGCCGGGCGCGCTTTCCCCCGACGAGTGGGTGATGATGCGGAGCCACTCGATGCTCGGTGCGTCGATCGTCAACGCGGTCGAGCCCCTTCGCGACCTCGTGCCGATCGTGCGGAGCCATCACGAGCGCTACGACGGAGACGGCTATCCGGACCAGCTTGGCGGAGACCTCGTGCCGATCGAGGCCTACGTCGTTGCGGCCGCGGACGCGTTCGAGGTCATCGTCAGCCGGCGTGCCTACAAGCCCGCGCAGAGCGTCGAGCACGCGTGCGCGGAGCTCCTCCGCTGTCGCGGGACCCAGTTCCACCCCGCGGTCGTCGACTCCTTCCTGCGCCTCATCGAGCGGGACCGAGCGCAGGGCGCGGCGCAGCTCCGCCGCATCGCCGGGATCCTTCACGAGGACATCGAGGACGTGCCGGGACCGGGGGTCCTCCTCGAGCAGTTCGCCGCGAGCGCGCAGACCCACGGACGGCAGCTCGCGATCCTGCAGCGCCTCGCGTCGGAGATCAGCGCAGTGCTCGACATCGACGATCTCGCCGAGCGGCTGCTCCGGATCATCTGCGACGCGATGGGATACGAGAACGGTTTCCTTCTCACACTCGACGACGCGGCGGAGAACCTCGTGATCCGCGCGGCGGTCGGACCGTCGGGCTCCTACGTCGGCCAGCGCCTGCCGCGTGGTCAGGGGATCAGCTGGTGGGTCATCGAGCACGGCAAGCTTCAGAACGTCGCGGACGGCCGTCTCGACCCGCGGTTCTACGGACCGAGCGAGATCCGCTCGGTGCTCTGCGTGCCGCTGCAGCTCGGCGACGAACGCATCGGTGCGCTCGGCGTCGAGAGCGTGCGGCTCGCCGCTTTCAGCCGCGAGGACGAGGATCTGCTGACCGCCGTGTCGCACCAGGTCGCGGCCGCGGTGCGCGTCGCGAAGCTGCATCAGGCGGCGAAGACCGCCGCGGCCACCGATCCGCTCACCGGGCTGCCGAACCGGCGAAGCTTTTTCCAACGGCTCGAGCGTGAGCTCGCCGGGCGCGACGGCGCGCCCTTGACAGTCGCGATCGTCGACGCGAACGGACTCAAGGCCTTGAACGACGGCTATGGCCACGCGGCCGGCGACGAAGCGCTCGTTCGGGTCGGCGCGATCCTCCAGGGCGGGGTTCGGGATGGCGATCTGGTGGCGCGGATCGGCGGCGACGAGTTCGCGGTCCTATTCGCGGGCGCGCCGATCCTGACGGCCGAGCGGATCGTGCGGCGCCTGGCCGAGCGGATCGCCCGCAGCACCCTGAGCGAGGGTCACCAGCTTCCCACGATCGCCTGGGGCGTCGCCGATGCGGACGGGGATTCGACCGTGGACGCTCTGGTGGAGGCGGCCGATCGTGCCATGTACCGGCAGAAGCAGCTCACGCGGAAACGCACCCCGGCCTAGGGCTCGCTCGCTTCGGAAAGCACGGCATCGGTTTTGCACCCATTATTTGACGCTATGGGGAACCTCTTGCTCCGCGTCGGCCTCGCCTTGTCCATCGTGTTGGCGGCGGTGGGCCTGACCTTCGCCGCGCCGAACAGCTTCGTTCGGTCCGAGGCCGCCACGTCCACGCCGGCCGCATCGGCCGCGCCGGTGGTCGCCGGTTATCAGGCCGCGCCGCTTTCGAACAGCGCGGCCGCCCCGAGCGCCTCCACCCAGCAGGGGCAGCAGGCCGCGACCCTCGTCGCGCTCGCGACGACCGTCGTGCTGCTCGCGATCTTCGTTATCCTGTTCAGCTACCGGCCGCGACCGGGAGGAGTACGGGCCTCAAATCGATAGAGAAGGCGCCCAGCTGGTGAAAGGGCGCCGCGCGAGAGGTTCGGAAGGTCGCCCGCGAGCCGGATCGGGTCCGCCCGTTACAGGGGATTTGAGGCACGGCGGACGACGCCGTGCGAAGCCAGGGTGGTACCACGACGCCGCTCGTCCTTGGACGAGGCGGCGTTTTTGTTTGGGCGAAGGAGGAATGAGCGATGACGACAACGATGCCGGGACCGCCCGCATCCGCGCTCGATCTGGCAGAAAAGAACTTCCGGCCCGCCGCCGTCGAGGACGACCTCTACCGGTGGTGGGAGGAGAGCGGTTTCTTTACGCCCGACCAGACAAACGCGGGGAAGCCGTTCGTCATGATGCTGCCGCTCCCGAACATCACCGGCGACCTGCATCTCGGTCACGCCCTCGGCTTCGGCGGATACGAGGACCTTATGGCCCGGTACCACCGCATGCGCGGCGAGCCGACGCTTTGGATGCCGGGCACCGACCACGCCGGGATCATCGCGCAGGTCGTGGTGGAGAACGAGCTCGCCAAAGAGGGCATCACGCGGCAGCAGCTCGGCCGCGAGAAGTTCCTCGAAGAGATGTGGAAGTGGATGGACCTCTACCGGCCGCGCATCGAGAAGCAGCTCCGGATGCTCGGCTGTTCTCTCGACTGGTCGCGGCCGCATTTTACGATGGAGCCGGCGCACCAGCGCGCCGTGCGCACGCATTTCATCCGGCTTCACAAAAAGGGACATCTCTACCGGGGCGATCGGATCGTGCACTGGTGCCTCAAGGACCAGACCACGTATTCGGACCTCGAGGTCAACCACATCACGCGGACGGACACGCTCTACTACGTGCGCTATCCCTGGGCGAGTCCGATGCCCATGGGCACACCCGATGTGGTCGTCGCGACGACGCGACCGGAGACGATCGTGGCCGACGTTGCGATCGCGGTGCACCCCGATGACGAGCGGTGGAAGGCCCTCGTCGGCAAGGAGGTGCTCGTCCCCGGCGTCGAGCGGCGGATCAAGATCATCGCCGACGAAGCGGTCGATCCGAGCTTCGGCACCGGCGCGCTCAAGATCACGCCCGGGCACGATCAGACCGACTTCGAGATCGGCCAGCGTCACGGGCTTCCCGTGCTGTCGGTGATCGACAAGCGCGGCATGATGACGCCCGCCGCAGGCCCTCTTGCCGGTCCGGATCGCGAGGCCGGCCGAAAGATGATGGTCGACCTCCTCCGCAAAAAGAGTCTTCTCGTGAAAGAAGAGCCGATCACCCACGCGGTGGCGGTCCACGACCGGTGCGGGACGGTCGACGAGCCGCTCGTGCTGAAGCAATGGTGGGTGCGGATGGACCGTCTCGCACCGCCCGCGATCGCCGCGGTACGTGATGGCCGCATCACGATCCTGCCCAAGTACCAGGAGAAGGTCTATTTCAATTGGATGGAGAACATCCGCGACTGGCCGGTGTCGCGCCAGATCTGGTGGGGCCACTCCATTCCGGTGTGGTACTGCCGCGACTGCGACAACGTGATCGTCCCCGATGAAGACGCGCCGGATCCC
>WNGO01014499.1_pt1 | contig 12731 bp, 9 predicted proteins | sample 5400511 | NCBI WGS metagenome assembly WNGO01 (sample SAMN13153380, study PRJNA577476) | soil metagenome | isolation source: 20 cm soil or saprolite under Garry oak tree replicate 2 | place: USA:California | collected 2016-06-15
GCGGCCGTGATGGGAGATGCGAAAGACGTCGAGAATCCGTCCGTCATTGGCTGTAAATATCCGCGCGTTGAGAATGTCGAGATTGAGCACCGCCATCACGCCGGTAATCGAGGCAAACAGTCCGGGACGATCTTGGCAACACACTACCACGGATGTGCAGTCGCGCTCGGGGAAATGCTTGACGGACAACTCGGCTTTCCTACCGCGAAATCGTTCCATCAGTTCAAAATGTTCGGCGATATCGTCTTCCGGCATCGAGAGAAAATAGCGATCCGGCATCGCGGCCAAAAATTCGTCGATCGACTCTTCGTCGTAGTCCTTCAACAACTGGCGGCGCACTCGGGTCTGCACCCGGCGAATCACGGCGCGCACATCTTGGCGCTGAAATTCTCCCTTTTCGGCCTCTTCCAGAACATTCAACGCCTTGACGTAAAGCTCGCCCAGAAGCGATGCTTTCCAGGGATTCCAAACATCGGGACCGACCGCTCTGACATCGGCGAAAGTCAGCAAATAGAGCATTTTCAGATTTTTCACGCTGCCCATCGTCTTAGCGAAATCGAAAATCGTTTTTTGATCCTCTAAATCGCGCCGAAACGCCGTGTGGGTCATCAGCAAGTGGTGGCGCACGAGAAACTCGACCAGCGCGCCATCGTCGGCGTTCAAGCGCATACGCCGCGCAATCGAGCGCACCAGGCGAGCGCCGATCTCCGAATGGCCGCCGCCGAATCCTTTGCCGATATCGTGGAACATCAAGCCAAGATAAAGCAGCTCGATCTGTTCGGCTTCGCGCGCGAGCTGAGTGAGTAACGGCAAAGCCTCGGCGTACTCGCCGGCCTTGAGCCGTTCGATCTCTTTGATCAGCCGCAGCGAGTGCTGATCGACCGTGTAAATGTGGTAGGCGTCGTGTAGTACCATGCAAAGGAGTCTGCCGAATTCCGGAATAAACGCACCCAACACCCCGGCCCGGTGCATTTCCAACAAGGTTTCGTATACCGAATCCTTCCACTTGAGAATACTGAAGAACGGCAGGTTGGCTTCCGCGGAACGACGAAATTCGTCGTCGATCACATCCAGATGCTGCCGCAAGAGCTCACGAGTTTCGTGCGTCAGCTCGCAATTGTATTTTTGCGCGTCGTCAAAAATCCGTATGAGATTTTCCGGGGCGGTTCTGAGCACCTCCGGTTTAGTGACCGTAAGATGTCCTTTCGATAGACGAATCCCCTCGCGCAACATTCGGCCAAATACATAGGTGGCGCCGAACCGCGGCTTATCGCAGTCGGTGACCCGATGGACGATGAGCGTCGAGAGGCGGTTGATCTGCGCCGCGTGCAGATAGTAGCTGCGCATGAACACCTCGACACCACGCAACGTTCCTTCGCCTTCGAAGCCGAGCGCTGAGCTCACGTTTTCCTGTTGTTCGAAAGTCAATTGATCTTGGTGCCGGCCGGTCGAAAAGTGCAGCTCATTGCGCACTCGCATGAGAAAATCCTGAGATTCTTTCAATTGCGCGATGTCGGTCGCACCAACGACCCCATTCAACGCTAGCGCGTCGAGATCCTTGACTCCCAGCGTAGCGCGCGCGATCCACCGGGCGGTTTGAATATCTCTAAGCCCACCTTCGCCTTCTTTGACTTCGGGCTCGAGTAAATACACGGAACCGCCGAACTGTTCATGGCGGGCCTGATTCTCATTGAGCTTTTCACGGATGAATCGCTTGACCCCCTTCCTCACCAGACGCGACTCGATTCGCTTGTCGAAATCCTGGTAGAGCGCGTAGTCGCCGCAAAGGAAACGCGCATCCATCAGCGAGGTGCGCACCTTCATGTCGTTTTCCGCCAGCCGCATGCAATCGGCGATGCTGCGGGTCGCGTGCCCAACCTCGAGCGCGGCGTCCCACAGGGTATAGAGCAGCTTTTCTGTCGCCGCACTGATAAACGGCGTGATCTTGCCGGCGTAGAGAAACAACAGATCAATATCTGACTGCGGGTTCAGCTCGCCCCGTCCGTAACCGCCTTGGGCGCTGAGCGCAAAGCGGTGGCTCGTCGGCGAAAGACGGCTGCTGCAGTCAGCGCTGATGGTGGCGAAGAGATGGCGAATCAAGTGATCCATGACCGTGGACCACGCCGACGCCACCTCCAAACCGTCGGCGCCCGCACGATGCCTTTCGCACAGCAGGCGCCGGCCCTGATCGATGTAGTGGCGCGCCAAGCGCTTGGGGTCATGCTCCCCCTGAACCTCAGCGAGCAGTGCCAACGAGATCGCTACAGCGTCCATAACAGTGTCTATCCTAAAGCGTCTTGGCGATCAGGCCCGATTGACTGTACTTTTGAATGCCTTCGTACAGCGCTTCCACTACCGCGTCTTGGGAACTTCCCTGGCTCATGGCGCGGCTTTCACTGCGGTTGGTGATGAAAAACATTTCCACTAAAACACTCGGCATGGGCGCGCCAACCAGAACGTAGAAGAGCGCTTTTTTGACCCCCAAGTCTTTAACGTCGCTCATGACTTTAGTCATGCCGCTCACCAGTGAATTTTGGATCCGGTGGGCCAACGTGATCGAGTCCTCAAGCTTCATATTTTGGGCCATGTCGCTCAAAATGAATTGTAAATCCGAAATATTCTTGCGTGACGTGGCGTTTTCCCGGGCGGCGAGCCGGATTGCCGCCTCGTCGGTGGTGTTGTCGAGATAGTAGGTCTCGATGCCTCTCGCATCGACATTGGGACTGGCGTTCACATGCAGCGAAATAAACAAGTCAGCGTTTTCTTTCTTCGCCACGTCCGTTCGATCTTCCAGCGGAATAAAACGGTCGTCTTTGCGCGTCAAGACCACCTCAATGCCCATTTCGTTTTTCAGCTTCGCGGCTAACTTTTTTGCGATGCTCAGCACGATGTCTTTTTCCGCAATGCCGCCGGGACCGATCGCGCCCGGATCTTTACCGCCATGTCCGGGATCCAAGACGATCTTGCGTAATCCGCTCGCCACGGGCGGTGGGGCGGGTTTCCTCGTTGGCGCGACCGAAGTGCGACCCGCAGGTTCCACTCTCGGTGGCGCTTCGCTGGCTGGTGCGCGCTCGGCAGTTCGCTGCCCTGCCACATCAATAACCAGCCGATACGGATCGGGGAGTATAAAGACATTGTGCGCGGTGGCGGCGGCATGCCCTTTGCCGCGTCTTCTTTGAGGCGACGCACCTCGTATTTCGTTTCCTGCGACAGATCCAGCATGACCCTGGTATAACTCTTCGAGGTGAGAAAACGCAGGCCGGTCACCAGCGCTTTATCGGATGGCGGACGGGAGCTTAAAACGTTGCCGCTCTTGTCCTCAGTAACGCTTCGAGGTAGGTCGCCATCCGCAGCCTTATCCGAGTTAGGTAAGCGGGATGCCGGCGCGACCGCCCCGCCTGTCAGCTTTTGTGCCAAAGCAGGCCGAATCGTCAGGGATGACGTCTGCAGCGCCAGCAGAAACATCAGCGCGCTCACGACATTCTGTAATGTCATTTTCCGGTTCATCAAAGCTCCCGTTTTCGCGGACATTATTTCTTGGCCTCTTCGGTTAACTGATGAAGCAGGTTTAAAGCTTCGATCGGTGTCATGTTGGATAAGTCCAGTTGACTCAGGCGCTCGCGTAAACGATCCGTAGAGCTAAAAAGACCCAATTGAGCCGGCGTTACGGGCGCAGCTCGCGTGAGTCCTTCGACGGTTTTGCTCTGACCGTCGTGACTGCCTTCCAATCCGGCGAGAATCTCTTTGGCGCGCTCGATCACCCTTGACGGCATGCCGGCCAAGCGCGCCACATGGATCCCGTAGCTGTGACTCGCCGCCCCTTCGATCAAATTACGCAGAAAAATAATATCCCCGCTCCACTCCTTGACCGCAAAATTGAAATTCTTGACCCGCTCTTTGGTTTGAGCCAAATCGGTGAGCTCGTGGTAATGGGTGGCGAAGAGCGTGCGCGGCCGGCACGCGATATCGTGCAGCGACTCGGCAACCGCCCAGGCAATCGAGATGCCGTCGAAGGTACTGGTGCCGCGGCCGACTTCGTCGAGCAGGATTAGGCTGTGCCCGGTGGCGTGGCGCAGGATATTCGCCGTTTCTTTCATCTCCACCATGAACGTCGATTCGCCGCGGGCCAATGAGTCGGAAGCGCCGATCCGGGTAAAGATCCGATCGACGATGCCGATGCGCGCTTCCGCGCACGGCACGAAGCTGCCCATTTGCGCAAGGATGACGATCAGCGCTACCTGGCGCATGTACGTCGACTTGCCCGCCATGTTTGGCCCGGTGAGCAAAATAATCTGTTGCGAGTCAGGATCGACAGAGCAGTCGTTGGGCACAAACGCGCCACGGCCGACGGCCGCTTCGACCACAGGATGACGCCCTTCGCGAATCTCCAAGCTGACACTGCCGTCGATCTGCGGTCGAACAAAATGGCCGGCTTCGGCGACTTCGGCCAGCGAAACCAAAGCGTCCAGCACCGCCAACGCGTCGCTCACCGTCTTCAACCCCGGATAATGACCGGCCACTTCCTCGCGTACCCGCGTTAATAACGCGCTCTCGAGTTTTTCAATCAAGCTTTCCGAGTTGAGCACCTTGGCTTCGTATTCCTTGAGTTCCGGCGTGATATAGCGCTCGCCGTTGGCCAGCGTTTGTTTGCGCAAATAATCTTCCGGCACCGACTTGAGATGCGATTTGGTCACCTCAATATAGTAGCCGAATACGCGATTGTAGCGCACCTTCAAGGATTGAATGCCGGTGCGCTGGCGCTCGCTTGCCTCGAAGCGCCGGATCCATTCTTTGGCGTGGACACGCATGCCGCGAATCTCATCTAACTCGGCGTCGAACTCGGCGCGAATGAATCCTCCCTCTTTGAGCGAAAACGGCGGGTCGTCGACTATGGCGCGCTCGATAAGGCCCATCACCTGCGGGAGTTCGGCCAGGTCATCACGAATGCGAGTCAGAAGCGCGGCATGAACGGCGTACAGCGGATCGCGAATCGTCCGCACGGCGCGCAAAGTCTCCTTGATGGCGACTAGATCCTTGGGCAGCGCGCTGCCTGACACGACTCGGCCCGCCAATCGCTCGAGGTCTTGAATCCTCGCCAACCCGATTTTGAGCTCTTGGCGCAGCGCGAAGTTTTCGACCAGTTCTTGAACCCCGTCATAGCGCGCGGCTATTTCCTTCGGGTCAACTAGTGGATACAAAAGCCAGCGGCGCAGCCGGCGGGCACCGATCGGCGTCAACGTGCGATCGAGAAGAGACAACAGCGAGCCGTGTCGATCTCCCTGATAATTCGCGGTCAGCTCCAAATTGGCCCGGGTGGTGTCATCGAGCACGAGATAATTCGACACACGGTAAGGTTCGAGATCGCCGACGAGCTTGAGCGACTCGGGCGCGTTGGCCTCCAGATAAGCCAGGAGGGCGGATGCGGCGCGCACACCGTCGACCCATTCTGCCGCGCCGACGCTGCCGTCCGAAGCGACACGATTGCCCGCGCCGTCGTCAAAAAACCCATCGGAAACCGCGCTAAAGTGAATCACTGGATATTCTTTGTACAGACGCTCGCGCAACCGGCCGTCGCGGTCGGCGGTCAATAGCTCGCTCGGTTGGATCCGGCCCAGCTCGTCAAATAGCGCCGGTTCCTCGGCAATCTGGGTGCAGCGAAATTCACCGGTGGTGATATCGGTCAGAGCCAAGCCGAATCCACTTTCCCCTTTACACACGGCCACCAGGAAATTATTGCCACGCGCGTCGAGCGCCTCTGCAGCGGTCACTGTTCCCGGCGTGATCACGCGCACCACTTCCCGCTTGACGACGCCTTTGGCGGTGGCGGGATCTTCCATCTGCTCGCAGACGGCGACCTTATGGCCGGCGTCGACCAATTTTTGGATATAAGGGTCCGCCGCGTGATACGGCACACCACACAGTGGAACCGAGCCGTCGTTACTCTTGTTGCGCGAGGTCAGCGCGATATCGAGAACCTTCGCCGCGGTGTGCGCGTCCTCAAAAAACATCTCGTAGAAATCGCCGAGGCGGAAAAACAAGATCGCATCGCGGTATCTCTCCTTGATCTCGAGATACTGTCGCATCATCGGGGTGATTTTGCTGGCGTCCATTACTTTTTAGGGCGCACCGGTGCGCCGCTCTTCGAGCTGGCGCGTGCTCTTGCCGGCCTTTCGATTCAAGGATAACGCAACGCGGCGTACTTGACGGTCCAACTCGCGCACCAAACTGCCGATCCCCAACGACAATACGAACTCGCGTTTCATGGCCGCGAGAATTTTCTGGCGGTCGCTGGTGATAACAAATAGGTCTTCTCCGTCCGTTAAATACCTGAGCGATTCTAACGGCTGCTCTGTCTGCGACGAGTTTTCTTTCAGTGGCTTAACGCAACGGCGGATTTTTTGCAGGTTGAATCCGTGACGAGTCAAATCCTTTACAACCTTAAGGCAAATCAGATCATTGAATGAGTAAAGGCGTTTCGTGCCGCGTCCGTCCGCCAGCTGGACCGATGGGCGGATAAAATCCTGCTCATCCCAGTATTGCAATTGGCGCAGGCTTACGCCGACGATTCGGCTGGCAGTCTTGCTATCGTATGTCTTCATCCGGCAACTTCTGAAGAAATGAAAACAACCCTGTTTTCACGAAGGTAAACTGCCGCCACGCGATTGTCAACGAAAGCGGCCATTGACCGCCATCTGACGATAGGGTGAATAATGGCTATGAGTTTTCCTGAAAATTTGCGCGTCGGCACGTCGAGCTGGTCGAAACATGTCGAACTGGTCGAAAGATGACTGGATCGGTCCGTTCTACTCACCCAATCTCAACCGCGGACAGTTTATCGAAGCTTACGCGCGCCGATTTAATACCGTCGAGATCGATTCGACTTATTACAGTATTCCCACGCCTCAAAGGGTCACAAATTGGTGACTGAAAACGCCGCCGGGCTTTATCTTTGCCGCTCTGTGGAAGCTTTCAAAGCGTTATGGGAGAGAATTTAGTGCGTGAGTTGCCTGCCGTCGCTACCGGCAAATCTGTTCTCCGCTTCCTGCGCAGGTTTTTGACTTGACGCTAGTTTCCCGCCCGACATATGTTGAACACGATTCGTTCTGGAGGTGCTTTATGGCCAACAGCAAAAATGCTTTGCATCTAGCCACCCATTCAGGCTGGTATCGATTCGAAAGACGAGGTGATGATTGGATCCAAGCGGACCGCGCACTGACTTACTGGCAGATGAGTTGTATCCAGGTCGCTCCGAATGATCCCAAGCGCGTTTATATCGGCACCGAGCACTCCGGTATGTTCGTCACTGACGACGGTGGCAAAGACTGGACTCGCGCCAAACCCAATGTGCCCTGCTTGACGATGTCGTCGATGCTCGCCCTGCCGGGGAAACTCCTAGTCGGCACCATGCCCGCGGCTCTGTATTGCACCACGGACGGCGGCGGCTGGCAGGAACTCAAAGGCGTGCGACAGGGATCCGCAGGCGGCACGTTTCCGCCAAACCCGGATTTTCCCGCGCGCACCCGAGTGCTCACCAAGGAGAAAACCAACGGCGGGCGCCTCTTTGCCGGTATCGAAGTCGCGGGAATTCTGGTGAGCGATGATGAGGGTCAAAGCTGGCAAAAGGCCAACGAGGGCTTGACCGATCCGGACATCCACCAGATCTTGCCGTCGAAGAAAATCTCCGGCTTGGTCGTCACGGCCTGCGGCGAGGGCGTTTCGCGCAGCACCGATCGCGGCAATCATTGGCAAAAAGTCACGCCCGCTGGCGGGCGAACGTACGGCAACGCGCTCGCCGAAGATGATCATGGGACAATTTATCTAGGGATCACGCAAGATCGGCCGCGGACGTGGACGCGCGCGGGGCGGGCGAAGAGCGCCGTCTTTAAATCGACCGACGGCGCGAACTGGCAACTGCTTTCAGAAAACATGTCGGGCGGCGTTACCGACATCACGCCCGCAACCGACGGAGTATTAATCGCAACTGCGGACGGAGAAGTCGTCGCGTTGACGCCATCTGGTGATAGCCGAACGGTGATCAGCGGTTTGCCGTGCATCACGGCAATCGCGCTGGGAGCTTAGGGCAGTTTCGAGTTTCGTGTTACGGGTTTCGAGTTCAACCCGAAAATCGAGACACGGAACCCGAAACGAGTTTATCTTACGCTACCGGCAGGCGCTGATATTTTCCCTTAAAGAAAAGCAGCGGGCGCTCACCCTTAGCGCTGGCATTGACGATCTCTCCGACGACGAGGTTGCCATTTCAAATCAGCAAACTTATCCGCTCCTTTAGTCGCAAAGCGACGAGAAATCTCTTCTTGATCTTCGCTGAGAAAATTGACCGTAAAACCATTTTCCATTCCAAAGCAGCCGTAGCAAGTCGCGCCTTTGTCGACGCTGATCACCACCAGCGGCGGATTCAGCGATAGCGACATGAAAGCATTGGCCGTAAGACCGTTCGGATTGCCCTCCTGATCTTTAGTGGTAATCACAGTGACTCCGGTGGCGAAATGACCCATCACCCGACGCAGTTCCTGTGGTTCGATTGCCATGATCTCTCTCGATCTCCACGAAAGTTTTAAAACAGGTAACAGAGCGCCCCCTGTCATGTCAAACCGCAAGGCAATTTCTCGATCGCGCTGGACGAGCGCGCGTGGAACATGGTAAAAATCGTGACACAGACGGAGGTGAAGTATGGTCGTTCAGGAACGCAAGTCAGAAAATTCATTGGATCGTTATATCGCCGAAGTTCGCGCTGCCTGGGGCGACGGCAAAGATCCGGAGCTGCCCTTCAAAGTCGCGGCGTTGATGGAAAAGCTTTTCGCGTCGACGAGCCCGGAGGATCCCTGGATGGCCGAGCTGATTAGCGACGGCAAACCGGCGCGTGAATTGTATCGCGACCCCGAATTGGGATTTATCCAGATGGGTCACATCCATAAGCAAGGCCATGGCAACAAGCCCCATGATCATGGCCCCTGTTGGGTTGTGTACGGATCGTTCAAAGGCGTCACCGAGATCACCAAATATAAACGCACCGACGACGGCTCTGCGCCCGGCGTCGCTACGTTGCAAAAGGAAAGACTCGATCGTCTAACGCCCGGCGTGGTGATGCCGTACCTTCCGGGCGATATTCACTCGACCAATGCTGTCGAAGGTCCCGGAGTCGTGTTTCGCTTCCTGAGCTATGACTTGGAGAAGATCGATCGCTACCGTTACAACCCTGAAAAAGCCACAGTGGCGAAGGTCTAAGGGCAGCGAATCCGGAATACGCAATTATGTCTGGTGAGGAAATTTTTTTCGAGCAAATCCGTTCCGCCGGGTGCCTGTCCTATCTCCTGGGATGCGCAAAGGAAAAAGTCTGCGTCGTCATCGACCCCGAGATCGATAAAGCCGACGATTACGTCGGATTGGCGGACTTCTTCAAAGCGAAATTGCTTTATGCCATCGATACCCACACGCACGCGGATCATAACTCAGCGTGCAAAATCATGCGCGAGCGCTATGGCATAAAAGTCGTCATGCATCGCGCCACCGATGCGCCGTATATCGATCTGCGCGTCGACGACGGCGATGAAATCCAATTCGGCCAGCAAGCGCTCAAGATCATCCACACGCCCGGCCATACCCAGGACGCCATGTGCCTGCTCTCCAAAGATCGAATTTTTACCGGTGATACTCTCCTGATCGGCGGCTGCGGCCGAACAGATCTGCCGGGAGGTAATCCTGAAGCGCTATACGAGAGCCTTGTCAAACTCAAAGCGCTCGGCGATCAAATCCGCGTGTATCCGGGTCATGACTACCGCGAAGCCGTATCAAACCTGGGCGACGAAAAACTAAATAATGCGCGCATGCTGATCGCCAACAAAGAGGAATTCGTCCACTTCATGACGTCGCGCAAACCTCCCCTGCCGCGCAAAATTCTGGAAGCCCTCGAATGGAACCGCACGCCGATTCAAGGCACACAGCGAGGTATGGGAGAGGGAATTTAAACAGTTACGAGTTCAGGATACGTTCTCTAATTGCTTCTCCGCTGCGTGTAATCGATGTACGAAGTCGTGAATAGCCCTTCGACGCCGACGAGGTTCTGGCCATCAGGCTCTTTATCCCACTAATGCCCCTTGCTTGCTGCCAATGACCGCGCCGAGCAACTTCTCGATAGGCGACATACTCGCCACCGTTCGCCGTTACTGGGGATATACCGAGCTTCGTCCCCTGCAAGACCAGGCGATTAACGCGGGACTGGAACAACGGGATTCGCTGGTCGTCATGCCGACGGGCGGGGGCAAATCGCTTTGCTACCAAGTGCCGCCGCAACTCGCGCAGCGAACCGATATCGTGGTTTCGCCGCTCATCTCTTTGATGAAGGATCAAGTCGATGGGCTGCGCGAGTGCGGTTATCCGGCAGCGGCTCTCTATAGCGGCATGACCCCGGAAGAACTGCGCCGGATCGAAGAGCAGATGGTCGCGCGGCGCTTCCGTCTCGTCTTCGTCGCGCCGGAACGATTGCTGACGCCGCGTTTTCTGCAACTTGTTGAGCGTCTCGAGATAGGCGCGTTCGCCATCGACGAAGCTCATTGCATTAGCCAATGGGGCCACGACTTTCGTCCCGAATATCGTCAGCTCGCCAATCTTAAGAAATGCTTTCCAGAAGCGAGCGTGCACGCTTATACCGCGACTGCCACCGAGCGCGTGCGCGCCGACATCGCCGCGCAGCTGCAGCTGCGCAATCCGACGATTCTCGTGGGCACCTTCGATCGTCCGAACCTGGTGTATCGCATCGTCCCGCGGGTCGATGCGCGGGCGCAGGTTCTCGAAGTCTTGCAGCGTCATCGCAGCCAGGCTGCCATCGTCTACTGCATCAGCCGTAAAGACACCGAATCGATGGCGTCGTTTCTTCAGGCGAACCGATTACGCGCCGCTTTTTATCACGCCGGCATGGAAGCCGACGAACGCCGCCGCACACAAGACGATTTCGCGGGGGAAGCGCTGGATGTAGTGGCCGCTACAGTCGCCTTCGGCATGGGCATCGACCGCAGTGACGTCCGCTGTGTCGTTCACGCCGCCATGCCGAAATCGATCGAGCACTACCAGCAGGAAACCGGTCGTGCCGGGCGCGACGGGCTGGAAGCCGAATGCGTTCTGCTCTACTCCGCCGCCGACGTTCTGCGCTGGGAATCGCTCATCGAAAAGAGTGCCGCAGAAGCGGATGCTTCCGCGGCGATTATCGCCGCGTCGCGCGCGCTGCTCGATCAGATGCGTCGCCTGTGCAGCGGCATTTATTGCCGTCATCGCAGACTGTCGGAATATTTCGGCCAGGAATATTTGAAGCCGAACTGCGAGGCATGCGACGTTTGTTTGAATGAAGTCGAAGGTCTAGCCGATGGGACGGTCACCGCGCAAAAGATTCTCTCCTGCATCGCGCGCGCGGGCGAGCGCTTCGGTGGCGAGCACATCGTCGACGTCCTTTTGGGCGCAAATACCGACCGGATTCGACGCTGGGGTCATGAAGAGCTGAGCACTTACGGATTGATGAAAGGCACGCCCCGTCCGAATCTGATCAATATGCTCTATCAGCTTATCGATGGCGGCCTGCTCGAACGTACTAATGATGAACGTCCGGTGTTGCGATTAAACGATGCTGCCCGGGAAGTGCTGCGCGGTAATCGCACCGTGCGCCTACTGCAGCCGAAAGCCAAAGTCAAAAAAACCCGCATCGACGAAAAATCCTGGGAAAGCGTAGACACAGGCTTGTTCGAAACCCTGCGTAATTTACGCCGCCAACTCGCTGACGAACGCCGCGTACCGGCCTACGTCTTGTTCAGTGACGCCACGCTGCGCGACATGGCGCGAGTCAGACCAGGTTCGCCAAACGCGCTTCTTGGCATCCGCGGCGTCGGCGAACGTAAACTGGCAGATGTTGGACAACGCTTCTTAGAAGTGATCGATACCTATTGCCGTGAGAAGCGGTTGCCGTTAGACGTGTGAGTGACTGACTAGCAGGGACACGAACGGAGAAAATAGGTCAGTAACCACTTCTCTTTGGATGCCGCGACCGAAAATTCGATCCTACGGCAAACTAAACACCAGCAGTTCATTCGTTCTCCCACCGCCACCGCATTCGGTCGCGCCGCCGGCGTAGTAAAGATTCCGCCCTACAACGACGCCGCCGAAGCCGTGGCGGCCTTTTACCATCGGCGCGTAGGATGCCCAGCGGCCGGTCTTAAGATCAAAACCTTCCATTTCGGGATAGGTTCTCTTATCACGACATTCACCGCCAGCGACGAAGATCTTGCCTTGATAAAGCGCCCCGGCGACACCGCTGCGCGCCGTCGGAAGCGGCGCGCCCGCTTGCCACGTATTCGTTGCCGGATTGTAGACGTCGTGGAGATCAACGTTTTGCGAAGAAGCGTCCAAGCGTCCGCCGAATACGTGAATGAACGCATCGCCGGCGACGACCGCGAGGTGATCGCGCGCTTTGGGTAGCGGTGCGAGCTCGCTCCAGCGGTCGGTCGCGGGATCGTAAACTTCATGTGTCGTCACCGTAACTTTGTCGACACCGCGCCCGCCGATGGCGTGGATCTTGCCGTTCAACACGGTCACGCCCACGGAGCCGCGCGGACTTTTGAGCGGCGCTCGGTCGCGCCACGTGTCGGTGATCGGATCATACTCGTAAATCCAGTTGACGGCGTCGCCGTGACCCGACGCTGTAAAGGCGCCGACGACATAAATTTTGCCAT
>WNGO01008515.1_pt1 | contig 12729 bp, 14 predicted proteins | sample 5400511 | NCBI WGS metagenome assembly WNGO01 (sample SAMN13153380, study PRJNA577476) | soil metagenome | isolation source: 20 cm soil or saprolite under Garry oak tree replicate 2 | place: USA:California | collected 2016-06-15
TGGGCATAAATTGCACCGTCGGCTTGGCAAGAGAAGAGCTTGCCGAAGGTAGCCGTGTTGACGTTCGAGGGAGTGAGGGCAAACTCGTGGGGGTTCGTTCCGTCACGGGACAGGTTGTTGTGATAGGTGAGAACGCCCGTGAGATCGGTGACGCCGATGGAAATTGAGGCGCTCTTGGTGACGTCAGCAACGCTCGTGGCGGTGATGGAGTAGATGCCTGGGGTGTTAGGGGCCACGTAAGTAGCTGACCTGGAGGTCGCACCGGCGAAAGTGCCGCAGGAGGTCCCGGAACAAGCTGGACCCGAAGCCGACCACGTTACCCCAGCAGCAGCGACATCGTTCTGCACGGTTGCGGTAACGGGCAGTGTCTGCGCGATTCTCAGGCCACCTCGCTTGGGGGCAATGGTGACACTAAGGGCGGTGGAAGAGCCAGTGACGGTGATGTTTGCGGAGGCTTTTTTCGAAGTGCTCGAGACGGACGTGGCAGTGAGGGTGACCGTGGCGGGGTTCGGAACATTCGGGGGAGCCGTATAAGTGAGGGGTGCTCCCGAGGCACTGGTGGTCGCGGAAAGCGTTCCGCAGGTGCTACCGCTGCAACCTGCGCCGGAGAGCGTCCAACGCACACCGCGATGATGCCAGTCATTGCGCACGGTGGCGGTGAACTGCTGGGTGCCGCCCCCCGCTCGAACACTGGCGGTTGCAGGAGAGACCGAAACGGAGATGCGGGACTGTGCGGAAACTCGCGGAACGGATGCGAGACCCAGTAGAGGGATGACCGCAAGAGCCGCAAGAATTGACTGCCAGGATGCGCTGTGGAATTTCACCAACATGCGAGAACTCCTTTCCTGATGGAAACGAGTCGAACCAAGAGACATGGTTGTGAACCGACGGCATTCAATCGAGACTTATGAGAGGCATTATACTTAAGCAGGCAGAAATTGCGAATAGAACGAAGGGGCAGTGTTCAAAATTGCCCTGCAGGTCAACGGGGGGCAGCGTCAATGGGGAAGCGTGTCTTGCCAGTCCGAGATTTTCTACCTGAGCGGATACCATAACTTTGCCCTGCACTCCACCAGCCCTGGCACTCGGTGGGTAATGGGGCGACTCAACATGGGTCACACGACATTTTTCCGGATCGCCATAACCTGGAGCAGCAAAACGGCGGGGGCCAGGGCAATGGATTCTGTTCTTCACATCTCTGTAGACGAATCGTACGTCGCTATCGGTACAAACAATTCTGCTCAGTCGAACTCGGTCAGCGCAACTCAGTTCGGAGTTGCCAGGCGCTGCTTTCCCGCGGCCTCGAATTCGTCGCCGGGGATCCATCCCGCCAGCACGGGCAGCCATGCCGCCTTCGATCCAAGCGCGAAGCCGAACCTGGCGATCACCGCGTCGCCGGTAAAATCCATGTCTGGACTGTACTCGTCGCTCGGCTGGTGATAGCGGTGCTCGGTGAAATCTTTCGCCTGCTCCTCGCCCCACTCTGCCGGATGGCCCGCGTACTTGATGCCTTCATTGATCGAAAACGACGGCACTCCCACATGGGCCAAGCTGAAATGATCCGAGCGGTAGTAGTGCCCAGCCTCCGGGCGGGGGTCGGGGCGGATCGCCAGGCGAAAGTCTCGCGCGGTCGCCTGCACCACGGGATAAAAGGTGGTGCGCTCCGCGCCGCTGACTTCCACTTCCTCCGGCGTCCCCAGCGGCGGCACATCGTCAAAATTCAAATCCACGATAATCCTTCCTGGCGGCACCGGCGAATGTTTTCCCAAATACTCCGACCCGAGCAGCCCCTGCTCTTCCGCGGTGACCGCCGCGAACAGAATCGACCGTGGCGCCGCCACCGGCATCGCTGCCCACACGCGCGCCAGTTCCAGCAGGATTCCGCATCCCGTCGCATTATCATTCGCGCCGTTGTAGATCTTATCGCCCGGCAGACTCGGATCGATCCCCAGATGGTCGTAGTGGGCCGTGTACAGCACCGCCTCTTTGCCGAGCGCGGCATCCGTACCCTGCAGCATCGCCAGAACATTTCGTGGGCCTTCAGACGAATCGGCAATTCGAACGGCTTGAAGTCCTTCAACTGCGCCTGCTGAAATATTTTGTCCAGATTCAGCCCCACCATTCCCACAATTCTTTTCGCCACGTCCAGTTGTATCCATGAAGCCGCCTGCAGCTTCGCCGTGGCATCTCGTTTCAAGTACGAGCGCTCGGTTCCCCACGAATTGCGCACCACCTCCCAGCCGTAACTCGCGAGGTCCTTGCGGTGGATGATCAGAGTGGCTGCCGCTCCGCGCCGCGCCGTCTCCTCAAACTTGTATGTCCACCGGCCGTAATACGTCAGCGCCTGGCCCTTGAAAAAATTGCGATCATCCGAGCCGGGCTCGTTCACGAAGAGCAGCGCCACTTTCCCGTGAAGGTCGACGTTCTTGTAATCGTCCCAGTCGTACTCGGGCGCCTTGATTCCATAGCCCACAAACACGATGGGCGCATCGATGTCCGCCATCTCCGTCTGGCTCTCGTTGTTGGTTACGAAATCGATCAGGTTCTTGGCCTCGAAGGATTTTCCGCTGGCCTCCGCGAATTGGAAGGTGGTTTCCGGAAGCGTCTTCACGCCCACCATCGGCACGGCCTGGAAAAAAGTTCCGTTGTCCCCCGCCGGCTTCAACCCATACGACGCAAACTGTTTCCCGATGTAATCCGCCGCCGTGTCGCCGCCGCGCTGCCCCGTCCCGCGCCCTTCCAATTCATCACTCGAAAGATATTTCACATGCGCGCGAATTTTTTCCTTGTCCATCTGCGGCAATGGCGCCTCAGCCGCAGGCGCCTTGTTCGCCCGCGCTCCCGCCACCTTCCCCTGCCCTGCCGCGCGATTCTCTCTTGCGAAGACGCACGCGAATCCAAGCAAGGCGCACGAAAAAATCACCGCAGTTTTCTTCATGAAAACTCCTCGATTACGGAAGGGATTATTTCTTGACGCGATCCTTGAGCAGATTCTTCAGCTCGCTCATGAACTCCTGCACATCCTTGAAGTCCATGTACACCGATGCAAATCGCACGTAGGCGACCTTATCCAGCTTCTTGAGACGGTGCATGATCATTTCGCCGATTTCGGTGGTGGTAAGCTCGCGTTCCGTGGCCTCGTGCACCACGCTTTCGATTTCATCCACGATGGCTTCCAGCTTGGGGGTGGCCACGGGACGTTTTTCGCACGCTTTCAAAAGTCCCTGCAAAATCTTTTGCCGCTCGAAGCGTTCGCGCCGCCCGTCCTTCTTGATGACCATGTACGGAATTTCGTCGATGCGTTCGTAGGTTGTGAACCGGCGGCCGCACTTCAGGCACTCGCGCCGCCTGCGAATGGTGTCGCCGAGGCGGCCCTCCCGCGAATCGATCACTTTGTCGTCGATGTCCGCGCAAAAAGGACACTTCACTTGGCTGAGTCTCCTTGCTGTGCGGCGCCTTCGATTGCCGCTTCTTTTTCGTGCTCGGCCATCTCCTTCAGTTTCCCGAGCGAAAGCCCCTCGTGAATCAGCAGCGGCACCCCTGCAAGACTAACCGCCGCGAACGTAATCAGCCAAATCACGATGGATGCGGCAAGAGCTGCCTCAGATTTTATTAGAAAGATCTTTGTATACGCACCAAACGACCCTGCTTGGGAACCACCACCGACGCCAGGCAACTGCAATATTGAGCTCACCAGCGTAACTGCCAGCACTAGCATGGCGTCGAAAAGGCTTAGGTTGCCAAGGGTACCGCCAAAACTCTTCGCCACCCAAAGATAAATGACCAGCACAAGAAACCAATGGGCTGCAGAATAAAACAGCGCTAGGGCCAAATCACGTCCGCTCCGGATGGTTTGCACGCCGCGTGCGGTCTCAAGCACAATTCCCGCGATCTTGCTGCGCCAGCCGTGCGCCTGCAGCCAACCTTGCAGTTGCCTCTCGAGCAGCGCCGTGCCGCGAAAACGCAGATACACCAGCAACGCAGTTGCAGTCAGGATTCCCAGGACGAGAAATAGTGACGCGGGCTTCGCTGTTTTCTCCAAGGCTCGAGCGGTTTCGCTGCTTTGAGCGTCCGTTCGAAATCCCAGGAGCGCGACCGTCGCGATTACGGCCATGCTCGCAAAATCGAAAATCCTCTCCAGTAAATAAACTCCGAACATGCCGGACACTTGCAACTTCTCTTTTCGCGCCAGCAGAAATGGCCGCACCGGCTCACCCGGCCGGCCCAACAATTGCAGCGCGGAAAATCCCGCAAGAGTCATCTTGTAAATATTCCAGAAACTCGAGGGCCCCAGGTTTTGTTGAAACACTTTCCAGCGAAGGGCGCGCAGTGCATAACACGCGTAAATCGCCACGAGGGAAAGAATCAGATAGTAGGGATTGGCACTGCGGACCGCTTGCAACAACTCCGTGCCGCTGAAATCAGAATGATGGATCATCCCGCTCGAGCGGTAGATGACAAATCCCAGCACGAGCAGCCCGATCAGGACGACAAGAAGCTTCCTCGACGATGATTGCATGTGCTGGCCAGCCTAGCGGGACCAGCCATCGCCGTCAAGGCATGCGAATAACATTTGCCAGGAAATTTCGGAGCAAGGCGGCCACACGAGCGCGCACTTGCTCTAGAATCGATCGCGGGATTTTTCCGGCCTTCTGGGCTTGCCGCTAGCGCCAATCGGGGTTTTTCAAATGGTCGCAAAGAATCGCACCTCGGATGCGCCCGCAGGGAGGCCCACTTCGAAGGGATACCCCTTCACAAGGCTCGTGACCGGGCAAACAACCGCAAGACTCGTCTTCTCGTTGTGGCTCCGGGGCGAAAGAACCACAGCAGGCCGGCGCCCGGCCTGTTCCCTGCCAGCTCGCGGCGTAAAATCGAGCCAGATCAAATCGCCGGCATCAGGCACATACTCGCGGGCTACCACAGTTCTTTGCCTTCTCCGGGCGCCCCAATCCGTTTCCGTGTGGAGATTGGCCGCAGTGATCTCCCGAAGGAGATCTCTAAGTTTTGAAGTTCCTTTTTTCTTGCGAATTCTCACTGTCCCCGGACCTTCGACGGACAACTCCAGATGATCGCCAGGACGAAGCTTGGCAGCCTCCGCCACGTTCTTGGGAATCCGCACGGCCATGCTAATGCCCCATTTTGCGACCTATGTCTTCACGGCGCGCCGCTCCTTGTAGATACAAACGTATACAAGCAAGGCGCACCCATGTCACTTCGCCAGCTTGACCGCCATCCGGTCGGCGGATTCCTCGCCGGTGCGCAGGGCGCCTTCACTGGAGAGGCCGTCGAGATAGTCGCCGCACAGGTCAAACGGGAAATCCCCAGCCGCGAGGCGTTTGCGCAGCGCAGTCATTTCGCGCAGTCTCCCGGGCGGAAACTGGGCGATGCCGATATTCCATCGTACGAGATGCACAAAAAGCACCTTGCCGCGGCATTCCGGGAAGGTCCGCTCCACAATTTCGCATGCTTGCTGCTTAACGGATTCATCGTTGGCGTCCAAGCGGCGGAACTCCGGCGTGTTCCACAGGAAGACGCCCGCCATACCTGCGCCTTCGGGACAGCGGTTGGGAGCGCGCAGGTGCTCCATTTCGATTTCCGCGCCGGGTACAACATCCGGTGTGAAGGCGTACCCGGCGTAAGGAACACTCGGCGGATTCGAGAGCGCTACCGCCGCGTTGGCAATCCTCGAATACTGCGTTCGGGAGAGCAGCTCGCGAAGTTCTGCAGGAAGTTGTGTGCAAAGCTCCGGCACAAGCTGTCCCGGAATCGCGAAAATGACCGCGCGCGCTCGAAGAGTTTGTTGCTTGCCTTTAACTTCCGCTTCAACCTGAACGCCTTTCGGGCGCTGCTCGACATGCAGAACCCGAGCTTCCGTCACGACACGCACCTGGGAAGCCATGGTTTCCGGAATGCGATCGACGCCATCCGCAAGAGTCCATTGCCCACGCACGAGCAGGTTCCAGATCACTTGCATCAGGATTACACGCGAAGAGGTTTCGACCGATCCGCCAACGGGCCCATTCAAGCCCGGCCGGAAGATGCGCTCGAATACTTCTTCCCCGCCGATGCGGCGGAAATACGTCCGCGCGTCTTCGCCGTCTAGCGAACCAGTGAGAATGCTGCGGCCATGGACGAGAGCGCGATGATGACGCAACAGGTCGAATCCGAATCGCAGGCAGGCGACGCGGGCACGCAAAGATATTCCGCGGTCAAAGAGCAGGTCCTCGAACCGCCCGCTGCGATAACCACGGCAACCCGCGGCGTCTTGAATGCCCACACTGAAACTTCCTGTGCCGACTAGCGGCGACAATCCCAAGCGGCGCACGAGCGAGCGCATGCGCACAAAGCCATTTCCCAGCAACGTGACGCCGCGATCGATCACAAATCCGTTGACCCGATCGGTGGTCATCCGGCCGCCTACGCGCGACTCCGCCTCCAGCACCAGCGGCTCGAGGCCGCGGTCCTTCAGCCGCAGAGCCGCAGCAACTCCGGCAATCCCTCCGCCAATCACGATTACGTCGGCGTCTCCGCTCTGGGTCCCCATGAGGATTCTCCTTAGCGGCGCGTCCCGGCGAAGAGATCGACGGCCTGAGTGCTGCGCGCGTACTTCACGTCATCAAAACGTTCGCGCAAGAACTTGTCCCAATCCTGGCGCTTGGTCACGTGATAAATCACCGGGCCGAAGATCACGTAGTTGTGCGCGTCCCACCCGTGTTCGAAGAGAAGTACCTTTCCTCCCGGCCTCAAGATGCGGTTCGCTTCGCTGAACAATTTTTCTCGCGCACCGCCCGTAGGGATCTCGTGCGTCCCGAACCCAAAACAGACCGCATCGCAGGAGGCATCCGGCAGCGGCAACGTGAAATGGTCCGCCTTATAGGCGACGATGCGCGGGTTGCTTGTGGGAGGCACTTCCAGGTCGCGCACGTCCTGCACAGCTTCTTCGGGCGACTCGCCTTCCACGTTCCAGCAATCCACGGATTGAATGGTGGCTTCCGGCAGCACGTCAGAGAGCAGGAAGGCGTGGCGGTACGTTCCGATGTGCAGGTCCGCGACGGTCACTTTGCCCTTTAGACTGCCCAATTCCACCAACCGGCGCACGTAGCGAGCTCCCGGATGACCGTACATGCGATACAAACCGAACAGTGAGTAGGCCAGAAGCAGCAATCCGATTTCTGCGAGTGCCACGGACGCCCAAAATGCCAGCGGCAGGCGAAACATAACTCCAATGGCACCAAGCGGAATTCCAACCGCGAGAAAATATTTTGTAATTTTCCAGTAGTCGCGACGGCTGACATACACGGCGCGTCCCCAATACCACCACGGCGTCGGCCGCTTCGCGGCGACTGATGCGGGATACCAGTGTGTGAGGGCTTCGTGTGACTTGGTCATCGCTCCTCCTCGATTCCGAAATTCAAGGTCGCAGGCTTCTCTCTCGTTCGAAACTCTTAGATCCCTCCGGTCCAGCCTGCCTCACGCAGCATTCCCAGAATCTTTGTCTGGAAGGGCTGAACGAACGGCCGCACTAGCGCCGAACTCATCAACTCTATTAACTGAGTAAACAGATCTAATATTCCGTCTGCCAGCTTGTGGGTTCTCTGCTGCCCTTCCGTTTCGTCGTAGATGAAGAACAGGATCATGCCGAGATGCGCCAACCAGAGCGCCCACGGAAGAAGTTCCCGCAGTTCTTCGCTCACGTTGGTGCCCGCAATCGCTTCCTGGAAAATCGCAACGCTCTGGCTGCGCTGCGCGTCCGTGCCTTTTCCAAATACTGACAGCGGATGATCCGGATCGCCGGTGTAGCGGAACAAGGCCCCCAGAAACATGCGGTCATCCTTCAAGATTTCCAATTTCGAATGTATCGCCACTCCCAAGCGCTCGCGGAGTCCGGCCTTCCCGCTCAGCTCTAGGCGAACTTTCTCCGCATGCAGGCGCTGCACCTGGTCGTAGTAAGCCGCGACGATGGATTCCTTGCTCGGGAAGTAGTAGTAGGCAGCGCCCGTGGCTACCTTGGCGGACCGTGCGATGTCGCGCATGGTGGTGACTTCAAAACCGCGCATGCGGAAGAGTTCCAGCGCCGTTTCGAAAATCACCGCCTTGGTTTTCTCGCCGGCGCTCTTGTTTGCTGTCCTCATAACGTTGCCCCGATATTGAACATGTTCAAATCCTAAACCAAATCCAGCTCCCAAGTCAAGTAGAAAGTGAACATGTTCAATAAGTTTCTATACTATTTGTAATCTGTTACTTACGAACATTTCGAGGAGTATGGTTTCGACCCGGCAACAGCTGTGATCTCTGGTACTGAAGTCTCACCAGCAAGAATAGCGTGCGAGTTCAGAAAATCGTACATCGATTTGAAGCCAGAGTCCGCGTACCTCATTGATTCCCTTGTCTCTGCCGAACTTGCTGGGTAAGATGCCGGTTATAACGGTCGGGAATCATGGGCTGATCCCGCGGGGAACATTTCGAGAGCATTTTACGTTCCATAGTTGGCAGGCCGAGATGGACTGCCAGACGGCTTTTGAGAGAGAAGCCGACTCGCAGACACGCCTTGCACCGCAGCAGGTTATGAGGCTGATGATACGTTGGAGCAGGATGCCCAACTGGTGATGTTTTCCTCCGCGTGTACCGTACGTTGGGCAGTTATCGTTCGGCCCATGGCGGTTTCGCAACTTGGATGACGAGCGTGACGCGCAATCTATTGATTGACCATTACCGTAGAACGAAGCGCGATCGCATTACCGACTCGCTGGACGACAAGATGCCGATGGTGGAGAACAAGGAATCGGCGGGACGTCGGCCGGATGAGCAGGCGCTGCTCGGCGAATTGAGCGGCCAGGTGCAATCGGCGCTGACGCGGCTTTCGCCGGAATTGCGCGAGGCGGTGATCCTGCGCGACCTGCAGCAATTGGAGTACAGCGAGATTCAGCAAGTTTTGGCGGTACCGGAAGGAACGGTAAAATCACGAATCAATCGCGGACGCATCGAATTGGCGCGCGTTCTGCAGCAGATGGGAGTGCGCCCATCATGATGGAATTTGGAGTTTCGAAGCGAGCGCGGAGCATGCCATGAACTGGAACTGCGAACAAACCGAAGCGCGCCTGAGCGATTACCTGGACGGACTTCTTCATCCCGGAGAGCAAGCCGCTTTCGATCTCCATGTGAACGCGTGCGAGCGTTGCACTCCGCTGGTCGCCGGTGTTTCCCGTGTTCTCGGCACTCTGCACTCCTTGGCGCAGGTTGAACCACGGCCGCAACTTTTCGATTCGATTCTGACGGCGACTCTCGGCCCGCAGAGCTGGCGCAGCGCGAAGCGCTGGCTGCGCGGGCTGCGGTCGCCTCGTTTTGTCTACAGCGCGGTCTCCGTTGCCGCGACTTTCGTGGTCATTCTTACGGCCTCTGGTTTCTCATTTCGCAAGCCGAAGCTGGCGGATCTTAATCCCGCCACGATTTATCGCAAGACGAACAGCCAGGTGCATCTCGTTTATGCCCACAGCGCCAAGTTCGTCAGCGATCTGCGCGTGGTTTATGAAATTCAAACGCGCCTGAACGAAAACGAACAGAATCCCACTACCAGGGAGCAAACCATTCCGCAGAATTCTCCCGGCAAACAACCCGGCCGCACCGACAACACGAATCCGTCCGCGCCCAAACAGCAGAACCGTGCCGACGAAATCGGCAGGAATTTGCGGGTTCTGGCTTCGCAATTCCCCGTTCTGAGCGGATCGATTGGTGAGAGGAGAACGCCATGAAGTGTGCCGTCCATTCCGATGTGGACGCGGTCGGCTACTGCCGCAATTGCGGCAAGGCCATGTGCTCGACGTGCGTGCGTCCGGTGCGCGACGTTCTCTACTGCGAAGAGTGCCTGGCGGCTATCGTGGGCATTCCCGCTCCGGCTCCATCCGTTCCGACTGTGGCAGCGGAATCGCAATACCAGATGCCCGCTTCCGGTTTGCCTGAGGCGTCACCGAGCTACGCAAGATCGACTCCAGTCTTGGCTTTCTTCCTGGGATTCCTGCCGGGGATGGGCGCCTTCTATAACGAGCAATACGGCAAGGGCATGATTCATCTCGCCATCTTCTTGGTGCTCTTCATAAGCGGTGTCGATGGGGCGATGAGCGGGGGAGCTGAAGCCGCTTTGTGGATCTGTGTCGCTGGACTGTGGGTCTACATGCCCATTGATGCCTACCGCACGGCAAAAGCGCGGCAGGCCGGCGAAACTTTGTCCGATCCTCTTGATGCCTTTACCAAGGAGCGCCCGATTGGGCCGATTCTTCTGATCGGTGCGGGAGTCTTGCTGCTGCTGCACAATTTTGATTGGTTTCCCTGGTACCGGATTTCGCAGTTTTTCTGGCCGGCGGTTCTGATTGCCGCGGGAGTTTTGATGATGCGCAAAAGGCTCGACCGCCGTTCTTAGGAGATTTTTCTCGATGAGTGACCGTATCCGGTGCGCATGCCGCCGTTGCACGATTCGCGGGCTGATGGGTCCCGCTGTCATTATTACCGTCGGCGTGCTTTTTCTCCTCGACCAGATGCGCGGCGGTGATTTTTCGTTCGGCAACACGTATCCGGTCATCCTCATCGTCATCGGTGCAATCAGCCTAGCCGCTGCCGCTGCACCGGCTGACGGCCACATTTCCGGGCCGATGCCTCCCGCGGCTCCAAGTGCGCCGGGCTCCGCGCCAACTGTCCCTCAAAATCAATCTCCCGGCCAAGGACAATAGGGCTCTATGGCGAATCTCCGTCGTCGCGGCAGCTCACTTTTTCCCGGCCTTCTCCTGCTCTTCATTGGAATGCTGCTGCTCCTTCACAACTACCGCGGTCTCGGTATTGTCAATGTGCTCGGCCACTGGTGGCCGCTCATTTTGATTTTTTGGGGCGCGATCAAACTCTATGAGCGCATGGCTGCCAGCCGCTCTGGCGATCCCCGCGCTGCAAGCATCACCTCCGGTGAGGTTTTTTTAGTTCTGGGACTTCTCAGCCTTCTTGGAATCGTGGTTGCCGTCGACTACGGCAGGGAAAATATCCCCGGTCACTTTCGGGAGTGGGGAAACAGTTTTGACTTCGACCTGGAGGTCGCACCCAAGTCCGTTCCCGCGGATGCCCGCATCACGATACGCAACGGCCGCGGCAACATTAGCGTGCGTCCATCGGACGACGCACAGATTCGAATCTCCGGCAAGAAGAAGGCCAATGCCTGGAACGAGAACGATGCCCAGCAAGTTGCCGCACGCGTTGGCGTCGAAGTCCTGCAGAATGGCGACGGCTACGAAATACATCGAACGGGGGTAAGCAAAGGTGAATCGCGCATCAGCCTGGATCTTGACGTGGCGGTTCCGAAGAAGGCCTCGCTGACGATACGGAACGAGAAAGGCGACATCACCGTCGCCGACATGGCGAAGCCCGTAAGTGTGACGAACGGCGTTGGTGACATCGAGATTCGCGACACGGGGGGGGACGTCAGTATCGATACCCGGAAGAGCGACATCAAAGTTTCCGACACAAAGGGCAACATCAAGATTTCCGGCCACGGCGGGGAAATAAATGTATCGGGCGCCACGGGCGGGCTTACCATCGAGGGCGAATTTTACGGGGCCATCCGGGTAGACAAAGTTGCCAAGGGCGTGCGCTTCATTTCACAGCGCACCGATCTGACACTCTCGCAACTCGCCGGCCATATGGAGGCCGGCCCAGGCAGCCTCGAAATCTTTGACGCTCCCGGGAACCTCAGCGTGCGCTCGCAGGACGACATCACACTGGAGAACGCTGGCGGCAAGGTCAAAGTGGACAATCGCAGAGGAAACGTTGAAGTTCGCTTCTCGGCTCCGCCGAAAGACGACATCGAGATCAACAATTCTTCCGCGGGAATTACGATGAGCCTGCCGGAGTCCTCGAGCTTCGAGATTGTCGCGGATTGCCATTCGGGAGATATTGACAGCGAGTTTCAGGCGGATTCGCTGAAGCTGACTCCGGGGACGGGATCGAAGGATGCGCACCTGGAAGGAAAGTATGGCAGCGGGCGCGGGCCGAAAATTATTTTGAAGACGAGCTATGGGTCGATTTCGCTGCGCAGGACGAGTTCCGATATTCCCGCACCACCGAAACCGCCGCGGGCAAAGACGCCTCCGGCACCGGACAAGTCAGAAGTAAACTGAGCGCGATGTCAGAGAAGTGAGGCGGCTCGCGCTCGACGCGAGGCACGAGCCTGATGCGCCTTTCATTCCGAACGCATCAATTCACGGTGAACCCGAGTGTTGTTGCCAGTTTGCCGAGTTCTTGCCATTCGGCAGGAGGCGCTGATGTCGAACCGGTGCTCAGGATTCCGCTGCCTAAATTTGCAAGGCATGGCGCCGCAATGAGCGGCGTTTGAGGCTCCGGCAGGCTCGGTACACTTGTGTCCGGCTCGCTGAAATTCAGAGCGTACGCGAGGTTCTGCACGTCATTGCTCGCGTCGCGTGGAGTCAAGGGCGCAAGGCCCCAGCGCCACTCAATCAACTTCAAGACGGAAGTGTGATCGAACACTAGGGCGCTGACTCTTGAATCAGCCGGATTCCCCCGGCTGAAGGGCGACGCAACGACTGTAGGCACGCGCAATCCGAGCAGCGCTTTGCCGTTCACGAGATCGGTATCAACATTGTTAGCGGCCGTAGCGCGCGGCGGCGCGACGTGCTCGAAGAAGCCGCCCCATTCATCAAAATTCACGATGAACACCGTGTTCGCCCATTTCGGCCC
>WNGO01002124.1_pt1 | contig 12727 bp, 14 predicted proteins | sample 5400511 | NCBI WGS metagenome assembly WNGO01 (sample SAMN13153380, study PRJNA577476) | soil metagenome | isolation source: 20 cm soil or saprolite under Garry oak tree replicate 2 | place: USA:California | collected 2016-06-15
TGACCGGCGAGCAGCGCGAGTTCGCGGAGGTCGTCCACTCGAGCGGCGACTTGTTGCTCCACGTGATCGACGACATCCTGGACTACTCGAAGATCGAGGCCGGCAAGCTCGACCTCGAGCGCGCGCCGTTCAACCTCCGCGATTGCGTCGAAGGTGCCCTCGACATCGTCGCGCCCCGAGCGTGGGAGAAGGAGCTCGAGCTCGCCTGCCTCATAGACGAAGCCGCTCCGGCCGGGATCGTCGGCGACGAGGCCCGCCTGCGGCAGGTGCTCCTGAACCTGCTCTCGAACGCGGTCAAGTTCACCGATCGCGGCGAGGTCGTCGTGCACGTGGATGCCGAAGAGACCGGTGCGGGCTCGTACCGGGTCGAGCTCGCCGTCCGCGACACGGGCATCGGGATCCCTCCGGACCGGATGGACCGGCTCTTCACCTCATTCAGCCAGGTGGACGCGTCGACGACGCGACGTTTCGGGGGGACGGGCCTCGGCCTCGCCATCTCGAAGCGCCTCGTGGACCTGATGGGCGGCACGATCTCGGTCGAGAGCGAGCAGAAGAAGGGATCCACGTTCCGGATCTCGCTCCCTGTCGCCGCGGCCGACGTGCCGACGAAGATTCCGCTGAACGAAGGCCTCCCGCATCTCGCGGGCAAGCGGATCCTGATCGTCGACGACAACGCGACCAACCGCGAGATCGTCACGCGACACGCACTGTCGTGGGGGATGGTGCCCGTCGCGGTCGAGCTCCCCGTCGCTGCCCTCGAGCTGATAGCGAAGGGCGAGCAGTTCGACGTCGCCGTGCTCGACATGATGATGCCGGACATGGACGGGCTCGCCCTCGCGGGGGAGATCCGGCAGCTCCGCGACGAGCCCGAGCTGCCTCTGCTGCTCTTGACCTCGCTGGGGCGACTGCCGCAGCTGCAGTCGGGAAGCGTGTTCTCGGCACAGCTCGCGAAGCCGCTCAAGGCGTCTCAGCTCTACAACACGCTCGTGCAACTGCTCACAGCGGGCAGGGCCGGCGCGGAGGAGGTCGAGGTCGTGACGGACGGAAAGCGTGCGAGGTCGGCGCTACGGATCCTGCTCGCCGAAGACAACCCGATGAACCAGAAGGTGGCGCTCCGCCTGCTGGAGCGGCTCGGCTACAGCGCCGACGTCGCGACGAACGGGCTCGAGGCGATCGAGGCGCTCGAACGCCGGCCGTACGACGTCGTGCTCATGGACGTCCAGATGCCGCATCTCGACGGCCTCGATGCCACGCGCCAGATTTGCGAGCGTTGGCCGGAGAAGAGCCGCCCGCAGATCGTCGCGATGACGGCGAACGCGCTGCCCGAGGACCGCGAGGCGTGCTTCGCCGCCGGCATGAACGACTACGTGGCGAAGCCGATCCGCGCCGAGGAGCTCGCAGCCGCGCTGAAGCGCGTGAAGCCGCTCGCGAACGGCGACGGCGGTGCGGCCGGGGTCGGGTACGTCAGCCTCGACGACGGTGCGCTCGAGAGCCTGCGTGACCTGGGGGGTGACGCGTTCCTCGGCGAGGTGATCGACGCCTTCCTCGCGGATGCGCCAGAGCTGATCGCCACACTTCGCCGGTCGCTCGACCAACAGGGGAGCGAGGAGCTGCGACGCGCGGCGCACACACTGAAGTCGAACGGTGCGACCCTCGGCGCTGCAGAGTTCGCGGAGCTGTGCCGGACGCTCGAGCAGCGTGCGAAGGAGGGCGAGCTCGACGGCGCCTCGGAGCTCGTGGACCGGATCGAGCAGGAGTACCGCCCGCTCGAGGAAGCTCTTTCCGCTCTCGGCTCGGAATCGCCTGCATGAACACGCTCGCTCCCGCCGCCGGCAGGATCCTCATCGCGGACGACAACCGGGTAAACCGGCTTCTGCTCGCGAGGGGGCTCGAGCAGGAGGGACACACCGTTGCCTTCGCCGAGCACGGCGGCGAGGCGCTCGAGCTTCTGCGGCAGCAGCCGTTCGACCTGCTGCTGCTCGACGTCCTCATGCCCGAGCTCGACGGCTACGAGGTGCTGGCAGAGCTCCAGGACGACCCGCGCCTCCGCGACATCCCGGTGGTCGTGACCTCGGCGCTCGACGAGCTGGACAGCGTCGTGCGCTGTCTCGAGATGGGCGCCGAGGACTACCTGACGAAACCCGTCAACCCGGTGCTGCTGAACGCGCGGGTCAACGCGAGCCTCGAGAAGAAGCGCCTCCGCGACCAGCAGCGCGAGCTGATCAGCAAGTTCGCGACCAAGGAGGTGGCGGACGATCTCCTCACGTCCGGCTTCTCGCTCGGCGGCCAGTACGTCGAGGCGTCGGCGATGTTCTGCGACATCCGCTCGTTCACGACGATCTCGGAGTCGCGTGAGCCGTCCGAGACGATCGAGCTCCTCAACGACTACTACCTCCTGATGATGGACGCGATCACAGGCGAAGGCGGGATCGTCAACCAGATTGTCGGCGACGGCCTGATGGCCATCTTCGGAGCGCCGGTGCCGCGCGAGGATCATCGGCAGGCGGCGGTGCTCGCCGCGCGCCAGATGGTCGAGCTGATCCGGCTGTTCAACGAGGAGCAGGCGGCGCGGGACAAGGTGCAGATCCAGATCGGGGTCGGGGTCGCGTCGGGTCGGGTCGTCGCGGGCTACACCGGAACGCAGAACCGCGCGACGTACACGTGCGTCGGCGACACGGTCAACGTCGCGGCGCGTCTCGAGGCTCACACCAAGGAGCTGGGCCGGCCGATCCTGATCGACGAGAACACGCGGCAGGGCATCGACGACGGGATCGCGGTCGAGGCGCAGCGCGAGGTGCTGATGAAGGGGAAGACCGAGCCGACGAAGGTCTACGCCGTCCTCGTCGACGCAGCGGTCGCCGAGACCGCGTAAGGCCGCAACCCAGCCCAGCGGCGCGCGTCTAACCTCGCGGGATGCGGCGGGTTGTCGTGACCGGGCTCGGGGCCGTGACGCCGATCGGCGCCGACGCGCCGTCGACGTGGCGCGCCGCTTTGGCCGGCGAGAGCGGCATCGACTTCATCCGCTCCTTCGACCCGAGCGGTTTCCCGGTGCGGATCGCTGCGGAGGTGAAGGACTTCGACCCGAGCCAGGTCGCGGCGGCGAAGGACGCGCGGAGGCTCGACCGCAACGTCCTGCTCTCGCTCGGCGCCGCGCGCGAGGCGGTGGCCGACGCGCGGCTCGACGGCGCCTACTCGCCGGACCGGGTCGGGATCCTCTTCGGCACCGCGATCGGCGGCTTCCTCGGGATCATGGAGCAGGCGGACGTCCTGCGGGAGCGCGGCCCGGATCGCGTCGCTCCGACCTTCATCCCGAACGTGCTCGTCGACACCGCGAGCGGACAGCTCGCGATCTCGCTCGGCTTCCGCGGCCTCAACTACGCGCCCGTCTCGGCCTGCGCGACCGGCTCGACCGCGGTCGGGGAGGCTGCGGAGGTGATCAAGCGCGGCGACGCCGACGCCGTCCTCGCCGGCGGGGGCGAGGCTTGTCTCCATCCCCTGATCCTCGCCGGCTTCTGCGCGATGCGCGGCCTCGTGGCCGAGGACGAGCATCCGCCGCGAGCATCGCGCCCCTTCGACGCCACGCGCGCCGGCTTCGTGATGGGGGAGGGCGCGTGCGTGCTCGTGCTCGAGGAGCTCGAGGCTGCACAGCGTCGCGGCGCGACGGTCTACGCCGAGATCCTCGGCTACGCGATGTCGAACGACGCGCACCACCTCGCGCAGCCCGATCCCGAGTCCGTCGGGGTCGCGGAGATGATGCGGTCCGTGCTCGAGCGTGCCGGCGTCGAGCCCGAGCGGGTCGGCTACATCAATGCCCACGGCACCTCGACGCCGCTTGGCGACGCGGCCGAGACGCGGGCGATCAAGGAGGTCTTCGGCGACCACGCGTATCGACTTGCGGTCTCCTCGACGAAGTCCGTCACCGGCCACTGCTTCGGGGCCGCGGGCGCGATCGAGGCGATGATGTGCGTCCTCGCCGTCCGCGACGGCGTCCTGCCGCCGACGATGAACTACGTCCATCCCGATCCCGAGTGCGACCTCGACTACGTCCCGAACGAGTCGCGGGAGGCGGAGGTCGAGATCGCCCTCTCGAACGCGATGGGGCTTGGCGGGCACAACGGCTGCGTCCTCGTTGGGCGCGTGGCGTGACGAGGTCTTTTAAGGAGAGGGCTCGTGGGGGAACCATGGGTCCCCCACGTTGAACGGCTGCGTCCTCGTTCGGCGCGTGGCGTGAGCTGGGAGGGGCCGCCCGCTCCGTACCGGATCGAGACGGAGCGACTCGTGATTCGCTGCTACGAGCCGCGCGACGCGCCGCTGCTGAAGGAGGCGATCGACTCGAGCCTCGAGCACCTGCAGCCGTGGATGCCGTGGGCGCTCGACGAGCCGCAGACGCTCGAGCAGAAGATCGAGCTCGTCGAGTTCTTCCGCTCCAGCTTCGACGCCGGCGAGAACTTCACGTACGGGATCTTCGCCGCCGACGAGGCCGAGCTGCTCGGCGGCACCGGGCTTCATCCGCGCGTTGGGCCGGGCGGGCTCGAGATCGGTTACTGGGTTCGCGCGAGCGCGACGCGGCAGGGGATCGTGACCGAGTCGACGGCCGCGCTGACGCGCGCGGGCTTCGAGGTCTGCGAAACGGACCGGATCGAGATCCGGATCGAGCCGCGCAACGAGGCCAGCTTCGGCGTCCCGCGCAAGCTCGGCTTCGTCGAGGAGGCAACGTTGCGGAGACGCCTACCGGGACGCGAGGGCGGGCCGTTGCGAGACGTCACCATCTTCACGATGTTCCGCGAGGATTTCGACGCGACGATCGCACCGGGGATCCGCGCCTTCGACGCGCGCGGCGAGCAGCTGCTCTAGCCGCGGAGGACGTCGACGGTCAGCTCGTCGAGCGAGTCGACGACGGCGTCGGCGAGCGTGAGCGCCTCTTCGTCCGGCGGGTAGCTCGCGTTCGGAATCGCGATGACGCGCATCCCGGCCGACTTCGCCGAGCGGATGCCGGCGTGGGAGTCCTCGACCGCGGCGCAGCGCTCGGGCGCGATGCCGAGCCGGCGCGCCGCCTCGAGGTACACGTCCGGGGCCGGCTTGCCGCGCGCGACCTCCTCCGAGGAGACTGTGGCCCGGAAGCAGTCGGTGAAGCCGGCGAGCTCGAGCACTGCCTCGAACACCTCGCGGTTGGACGACGACGCGAGCGCGAGCGGGAAGGTGACGGCCACCCGGCGCACGGCCTCGGTCGCGCCCGGCAGCAGCGGCAGCTCGTGCCGGTACGCCTCGAGCATCCGCTCGACGACGTCCCGGTTGATGGCGTCCGGCTCATCCGGGACTCCGGCCTCGTCATGGAGATACGCGGACCATTCGGGCGCGCTCATTCCCATCATCGCGCGCTGCACCTCCGCGTCATATCGGCCGCCGCGCTCGCGCACGTAGCGCTCGCGAACCGAGTCCCAGACCTCCTCGGACTGGAGCAGCACGCCGTCGAGGTCGAAGACGACGGCGTCCGTCACACGCTGTGGTATGTGCTCTCGCGGTAGACGAGCGCGTGATGGGAGGGGCCGTGCTCGACCGAGATGATGTCGGCGATGAAGAACGTGTGGTCGCCGGCGTCCGCCTCGGTCTGCGTCTCGGCCTCGATCCAGCCGAGCGCGCCCTCGATCAGCGGCGCGACCTGCCCCTCGCGGGTCGGGATGCCCTGCCAGTGGACGATGGGCGGGTAGCCGGCGGCGAAGCGCCGCGCCAGCTCCTCCTGCTCGGCGCCGAGGAGGCTGACCGCAAAGCGACCGGCGCTGCGCAGGAGCTCGTAGCAGGAGGCGTCCTTGCCGATCGAGACGCCGATCAGCGGCGGCTCGAGCGAGAGCGAGACGAGGGAGGAGACCGTGACACCCATCCGGTCACCCTCGATATCGACGCTGAGGATCGAGACGCCGTGCGGCCAGAGCCGCATCAGACCGCGGAGCTCGTCTCCCGTCGCCACGCCGGAGAACGCTACACACGAGCGGCGGGGGTGAGATTCGAACTCACGGAGCCGTAAGGCTCAACGGTTTTCAAGACCGCCCCGTTCGACCGCTCCGGCACCCCGCCGCGCCGTCTAGTGTCGCAGCCGTGGCGACGATGAAGGATCTCGACGAGCTCGCGCTCGCCATGCCCCAGGCGACGAAGGAGGTCGAGGACGGCCGGCCGACCTATCGCGTGCATGGGAGGATGTTCTGCTTCCACCGCAGCCGGCGGCCGGACGCGGTCGACCCGGAGACGGGCGAGCGGCTCGATGACGTGCTCGCTTTCCGCGTCCCCGACCTCGGCGTGAAGGAGCTGCTCCTGTCCGACGCGCGCGGCATCTACTTCACGACGCCGCACTGGGACGGCTACTCGGCCGTGCTCATGCGCATCCCCGACCTCGAGCGCCTCGACCGTGACGAGCTGCGCGACCTCGTCGAGGAGTCGTGGCTGACTCGGGCCCAGAAGCGGCTCGCGAAGGAGTGGCTGGCTAAGGAGTAACGCGTTCGGGCGCGCCGTACTCCCGCAGCACGTCCGGCACCTCGCCTTGGAGGTTCTCGAGAACCGCAAGTGCCATCCGGTCGACCACTGCAGTGCCGTTCAGCATGTGCAGCGGTTCGGGGCTCTTGCCGTCGCGGTAGCGGATGCCGAGCCGCCGGGCCTGGAAGTCGGTGGTGTTCGAGACCGACGCGGTCTCGCGGTATCGATCCTGGCTCGGGAACCAGATCTCGACGTCGTACGTTTTCGCCGACGCAGCCGAGATGTCTCCGGCCGGCAGCACGACAACGCGGTAGGGAACGCCGAGCTCGCGCACGAGCTCCTCGGTGTTCGCGAGCAGGTGCTCGTGCTCGTCCCACGACTGCTCGGGCAGGGTGAGTGCGAACTGCTCGACCTTGTTGAACTGGTGGACGCGGATCATTCCGCGAGTGTCCTTTCCGGCGGCGCCCGCCTCGCGACGGAAACATGGCGAGAAGGCGACATACCGGAGCGGCAGCGCTTCCGCCTCGAGGACCTCACCGGCATGAAAGCTCGCGAGCGGTATCTCTGCGGTGGCCGACAGGTAGAGGCCGTCCTCCGGGATTTCGTAGACGTTCTGCTCGTCGGACGGGAAGGCACCCGTGCCGATCAGCGCCTCCTCGCGCACGAGCACGGGCGGGAGCACCGTGACGAACCCCTTCGCGGCGAGCCGGTCGAGGGCGTAGCGGTAGAGGGCAAGCGCGAGCCGGCCGGTGTCGCCGACCCAGTAGCCGAAGCGGGCTCCGCTCATCCGGGCCGCGCGCTCCATGTCGAAGCGGCCGAGCTCGAGGCTTTCCTTCGGGTTCGCGAGCTGCGGCGGCTCACCCACGACCCGCTCGACGCGGACGTCGTCCTCCGTTGCGCCGTCGGGGACGTCGTCGGCAGGCGGGTTCGGGATGCGCAGGCCGACCTCGTCGCGCGCAGCCTCGGCTTCGGCCAGCGCCTGCTCGGCGCGCTGCAACTCCTCCTTGACACCGCGGAGCTCCTCGAGCTGCTCGGGCGTCGGCTTGCCCTTGACCTTCGTCCGCGAGCGGAGCTCGTCGACGCGTGGCACGAGCTCGCGCCAGCGCGCGTCGGCGGCGAGCCACGCGTCGAATGATTCGGCTGCGCCCTTGCGCGCGAGGCGGCGCCGGTACTCGTCCGGCTCGGCGCGGGCGGAGCGGGCGTCGATCACGCGACGGAGTCTAGGTAGCTCTCCAGCAGGACAGCTACGCCTTCCTCCTGCACCGAGGGAACGACGAGATCCGCGCGCGCGAGCACGTCCTCGTGCGCGTTCGCCACGGCGACGCCGAAGCCGGCCCAGTCGAGCAGCTCACGATCGTTCTCCCCGTCGCCGCACGCGACCGTCTCCTCCGCCCGGAAGCCGAGCCGCTCGGCGACGAACGCGAGCCCGCTCCCCTTGCTCACGTCCGGGTGCGCGAACTCGAGGAAGTACGGCAGCGACTTCGAAATGAAGAGGCGTCCCGCGAAGTGAGGGACGAGCTTCTCCTCGAGCCGGTCGAGCGCAGCGGGATCGCCGACCGCGACGAGCTTCGTCGGGTCGCGGTCGAGCCACGCGCGGAGGTCGCCGACGGCGTGGATCTCGAGGTGCTGGAAGTCGGCGTAGCGCCGCGCCTCCGGTGTCACCTCCGCGACGTAGAGCAGGTCGTCGACGTAGCAGTTGAGGTGAAAGCCGGCGGCGAGCACGGCGTCCATCGCCTCGCGCGCCTGCGCGAGGGAGATGGGGACGTGGAGAAGGAACTCTCCCGTCGCCGGGTCGGCGACGACGGCTCCCTGGTAGCAGACGACGAGATCGTCGAGCTGCGCCTGCCCGAGGTACGGGCGTACTGCTCGGAACATCCGCCCCGTGACGACGACGACGTGGGCGCCCGTCGACCTCGTCCGCGCGAGCGCGTCCCGGGTGCGCGGCCGCAGCACGCCGTCCTCGGCGATCAGCGTCCGGTCGAGATCGAGCGCGAAGGCGGCGACTTGCGCCGGAAACGCGGCGGTGAGGTCTACGGCGCCGTGCCGCCGGTCGAGTCGACGACGTAGGCGGACACGTCCGCGATCTGCTTCGGGCTGAGCTTCGACTTGAACGCCGGCATAGCGCCGCCGCCGTTCGTCACCTGTGCTGTGACGGCGCGGTAGTCGGGCTTGAGCTGGTCGAGATTCGGCCCGACGGTGCCGGTGGAGTGCGCGGCGGCGAGCGTGTGACAGCCCCCGCAGCCGGAGCTCGCGTAGATGTCGCTGCCTTTCTTCGAGTCGCCCTTGAGGTGGAAGGCGGGAACGACCGGGAAGCTCGAGGTGGTCGCGACCGTGCCGATCACGGTGTTCGGTGTCGGCGAGGCCACTCCCTGGGAGCCGCAGCCCGCGAGCGCGATGGCGCCAAGCACGGCGGCAGCGGCGATGACTGCTGGGTGGCGCACCGCGGAGGACTCTAATGAACCGCTAAGACCAGGGGCGCGGGAACCGGCGGACCCTTCCTCCTCAGTACCATTCGCGGCATGGAACGCAGAAACTTCGGACGCGATCGGGGGCTGTCGGTGCGGATGCTCTTCACGGGCGCGCTCCTCGGCCTGCTCTACGTCGGCTTCGCCGTCGTACTGTTCAGCGTCCTCAACTTCGGGCTCGTGGGGATGCTCGTGATCGTCGTGGGCCTCGCCTTCTTCCAGTACTACACCTCTGACAAGCTGGCGCTCAAAGCGTCCGGCGCCAAGATCGTCACGGCCGAGCAAGCGCCCGACCTGCACGCGATGGTGGAGCGGCTCTGCGCGATGGCGGACCTCCCGAAGCCGCGCATCGCGGTCGTCGACACCGACGTTCCGAACGCGTTCGCGACGGGCCGTAACCCGAAGCACGCGGCCGTCGCGGTGACGACGGGTCTGTGGCGGCGGCTCGAGCCGCAGGAGGTCGAGGGAGTGCTGGCGCACGAGCTCTCGCACATCGCGAACCGGGACGTCCTGGTGATGACGATCGCGAGCTTCTTCGCGATGCTCGCCGCGCTGCTCACCCGCTTCGGGCTCTACGCCGGGATGTTCGGAGGCTTCGGCGGCGGAAACCGGGACAGCAACAACAACTCGGTGCCGGTCTGGCTGATCATCTTCCTCGTGTCGGTCGTCGTCTATGCGATCAGCTTCATCCTGATCCGGACGATCTCCCGCTACCGCGAGTACGCGGCCGACCGCGGCTCCGCGATCATCACCGGCGCGCCGGAGAACCTGATGAGCGCACTCCAGAAGATCTCGAGCGGCATCACGCAGATCCCGCAGCAAGACCTGCGCGAGGTGCAGGGGATGAACGCCTTCTTCATCATCCCGACGAACTGGAAGACGAACATGAGCGAGTGGATGATGGATCACCCGCCGCTCGAGAAGCGCCTCGCGGCACTCTCCGAGATCGCCCGCGAGATGGGCAAGCCCGTCAGCTAGATCGGCGCGTCGAACAAGGCCAACCACTTGCTCAGGTCGGGCTCGATCGGCAGCTCGGGCTCCAGCTTCGCCTTCAGCTCGAGCTCCTGCGCGTTGTCCCGCTCCTGCTTCTCGCCGGTCGGGATGAACGGCCACCACGTGCCGGTCTTGAAGCCGTAGATCCAGTAGACCGGGTGGCCCGAACCGAATGCGGAGCCGTCGAAGCGGAAGGCGGCCGCGAGGAGCTGGCCGCCAAAGCCGTGGTCCTCGAGCTCCGAGGCGAGCGTGTGGACGCCGGCGACCTGGTCCTCGAGCTGCGCGTCGTGGACGATCACCCACTCGAAGCCGAACGAGTCGGTCTTGCGGTCGATCGTGGAGTCGGAGTCCCGCGCGACGCCGCGGAGCAGCTCCTCCGCGTCGCTCTCGCTGGACGTGAACTCTCCCGCCGAGAGCGGCTTGAAGATGAGCGCGGCGTCACCGGCCGTCTTGAGCGAGCACGCCGTGTCGAGCGTGACGGCCGCGGTCGAGAGCGCGAACAGCTTCTCGGCCGCCGGCCCCTGAAGCTTCTTGCGACCGAAGAGGATGTCGCCGAACCGGGTCAGGACTCGGTGGTTTCCTCGGCCGGCTGCGCCGCCGCCTCCGCGTCCGGGGCGGGCTGTTCGCCGCCGGGCGCGATCTCCTTCTGGGGCTCGCCGGAGTCCACCTCTGCCTTGAGCTTCGCGAGCTCGTCGTCCACCTGCGAAGCGGAGGAGATCTGCGCGAGCTCGCGGTCGAGCTGCGTTTGATCGCCTGCGGTGAAGTCCTCGAGCGCGCCGGTCGACGTGAGCTCGTCGATCGCCGCGGCGCGGGCCTGCATCTCCTCGGTCTTGTCCTTCGCGCGTTGGATGGCCAGCCCGGTGTCCTGCATGTGCTGGCCGATTCCGGTCGCGGCCTCGCCGACCTTGACCTGGGCCTCCGCGGCCGAATACTGCGCCTTGAGGACTTCCTTCTGCGAGCGGAAGGACTCGATCCGGGTCTCGAGCTGCTGCTGCGCCGCCACGAGCTTCCCCTGCTGGTCTTCCAGCCCCTTCACCTGCGTGTCCATGTCCTGCAGCTGCCCCTGGGCAATCGCCTTGCGCTCGAGCGCCTGCCGCGCAAGGTCCTCGCGGTTCGCCGCCACCGCCTGGCGTGCCTGGGTCTCGAGCTTGACGACGTTCTGCTCGAGCTTCTGCTGCTGCAGCTCGAGCCGTTTCTTCGAGGTGACGACGTCGGCGGTGCCGCGCTTCACGTTCTGCAGCTGTTGGAGCATCTGCTCGTACGAGTAGTCGAGCGTCTCGGTCGGGTTCTCCGCCCGGTTCAGCAGCTTCGAGTACTTCGCCTTGACGACCGTCGTCGTCCGTGACCACAGGCCCGCCATCAATCCTCCTCGTGGGGTAACGCCAGTTAGCCTACCGCCATGCTCGTGGAGAAGAGCATGCATCCCGAGTGGCTCAGCAACGCCTTTCTGGTGGCGGCTGAAGGCGGCCCGGCGGTGTTCGTCGACGCCGGGGCCGACGTCGCGCCGCTGATCGAGGCGGCCGAGCGGTGGGGAACGGCGCCGGTCGCGATTCTCCGCACCCACGGGCACCACGACCATGTCGAGAACGAGGACGAGCTCGTGCGCCGGTACTCGATCCCGGTGCTCGCCGAGCCCGGCGAATGGAAGTGGGACGGCCTCCAGGTGCGGGCGCTCGCGACGCCCGGCCACTCCGACGACGGTCTCTCCTTCGTCATCGACGACGAGCTGGTCGCGACGGGCGACACGCTCTTCCGGGACGCGGTCGGCGGCGGTGAGGTGGCGGCCGTCCGGCGGTCTGTGATGGAGGTGCTTCTCGAGCTGCCCGACACGACGCGCGTTCTCCCGGGGCACTCGGACGAGACGACGATCGGGCGAGAGCGCCGCGAGAACCCGTTCCTGCGCGTCTGGAGCGGCGGGGAGGAGGAGGGCACCGAGCGGGTGCGCGTAGGTGGTCGCGATGCGACGCTCCTCGTCTGGTCGCCCGACTACGACGGCAACGGCAAGGCGTGGGTGCGTTTCGACGACGGCGACGAGGCGATCGTCGGCGGCTCGCGCGTCGAACGCGGCTGAACCGGCCACGTCCGGTAGCAGCTACCGGACATGTCCGAAAGGGACAGTAGGTTGCCCGGCGTGCGTCTCATCGTCGCCCGCTGCGAGGTCACGTACTCGGGACGCCTGTCGGCCGTCCTGCCCGAGGCGGTGCGGCTCCTCATCCTGAAAGGCGACGGCTCGGTGCTCGTCCACGACGACGCAGGCGGCTACAAGCCGCTCAACTGGATGACGGCGCCGACCTTCATCGCCGACGAGGGCGACCGGCTGGTCGTGACGAAGCCGAAGAGCGAGGACGCCCTCGAGATCCGCCTGCTCCAGGTGCTGAGCGACGTCGCGCACGACATGGGGGAGTCGGCGGCGCTGCAGAAGGACGGCGTCGAACGCGACCTGCAGGAGGCGCTCGCCGCCGCGCCCGAGGCGCTCGGCGAGCCGCTGACGCTCGTACGCCGCGAGTGGCAGACGGAGATCGGGCCGGTCGACCTCATGTGCCACGACGAGGCGGGGGAGTGGGTCGCAGTCGAGGTCAAGCGGATCGGGACGATCGAGGCCGTCGAGCAGCTGACGCGCTACCTCGACTTCATCCGCCGCGATCCGGCGAAGGCCGGCTGCCGGGGGATCCTCGTGGCGCAGCGGCTCAAGCCGCAGGCTGTTGCGCTCGCCGAGTCGCGTGACATCCGCTGCGTCACGGTCGACCTCGCCGTCCTGCGCGGCGAGCGCGAGCCCGACCTGACGCTCTTCGCGGCCTAGTCCG
>WNGO01004890.1_pt1 | contig 12726 bp, 9 predicted proteins | sample 5400511 | NCBI WGS metagenome assembly WNGO01 (sample SAMN13153380, study PRJNA577476) | soil metagenome | isolation source: 20 cm soil or saprolite under Garry oak tree replicate 2 | place: USA:California | collected 2016-06-15
ATCAGGCGCCGTGGCGGCGGCATTGGGGGGCGTGACGCCCAGCGCCTGCGCGGTGAGCCGCAGCAGGCTCTGGTGCTCGTACACGCCGACTCCCTCGTAGCCGTGCTTCGCCTTGGGGCTCACGATCACGGTCGCGACGCGGCCGCCGCCGTTGACATTGTCGCCCGACGATTCGTCGAACGTGATCACCAGCAGCCCGTCGCGCTGGAACGCGGCGTTCTTCACGAGCGGATCGATGTTGGTCTGGAGCCACTGGTCCGCCGTGGCGAGGGAGCAGTCGTGCGCGTCGTTGCACAGGTTGGGCGCGACAAACGAATAGTCCGGGAGATTGCCCGCCGCCAGGTCGGTCGCGAACTGGCTGAAGGGCACGAGGTTGTCGCGCTGGGTGGCTGAGTTCACCACGTCGGACAAGAGCGCGATGACGTTGTGCTTGCGGGCGTAGTTGCCGACGTCGCCCCCGGTGTAGCCGACCGACGGCAGATCTTCCGCGTAGGACTTCCACGTCTTCCCGGCGGCGATCAAGCGGCGGATGATGTTGTCGTCGCTCACGACGCCGGAGTAGCTGTCGTCGTTGGTGATGATCTTGCCGACCGTCATCATGAAATAGTTGCCGATGGACGGATGGGTGACGGCGTAGTACTTGGTGGCGAGCGCGTACTGCTGCGCCAGGCCGTTCAGGTAGGGCATGGACGAGCTGCCGATCACGGACGAGTAATCGGTGTTCTCCTCCACGACGACGATGACGTGCCCCATCAGGGGCACGGGGCCCCCGCCCCCTGACACGGGGGCGATGGTATCGGCGCCCTTGCAGGCGATGAGCAGGAACGGCAGCAGCAGCAACGGTCGTGGTCTCATTCGTCGATCTCCGTTAGCGCAGCGCGCGTCGAGCCAGCTCGACGGCGGTGATGACTTTGTCGCGCCAGGCGGGCTCCTGGCGGCGGAACATCCCGCTCGCCACCTCGATCAGCGCCCCGGCACAGTGCAGCGGGAAGTGCACGCGCCACGCCGCCGGCACGTGGGCGAAGTACTCGTCCACGAACGCGGCCGCCGCCGCGCGCACGCGGTCCTCGGGACACGCCTCCAGGCCCACCCGGCCGATAAGATAGGCGTACAGATGCGCCGCGTCCCGGACCGGATCGCCCAGGGCCACGGAATCCAGGTCGATGAAGACCACGCGATCGCCGTCCAGGAACACGTGATCGGCCTTGAGATCCCGATGCATCGGCCCCGGTGCTGCCTCGGGCAGGCCGTCGACGACCGCGGCGGTGAGCGCCTCGACCTCGGCCGCCACCTGGGGACAGGCCCACGCGACCAACCGCGCCGCCCGCCGCACCTGTGCCAGCTGGTCGGCGCGGGAATGCTCGCGCGGGACCGGGACGCCTTCGTCCTGGTTGAATGCCGCCACCGCGCGGGCAACCGGGCGCATGATCGCGGGGTCGCGACCCGCGAGCAGCAACTCGAGCAGCGGCGCACCGGGCGCCTCCTCGAGCACCAGCGTATGCAGGTCCGCGAGATAGGCGATCGGCGCGACGACGGCGTACGGGTCCGCGGGAGCCGCCCGCGCCGCCAGGCGCCGCAACAGGTGCCAGGTCGGCTCGCCGCGCCCGTCACGGTACACCTTGAGATACGCCCGCACCGTGGCGCGGCGACCGGTCGCCCGCTCGCGCGCCCGCAGGGTGTAGCGCAGCGCCGCGCCCAGCTCGGTACGGTAGCGCAGCGGCTCGATGGCGCGCTCCTCGGGCTCCCAACTGCCGCCCCCGCTCCCCCCCCGGCCCAGGCGCTGGAGCAGCAGCGGCTCGACGTCGCGCAGGACGCCGGCGCCGCTCATCACCCGGCGCAGCTGGTGAATCTTGCGGTCGTAGGGGAACACCTCGACGAGCATGTCGAGGTCCGGCACAAAGCCGACGGGCTCGAACGAGAGCCACTCCGGCGGGACGTCGCGCGACGGGTCGGCGGCCGCGAGCTCGCGCCACACGCGCTCCGCTTCCCCCGCCGTGGCGTACAGCACGCCGGTCACCATCTGCTGCCAGCGGCGCCCCGAGCGACGGTCCGCCAGGCTCAGCGTGTACTCGAGCACGCAGCGTGACTTCCGCTGGCGGCACCGGAACCGGAACGGCATCACGGCCTCGATCGCGATGTCGTCCGCGCCCACGCCTCGCGCCGGCTTCAGCTGCGCGCGGAACACCTCGAGCATGCGCGCGGGATCGCCCGCCACGGCGAGCTGAGGGAACTCGGCATCGCCCGGGAGTCCCAGCGTGGTGGTCGCACCTGGGCCCAACGCCGCACTGCCCGGAAGGGCGGTCATGTCACCGCCTCGTACAGCTCGCGATAGCGCCCGCTCCGCTCCACCAGCTCGGCGTGCGTGCCGCGGTCCACGACCGAGCCGCCGTCCAGCACCAGGACCTGGTCGGCGTCGGCCACCGATTGCAGGTCATGCGTGACGATCACGCTGGTCTTGCCGGCCGTCAGGCGGTCGAGCGCTTCGCGGACCTTGCCTTCACTCTCGCCGTCCAGTCCCGTCATCGGCTCGTCCAGGATGAGGATCGGGGCGTCGCGGATCAGCGCGCGCGCGATGGCGATGCGCTGGCGCTGCCCGCCCGAGAGCGTGGCGCCGCGCTCGCCGATCACGGTATCGTAGCCGTGCTCCAGCTCACGGATGAATTCGTCCGCGTTCGCGGCGCGCGCCGCGGCCTCGATCTCTTGCGAGGTGGCCCGGGGTTTTCCGTACGCGATGTTCTCGCGGATCGTGGCGCCGAACAGGATCGACTGCTGCAGCACCAGGCCGATGTGGCGCCGCAGCGAGGCCCGGCGGTATTGGCGGATGTCGCGGCCGTCGATCAGGATCGCGCCCTGCTGCGGCTCGTACAGCCGCAGGATCAGGCTCACGATCGTGGACTTGCCGGCCCCCGACACGCCCACCAGGGCGAGCCGTTGGCCGGGGGCGACGGCGAACGAGACGTTGCGCAGCACGTCCCTGCCGTCGCCATAGTCGAATGACACGTCCCGGAACACGATCTCCCCCGTGAGCCCGTTGGCGGGCAGCGCGTCGGGCCGGTCCACGATCTCGGGCTCGATGTCGAGGATCTCGGAGATGCGCTCGGCCGACGCCATCGCTTTGGAGAAATCGGTCGACAGCTTGGCGAGCTGGCGGATCGGCTTGTACATGCTCGTCAGATACCCGACGACCAGCACCAGATCGCCCGGCAGCATGCGCCCCTGGAGCACCTGGAACGCGCCGAACAGCACCGCGGCCGCCGTGCCGAGGGCGGTGATGATCTCGGAGGAGCGCGTGGCGGCCGCCTCGAGCCGGGCCACCCGGATGCTCTCGCGCACCGTCTCCTGGGTCACCGCGTCGAACTGCTCCGCCTCGTAGCGCTCCCGCGCGAACGCCTGCACCAGCGGCACCGCCTGCAGCACCTCGCTCATGCGCGACGCGACCTTCCCCTCCTGCCGCTTCTGCGTCTTGACCGACAGCTTGGTCTTGCGATACAGGTGCAGCAGGCTGTAGCCCAGGAACGGCAGCGTGGCGAGGGCGATGAAGCCGATCTTCCAGTCGATCGCCGCCAGGATCGCGAGCATGCCGGCCACGGTCAGCACGTACGACGTGAACTTGAGAATCGAGTCGGCGAACACGTCCTTCAGGGTGTTCGTGTCTCCGGCGATCTTGGTGAGCAGATCGCCGGACCGCGCGTGGGTGTGAAACGCGAGCGACAGCGTCTGCAGGTGCGTGAACAGCTCCCGGCGCAGCGCGTACACCATCCGGTAGCCGATGGACGACGTGATGAAGATCTGGAAGTAGGAGAACAGCCCGCCGAGCAGGGCGATCACCACGATGCCGGCCGCCGCCTCGAGCAACAGCGGCACCTTTCCCGCGGGGAACAGGCCCTGCAGCGCGCGCAGGGCGCGCGGCACCGGTTTGTCGAGGATGACGTGGTCGAGGATGATCTTGAGCGGCCACGGCTTGAGCAGCTCCGCCGCCGTGGCGCCCAGCGTGCACAGGGCGGCGAACAACAGCCGGCCTCTCACCTCGCGCAGGTTGGCGAGGAACAGGTGCCGGAATCGTGTCGCTGGCGCGTGTGCCATGTCAGGTCCCCGTCCACAGGAGGCGAACCGCCTCCCCCTGCCGCCGTCGCAGCGCCTCGGGTTCGGGGTGCCGCGTCGTGTCGGTCAAGAGCGAGTGAATCTTCCGCAGCAGCGTCGCGCGCTCGTACCAGGCGGCGCGCGCGGGCAGTCCGGGATCGCGCGTGCCACAACGCTGGTAGCTCGTGAGCAATGCCGCCCGCACCGGAGCGAAGCCCGGCACTTCACCCGGGCGCCGCAGGGCGATGCGGCGCCACTGCGCGAGCAGGTTGCCCAGGTCCAGCGCCGGGTCGCCGCGCGCGCAGCGGTCGAGGTCGAGCATCACGACGCCGCTCCGTCGCCACAGCAGGTGCGCGGGGCCGAGATCCCCATGCAGCAGCGCCCCGGTCGGCCGGCCCGACGCGGCCGGCAGGTCGCGCTCGAGCTGGTCCACCAGGCCGGAGAGCGACCCCACGGCCCGGACACGGTCATCCCCGCGCGCGATCCGCGACCGCAGGTCGTCGAGCACCGCCTGCGGCGTGATCCTGGTGGCGACGTGCAGCGGCGTGGCGTGGAAGGCCGCCACGGCGCGCCCGAGCGTCGCCACCACGCGGCCGCCGAACTGCAAGATCGCGGCCGCGAGCGCCTGCCCTCGCTCGTACACCGAGAACAAGACACGGTGCGGCGGGTGGTAGGCGAGCACCGCCGGAATCACCACGCCGCCACGGGCGCGCAACCCGGTCGGCGCCAGGGCCGCGACCAGGTCCGCAACGCGGCAGGCGGCCTCGTCGTGCCAATAGAACTTCCCTGCCCAGCTGTAGCGCCGCGTGGCGCCGCCACCGCCCAGGGTCACGCGCAGATCGTACCGCACCACGGGGTGGCGGCCGTGCTTCAACCGTTCCGCGGTCCAGTCGACCAAGCGCGCGTCCGCACCGCTGACACGGCGCAACACCTCGCCGAGCACTGCGGTCGTCTCGGCGCGGCTGAGCGGCGGCGCCGGCCCGTGCCCCTGCCCCGTCATGGCGCCACGGCCGGGGCGGCCATCTGCTCCAGGGCGGCGCTCGCCCGGCGGGCCAGCTCGTGGAAGACGCCGCCGCCGCTCACGCCGCGACGGCGCAGGGTGGACATTTTCCGAACCAGCGTCAGGGCGCGGTAGAACGCCATGTTGCGCAGCGAGACGCGCGGTTGCGCCGCGAGATAGGCGTCTTGGAACGCGCCGAGCCAGCGATCGCCCTGCACGGAGGGTGTGCCGTCCACCACCACCCGGCGCTCGAGCTGCGCGAGAAAGTGTCCCGCATCGTAGGCGGGGTCGGCGTACCCGAGCATGTCGAAGTCGAGCAGCACGAGGCGGTCGCCCGCGAGCAGGAACTGCCCGGCGCCCAGGTCGCCGTGCACCGGCGCGGGGTCCGTCGGATCGAGGTGGCGCACCGCCTCCACGAGCTGCGCCCGCAGCGGCGCGATCAGCTCCGCAGGCTCGTTGCAGCGCGCCAGGATCTGCTCGACGAGCCGCTCGGCGGACGTGGGCGGCTCGGGCGCCCAGTCGAGGCGATGCAACTCCGCGATCATGCGCGCGGCGCGGCGCAGTAACCGCGGCTTCGAGTCGTCTACGATTCCCGCGAGCGCCACGCCCTCCACCCAGGGAAACACGAGCAGGCGCTCGCTGGCGATACACGCGATCGGCAGACACAGCTCGCCGGCGTCGGTCCGATAGCGCTCGGCCAGCGCCCGGGCGTGGGTCCAGGCGCGGCCGGCGAAGTCGTCGGCGTATGCCTTGAGGGCGTAGCTGCGCTCCTCGCCGGAGCGGAAGGACAGGCGCGCTCGGACCACGAACCGGTCCGTATGCACGCTCGCCACCGTCGTCGTCACGCGCACGAGGTCCTTGCGCTCGCACGGAAGCTCGAGCGCCGCGCCGGGCTGCTGCAGGCGCACGAGTTGCGCCTCGAGGGCGGCGCGCTGCTCGGGGGTCGGCACGCAGCGCAGCCGCATCAGTCACCGCCCAGCCAGCGGGTCAAGTAGGCGGTGAGCCGGGCGGCTCCGTCGAACGACGGGATGACTTCGCGCACGCGCCGCGCGTGCTCCGTGCGGTCACGGCTCAACGCCCATTGGAGGGCGTCCGCCAGCCGCCCCGCATTCAGCTCCCGTGGGTGCACGCACCGCGCCAGCCCATGCTGCGCCAGCAGCCTGGCGCGTATCTCCTGCTCGACCTTGTCCGTGGCGCGCGGCACGACGACGAGCGGGCGCCCCGCCGCGAGCACCTCGCACACGCTGTTGTACCCGCCCATACTCACGACCGCGTCGGCCGCCGCGAACAACTCGAGATTCTCGGCCTGCGTGACCACCCGGCACGTGGCCGTCGCGCGCGCCTCGAGCGCCGCCCGCAGCGGGGCCGGCATGAACGGTCCCGTCACCACGATCGCCCCCAGCTCGACCCGCTGCGCCTGGAGCAGCGTCACGGCCGCCACGGCGGCCTCGAGCACCGGATAGCCGTCGCTCCCGCTGCCCACGGTCGCGACGACGAGGGGCCCGCTCCCGGGAACGCCGTACTGCCGCCGCACGTGATCGGCATCGACCGGCACGGCAGGGACATCGCGCACGACATAGCCGCAGTAGTGGAGCTTGGGCCGGACGCACGGCGGGATGCCGTAGGCTTCCGCGACGTCGTACAGCGCCGGCGAGCCGTACACCGCAATGCCGTCGTACAGGTGCTCGAGCGCCTCGTACACGCCCAGCTCGCGCCATTGGGCGCGAATGCGCACCGTGTCGTCCATGATGTCCCGCAAGCCGAACACGAACCGCGTCTCGGGACGCTGCGCCTTGAGCGCGGCGAGCCCGTCCGCGAATTCTCCCTTGGCGCCCAGCGGCTCGTGGTCCACGAGCACCACGTCCGGCTCGAGGCCCAGCACCGCGTCCCGCAGGATCGCGCCGCGGAGGCGGCGGAAGTGCCGCTTCACCTCCTCTTCTTGGGGAGGCGCGAGGCGCACCCCGTCGGGGGTGAGCAGAGTCGGCAGTTTGATGTAGTCACACCGCGGTGGCAGGGCGAGCTGGCCCGCCACGGGCGACGCCGTCGCGACGTAGGCGACCGCGTTCGGGTACCGGGCCAGCACGTGGCGGGCAATCGTGAGGGTCCGGGTGACGTGCCCCAGGCCATGCGTGTCCTGCGCATACAGAAACAGGGTGCGGACATTGAGCGGCAGCGACCGCAACACCGTCATGCGATCGCCCTACGCCGACGCGGGCACCGCCACGCCCGCGGCGGTGCCGTCCAGCAGGCCCGCCACGAGCCCGCGGATGCGGTCGAGACCGCCGAGATCGAGGCGCTGGCGGATGGGGGGTGGGGGGCCGAGGTCGCGCGCCAGCCACGCGGAGAGCGCGCCGGGGCTGAGCGCGTCGGGGTGCAGCACCTCGACCAGACCCAAGTCGCGCAGGCGCTGGGCGCGAATCCACTGCTCCGGCTCCGGCGCGACCCGCGGCACGATGAGGGCGTGCTTCTCGAACGACAGGATCTCGCAGCACGTGTTGTAGCCGCCCATGGCGATCACCCGGTCGGCCCGCTCGATCAGCGCGATCGGCTCGGGCACGAAGTCCAGCACGCGGACGTTGGCGCGTTGCTGCGCGTCGTCGCGCACCCGCTGGCGCTGTTCCCACGGCATGAGGGGGCCCGTCACGAGCACACCGGTCATGTCCCCGGGCAGCTCGGCCTGGAGAAACGCCCCGGCCAGCGCTTCGCCGTCGTGCCCGCCGCCCACGAGACAGAGCGCGATCTTGCCCGGCGGCAGGCTTTCCAGCATGGGGTCGCCCCGGGCCGCGGCGAGGTCGAGGCGGGGCCGCTGGTCGAGATATCCCGTGTAGCGCGCCTTGGCCGCCACGTCGGGGCCGAGCCCGTACTCGCGCACGGGGTCGAACACGGCCGGATCGCCGTAGATCCATACGGCGTCGTAGAAGTTCCGGATGGCGTCCAGGTTGGCCCGGTCGGCCCAGGTGCGTCGCACCGTCTCGCCGTCGTACAGCACCTCGCGCAGCCCGAGCACGCAGCGCGTGTTGCCGCGCGTGCGCAGGCGGTCGAGCGTGGTGGCGAGCTCGCCCGCGACGCCGAGCGGCAGGTAGTCCACGATGAGCACGTCGGGGTCGAACACTTCGATGGCGCCGCGGATGACGCGGGTGCGCAGGGCGATCAGGTCCTGGTTGGACACGTCCAGCAGGAAGCGCGGGTTGTACGCCCCGTCGGGCTCGCGGCGCAACGCCGGCAGCGTGACGCAGTCCACACCCTCGGGCAGCAGCAGGGCGCCGGCCTGCCACGCCTCCGCGATCATCACGATGGCCGGCTGGAGCTCGGAGGCGCGCAAGGCGTGGGCGATCGACGCGTTGCGGCGGATGTGACCGAACCCGACCATCCCCTGGGAGTACATCGCCACGCGCGGCGGAGACGGCGCCTGGGTGGGGCGACTGTCCCGTCGGGGGCGTCCCGGCCGCACCCGCGGCGGCGAGGTCGCCGCCCTGGAGCGCAGCCGGATGTCGTCGACGATGCTCTCGATCTGGGCCAGCTCCTGCGGCGTCGCCTCGGTGCCGGACAGGGCGCCGAGCACCAGCTGGAGGCTCGAGCCCTTGAGCGCGCGCGTCGCCGCCCGGCCCGGGGCGCGCTGCAGCTCGGCCGGCACCACCGGCGCCGCTCTCCACCACGTTGACGCCGAACAGGTCGATGCCCAAGGCCGCGCCACAGCGCCGCGCGATGTCCACCAGCTCGGGGGAGAGCGCGAACGCGGCGCCCTCCGGGCCGCGCAGCACGCCGAACAGCTCCGGCCCGATCGAGTACACCATGCGATCGGGGCCGTCCGGCGGATGGTAGCGCTGGGCGAACACCGGCTCCTCGATGCCGGCGAGTGCCGCGAGCTCCGCCGCGTTGGTGACGACCTCGGGGCGGTGCTTCTTGTAGCGGCGGTACGGCTTGACGATGAGCGGCCCGCGGTCGAGCGCCGGCAGCAGCTGGCTCGAGTGCGACGCGGCGAACGTCTCCGGCACGGGCACGCCCGCCGCCCGGAGCACGCGGAACGTCACGACCCGGTCGCGCAGCAGCGCCGAGACGGGGTACGGGTTGAGCACTCTGGCGCCGGCGCCGTGCAGGTCCGCGGCCACGCTCATCGCGAGGTCGCTGCGGCTTTTCAGGACGAAGAGATCATGATCGAGACTGACCCGGGCGACGTCGATCAAGTCGTCGCCGAGATGCAGGGGCTCCGCCGTCGCCCCCCACTGGCGCAACCACGTAACGATGTCCGCTTGGTGGCGATCCTCGGTGAACGACCGCCCCATCAAGAAACCGATCCGCACCATGCCCTCCCGAGGCCGTTGCGCCGAGTGGCCCGGGGGGCAAACCGTGTACCAGCCGCGTAACGGCTCCGTTACGCGTACGCGGGCCGCAATTCAGTGCGCGCGCGGTCCTGACGGCTGCGCGAACTGGGGCGCAGCGATCTCCACCGTCCCCTTCTACTTTATGTGACATGGATCACCCTCCTCTGCTCACTCGCCGCCGCTTTCTCACCGCCACCGGCGGTGCCCTCGCCGCCGCCGCGTTGGGCGACGGCTTCGGGCGTGAGCCGGCGGCGATCGAGCTGACCCGGCAGGATCTGCTCATCCCGGGGCTCGATCCCCGCCTCGCCGGCCGGCGCGTCGCGTGCGTCACGGACGTGCACCTGCACCGGGCCTTCTCGCGCGCGGCGCACGCCGCGCTCGCGCTGCTCGAGCGCGAGCGTCCCGACGTCGTCCTCCTGGTCGGCGATATCTGCAACTACCGTCGCGACCTGCCGGTGCTGGGCGACTGGGCGCGCGCGGCTCGCGGCACGCAGGCCACCTTCGCCACGCTGGGCAACTGGGAGCACGACGGCGGCATCGATCGCGGCCGGGCGGAGCGGACGTACGGCGCGGCGGGGGTGGAGCTGCTCTACAACTCGAGCGCGCGGGTGACGATCGGCGGCGCGGTGCTCACGCTGGTGGGCATCGACGACCCCGTGGCCGGCGAGCCGGACCTCGCCGCCGCCGTGCGGTCGCTCGATGCCGCCGATCATGCGATCTGGATGGTGCATGCGCCGGGGTTCGTGGACGACGTGCCGCGCGACCGCTTTCCCGCGCCCGCCGCGATCCTCAGCGGCCACACACACGGCGGTCAGATCCGGCTGCCGTTCTACGCGCCGTACACGCCGTACGGAAGCGGGCGCTTCGTGGCGGGGTGGTACCGCGACACACTGGCGCCGCTCTACGTCTCGCGCGGCATCGGCACCGTGACGATTCCGGCGCGGTTGTTCTGTCTACCGGAGCTGGCGGTTTTTACGCTGGGGGGCTAGAGCGCTTTGGGCTCGGGGGGTGCCGCCTTGAGCAGTCCGTCCCTCCCGGTGAGACCAAACCGGTTCAGCTCGGCCAGCACGGCGACATGCCCGGCGGTCAGATCGTCCGGGCCGAGCACGGCGCCGCAGCGCACGCACGACACCACGGGCAACACGCTCGGGATGGCGGGCGTGCCGACCCCCCCCTGACCAGGCTGCGGAGTCGAATCGGGTCCACTGCAGCGGCGACACAGCATCGTGTCGGCACAGTGTTCAAAAAGGGGGCCGTCGCCGTCTGGAACCGCGCTGTGGCGACTGCGCCTCAGGTGCTGTGGCGATTCCCTATAAAGAGGAAAGGATCAAGGGGCGTGCAGCACAATGCCGGTGAGGCGCACGTCCCCACCGGGCGCCACCTGGACGCGCTGCTCGAACGGGGCGAATCCGTCGCGCACGATGCGCACCTGATGCCATCCGGCAGCGATCGGCAGGGCGGCCATGGGCGTGTGCCCGACGAGGCGGCCGTCGATGTAGAGCTCGCCCCAGGGCGTCGCGCCGACGAACAGGCGCCCCGCGGCGACGACAGCGGGGGGGCGTCGGGGCTGCGCTGGCGGGCGTGGCGCGAGCCGCTCCACCACGGCAGGAGCGGTGTCCGACGGCGGCACCGGATCGACCGGATGTGGCGGCTCGGCGACGACGATGGTCGCGACCTCGGGCGGCGGAGACGCGAGCCGGAAGGCGGTCAGCCCGGCGGCCGCGAGCGCGAGCGCCAGTGCCGCGCCAAGCGCGAGCCGCCGCAGCATCGGCGCGCGTGGCCCCCCCTCCTCCCCCTCCCCCCCCGGCTCGTACCCGTCGTCCCACAACACCGGGGGCGCGACCGGCGGCCGCGCGAGCGGTGCCGCCGGTGGCGACACTGATGCCGGCGCCGGTGCCGCTCCCGCGGCGAGCGCCGCGACGAGATCGAGGACCGTGGCATACCGATCCTGCGGATCCGGGCTGAGGGCCCGGGTGAGCGCCTCGCGCACGCCGCGGGGCACGGGCGGGCGGTCGCCGGGCGATGCCGCCGCCTCCAAGCACTCGAGGGCCAGCACAGCCAGGCCGTATTGATCGGCTGCCGGCCCGAGCTGGCGCGCGTGGCGCTCTTCGGGCGTCACGTAGTGCGCGAGCCGCGAGCGCGATGCGGCGGCGGCGTGCGGGAGGCCGGCCTCGAGCGCACGAGCGAGGGCAAAATCACTCAACAGCGCCAACCCGTCGGACGCCACCATGACGTTCGAAGGCTTTACGTTTCCGTGGGTCACGCCGCGGCAATGCGCGTAGTGCAGGGCGGCTGCGAGCTGCTCGACGAGGCGCAGGCAGGTGTGCGGCTCCAACGGCCCGCCGTTGCGCAGCACGTCGTCCAGCGATCGCCCGTCGATGTGCGGCATCGCGTACCACAACAGCTGCGACGTACGACCGAATCCGCGGACGGGGATGATGTGGGCGTGATCGAGGGTCGCCCAGGCAGCCATGGCGGCCTCAAACCCTTCGCTGGCCCGCTCCTGCCTCCAGGCGTGCGGGAGCACCTTCAGGGCGACCACCTGCCCGGCGGCCATGTCCCGAGCGAGGTAGACGCAGGATAGCGGTCCGCAGCGCTCGCGCCGCTCCACCTGGTACCGATCGCCCAGCTCCAGCGCGACCGCCAGGTCGAGCTCGTCCCGCGCCGTCGCGGTCCTGCGGAGCTTCCGCGTGGTGGCTCGCGTCATCTGGTCCGTAGTCACTCTTTGCCCGCCGCGCGCTCAGTGCAGGTGGGTGAGCGTGTAGACCGTCACCGGAATACCGAGCAGCACGGCCACGAAGCGCAGCGGTCCGTAGATATCGCCGTGCTGCTTCGATGGCACGACCAGCTGATCCCCGGAGCGCACGTGCAGCGCCTCGAGCGTCGCCCCCTGCTCGATAGCGCGCCGCAGGGCTTTGCCCTCGACCAGGGCGCGTCCGTCGCGCTCCAGCTTGAGCTTGTCCATCTTGGCGTCCTTGGTGAGCCCGCCGGCGGCGGTGAGCGCCGCCGACACCACGGCGTCGGGCGCCAGGCCGTAGAACCCGGGTCGCGTCACCTCGCCGGTCACCCCGACGCTCACCAGCGAGCGGGCGTGCACGACGGGATCGCGGATGTAGCGGCCGATCGCGCGGGTCACCACCGGCTCGAGCTCGGAGCGCAGGGTGCCGCGCAGCGAGACCGCGCCGACGACCGGCAGCACGATCTCCGGGCCGACGCCGACCGTGAACGTGTCGGAGAGCTGCTGCTCCTGCGACTTTCCCGCCGTGGTGGGCCGCTCAGTGCCGAGCATCGGGTCGTCCACCGCGAGCAACACGCGGTCGCCGG
>WNGO01002125.1_pt1 | contig 12724 bp, 8 predicted proteins | sample 5400511 | NCBI WGS metagenome assembly WNGO01 (sample SAMN13153380, study PRJNA577476) | soil metagenome | isolation source: 20 cm soil or saprolite under Garry oak tree replicate 2 | place: USA:California | collected 2016-06-15
CGATTCAGCTTATGGAGCGCCAGGAGATCGATGTACTTCTTGACGAATTCCTTCGGCATGAACGAGCGCGACACGTCGAGATGCGCGCCGCGCCATTGGAAGCGCGGCATGTCTTCGATCTCCACCACGGGGACGCTCCACGTCAACCCGGGGACCAGGGCCTGGCGGAAGTTGTCGGGCGGCAGCAGCTGCCGCAGCGTCTCGACGGCGTAGAACGCGCCGGCCGGACGAAATGCCCGAATCGTGATGCGGCTGGGAGTCACGGAGAGCCGGTAACCCTCGTCGCCGAGGCGTGAGAGGGTCGGATCCAGCCGGAGCGAGATCACGCGCGATGCAGTGCTCGCAGCGCCGGCGACCGATACGCGATAGCCGGTAGCAGGTTGCAACCAATCGGCGAGCTGATACCCGATCTGACGCGTGGCGCGATCGGTCACGATGACGGTTCCGGACGTGAGCGCGAACTCCCCCGTCCTGCGGATCATATGCACCGGCCGCGGAATGACCGAGAGTGTCGTGTCCTGAAGGGGGTGTGCAACGGCGAGCGCGACGAGCGCAATGAGTGTGTGCATGCGCGAATGATATCGCTCGCCGAGTGGTTCGGCGACGCGTATTTTGGAAGGCATGAAACGACGCGACTTTCTTCAAACGATGAGCGCGGCGGCCGCGGGTAGCATGCTCGCGCGCGTTCCCGTTGGACCCGCGAAAAAACTCGACCGCATCGGGCTCGAGACCTACGCGGTCCGTCACGCGATGGCGCAGGATCCCGAGCGCACGCTCGCGGCGGTGCGCGCCATCGGCTACACCGACGTCGAGCTGCTTTGGTCGTTCAATCTCTTCGGGCGCACGCCGCAGCAGGTCGCGGCCACGCTCAAGAACGAGGGGCTGCGCGCGCCGTCGTGCCACATGTCCGCCGACACGATCTTCGTCGGTTGGGAGCGCAGCCTCGAAAAGGCCAAGATCCTCGGCCAGCAGTACCTCTTCGTGCCCGATTTCGAGGACTGGACCAAGCAGACGCTCGACGACTGGCGGGAATGGGCGGATCGCTTCAATGCCGCCGGCGCGGTCGCCCGCAAGGCGGGCCTCTGGCTCGGGTTCCACAACGAGGCATATCACCAGAAGCCGATCGACGGCCAGATCCCGTTCGACGTCTTCATCAATCGCCTCGATCCCTCCGTCACTCGGCTGCAGCTCGACGTCGGGAACATGCTGATCGGCGGCGGCGACCCGATGCAGTATCTCCAGAAGTATCCCGACCGCTTCTGGAGCTTCCACCTCAAGGACGCGGTGGCCGACCGTTCTCACGACACGGGGCTCGGGAAGGGGATCTTCGATTTCAAGAAGTTCCTGGCCGCCGTGCCTGCGTTGGAGCAGAAGCCTGCCCACGTCGAGCAGGAAACAGCGAGCGACGCGGCCGGCGACCTCGCGGACGCGCGCGCGAACTTCGAGTATCTGCACGGGCTCGAGTTCTGATGCGGCTCATGGCGCTGGTCGTTGCCGCGGCAATTACCGGCGCCACCCTCTCTGCACAGCAAGGCACGCCGCGCGGTCCGGCCAGGCACTACACCTATGTCATCGTCCACGGTGCGTGGGGCGGCGGCTGGGATTGGCTCGCGATCGATTCGATGTTGACGCGCCACGGCCATCGCGTCGTGCGTGTCACGTTGACGGGGTTGGGCGAGCGCCACCATCTCGCGTCGCCGAATATCGGCCTCGACACGCACATCGACGACGTCGTCAACACGATTCTCTGGGATAACCTGCACGACGTCGTGCTGCTGGGGCACAGCTACGGCGGGATGGTAATCACGGGGGTCGTGGACCGGATTCCGGACCGGATCAAGCGCGTCGTGTACCTCGACGCGCTGCTGCCCGATTCGGGAGAATCGGTGATGTCGATACCGGACACCGCGCGCCAGAAGTTCGTCCAGAGTGTCACGCGTGACGGCTACCTGGTGCCCGTCTGGGTGCAGGACACGACGGTGATTCCCCGCGACGTGCCGCAATCACTCCGCACGTTCACCGATACCCTGCGTCTCGTGAATCCGGCTCGGCGCAATGTGGCCGCGGCCTACATTCTGACCTACGAGCCGCAGATCACGCCCGACCCCTTCCAACCGTTCGCCGATCGCGCCGCGGCGCGTGGCTGGCCTGTTTACAAGATGGTTTCCGATCACCTGCCGGAGCGCAACCACCGCGCCGAGCTCGTTGCGCTGTTGGAGCGCATCCCCTAATAAGGAAGAGCGATGACCCTTATTCGATTCAGAGCCTCACCGGAGCAGGACGTCGACCTCTCCCGCACCTATGACGCTGTGGTGGTCGGCTCGGGTGCGGCGGGCGGCATGGCTGCGCACGTCCTCACATCCCAGGGGATGAAGGTGCTGCTGCTCGAGGCGGGCAAGAAAATCCCGATCGAGCAGGAGCTGCGCTCGATGGAGTGGCCGTACGATCACCCCCGCCGCGGCGAGGCGCCGCCGGAATACCACGCGATCCGGTTCAATGAGTACAACATCCGGAAACCGCCCTACGCCAAAGGCTCCGCGTTCAAGCACGTGTTCTCGTACGTCGGAGGCTGGGGTGGATCGGACTACGTCAAGAACATCCTGGTCGACGAGAAAAACCATCCGTACACGGGCACCAAGTACGCGTGGGTGCGCGCCCGGCTGCTCGGCGGCAAGACGAACATCTGGGGCCGCCTGGCGCTGCGACTCTCCGACTACGACTTCAAGGGAAAGACCCACGACGGCTACGGCGAAGACTGGCCGATCTCGTATGCCGACATTGAACCGTATTACGACAAAGTCGACCTGTACCTCGGCATCAGCGGCCACAAGGAGAATCTGCCGCAGCTGCCCGACAGCCTGTTCCAGCGGCCGAACAAGCTGACCGCCGCGGAAGTGAAGCTCCGCACGAGTCTTGCGACGATGGGACGCACCCTGACGCCGTATCGCGCCGGGGTGACGACGGACGGCGTCAAGCACAACAAGTACCGCAGCAAGTGCTTCGGCCGCGGGGCGTGCGACCGGCGGCCCGGTGGCTGCGACATCCACGCCGCCTTCGATTCGCCGACCGGCCTCATCTATCCCGCCATGGACACCGGGAACCTCACGCTGCGCACGAATTCCATTGCACACGAAGTGCTGGTCGACCCGAACACCGGCAAAGCGCGCGGGGTCTCGTTCGTCGATTCCGAGAACCACCGCACGTATGAAGCGAAGGCTCGCGTCGTAATCTTGGCGGCGTCTACGTTGGAGAGTGCCAGGTTGTTGTTGTTATCCAAATCTCGGCAACATCCCAATGGCATCGGCAATTCGAGCAGCCACGTCGGCCACAATTTCTGCGAGCACGTGATGGGGCCGGGCGTCACGGGACTCGTCAAAGAGATGGTGGGAGCGCCGCCCACCCTGGACGACGGCAAGCCGGGCGGGTTCTACGTACCGCGGTTCCGGAACGTGCAGGACAAGCAACCGGGGTTCGTCCGCGGATACGGCTTCGAGGGCAGCTCCGGCTTCTCGCTCTTCCCCAGGAGCGCGTGGGACACACCGGGATTCGGAGGTCAGTTCAAGAAATCGGTGCGGGAGCACGCGGGGGCCTTCATTAGTATGGGCGGCTTCGGCGAAGTGCTCGCCCGCTACGAGAATTACATGGATCTGGACCCAGAGGTGAAGGACGCCTGGGGGATCCCGGTGCTGCGCTTCCACTACGAATTCGGCGACAACGAGAAAAAGATGTGCGAGGACATGGCGAACGCCGGCAAGGAAATGTTCGAGGCGGCCGGCATCGAAGTCGTCGGCGTCGACAAGAACATTCGCACCGAGGGCTGGTCGATCCACGAGCTTGGCACCGCGCGCATGGGCAACGATCCCAAGACGTCGGTGCTGAATCAGTTCCAGCAGTCGCACGACGTGAAGAATCTCTTCGTGGTTGACGGCTCGAGTCACGTGAGCGCGTCCTGCCAGAACCCCACGTGGACGATCATGGCGCTGGCGTGGCGGTCCTGCGAACACCTGGCCGACGAATTCAAGCGGGGGAACCTATGAAGATCTCGCGTCGCACGATGATCCAGGCGACCGCCGCGGGAGTAGCGGGCGCGGCCGCGTTGCCGTTGGTGAAGCTTCCGATTGCCCCACCGAAGCCAAAGTTTTTCACGCCGGCGGAATTCGCGCTGGTGGACGAGATGACCGACATGATTATCCCGACCGACCAGCAGTCGGCGGGTGCACGCGCGGCCGGCGTGGCCACCTTCATCGACGCGCGGCTCGCCGAATCGTTCGAGAAGGACCAGCCGGAGCGGTGGCGCGCGGGGATCAAGGCGGTCGAGGCGCTGTCACGCGAGATGCACGGCAAGACATTCATGGCATCGACGCCCGAGCAGCGGCTCGCGCTCCTGACGCGTATTGCCGCCGCCGAGTCCGATCCGAAGAGCGACGCCGAAAAGTTCTTCAAGGAGATCAAGAGCGGCACGATTCGCGCCTACTACACGTCGAAGATCGGCATCCACGACGATCAGCAGTACAAAGGCAACGTGATTCAGCCCGGAGAGTACGCTGGCTACGACGCGACTTGATCGCACCGAGCTCGACACGCCGCGTCTCACGCTGCTCGCGTACCCGCCCGAGCAGCTGCTCGCGCTGATCGAGCAGCCGGAGCGATTCGAGGAGCGGTTCGCTCTCACCCCCGCGGATGGACTGCGGGGGTTCTACGTTTCGGGCGACGTGTCGCCGCCATGGCTCGCGGCGCTGCGCGCGGCGGTCGGGCAGGGGCCGAATCCCTGGCGGCACGGGTTCTTCATCATCGAGAAGGCGAGCGGCGAGATCGTCGGCGGCGCGGGATTCAAGGGCGAGCCGGATGCCGAGGGGATGGTGGAGATCGCCTACGGGGTCGTATCGTCTCGCGCAGGCCGGGGATACGCGACGGAAGCCGCGCGCGCGCTGATTCATTTTGCCGCGCGGGACCCCCGGGTCCGCACCCTCCGCGCGCATACGCTGCCCGAGGCGAACGCGTCGACGCGCGTCCTCACGAAATGTGGCTTCGTGCAGATCGGTCCGGTCGTCGATCCCGAGGACGGGCCGGTCTGGCGGTGGGAACGAAGCGCACAGCATATTGGAACGCCATGAGAGAGACCGTTGCGACTGGAACCGGCCAGGCGGTGTTCGTTCCCGGCGAGTGGCGTTCGCTCGCCAACTGTCTCGGCCTCTCGCCGCGCGAGTGCGGCATCGTGCGCGCCGTCTTCGACGGCGATTCCGAGAAGGACACCGCCGCGCGACTCGGTCTGTCGCCCCACACCGTGCACACGTATGTGTGGCGCATCTATCGCAAGCTCCAGGTCCAGAGCCGTGAGGAGCTGCTGGTGCGCGTCTTCGCCGAATTCCGTTCCCTCCCGAAGCGCTCGACCAACGGACGAAAAAAACACGAGAGCAGGCACCGCGCGTTGTAGCCTGATCAGGTGACACTGATTGGGGGTCTTGTCGTTCCATCCTGCAGGGACATGTTAGGCCGTCGTTACACGTTCGACACCGTTTCCCAACGGAGCCGCCGCTTATGCATCGTCAGAGAAGGCCTCAAGTTCATGCGCCGGCCCGTCGACTCACGGCCGCGCCGGAGGGTTCAATGCAAAAGGTCTACCGTGCACTTGGCATCACATTCCTGTTTCTCCTTGCGGTCTCCGCGACGGCCCTGGCCCAGGGGACGCAGGTCTCAGGTACCGTCACCTCGTTGACGACCCACGAGAAGCTGTGGGGCGCGACGGTCCGGGTGCGAGGCACCCAGACGCAGACCGTCACCGACCAGCAAGGGCGGTACGCGCTGGTCGCTCCCGCGGATGCGGTGCTGACGTTTGCGCAGATCGGCTACCGCGGGAAGGACCAGCCGGTCAACGGCCAGTCGACCATCGACGTCGCGCTGGAACAGGCACCGACGATGCTCGAGGAAGTCGTCGTGACCGGCTACACCACGCAGCGGCGTGGCGATATCACCGGCGCGGTGTCGTCGGTGAATCTCGAGCCGGCCGAAGCGCAAACGTCCGCGAGCGTGCTGCACCGGCTCGATGGCCGCGTGCCCGGCGTGACCGTGAACAACAGCGGGTCGCCGGGTTCGCGTTCGACCGTCCGCATTCGTGGCGTCAGCGGGTTCCATGACAACGATCCGCTGTACATCATCGATGGGACCCCTGTTCAGGACTCGTACCTCAATTTCTTGAATCCCAACGACATCGGGCAAATACAGGTGCTGAAGGATGCGTCGTCCGCCTCGATCTACGGATCGCGCGCGAGCAACGGGGTCGTGATCATCGAGACGAAGAAGGGGCGGCCGGGCGGCCGCTCGGCAACGCTCGACCTCCGCACCGGCGTGGCCGCCCCGACCCGCGGCTATGACGACTTCCTCATGTTGGATCCCCTACAGTACTTCCAGGTGATCAAACGGCAGTACGACAACGCGGGGCAGGCGCTGCCAGGGTACGCCAGGACCCTCTACGGCAACCCAAACAACCCGTCGGTTGCGCCCTTTACGTATATCGACCCCGCGGTGACGGTTCTCACCAGGGATTCGCTTGGAAGGGCCGTGACCGTCGATGTCAGCGGGTATTCCTATCCGAACGCCTTGGTCATGCCCGGCAGTGCCGGCACGAACTGGTGGAAGGCCGTATTCAGTCCCGCGCAATACAGCGATGCGAATCTGGCGCTCGCGGGAGGCGGTTCGGACAATTCCTACAACATCTCGTTCAACTACCTCAAGCAGAACGGCACCGCGGCGTACAACCAGTTCCAGCGCGGCGGGGTGCGTGTCAACACGGCGTTTAACATCAACAAGCTGACGCTGGGCGAAAACATCTCCCTCTCCCGAGAGCAGGCGTACGGGGGACTCGACGACAACGCATTGGGAGAGGGCAACATCGTCGGGAAGAACATCCTCATGCAGCCCATCGTGCCCATCTATGACATCGGCGGGAATTTCGCATCCGGGAAAGCGTCGGGGTTAGGCAATAACACGAACCCGCTCAAGTATGCCTGGGCGCGGCGCTTCGATAGAAACACCAACGACCGGGCGATCGGCAACGTGTTTGGCAGCTTTGCCGTCCTGCCGGCGCTCGCGGTCCGCAGCCAATTCTCGTTCAATCTGACACAAGGTCAGTTTACCGGCTTCACTCCGACGACATTCGAGAACGCCGAAGCGAATGCGACCAACGGGATCACCCAAAACGACAACCGGTCGACGACGTGGACGTTTACCAACACCGTGAGTTACGCGCGCAACACGGCCGGGGGGCATAATCTCACACTGTTGCTTGGCCAGGAGGCGAATTCCAGCTCTGGCCGCTTCATGGGCGGCGGGATCTCGGGTCTGCTCAATGATGCTCTGCCGGACCGCTACATCGATGAAACCCTCGGCCAGGCATCGACCAAGACCGTCAGCAGCTCGGGGTTTTTCGACCGGCTGCTCTCGTTCTTCGGGAAGGCGGACTACAACTACAACCAGAGATATTATGGCAGCGTGACGGTGCGGCGTGACGGCTCATCCAAGTTCGCCAAGTCCCAGCAGTGGGGGACATTCCCGGCCTTCAATGTTGGCTGGCGGCTCTCGCGGGAATCGTTCTTCCCGCAGGACGGTTTCTTCAGCAACGTGATGCTGCGGTTCGGGTGGGGGATCACGGGAAACCAGAATATTCCGGGTGGTCGCATCGTCGCCAAATTCGGCGGCGGGACCGGCGATACGTTCTACGACATCGGGGGATCGGGAACCAGCATCGTGCCCGGTTTCCGGCAGATTGCGTTGGGGAACGCGAATCTGAAATGGGAAGAGAACCGGTCTGGCAACGTGGGCGTCGACCTCGAGTTCCTGCATGGCCACGGCAATTTCACGGCGGATCTGTACAATCGTACCACCGACAATCTTCTGTTCGACCCGCGGGCGCCTTCGACGGCGGGCGCGGCCAATCCGGCGATCCAAAACGTCGGCAAGATGAGCAACAAGGGCATCGACTTCTCCGTCGCGTACAGCGGGACGATCGCGGCGTCGAAAGTCTGGAGCGTCGCGTTCAACGGCAGCCACTACAAGAACAAGATCCTGCGGATCGATGGGAAGATCGATCAGTTCACCGGTCCGGGTGGCCCGCAGGTCACGCGCATCGGAAATCCGATTATCAATGAGGTTGGCCAGCCGATCGGCACGTTCTACGGCAAGGTGGCGAACGGCTATTGGGCCACGGTCGCCGAGGCCAACGCACATCGCACCGATTCGCTCGGCTCGTGCGCGACGCCCCCCTGCCAACCGAACGCCGTGGTCGGTGCCATTCGGTTCGTGGACATCAATAAGGACGGCAAGATCGACGCCAACGACCGGACGATCATCGGCAGCCCGCATCCCGACTTCACGGCCGGCCTGGATCTGGCGTTCCGGACGGGCGCGTGGGACTTCAGCGCAACCGTGTTCGGGTCGTTTGGGGGTCAGATCTACGACGCGCAGAAGGACTTCTACGTCTTCCGTGACTTCGAAACCAATGTCGTCAAAGATCGGCTGACAGACTCGTTCTGCATCACGGGCGATGCAGGCTGCACGCATCCCGGCGACCAGAACGCCAAGTATCCGCGCCTCAATCAAAATGACCTGAGCAGTGGCGATATCAGCAGCTTCTTCATCGAAAGCGCGACGTATGTGAGGCTGCGCACCCTCCAAGTGGGGTGGACGATTCCCGCCAACCTGATCCGTTGGCTTCCCTCGGGGCGCGTGTATGTCCAGGGCGAAAACCTGCTCACGCTCACCGGGTACCCGGGGCTCGATCCCTCCCTGCCGGCGCGGGCCTTCACGGGCGCGTCGGGGGACATCCGTGATCAGTTCCGCAACGTTGATGTCGGAGTCTATCCGAGCAGCAGGACGTTCACTATCGGGATCAGCACCTCATTCTAGGGGCTCGACGATGAAAAAATTGCTAAGATCCAGACTGGTGCTCGGCGTGGCGGCGTTCGCCCTGATGGGCGCGATTACCTACGCGTGCAAGAACTTTCTCGACACGCCCGCGCAGGGAACGCTGGACGAGAATGCCCTCGCGACCAGAGCCGGTGTCGAGGGGTCGCTGATCGCCGCGTACCGGTCACTCGACTGTAATAACGCCACCAATGGCAACTGGGGGTGCGCGGCCAGCAACTGGGCGTTTGCCAGCATCACCAGCGAAGACGCCTACAAGGGCTCGACCTTCACCGATCAGTACCAGGCCCAAAACCTCGAGCTGTACAACTGGGCCGGTGATCAGGCGCAGCAATATCTGGATCGGAAATGGGCGAGCATGTACGAAGGAGTGGTGCGCGCCAACGCCACGATCCGCCTGCTGGAGAAGGTGAGTCAACTCAAGCCCGGCGAGATTTCGCACGCCGACTCCATGGGGATCAAAGGGGAGGCACTCTTCCTCCGTGCGCACTATCACTTCGAGCTGTGGCGCATGTGGGGCAACGTTCCCTACTACTACGAAACCGATGCCGACTACCGCAAGGCGAACGATACCGACGCGGCTCGTGGAGCCGATTCGGTTGGGCGCAAGATTATCGCCGATCTTGATTCGGCGATCGCGTTACTCCCTCCCACACCGCGCAACGGACAAAAGGGCAGAGCCAGTGCCTGGACGGCGCGAGCCTATAAGGGTCGCGTGCTCGTTACCATGCACCGGTATCCGGAAGCGATCGTGGTCTTCGACAGCGTGATCGCGAGCGCCAAGTTCGCGCTCCAACCGAGCTACGATCAAGTCTGGACGGGACTCCAGGCATATTCCAACGGCCCTGAGACCATCCTCGCCTACCAGGCGTCCGTGAACGACGGCGAGCCGAACGGCAACAACGCGAATTACGGCGAGCGCTTGAACCTGCCCTACGGCAAAACCAGCCCGACCATTTGCTGCGGTTTCCATCAGCCATCGCAGAACCTCGCGAATTTCTTCGCGGTGGACGGCCTCACGGGGCTTCCCAAGGCGTTCACGGACTCGGCGAACTGGAACAATCGGGACTCGGTGTACCTCGCGTCGAAAACCGATACCCTCGATCCGCGCATCGACTTTACGATCGGTCGGGACTCGGTGCCCTATAAAGACTGGGGCATGCATGACACCCTCTGGGTCCGGTTGATCAGCAACGGCGGCCGCTATAGTGCCAAGAAAACCGTGCAAGAGAAGATCAGCGGCGCGGTGAGCAAAGTCGGTTGGCAACCGGAGCAGGAGAATGGCGTCCATATCCATATTTTCCGCTACGCCGATCTGCTGCTGCTCGACGCCGAGGCGAAGGTGGAAACGAACGATCTTACCGGCGCCCTGACGCTCGTCAATCTGGTCAGAAACCGAGCCGGGGTGAAGGCGCAGGGATGCGGAGCTGGAGCAACGAACCTCCCGCTGCGGACGAAGTATCCCTTGTGCGCCAACGACAACCGGATCGCAGTGCCGATCAACGATTCGACCATCGGGTGGGCTACGTACAAGGTTTCGCCGTACCTCATAACCGATTGGCCCACACAGGCGAGGGCCAGGGCAGCCGTACGGATCGAGCGCCGGCTGGAATTGGCGATGGAGGGCCAGCGCCTCTTCGACCTGCGTCGCTATGGGGGGGCGTATGCCGCCCAAACCATGGGGACGTTCCTCGCCAAGGAAAAACTCCGTAGGTCGTACAAGACCGGGCAGACGCCGTACGTAACACCGCTCAACGATTGGTATCCGATTCCGACCGTGGAGATCGATCTGAGTATCGTGGGTGGTGTGAAGCGACTGACGCAGAACCCGAACTGGTAAGCGACCGGTTGCGCCTCGCTAGGGGCGCGTGATGAGAAACGCCTGCAGGGAATCGCCGTTGTTCGCAACGAGCACGGCGTTCCCTGCAGGCGTTTTCACGAGCGCAAGCCCCGTCACATCGCGCGCAGCGAGGAAGCCGCTTTCGGCCGCCGGCACTGGCGTGAAATGGCCATGCCCGTCCCCCCGCAGCCATAGTCCGGTGCCCGCATCGGCACGCGGAGTGTTCGGCTCTTCATCGTAGAGATTTCCAGCGACAACGAGATCGAGGTTGCCGTCGCCCTCGACGTCTACGGCGATGATTCCTCGCACCGGTGAGATCTGCGACAGGTTCGGCAACGCCGCGACGGCGAAGCGACCATTGCCTTGATTCTGCAAATAGACGCTCGCGAAGGTGTCCGCCTGCAGGTGCAGGGCACGCTGCAGCTGTGACTCGCTCAACACCTGCTGCACGGTCGCTGTCGAGTATGCGGCGTAGGTCGGGAACATCACGCCCACGGTGTAGATGACGTTGCCCAATACGGGCAAGCCGGCCACCGGATACTCTCGGCCCCCGATCGTCTTGGTGAGCACGATGTCGGTCGCGCGGTCGTCGGTAAACGCGCCGGCATAGATGCCGAACGGACTGTCGCGCGAGGTGGTATACGTGTGATTGAGCCCGAGGTTGCCGGCCACGAGATCGACGCGCCCATCGTGATTGAAGTCTCCGGCGGCGAGGCTGTACCACCATCCGCGCAGCGGTGGGAGGCCCGTCGCCGCCGTGACGTTGCGAAGCTGTTTGCCGTCATTCTTGAAGAACTCGATCGGCATCCACTCACCGACGGTCACGAGGTCGAGGCGCCCGTCGCCGTCGAAATCGACCCAAACGGCATCCGTAACCATGCCATGCGGCTGCGCCAGCTCGGGGCACACCTCGTTCGTCACGTCGGTGAAGTGCCCGCCGTCGTTTCGGAGCACATAACTCCGCGCCGGATAGGGATAATTCCGCGGCGCCACCCGGCCGCCGACGAAGAGATCGGGGCGGCCGTCGCCGTTGAAATCGCCCACCGCGATCGCCGCGGTACTGGTGAGCATCGGCGGCAGCGCGGCGCTGTCCCAGACGAACCGGCCGTTCCCCTCGTTGATGTAGAGCCGATCCTGTAACAGCGTCGAAGCCGGCGCGAGCTCATAGCCCCCGCTCGCGACGTACAGGTCGAGCCGTCCGTCGCCATTCGCGTCGAAGAACTGCGCTCCCCAGTCCTCAGAACGCTGACGCGCCCAGGGCTGCGGCTCGCGAGACTCCGCGAAGCTACCGTCCCGGCGCTGCAGGAAGAGCTTGGCGGGCGCACCGGGGCTACCGCCGACGAACACGTCATCCAACCCATCGCCGTTGACGTCGCCGACCGCGAGGACCGGCCGGTGCCTCACGATGTCGTGCGGCAGGAGCGGCTGGACGGTGTAGTCGGGCCGCGTGATGGGCGGCGATGTGTAAGCCGGCGTGTGGCGTGGACCCAGCGGCTCGAAGATCCTGTGCCCAGGCGATGCTGGCACGGCTTGGCTGACCGGGACGCGGCGAGCGTCGCGTTGATCGACCACGAGCACACGATTGGCCGAGACATTGGTGAGGACCTGCACACGTCCATCCGGCCACCGCACCGTCACCGTGTCGACGCGCGGCGCCGCTCCCAGCCCGAAATGCAGCCGGTCGTCGACAGTGGACATGTAGCCGCGGTAGGGAGACTGGTAGAGGTACTGCTTGGTGGTACCCACCTGGGCGACGACGCTGGCACCGATGCCGCGCAGGTTGAGCGGCTGGCCGCCCAAAATCACCTGCAGGTAGTGATGTGTCGCCGTATCGGGCTGCACGTTCTCGTAAATGGACGCCGGCGCGTCGATGTTGTTGATGACGAGGTCGAGACGTCCGTCATTGTTGAGATCCGCATACGCCGCGCCGTACGCGAAGCCGGTCTGGTCGAAGCCCCACGGGTT
>WNGO01003338.1_pt1 | contig 12723 bp, 11 predicted proteins | sample 5400511 | NCBI WGS metagenome assembly WNGO01 (sample SAMN13153380, study PRJNA577476) | soil metagenome | isolation source: 20 cm soil or saprolite under Garry oak tree replicate 2 | place: USA:California | collected 2016-06-15
TCGGCCCGAGAAGGCAAGAAAGTGGTCGCAGCTGATCCGAACCCTCGCAACAATCTTCCCTGGCATGGCTTGTCGGTAGTAAAACCGAATCGTAGCGAAGCGTTTCACGCTGCCGGGATTCCGCTGCCGGAGTCAGACGAGGACGATAAAGTTTTGAAGGAAGTCGGCGCCACCCTACTGCAAAAATGGCAGGCGGAATTGGTCCTCATCACTCTCGGGGAAGAAGGAATGATGCTTTTCCAACGCGGTCAGAAGCCGCATCACGTGCCGACCAAAGCGCGGCAGGTCTTTGATGTTTCGGGCGCGGGCGATACCGCGATTGCTTTGTTCACGCTCGCGCTTTGCAGCGGCGCAACAGCGCTAGAGGCCGCTGAGATTGCCAATCACGCGAGCGCCGTTGTTGTGGGCAAACTGGGAACGGCAACGGTTTCGCCGGAAGAATTGCGAAAGAATTTCGAAAATGGCTGACGGGAAAACGCCGACCGTTTTCTTTGATCGCGACGGCACCATCATGCAGGATGTTAATTACTGCTCCGATCCCAAGGAGGTGCACGTATTCCCTTTCGTTGCAGAATCGCTGCGAAGATTAAAAGCGCGCGGGTTCAAATTGATCATGGTGACGAATCAAAGCGGGATGGGCCGCGGTTATTTCACACGCGAACAGTACGAGCGCGTCCACGCCGAAGTGCTCCGGCAATTAGGCGCACCACTCATCGACGCGACCTACGTTTGTCCCGATGTCCCCGGTTCGGACTCGAAATGCCGCAAACCCGCGCCCGGAATGATCTTGCAAGGCGCGCGCGAACACGCGGTCGATCTCAGCCGTTCCATTATGGTTGGCGACAAAGAAATTGACGTGCATTGCGGGCACAATGCTGGAATCAAAGCGATTCGTGTCCGGACCGGTTTTGAAACGAACACCTCCGACAGTTCGGCCGACTGGATCGCGCAAGATTTCGCGGAAGCGACCGAGATTATTCTGACGAAGTTTGCACCGGCGTGATGACCGGGAAATGAGCAAAAACGTCGTCATCATTCCGGCGCGCTGGGGCTCCGCCCGCTTTCCCGGGAAGCCGCTGCACGAAATTGCGGGTAAACCTTTACTTCGGCATGTCTGGGAACGTTGCCGGCGCGCGCGCAAAATTGACAACACGATCATCGCGACCGACGACATGCGCATCGCGGAATCGGCATTCGCTTGGGGTGCGGAAGTGGCGCTCACTTCCCTGAAACATCAGAGCGGAACGGATCGGATCGCAGAGGTTGCGGCACGGGCAAAGGAATTCTCGCTCATAATAAATGTGCAGGGTGACGAACCACTGGTGGACCCGCGATTGATTGATCGCCTTATCGAAACATTGCAGAAAAATCGCGAGCTCGGCATCGTCACTGCAGCGCATCCATTCGAAAATCCTCGTGATGCGCTTTCACCGCATCAGGTGAAAGTCGTGATCGATCGCACCGGGAACGCCCTTTATTTCTCGCGCGCGCCGATTCCATCGACAAAGGGCAGCGGTCCCGCCTTGTTCCTCCGTCATCAAGGCATCTACGGCTTCCGCCGCGAGATGCTCTTACAATTTGTAAAATGGAAGCCAACACCATTGGAGCAGGCGGAATCACTCGAGCAATTGCGCGCGTTGGAGAATGGTGTAAGGGTTCATGTGCTCGTCACTAAACATGGTTCGCCCGGCGTCGATACGCCGGCAGATGCTGAAGCTGTCGCCGCCTCGCTGCGCAAATGCTCAACATCGCCCGCGGGGCGACGGCTGCAAAAATCGAGGGCCCGCCGGTGAAATATATTTTTGTCACCGGTGGCGTCGTAAGTTCACTTGGCAAAGGCCTCGCTGCAGCCGCGCTCGGCACCTTGCTTGAATTACGCGGGCTGCGCGTTGTTTTTCAAAAATTCGATCCCTATCTCAATGTCGATCCGGGAACAATGAGCCCGTTTCAACACGGCGAAGTTTATGTATTGAACGACGGGGCGGAGACGGATCTCGATCTCGGGCACTACGAGCGGTTCACTAATTGCGTGCTTTCGCGGCACAATAATCTGACCAGCGGCCAGGTTTACGAATCCGTCATCAATCGTGAGCGACGCGGCGATTATCTTGGAAAAACGGTGCAAGTTATTCCGCATGTCACTGACGAGATCAAAGCACGGATCCGTGAGCTTTCCGATGAATCAAAATACGATGTCGTGATTACGGAAGTGGGAGGAACCACCGGCGACATTGAAGGCCTGCCATTTCTGGAAGCAATCCGGCAATTTATTCTCGAAGTCGGCCCGCAGAATGTCGTGAACATTCACGTCACGCTCGTCCCTTATATTAAGGCGGCGCGGGAATTAAAGACCAAACCGACCCAGCAAAGCATCGCAAAGTTGCGCGAGATCGGTCTGCAACCGCAGGTCTTGATGTGTCGGAGCGAGCACGCGCTGGACGCGGAGTTGCGCCAAAAGCTTTCGATGTTTTGCAATGTCGTGCCCGAGGCTGTGATCGAAGTGCGCGATGTCGCTCACACCATTTACGAGGCGCCGCTGATGTTTCACGCCGAAGAATTGGACGCGCTCGTGTGCAAATTGCTTGGTCTGGAAACGCCCGAGCCCGATCTAAGTAACTGGCGCAAGTTTGTCGAGCGCGTGGTCTCGCCCAAAAAACGGGTCAAGATCGCGGTGGTAGGCAAATACATCGATTTACAGGACGCCTACAAATCAATCTACGAATCGTTAACTCATGCCGCCGCCAGCCAGGATTGCGGGATCGATCTGAAATTAATCGATGCAGAGCTGCTCGAGGATGGAGTGGATGGCCAGCTCAAAGATGTAGCAGGTGTGCTCATTCCCGGCGGCTTTGGCGACCGCGGGGTGGAAGGAAAAATCAAAGCTGCGCGTTTCGCCCGGGAAAATAAGCTGCCCTATCTCGGACTTTGTCTCGGCATGCAGGTGGCGACAATTGAATTTGCGCGCAACGTTTGTGGAATCGCCAACGCTAACAGCAGCGAGTTCGACCAGACTTCTTCCGATCCGGTGATTTGTTTGCTCGATGAGCAACGTGACGTGACCAACAAAGGCGCGAGCATGCGCCTGGGAACCTGGCCGACAAAAATTCAACATGGCACTCTGGCGGAGAAGATTTATGGGAGCGACGAAGTGCTCGAGCGCCATCGGCATCGTTATGAGTTCAACATGAAATATCGCGACCAAATGCGCGAGAAAGGCTTCGAAATTTCCGGCACTTCGCCCGATGGCTCGCTCGCCGAGTTGGTTTAGTTGCGCGATCACCCCTATTTTCTGGCTTGCCAATATCACCCCGAATTTCAAAGCAAACCGAACAAGCCGCACCCGTTGTTCAAAGGGTTTATCCAGGCTGCATTAGCCCATCAGGGCTAGGCCCCAGTCGGACTTGCATTAATCTACGCATCCCGAAGTGACAAAAGTGTGCGCCTTTGCTGCGCGTCAACGTCTACCAAGTGCTGTCATCCTGAGCGCAGCGAAGGACCTCACAAAGCTCGTTAACGACGTCGAATATTGTGAGGTCCCTCGCCGTCTGCGCGGCTCGGGATGACGGTGTGGGGTTTGGGCGGCGTGATTCAATAATTAGGGAGCGGCTGGAGTCGATGCCCGTTCTAGTCGATCGTTAATTGCAGCGCCAATCCCCTCCTCCGGCACACGTTCGGCCACAATTAGATCGAGATTTTCGGCGTCCAGTTCGCGCAGCATCCTGAAAAAATTCGCTGCTGCTTCACGTAGGTCCCCTTGTTCACTTAAGCAACGCATTGTCGCGAAACCTACGAACTTTGCCGACCCGCTTGTAGCCGGGGTCGCCGGCCGCGGCTTCGATGTCGAACCGTGATAACTTGCTGCGCCGCGGCCAGCGACCGCGGCTACAGAAGAAAAGCAAAGCGCACCGATTCGTTTCTCAGCTGGCGGCGAGAAATTCTTTAGATCATCAACTACGATCAATTTCGTGCGCGGCGCGTAATGTGTCGGCAATTGCCCGGGCGCGCTGATAGTGGCCGATGAGGTTTGCTCGCGAATTTCACCAAATGGACGAAGCATCTCGTCGGTGATCGGCCCGCGCCGCAATACCTCGATCATCCCATTTTCAACTTGAACAATGGTCGATTCGATTCCGTGTTCCGTCGCCCCTCCATCCACAATCAGCGGAATACGGCCGCTCAACTCATCGCACACATGTTGCGCCGTTGTTGGGCTGATGCGCCCGAACCGGTTTGCGCTCGGCGCGGCCAGCGGCCGATTCAGTTTCCTGACTACTTCGCGGAAAATCGGATGGGCGCTCATCCGCACCGCCACCGTTTCTAATCCTGCGGTGACGATGTCCGGAACAATTTCGCGTTTTAGAAAAATGATCGTCAACGGCCCGGGCCAGAATTTCTCCATTAACTTATGCGCGACTTGCGATTCAACGATCGCGATCTCGTCCAGCGCCTCCCCACTCGGCAGATGCACAATGAGCGGGTCGAAGCGCGGACGTTCTTTTGCCTCGAAAATTTTGGTGACCGCATCCGGATTGAGCGCGTCGGCCGCCAGTCCGTAAACCGTTTCGGTCGGGAGCGCGACCACTTCTCCGTCCCGCAAAAGCCGGATCGCTTTCGCGCATTCATGCGCGGAAACGATTTCCGTCTTCACTTCGGCAGTTTCGCGGCGAGCACCGCTTCAGTCTGCTTTTTGCGAAACGCCTGAAGATTTTGGCGAATCTTCTTGTCGGAAAGTGCGAGAATAGCTGCAGCCAAGAGCGCCGCATTCTTCGCGCCCGCGGAGCCAATGGCGAGTGTACCAACGGGAATGCCTCCCGGCATTTGCGCAATCGAAAGGAGCGAGTCCAAACCGTGCAAGGCCGACGACTGAATCGGAACCCCGAGCACCGGCAACCAAGTATAGGCCGAGATGACCCCGGCGAGATGGGCCGCGCCCCCAGCCGCTGCAATCATCACACGAATGCCGCGATCAGCCGCCTCCCGCGCAAACTTGGCGGTAGCGTCGGGAGTGCGATGCGCGGATAGAACGTGCGCCTGGTTTGCAATCCCAAGCTGATCGAGCGTTTTCACGCAAGCGGACATCGTTTCCCAATCCGAGGAGCTGCCCATGATTACGGCGACGAGCGGTGGCGTTTTCGGCATGGGTCAATCTTAACGATGTTGCGATTGCCGCAACGCGATTTGCGATGTCGCCAATGTGCTTTGCGATTATTGTGCCGAGATGAACGCAGCCGACAATGCCATTGCCCTGATCGGCTTCATGGGGGCGGGAAAATCTGCGGTTGGACGTAAGTTGTCGCAACGCACGGGCTGGCCCCGCTATGATACCGACGAAAGGATTCGCGAGCAGTTCGGCATTTCCATTCCGGATATTTTCGCGCGCCATGGCGAGCCGGCATTTCGCGATGCCGAAACTGCATTGCTCAAGACTTTGCAACGCGGACTGGCGGGTATTGTCGTCACTGGAGGAGGAATTATTTTGCGCGAAGAGAATGTGCGGATTTTGCGCGGGATGGGCCGCATCATTTGGCTCGATGCCGATGAAGAAATTCTGTGGCAGCGTGCTTCACGGCACAGTACCCGTCCCCTGCTCCAAGCACCCGACCCGCGAGCGCGATTTGCCGAATTGCTGCGGGAACGACTACCGCGCTATCAGACGGCGGCGGATCATCGCATCAACGCCTCACGCAGCAGCATCGCGGCAGTGACGGACGAAATTATCGCTCTACTCTAACAGTTACCCGATGCAATCGCCCAGCATTTCCGAAATCTTTCCCTCCGTCGAGTTAACATCTGGGTGTCGCATATGCGACACTCAAATGTTAACTTCAGTATCTAGGAAAAGCTATGAATGCGGAGAGCGGATCGGCTGACACGCGTGCCCAAGTTGTCGCGCTGGCGCGAGAGCTTGGATTCGATCTTTGCCGTTTCGCGCGGGCCGAAATGCCGGGGCACGCCGCGGAGTTTCGAGATTGGCTCGATCGTGGCGATGCCGGTGAAATGAATTACCTGGCGCGCAACTCGGAGCGGCGATGCGACCCGCGGGAGATATTGCCGGACGCGAAAACGGTGATCGTTCTCGCGCTCAATTATTTTCAGGGCGCGCACAAAACCCACCCTGTAGAGGCAGACGTGTCGCCTGCGGGCGTTGCCAGCAAAAAGATTGCAGCCGGAACCGGTGTCACTACAGCAATCGGGCGAATTGCGCGGTATGCCCGGGGCGATGACTATCATAAACTGATCGAAAGGAAATTGGCCGTGATCGATCAATTTCTGCGCCAGCGCGACGGCAGACAAAAATGTTATGTGGACACCGGGCCGATGCTGGAGCGCGATCACGCGGCCGCTGCTGGCATCGGCTGGCATGGCAAAAGCACGATGTTATTGAACCGCGAATTAGGGACCTGGTTCTTTCTCGCTGAAATTTTGACGACGCTGGAGTTTGCGCCGGACACGGCGAAAAAAAATTATTGCGGACGTTGCACGCGTTGCATCGATGCCTGCCCGACCGGCGCGCTTACTGCGCCACACCAAATGGATGCGCGACGCTGCATTTCCTATCTGACCATCGAATTAAAGGGTCCGATTCCGACTGAATTGAGGCCGCTGATCGGCGATCGCATCTACGGATGCGACGATTGCCTGGATGCCTGTCCCTGGAACCGTTTTGCCAAAGTCTCGCGCGAAACGGCATTCGCTATGCGCCCAGAGGTCGCAGCGATGAACTTGCGCGATTATCTAAGTCTTGATGACAACAAATTTCGCCGGCTTTTTCGCAACTCGCCTATCAAACGAACGAAACGGCGCGGGTTATTGCGAAACGTTTGTGTGGCGTTGGGGAACGTCGGAACGATCGATGATTTGCCAGCTTTGGAGCGGGCAGCGGCCGACGCGGAGCCACTAATTGCGGAGCACGCCCAATGGGCGATCGAGCGAGTTAAGGAGCGTGCGGTTGCAGCGAATTGCTGAATCTGTAATCATTAGCAACCGCATCTAAAGACTGTGCGTCGTCTGAACGATTTAACCTTTAAATGTCTAAGGAGAGTCTATTGCAGCCCGCAATGCACCAGCAGGTAACCAGCCCACCCGCCGCGAAAACGACCGACGCAGTAGCGCCCGCACCCGCCGTCGCCGCACCGCGTCGCCGGAAATCACGGCGACGACGTTACATCCTCATCGGAATTGGCGCGTTGATTTTGCTTTCGATCGTCGGCGCGGTCATCGCAAGTAAGCGCGAGAAGCCGATTCCGGTGACAACGGAAAAGGCGGCGAAGCGAACGATCGTGCAGCTGGTTTCGGCGACCGGTAAAGTTCAACCGGAAACGGAAGTCAAAATTTCGCCGGAAGTGGCGGGCGAAATCATCGAACTGCCGGTGATTGATGGCGCGCAGGTGAAGAAGGGCGACCTGCTGGTCAAGGTCAGACCCGATTCCTACAAAGCCTTGCTGGAGCAACAGGAAGCGGCGATCAGCTCGGCCAAAGCGACGAATCTTCAACAAAAGGCGACGATGATGAAGACCGAGCAGGACCTCAAACGTGCCGATGACATGTACAGCAAGAAGACGATTTCGATCCAGGAGTACAACACGGCGCAGGCCGCTTACGACGTGGCGAAAAATACTTTCGAAAGCTCTCTGCATGAGATCGAACGAGCACAGGCCGGATCCAGTCAGGCTCGGGATCAACTTTCCAAAACCACGATCTATTCGCCAATCGATGGCACGGTAACGATCTTAAACAGCAAACTTGGCGAGCGCATCGTCGCCACCAATCAGTTCGCCGGCACGGAAGTGATGCGCGTGGCCGATCTCGGCCATATGGAAGCGCGGGTTGATGTGAACGAAAACGATGTCGTGAACGTGAAAGTCGGCGACAAGGCGAGTGTGAAGGTCGACGCTTATGGCGATCGCAAATTTCACGGCACCGTTTACCAGATCGCCAACACCGGAACGACGACGGGTGCGGGCACGCAGGAAGAAGTTACAAATTTCCAGGTCAAGATTCGAATCGACGATCACGACGTGCTGTTGAGACCAGGGCTAAGTTGCACCGCCGATATCGAGACCGACATGGTGAAAGATGTGGTGGCGGTGCCGATGCAGTCGGTAACGATCCGCACCAGCGACAGCAATTTGAGTCCGGAGGAGATCGAAAAGAAAAAAGAAAAAATCGCGCAGCGCGATAAAGGCGACAACAGCGCCGAGCTCGTGAATGAGCGCCAGGAAAAAGCGACCCAGAAAGAGGAGCACGAAAAACTGGCAAAAGTTGTGTTTTTGAAAAAGGGGAGCAAGGCGCAGTCGATCAAAGTGACGACGGGAATCGCGGACGACACTTACATGGAGATAAAGAGCGGAGTTCAGCCGGGCGACGAAGTGATTTCGGGAAGTTACAGTGCGATTAGCCGGAAATTGAAGGACGGCGCCAAAGTTACCTACGATAAAGAGGCGAAATAGTGTTCAGGGTTCAGGCCGAACTTCTGAAACCTGGACCCTGAAACCTGAACACGATGAGCCAAAACTCCACGCGTCCAGTTGGTCCACTGGTCATCGACATTGAAAACATCACGAAGGATTACGTGATGGGTGAAGAGACCGTGCGCGCGTTACGCGGAGTGTCATTGCAGATTCATAGGAACGAATACATCGCCATCATGGGCCCGAGCGGCAGCGGAAAGTCGACGCTCATGAACATGCTTGGTTGCCTCGATACCCCGACCTCGGGACGCTATGAATTCAATGGGAAAAACGTCGCGGAAATGAACGATGACGAATTGGCCGCGATTCGAAATCGCGAAATCGGTTTTGTTTTCCAAACCTTCAATCTCCTCCCGCGCTCGACCAGCTTACGCAATGTCGAGTTGCCGCTGATTTACGCCGGGATCGATCCAGACACGCGTGAGGAAATGGCTGCCCATGTCTTGCACGAAGTTGGTTTGGGCGATCGGATGAATCATAAACCAAACGAACTGTCCGGCGGTCAACGCCAGCGCGTAGCGGTCGCCCGCGCCCTCGTGAATAAGCCTTCCATCATTTTGGCGGATGAACCGACCGGCAATCTGGATTCGAAAACGGGCGAAGAGATTATGGCGTTGTTTGAAGATTTGTACCAACGCGGGAACACCATCATTCTCGTCACGCACGAGCGCGACATCGCGACGCATGCGCGGCGCACCGTGCATTTGCGCGACGGTCTAATCGAAACCGACCATGCCGGATTTATTCCGGAACTCGACCTCGTCGCGCTGGATCGACCATGAAACGTTTTCTCTACGAGCTAAGCGAGAGCTGGAAAATTGCAGCATCGCAGATGCGCTCAAATTTGACACGCTCCACCCTGACTGCGCTTGGCGTAATTATTGGCATCGTTGCCGTCACCTTGATGGGGACCGCGATTGGTGGCATCCAGGTCGGCTTCGACAAAAGCATGTCGATCTTCGGCGATGACGTTCTTTATGTAGGGCAATGGCCGTGGAGAAAAGTCGATGACTGGTGGAACTATCGCGATCGCAAGAAAATGAAAACGGAATACGCAGACGCACTTAATCGCATGATCGCGATGACACCAAATTCCAACCTGATGATCGCCATTCCGACGTCCAGTGTTATTCGGAACGTCAAATATGCAGATAGCGAAGTAGGTAACGTTTTGGTCCGCGGGACGGTGTCGGATTACATCATCACCTCAACGTTTGACTTCAAAGAGGGCCGCTTCTTCAACGACTTGGAATCGCGCGGTGGTGCCAACGTTTGCGTGGTCGGCTATGATGTGGCCGATGCGCTGTTTCCGTCAGCGAGTCCGATCGACAAATCGGTTCTAATTAACGGGCAACCATTCAAAATAGTCGGCGTGATTGCACGGCAAGGCTCGTTCCTTGGTCTCTTTAGTCTCGATTCCATTGTGGTGATGCCGCTGCCTGCGTTTCAGAAATATTTCACTGCTAAAAGTGAGGCGGACATTCTCGTAAAAGTGAAGGACAAGACAAAACTAGCCGAGGCTAAAGATGAGCTGGATGGTTTGATGCGACGGGTCCGCGGCTTACCTCCTGAGAAAAACGACGACTTCAGCATTAACGAACAGCAGGCGTTAAAGAGTACACTTGATCCGATTAAGAACTCCATCGCCATAGCAGGGCTTTTCATCACCGGCCTTTCGCTTTTTGTCGGTGCCATCGGCATCATGAATATCACTTTCGTTAGCGTAAAAGAACGGACGAAAGAAATCGGGACGCGAAAAGCGCTTGGGGCGCGCAGGCGCACCATTCTCCTTCAGTTCCTGATCGAATCGACTGCGCTCTGTTTGTTGGGTGGAATAATTGGACTGAGCTTTGCCATCAGCATGGTTGTGTCGGTGCTGACGGGATTGATCTCGGGGTTCGCACCCGCATGGACGGCATCGAGGCTCGATCCGGTCACGGCCCTTCGCTATGAATAGTGGAGTAATGGAGCCCTGGAGTAGTGCAGCAATGCTGGCAACAACACTCCATCACTCCCCTACTCCACCACTCCAATTCTGAGTCATGCAATTTAAAGACATCATAGCGATGGCGCTCAGTTCGCTAGGGGCGAATAAATTGCGCGCGGCCCTAACGATGATCGGCATCACCATTGGCGTGTTCTCGATCATTCTGGTCATGACAGCGATTGGCGCGTTGCAAAATTCCATCGAGAGCGGAATCAGTTTTCTTGGGTCAAATATTTTTCAGTTTGCGAAATACCCGGTGAACATCGACGCCGGCGGTGCCAACGTGAAGAAAAAATACCAGAACCGCCGCAACATCTCCTATCAGCAGGCGCAGCGTTATTACGAATTGATGCAGGGAAACGCGTCGGAGGTCTGTCTGAAGTGCTTCGGGCGCGACTTGAAAGGCCAGGCCGTTTATAACGGGGTTAAGACACCGCCAAGTCTCACGGTTGTCGGAACGAATCGAGGTTTTCTTACCGCCAATGCATTCACGCTCGGTTACGGCCGCAATCTTAACGACGAAGACGTGGCCCTTGCCCGCAACGTCGCCGTCATCGGCAAGGGGATCGAGAAACGTTTGTTTCCACACGAGTCGCCCATCGGCAAGGTCCTCCGCATGAGCGGGCACACTTATAGCGTTGTTGGTGTCCTCGCGGAAAAGGGCACCTCCTTTGGGGAAAGCCAGGACGATTTCTTTCTCATGCCGATCACCCGTTTTTTTGAGAATTACGGCGCAGCCAATCGCACGGTGAACATCGCGACGCAGCCGTTTTCGACGGAACTCTACAGCCGGACTCTGGATAAAGGAATCAGCGCGATGCGAATCGCCCGCGGCCTGTTGGCAGATCAGGAAAACGATTTCGAGATCTACACTAACGACTCACTCAAAAGCGCTTTCCTCAATGTCGCCGGCGTGGTCAGCGTCGGCGCGTTCGTGATCAGTTTCATCGCGCTGGTGGCTGCCGGTATTGGCATCATGAACATCATGCTGGTGAGCGTGACGGAACGCACGAAGGAGATTGGGGTTCGCAAATCGATCGGTGCACGCAGTCGCGATATCCTCCGGCAATTCCTCGCTGAGGCGGTCTTCATTTCCGAGGCGGGTGGAATTCTTGGCATTATTCTGGGGGTAGTCGGGGGTGATTTGCTCGCGCTTTGGCTCAAAGTGGATGTGATCTTCCCCTATGGGTGGGCAATCGCCGGGCTGATTGTCTGTTCCGTTATCGGGATCGGGTTCGGGTTTTACCCCGCCTATCGTGCGGCCGCGCTCGACCCGATCGAGGCGTTGCGCTACGAATAACGCGAGCTACGACGGGGCCGTTTAGACGGTAGCGGGCACGCAACTTGCGCCTCTAAGTCTAACATGCGCTCTGTTCTCGCTCGCCCAAGCTCCTGTGCCTTCATCGCCTGTCAAGACCGCGGAACATAACGTTCTTCTCATCGAAGAATACGACGCGCTTTCTGTCGCGATCCAGTCGGCGCTAACGAAATTCGCGCCGCATCATCGCTTTCATGCGGTCCGATCTCTGGCGGAAGCGCGGCGGGCCGCCCTCGAACAAAAACCCGAACTCATCATTCTCGACTTCGACCCGCCATATCCGGGCGCGATCGCGTTCTTCGGCGAAATGCGTGGTGTTTTGCCCGAGACGCGTGTCTTGCTCATCGCGGCCGGGGTTACTCCTGAACTGACGGCGGAACGTGGAGCTAATGGCGCGTTGCAATTTCTCGAAAAACCGTTCGAGCTGGTGGAATTCGGCGCGGCCGTGCAAGCGCTTCTCGGCCCGTGGATGGAAACAGGAATGTCTCGTGGGACATTGCGCGACCTCGCGCTCGACGATGTTGCTCTCCTGGCCCTCTCCTCGCCGCGCAATGTTGCGGTCGAGGTACGGGCGGACGAAGGCCGCACCGGTGAATTCCACGTGCGAAATAGTCAGATCACGCACGACCGCACCACCGACGCTGAAGGAAAGCGTGCGCTCGTAGAAATGCTGACCTGGAATAATCCGCATTTTATCGAGAATATCGCTCCGGAATCGGCGCCTCGAACAATTCACGATCCCTGGGCGGCAACGCTGATCGAAGCGTTGCGCGAAGCGAAGAAACCGAAACATGGCCGACCTGTCCCAGCGGAACCGAAGGTGCCGGCCCAACCGGCTGTCGCACCAACCAAAACAGGTCCGAAGATCCTGATCATCGACGACACCGAGATGCTTTTGATTTTTGTGGAAGACTCACTTGCGCTTGCCGATCCGACGCTGCAAATGA